>Ga0207857_1000033_pt1 | contig 51811 bp, 50 predicted proteins | sample LuqExpMetageno22_FD_187780 | JGI IMG/M metagenome (GOLD analysis project Ga0207857, IMG submission 187780) | Tropical forest soil microbial communities from Luquillo Experimental Forest, Puerto Rico - Sample 22 (SPAdes) | ecosystem: Environmental > Terrestrial > Soil > Tropical forest ... | reverse complement strand
AGTGAGTGACAAGCCTGAAGTGAACGAGCCGGAACAGGACAGGAAGAACCTCGACTTCATCCTTGACATCCCCTTGCAGGTTACCGTGGAACTGGGCCGTACCAAGCTTCTGGTCAAGGATATCCTCCAGTTGAACCAGGGAGCGGTGGTGGAGTTGACCAAGCTGGCCGGCGAACCCCTGGATATCTTCGTCAACTCCAAACTGGTGGCCCGGGGCGAGGCGGTCGTCATCAACGACAAGTTCGGCGTGCGCCTGGTGGATATCGTCAGTCCCAACGAGCGCGTGGAGAAGATTTTGTGAGAGGTGCGGTAACCGCACTGCTCCTTTGCCTGCCATCCATCGCCTGCGCCGAAAGCACCACCGGACAGGAATTCAGTTTTTTTTCCAGCTTTCTCCAGATGATCGCCGCCCTGGCTGTTGTCATCGGCCTGATCCTCATCACGTGGCACTTTTTCAACAAGTTCAGCCGGGGCGTGACCGCCGGGAGATTCGCGGCAAGGCATATCCGCCTGGTGGAGTCCCGTTACATCGCTCCCAAAAAGGCCCTCGTACTCGTTGAGGTGGGGGGCGAGTACCTGCTGTTGTCGTGCACCGACACCAGCCTCAGCCTTATCAAGCAGATCGACATGCTCGAAGAAATCGAGGTCCTCCCCGAGAGCAAGGGCGCCGAGAAGGGCTTTGCGGGGATTCTGGACAGGCTACGATCGTGAACATGAACCATATGACGAAAAAACTCTGTTTCCTGGCGGTTCCCGCGCTGGCGGTGCTTGTCTCGGCAACGGCCCTTGCGGCCGACCCGGTGCCGTTCCCGACGCTGAACATCGGCGTCGGCGCGGCCAGCAAGCCCGGCGACGTTGCCATGACCATCCAGATCTTCCTGCTCTTGACGGTTCTTTCCCTGGCGCCGGGCCTTCTGATCATGACGACCGCGTTCACCCGCATCTCGGTGGTGCTTTCGTTCGTGCGCACCGCCATGGGGACCCAGCAGGCGCCGTCCAACCAGATCATCCTGGCGCTCTCCATGTTCCTGACCTTCTTCATCATGAGTCCGGTGTGGCAGCAGATAAACAAGGATGCCTACCAACCCTGGAAGGCCCAGCAGATCAGCCAGGACCAGGCCATGGAACGGGCCGTCAAGCCGGTGCGCACGTTCATGCTTTCCCAGACCAGGGAAAAGGACCTGGCGCTGTTCGTCAGCCTCTCCAAGCTGCCGCGACCCAAGAATGCCGACGACATCCCGACCCTCACCATCATTCCGGCCTTCATGATCTCGGAGCTCCGGACCGCCTTTCAGATCGGCTTCCTGATCTACATCCCCTTTATCGTGGTTGACATGGTGGTGGCCTCGGTGTTGATGTCCATGGGCATGATGATGCTGCCGCCGGTCATGATTTCGTTGCCCTTCAAGATCCTTTTGTTTGTGCTGGTCGACGGGTGGGAGTTGGTGATAGGGTCGCTGGTGAAGAGTTTCGGATAAAAATGGAGGAGGTTGTTGAAAAACAGCCATCTCGCCGCCATCCTCGAAAGGCCCTTCGTGCGGCGTAGCGCTGCTACGCCTCCTCAGGTTTTTTAGCAGAACCGTTCCGGTTCTGTCCCTGCGGGATGACTACGCTGGCGCTCCGTCACCAATAATCGCCGGAGGCGATTATACTGCGGGTGCGACGATCTGACCATTTTTGAACAACCTGGATTTTACAACAGCTATCGTCTAGGAAGAGGTCTCCATGACACCCGAATTTGTTGTCCAGCTTGCGCGCCGCAGCTTCGAAACGACGCTCCTCCTGGCTGCGCCGCTCCTCATCGCCAGCCTTGTGGTGGGCTTGCTCATCAGCGTTTTCCAGGCGGTGACCTCCATCAACGAGGCCACCCTGACGTTTGCCCCGAAGATCATCGCCGTGATGGTCGCCATGATAATCTTTTTCCCCTGGATGATGAGTTATATGAGCGATTTCACCCGCGAGATCTACTCCTTCATCGCCACCATGCGACGCTGACATGGTGCGCCGGTGTGAAGAGCCGCAGGCGGGACGCTAGAGCATGCTCCCGCTCATCCCCTTTCCCTCGCCGGGCGAGGTGATCATCTTTATCCTGGTGCTGAGCCGCGTAGCCGGCATCTTCGCGGCGCTGCCGACCTTCGGCGGCCGTGCGGTGCCGATGAACATCAAGGCCGTAGCGGTGTTCATGATCACCCTGGTCTGTTTCCCGGTTCTGAAGATTACCCCGCCGCCCCTGCCGACGGATGCCTTCAGCCTGGGGCTTTTGGCCCTGAGCGAGGTAGCGGTCGGGCTCACCCTGGCGTTTGTCGCCCAGGTGGTCTTTAGCGCGGTGGAATTCAGCGGCCAGATCATCGGCATGCAGATGGGGTTGACGATCTCCTCGATCCTGGACCCCACCCGCGGTACCCAGGTCCAGCTCATGTCCGTGCTGCAAAGCCTGTTGGCAACGCTGCTTTTTCTGGCGCTCGATGTCCACCACGTCTTTATCCGCGCCATCGTCGAGAGTTTCAGCGCCATACCCGTCGGCGGCTGGCATATCTCGGGTGAACTGGCCTCCTTCCTGGTCCGGCGCACTTCCGACATCTTCGTGATCGGCATCCGCCTGGCGGCCCCCGTCATGGTGTCGCTCCTGTTGGCCAGCGTGGCGCTGGGCGTCATGGCGCGCGCCTTTCCGCAGATGAACATCTTCATCGTCAGCATGCCCCTCAACATCGGGCTCGGCTTCCTAATCATGGGGGGGACGCTGATGATCTTCTTTCACGTCCTGGAGGTGTCGTTCGGTAACCTGAATGGACAGATCAGCACCCTGTTCAGGTTGATGGCAAAGGGGGGATGACGTCTGGGGGAAGATACCGACAAGCATTCCAAAACAGAACAGCCGACGGCGAAGAAGCTCAGCGAGGCGAGGAAGAAAGGGGCGCCGCCCAAAAGCCAGGTGCTCACCTCGTCCCTGACCCTCCTGGCCGGGATCGTCAGCGTCTACGTCTTCGGCAGCTACATGATGGACGGCATGAAAAAGAACATGGTGTCGGTCCTCGGCACCATGGGCGACTTCCAGCTGACCGAGTCCAACATGTACACGCTCTCGCTCAAGCTCTTCGCGCTGATCATCATGCTGCTCGCCCCCCTGGTGATCACCGTCATCGTGACTGCGGTGATGGCGAACATCATCCAGGATAACGGACAGTTCGATTTCCAGACCGAGCGTCTGGAGTTCGACCTCACGAAGCTCAACCCCATGAACGGCATCGGGAGGATCTTTAACCGGGATTCGCTGATGGAAATGGCGAAGTCGGTCCTCAAGCTCCTGGTGGTGGGGTATATAACGTACCGGGTGATGAAGGACGAAAGCCAGAACATCGCCTTTCTGGCCGAGGCCGACATAGAAATGATCATCAGCTATGTGGGCCACGTCGCGTTCAACATCATCACCCACGCCTGCGGCGTCCTGATCGTGCTCGGGGTCCTGGACCTGATGTACGTCAAGTGGCGCTACATCGACAACCTCAAGATGACCAAGCAGGAGGTCAAGGAGGAGACGAAGGAGCACGACCTGCCGCCGGAAGTCAAGGGCAGGATCAAGAAGATGCAGTTCCAGATGGCCCGGCGCCGGATGATCAAGATCGTCCCCACCGCCGACGTCGTCATCACCAACCCGACCCACTATGCCGTGGCCCTCAAATACGAGCGGGAACGGATGCTTGCCCCGGTCGTCATCGCCAAGGGCGTGGACGTGATGGCCCAGGCCATCAAGAAGATCGCCACGGAGCACAAGGTCATCCTGGTGGAAAACCGGTTCCTAGCGCGGGAGCTCTACGACCAGGTGAACGAAAACGAGCCGATCCCCGAGTCGCTGTATGCGGCGGTTGCCGAGGTTCTGGCCTACGTGTATCGCCTCAAGGGCAAGATGTGACGCCGGTCCATATGTCAATAATATGACAAATTCAAGGATTTGACTCGCGGCATAGCCGCCGGCCGGGCCGCCACGCGACTATCCTTGCGGGCCGCGGTGGCTGCCGGGCGCCGCGGCAGGAACCCCGCGTGCGGCATAAAAAATGCATAAAACAGATGAGTTTTTCAGCCGTCCCGGAAAACACCCAACAACGGACCAACCATGGCAAACAGCACAACTGAAGCAATAGAGTTACGCGGCTTCCGCAAAAATTCCGACATCTACGTGGCAATCGCCCTGATCGGCGTGCTTTCGTTGATGATCATCCCGTTGCCGGCCTTTTTCCTGGACCTGTTTCTGGCGACCAACATCACCATCGCCCTGTCCATTTTGCTGGTGTGCCTCTACACGCAACACCCGCTCGATTTTTCCGTATTCCCCTCCGTACTGCTGGTCACCACGCTCTTCCGCCTGGCCCTCAATATCGCCTCGACCCGCCTGATCCTGCTGCACGGCAGCGAGGGGGTCGAAGCGGCCGGGGCGGTCATCAAGGCCTTCGGCCAGTTCGTGGTGGGGGGGAACTATGTGGTGGGAGCCGTCATCTTCCTGATCCTGGTGATCATCAATTTCGTGGTCATCACCAAGGGCGCCGGCCGCGTGGCCGAAGTCACGGCCCGTTTCACCCTCGATGCCATGCCGGGCAAGCAGATGGCCATCGACGCCGACCTTTCGGCCGGCATGATCACCGAAAAGGAAGCCAAGACGCGGCGCCTCAAGATCTCCCGTGAAGCCGATTTCTACGGCTCCATGGACGGTGCCAGCAAGTTCGTGCGCGGCGATGCCGTGGCCGGCATCCTGATCGTGATGGTCAATATCTTTGGCGGGTTGATCATCGGGGTCTGGCAGCAGGGGATGCCGCTCCAGGCCGCCCTGACCAATTACACCCTGCTGACGATCGGCGAAGGCCTGGTGGCCCAGATTCCGGCCCTGATCATCTCCACCGCGGCCGGCGTCATCGTGACGCGCTCGGCCGACGAAAATAACTTCGGCGTCGAGATCACCGGCCAGTTCATGAACTACCCCAAGGCGTTCTACGTCGCGTCGGGGGTGCTGTTCCTGTTCGCCATGATCCCCGGCCTGCCGCACTTCGCGTTCTTCCTGCTCTCGGGCGCCGCCTTCATGGCCGGCAAGATGGCGCGGGAGAAGGCGCAGGTCGTCGAAGAGGCCGGCCTGCCCGAGGCCGCCGCCGGCGAGGAGGCCATCGACCAGGCCTCGACCATCCGCCCGGTGGACGTGCTCGAACTGGAGGTCGGCTACGGCCTCGTCCCGATGGTGGATGCCTCACAGGACGGGGAACTCCTGGAGCGCATCCGTTCGATCCGTCGCCAGTACGCCCAGAAGATGGGCTTTGTCGTCCCCCCCATCCATATCCACGACAACCTGCAGCTCAGGCCCTACGAGTACAACCTGCTCATCCGCGGGGCCCGCGTCGGCGGCAGCGAATTGACCGGCCAGTACCTGGCCATGGACTCGGGCGCGGTGACCGCGGCCCTGCCCGGAAATGCCACCAAGGAGCCGGTCTTCGGGTTGCCGGCCGTATGGATACGCTCGGACGATCGCGACCAGGCCCAGATCAACGGTTATACAGTAGTAGACAGTACCACGGTGGTGGCGACCCATATCAGCGAGATCATCAAGCGGTACGCCCACGAACTGGTGGGACGCCAGGAACTCCAGCAACTGCTGGACAACGTTGCGGCCAGCGCCCCCAAGGTCGTGGAGGACCTGATACCCAACCAGCTCAACCTGGGCACGGTGCTGCGGGTGGTCAAGAACCTGCTCAAGGAAGGGGTTTCCATTCGCGATTTGCGCACCATTCTGGAGACGCTGGCGGATTACGCCGGCCTCACCAAGGACCCGGACGTCCTGACCGAGTTTGTGCGCCAGGGCCTCGGCCGTTTCATCGTCGATCAGTACAAACTGGATGACGACACCCTGTACCTCGTCGCCCTGGACCGGGAGGTGGAGGATATCATCGCCGAAGCCATCCAGCCGTCGGACCAGGGGAGCTACCTCGCAATCGAGCCCAATGTCGCCCAGCAGATCATTACCACGATCCGTTCCATGGCCGACCGTTTCGGCTCGAGCGGCGCCCAGCCGGTGCTTCTGGCATCCCCCACCATCCGTCGGCACGTCAGAAAGCTGATCGAGCGTTTCGTGCCGCACATGGCGGTGCTTTCCCATAATGAAATTCCGCAGAACATCAAAATCCAGTCATTAGGGGTGGTGAGCGTCAATGCTGGTTAAGACCTTTCAAGCAGCGAGTATGGCCGAGGCGCTCCGCATGGTGAAAGCCGAACTCGGCCCGGATGCCATGATCCTGTCGACCAAGAAGGAAAACACCGGCGGAATCCTGGGTTTTTTCAGCAAGTCAGTGTACCGCGTGACGGCCGCCATCGACCCGGTGCAGAAACAGGCCCCGCCGCCGGTGCCGGCGTATGGGACCCATCGCCCCCGGCCGGAGCGGGAGCGGACGGCGAAAGAAGAGCTGGAAAGCTCCATGTTCGCACCCCTGGCGCGGGAGCTCAAGGAGTTGCGGGAGAAAGTCGACGCCCTGTCCCGGCACGAAGAGGACGCAAAGAAAACCGGCAGGGAGGAAAGTCAGGAAGATACGCAGCCCCTCGGCTTCAACCTCAAGAATGTGCCCCGTGAAGATCTGGAGGAGATCAAGAAGCTCCTGCTCAATACCCTGGCTAAGAGCCAGGAGGGGGGCGTCAAGACGGTGCAGTGGCCCAATGCCGCCGAATCGTCGCCGGTGGAGCAGCAGTCAGGTCTGGATATCCTGCCCGAGGATTCGCCCCTGGCCCGAGAACTGGTCCAGGCCGGCATTTCCACGGACCTGATCAGAAGGATCCTCGACACCCTCGGCACCCTGCCGACCGAAGACGGCGGCCAGACCCTCAAAAGCCGTCTGGGGACCACGTTCTCAAAGCTGATCAGGTTTGCCGGCACGCTCAAGATGCGCAAGAATTCACCCCGCATCATCGCCCTGGTGGGACCGACCGGCGTCGGCAAGACGACCACCACCGCCAAACTGGCCGCCATGTATGCCTTGAATCGCGGCAACAAGGTGGCGCTCATCACCATGGACATCTTTCGCGTGGGCGCGGTGGAACAGCTCAAGACCTATTCCCGCATCATGGGCATCCCGCTGGAGGTGGCTTCCACGCCCAAAGAGCTGGAAAAGGCCGTGGAGAAGCATTCCGCCTGCGACCTGATCTTTATCGATACGGCCGGCAGGAGCCACAAGGACAAAGAGAAGTTGGACGAGATGAAGAATTTTCTCGACAACAAGATCCCTATCGAGGTTTATCTGTGCCTCTCCGCCACGACAAAGGACCGCGAGCTTGAGGAGATCCTCAACCGTTTCAGAATCTTCCAGGTCAGCAAGGTCGTTTTTACCAAGATCGACGAGAGCGAGAGCTTCGGGAACATGGTCAACCTGTTGATGAAGGACAATCTTCAGATAGCCTACTTCACCACCGGTCAACGGGTACCGGAGGATATCGAGGTGGCGACCTCCGCCAAACTGGCCGACATGATCCTGCGGGAGGCGGCCGAATGAACACGGTAACCGGAATGGGCGATCAGGCCGATACCTTGCGCCAGATGGCCCGGCAGAACCGCAGGAATGGAGCGCCAAGCCCGTCCAGGGCTGCCGGGGCCGACGAGGACGAAGACCGCGGCATCCGGGTCATCTCGGTCACGAGCGGCAAAGGGGGCGTGGGCAAGAGCAATGTGGTTTCCAACCTGGCCATGGCCCTGTCCGCCCAGGGCAAGCAGGTGCTGATCATCGATGCGGACCTGGGGCTGGGCAACCTGGACGTGCTCCTGGGGCTTTCCCCCCGGTACAATCTGAACAATGTGCTCAACGGCGAGAAGAGCATCAGCGACATCATCATCGAAGGCCCCGCCGGCATCAAAGTCATCCCGGCCGGGTCCGGCGTCCAGGAAGTGACCAGCCTGAGCCAGCACGACAAGCTCAAACTCCTGGACGAGTTGGATATGCTGGAAGAGCAGTTCGACATCATGATCGTGGACACCGAGGCGGGCATCTCCGAAAATGTCACCTACTTCACCGTGGCAGCCCAGGAGATCATCGTCGTCGTCTCCCCGGAGCCGACCTCCATAACCGACGTCTACGCCCTGATCAAACTCCTGGCGACCCGTTATTCCGAGCATCACTTCAAGGTGCTGGTCAACATGGCCAAGGATAGCGAGGACGCCCTGGAGGTGTTCCGCAAGCTGGCCAACGTTGCCGGCCGTTTTCTCGACATCTCCCTGGATTACCTGGGATGCGTCGTCAAGGACGAGAAGGTGGTGGAGGCGGTCAGGCGGCAAAAGGCGGTCTATGACCTCTTCCCCGAATCCGAGGCGGCTACCTGTTTCACCACCCTGGCACGGAGGGTTATCGAAAACACGCGCCAAACCAGGCTCAAGGGGAATATCCAGTTCTTTTTCCGGCGGTTTCTCGACAATCCGACGGGGGACTGAACCGTGGGCGCCGGCAAACTACACAGCCCCTACGCCGGGGCTGAACCGGCACTGCGCGATACGCTGATCATGGAAAACATGCCCATGGTCAAGTATCTGGTGGGGCGCATCGTTCCCCAACTCCCGCCGCATCTGGACCCGCAGGATCTGACGAGTGCGGCGGTAATTGGCCTGATAAATGCGGCCGATCGTTTCGACCCTGCCCGGGGCGTGCTGTTCAAGACGTTTGCAGAGCAGCACGTGCGGGGGGCCATCATCGACGAATTGCGCTCCTACGATATCCTGAGCCGTTCCATGCGCGAGAAGTACAAGCGGCTGGAGCGCGAGGTGACGATCCTCGAGCATGCCCTGGGCAGGAATCCCACCAGCGAAGAGGTGGCCAAGGCGCTTTCCCTGAGCCTCGATGAATACTTCGACCTGCTGGACGACGTGCATGTGCTCACGTTTATCAGCCTGGACGACAGCTGGGAGGATGAAGAGGGCAACTCCCTCTGTCTGGCGGACGTGCTGAGCGAACAGGAGGAGAAAAGTCCGCAGCATCAGGTTATGAAGATGCAACTGGTCACGGCGCTGGGGGCCGCCATCGAGTCGCTGCCAGACAAGGAGCGGCTGGCGGTGACGCTCTACTACAATGAGGGGATGAACCTCAAGGAAATCGGCGCAACCGTGGGCCTGACCGAGTCGCGCATATCACAGCTCTTGAGCCAGGCCATGGTACGGCTGAAGGGCAAGTTGAAGCTCTACCGGGACTAAGAGGTTGTTGAAAAACAGCCATCTCGCCGCCCTTCTCGAAAGCCCTTTTGTGCGGCGTAGCGCTGCTACGCCTCCGCAGGGCCTTCTGCGGGTGCGACGATCTGACTATTTTTGAACAACCTGAGTTTTCCAACAACCTCCTAAAGGAGACATCGCATGAACAGTGGCATGTATGCCGCGCTTTCGGGCAATATCGCGGCCATGAAGCGGATGGATATCATCAGTAACAATCTGGCTAACGTGAATACGCCGGGGTTCAAGAAAGACAAGTTGACCTTCGAAGGATTGCTCGCCGGCATCCCTTCGCCACCACCGGTTCCCACAGGCAAGACGGCCGACCCGATCCTCCAGAAGGAGAACGTCTACATCGACTACAGCGCCGGGCCTGTCGGCCAGACCGGCAACCCCCTGGATGTGGCGATCGACGGCGACGGCTTTTTCGCCGTTTCGACCCCCAGCGGGACCGCGTACACGCGGCAGGGCAATTTCCGGCTGACAGCGGACGGAACGCTGGTGACGACGGACGGTTTCCCGGTCATGGGACAGGGAGGCGTGATCCGCATCAAGGGGAGCAAGGTTGAGATAAATGCGAAGGGAGAGATCACGGTGGACGGCGATGCGGCCGGAGTCCTCAACCTGGTGGATTTCCCCAAACCCTACAACCTGACGAAGACGTCCAGCGCCCTGTTCGTACCGTCGAACCCGCAGGCCACGCCCCAGCCGGCCCGGGCGGAAATCCGCCAGGGTCACCTGGAAGGGGCCAATGTGGACGCGGTCGGCGAGATGGTCCAAATGATCGAAACCAACCGTTACTTTGATGCGTGCCAGCGAGTGATATTGGGGTACGACGGTATGGCCAGCAAGGCCGCCAATGACCTGGGCAAGCTATGAGGTTGTTGAAAAACAGCCATCTCGCCGCCATCCTCGAAAGCCCTTTTGTGCGGCGTAGCGCTGCTACGCCTCCGCAGGGCCTTCTGCGGGTGCGACGATCTGACTGTTTTTGAACAACCTGGGTTTTTCAGCAGCTACTATAAAGAAATTCAATCAATTTATCGTAAAAAGGAGTTGAGACCATGTTACGTGCCCTTTGGACAGCAGCTTCGGGTATGCAGAGCCAGCAAACGAATATCGACGTCATCGCCAACAACCTGGCCAACGTCAACACGACGGGGTTCAAGAAGAGCCGGGCTGATTTCCAGGATCTGATGTATCAGAATATGAAGACCACCGGCTCCCCGTCCACCAACACCACCCAGGTGCCCACCGGCATCCAGATCGGCCTGGGAACGCGCCTTGCCGCGGTTACCAAGCTGTTCACGTCCGGCGATTTCACCCAGACCGGCAACGACCTGGACATGGCCATCGAAGGGGACGGTTTCTTCCAGATCCAGATGCCCGACGGCACGACGGCTTATTCGCGGGCCGGGGCCTTCAAGAAGGACAGCACGGGGCGGATCGTCACCTCCGACGGCTACCCCCTGCTCCCGGAGATCGTCATCCCGACCAATGCCACCAAGATCAGCATCGGCAATGACGGAACCGTATCGGTGACCCAGGCGGGCCAGACCGCCCCCACGAACGTGGGGAACATACAGCTGGCCCAGTTTGCCAACCCGGCAGGGCTTGCGGCCCAGGGCAAGAACCTCTTTCTCCAGACGGACGCCTCCGGCAACGCCACCACCGGGACTCCCGGACAGACCGGCATCGGAACCATAACCCAGGGATTCCTGGAGATGAGCAACGTCAATGTGGCGAGCGAGATGGTCAACATGATCGTCGGCCAACGGGCATACGAGATCAACTCAAAAGCGGTCCAGGCCTCCGACGAGATGCTGCAGACCGCCAACAACATGAAGAGATAGACGGCTGTTTGGGGCTTCATGCCATGCGGGGGGCTCGCGCAGGCAAGCTCCCGGGCCACCGCGGCCGGACCGGAACAAACATATGAGACAGCGATTCATCACCATCATGCTTTTTTGCCTCCTGTGGGCGCCCGGCATGGCTCTGGCCGCCGAAGCGCACCAGGACGCTTCGACGGGCGACACCAGGGTTCGGGAAGCCGTGTCCGGGTATATCCTGCAAAAAACGGCTCATCTCGGCCTGGAGATCCGCATCAAGCGCCTGGGCATCAACGGAAACCCCGTCCTGCCGGAAGGGCCGCTGGATTTTGACGTGGTCGCCCCGCAGCAGTGGGAAGGATGGGGCAACGCCAACCTCGCCGTCGTCGTGCGGCAGGGGGGGCGCGTGGTGCTGAACACCTCGGTGCAGGTGGAGGTGGAGGCCTTGGCGGACATGGTTGTCGCCCTGCGGCAGCTTGATTTCGGCACGATCATCTCGGGAACCGATGTGGCCGTCCAGAAGCGGGATATGGCCTCTGTGGCCGGCAAGTATGCCCGCGACCTGGACGCCGTCGTGGGCAGGCGGGCCAGGACGGCGATCAGGGCCAATGCTCCGGTCCGAACCGACCAGGTGGAAAAGGTCCCTATCGTCAAATCAGGCCAGTTGGTGACCATCGTGGCCGAGAACGAGGTCATGAAGATTACCGTTACCGGCCGGGCCAGGAGCGCCGGCGCGGAAGGCGACACCATCATGGTGCAGAACCTGAGCTCGCTCAAGGAGATTCCGGCCAGGGTGATCAACGCCACAACGGTACAGGTGGGTTTCTAGATGGATATGAAAAAAGGACGTGGTATGAAACGGAGCATATGTCTTTTCCTGCTGCTGTTGTGCGCCGGCTGCGCCGAGCAGAAAACCGAGATCAGGACGGTCGGCCTCGACGAGCAAGTTCCCAAGGCGCCCATGGATTACTCCAGCGGTTCCATCTGGCAGGCGGGCTCCCGGAGCGTCACCGAGGATTTCAAGGCCTATCGGCGGGGCGACATCATCACCATCGTCATCTCGGAGACGGCCAGCGCGTCCAAGCAGGCCAGCACCAGTACGGGGCGGAACACGTCGATCAATGCGGGCATGCCCAATTTCCTGGGGCTTGAAAAGGCCGGCATACTCAAGAACAACATGGACCTGAGCCAGTTGATCAATGCCAGCGTTGATTCGAAATATGCCGGTTCCGGCTCCACATCGCGCCAGGAAAACCTGACGGCAACCATCTCCGCCAAGGTGACCGACGTGCTTGCCAACGGCAACCTGCTCATCGAGGGACGCCGCAACATCAAGGTCAACAACGAGGACCAGGAGATCATCCTGACCGGCACCGTGCGGACCCGCGATATCGGCGCGGACAACACCGTCAATTCCATCTTTGTGGCCGACGCCAAGATCAGCTATGCCGGGCGGGGCATCATCTCCGACCGCCAGAGCCCGGGATGGCTGATGAATATTATCGACAAGGTCTGGCCTTTCTAAGGCTTAGGAGGTTGTTGAAAAACAGCCATCTCGCCGCCATCCTCGAAAGCCTTTTTGTGCGGCGTAGCGCTGCTACGCCTCCGCAGGGCTTGTCTAGCGGGTGCGACGATCTGACTATTTTTGAACAACCTGGTTTTTCAACAGTCTGTTAGTGTCCAATAGGTGATGTGAAATGAGAAGAACACTCTTTTTCCTGATAGGCGCCCTGTTTCTGGCATCCACCGCCCACGCCATCCGTATCAAGGACATCGCCTCCTTCGAAGGGGTGCGCGAGAACCAGTTGGTCGGATACGGGCTGGTTGTCGGCCTCAACGGCTCCGGCGACAGCGACCAGGCTTTCATGCATATCCAGTCCGTCGTCAACATGCTGGAACGGATGGGGATCACGACCAACGTCAACGCCCTCAAGCTGAAGAACGTGGCCGCGGTCATGGTCACGGCGACGTTGCCCCCCTTCACCAAGCAGGGGAACCAACTGGATGTCCTGGTGTCGTCCCTGGGCGACGCCAAGAGCATTGCCGGCGGCACCCTGATCATGACGCCCCTCAAGGGGGGCGACAACCAGGTGTATGCCGTTGCCCAGGGGTCGGTGCTGACCAACTCCTTCGCCTTCGGGGGGCAGGCGGCCAGCGCCCAGAAGAACCACCCCACCGCCGGCAGCATTCCCAACGGCGCGCTGGTGGAGCGCGAGCTCCCCAACGTCCTGGCGGGTAAGACGACCCTGCGGCTCAACCTGCATAAGGCGGATTTTACCACCGCCTCCCGCATCGAAGCGGCCATCAACAGCAAGTTCAGCTCGTCCATAGCGACGACTACCGACCCCGGCTCGGTGATCCTGCGGATTCCTGAAGGCTACGCCAACCGCACGGTCGACTTTGTGGCGGCTCTGGAGACCCTTGAGGTGAGGCCGGATACCCAAGCAAAGGTGGTGCTCAACGAACGGACCGGCACCATCGTCATGGGCGAGAATGTGCGCATCTCCACGGTGGCGGTCTCCCACGGCAATCTTTCCCTCGTCATCAGGGAGGCGCCGCAGGTGTCCCAGCCGACGCCGCTCAGCACGGGCGGCCAGACGGTGACCGTACCCCGGACCGATTTGAAGGTGACCGAGGAGTCGCGCCGCCTGATGGTCATGCCGGAAGGCGCCAGCATCGGCGATGTGGTGCGGGCCCTGAACCAGCTGGGGGTAACCCCCCGCGACCTGATCGGCATCTTCCAGGCCATCAAGGCCTCCGGAGCGTTGCAGGCGGATCTGTCCATCATATAGGGCTCCGCCCCGAACCGGCCGGCAACTATTTGGCCGGAGGGGCTCAAGAACTCGGCTGATGTGGCGATAAGAAAGAATGGTTATGGATATCGGCATTACCCCTGTCACAACCGACACCGATAACGCTGCCGCCGAAAAGGCGCGGCAGCTGCAACGCCAGGCGGCACGTGGTGTTTCGGGCGGCCTGAGCGAGCAGCAGCTCAAGCAGGCCCACAAGGTCTCCCAGGATTTCGAAGCCCTTTTCGTGGGCATGATGGTGAAATCCATGCGGGCCACGGTGGGCAAGGACAAGCTGACCAATGGCGGCCACGGCGAAGAGGTCTACCGCTCCCTGCTGGACCAGGAGTATGCCGCTGCCGCGGCCAAGCGGGGTAGCCTGGGGCTGGCGCCGATGATCGAGAAGGACATCATCCGCCAGGAAAGCCGGGTTCCCGTCAAGAAAACGGCCCCACAGGAGTAAGCTGCGCCGCCGTACGGGGATAACGCCTATGGATACGACACTGACAGAGATACTCGCGACCCAGCTCCAGTTGCTTGAAGAGCTTTATACCCTCCTCGAACGGGAAACGCGCGAGCTCGGAGATATGAACCTGGACGCCATGGCCGAGGTGAACCGGCTGAGGGAAGAACTCACGGGGCGCATCGAGACCCATACCGGACCGCTTCGCCAGGCGATCTCCGCGGCTGCCCTCGAACTTGGCCTTGCTCCGGACGCAACGCTGGGAGAGGTGGCCGCCAAAACCACGCAGCAGGCTATTCCGCGGCTGCACCGCGAACTCAACGATACGGCCAGGCGCGTCCAGGAGCGCGCCTCCATGAACCGTGAGATCGCGGAACGCTTTGTGGCGACAACCACGACCACATTGAGCCTTTTGACCCGCCTCATCAACCAGTCCAGCGTGTACGGCGCATCGGGCGGCTACCAGCAGCGGACGTCGGGGGCGGTCATGATCAACAAGGAGGCGTGATGAGTCTTAATTCGATTATGCAGATCGGCAAGAGCGGTCTCAGCGCATATCGGGTGGCTACCGAAATTACCGGCGAAAATATCGCCAACGTCAATACACCCGGCTATTCCCGCCAGCGGGCCATCCTGGAGACCGCGCCCCAGAGCGCGATCAACGGCTTCTCCCTTGGCACCGGCGTCAGTGTCACCGGTGTGCAGCGTTTCTACGACGGGTTGTTGCAGCAGCAGATGGTGACCGCCCAGACCACCCTCGGATACGATTCGACCAGTTCCAACGTATTGCAGCAGATCGAGCCGACTTTCAACGAGGTTACCACCAACGGCCTCGGCGACGCGATCTCCAAATTCTTCGGTTCCTGGCAGGATCTGAGCCTCAACCCGACCGGCACGGCGGAACGCCAGGCGGTCCTGACCACCGCCCAGAACGTGGTGGATAACTTCCATTCCATCAGCAAGACCTTGAGCGACACCGTTGCTGCCCAGAACAGCTCGCTTACGCCGTTGACCGACAGTATCAACGCGACCTTGAACAGCATCGCCCAACTCAACGGTCAGATCAAAACGACCCAGATGACCAGCGGCAACGCCAACGAGCTGAAGGATCAGCGGGACCAACTGATCCAGGACCTCTCCAAGCAGGTCGGCATCACCTACACGGAAAACAGCGACGGGACTACGGATGTAAACTACACGGATGCGAGCGGCACGTACGCCCTTGTCAGCGGCTCGAAGGCCGGCGCATTTTCCCTCGACAAAATAACGAACCCGAACAGTTACGCTGTTCAATTGACAGCAGCCGGCAGCGCCGGGCCCGCAACCACCGTGGCGCCGACCCAGGGGGCGCTGGGGGCGACCCTGGCCCTGCGCGACACGATCATCCCTGGCTACCAGAAGCAGGTAGACCTGCTGGCGACCACCATTGCCACCAAGGTCAATGCCCAGCAGACGTCGGGGGCCGACCTGACCGGCGCGACAGGCATCGCCCTGTTCGACCCGGCCACATCGAGCGCCGCCACCATCGCCATCAACCCGGCCGTCACCAGCACGAACCAGATCGCGGCCGCGGCGTCGGGAAGCCCTGCCATGTCGGGCGACAACAGCAACGCCCTGGCGATGGCCGGGCTGCTGAACGACACCAGCACCATGGGGGGATCGACCTTCAACGGCTACTACAACACCCTGGTCAGCAAGGTGGGCCTGGACGTCCAGTCGAGCCAGAACACGGTCTCCCGGGACGAGGCGTTCAGCAACCAGTTGAGCACGCTGCGCGAATCCAATTCCGGCGTGTCCCTGGACGAGGAGTTGACCAACCTGGTTACCTACCAGCGTTCCTACCAAGCCTCATCCAAGATCATCACCACGGCGACCGACATGATGGATACGGTCCTCGGACTCATAAGCTAGGAGATACCGCCATGCGCATCACCACGAACATGACCGCCAACAATGCCATTTACCATCTCCAGCAGAACCTCGCCAATCTGAGCAAACTGCAGGAGCTGTCCACGACCCAGCAGAACATCAACCGCCCCAGCGACGATCCGAATGCGGCCGGGGTGCTCCTGGATATCGCCGACAAACTCAAGGCGAGCGATCAGTATAACACCAACATCAGCAAGGCCTCCACCTTCATGCAGGTTACCAGCACGGCCCTGACCGGGATAGCCGGTTTCATCACCCAGGCCAAGTCGCTCGTGGACAGCATCAGCAGCGGCACCACCGACCAGACCCAACGCCAGACGGTAAGCGACCAGTTGGCCTCGCTCAAGAAACAGATCGTCGATATGGCCAATACCCAGTCGGCGGACGGCCAGTACGTCTTGGGGGGAACCGCCAGCAGCACCCCTCCCTTCAACAACGCAAACAACACCTATGCCGGCGACAGTACCCAGGTCAATATCGAGGTGACCCAGAACTCCACCCAGACCATGAACCTGACCGGCGACCGGGTCCTCCAGGGCGTGGGCTCAAACCCCAGCTACGGCACGACGGACATCCTGGGGACCTTCGACAACCTCATCGCAGCGGTGAGCGCGAACAACGTGACCTCTATCCAGCAGGGGACCACGGCACTGGAAGCCGGCGCCCAGCAGATCACCAACGCCCAGATCGACCTGACCGCGCGGATGACGCGGCTGGACAGCATGTCCAAAATGAACACGAACAACCAGACAACGCTGCAAAACATGGCCAGCGACATCCAGACTGTCGATCTGGCCAAGGTGGGGGTGCAGCTGAGCCAGCAGCAGACCGCCTACAGTGCCGCCCTGTCTGCGACGGCCAAGATCTCCCAGATGTCGCTCCTGGATTATCTGCCGTGACCCGTTGCGCCGCAGTTCACCGGGCGTGGCCGCGTGGCCCCGCTTTTTTTTATTCGACAGCCGTTGACCTCGTTTGAGGCGGGCCCATAGAAAGAACCATGCTCCACCGTTCGCCCAGAGCCATCCCACGCCGTCATAAGCCGGTATCCATCCGGCGCGATGTTTTTCGCCTTTCCATGCCGGTGCTTCTCTCCTCGCTGTTCCAGCGGCTGGTGTCCATCGTCGATATCTTCCTGACCGGCGGTCTGGGGGCGGCCGCCATTGCCGCCACCGGCCTGGGCCAACTGCTGATGTTCGTCACCATGACCGTATTCTGGGGGCTGGCCACCGGGGCGACGGTAGTGATCGCCCATCTGTGGGGCGCCGGGAGGCGCGAAGAGGCCCGCAAGGCGGCCTTCGTGAGCTGTCTTGCCTGTCTGGCCATGACAGCGGCCTGCTCGCTGGCGGGCGCCGCCTGGGGGGGCGACATCGCGCGGCTGATGGGGGCCACCGCCGAGGTGCAGGCCCTGGCGGCCGACTACATCCGCCTGGTATTCCTCTGGCTGGTCTGGACCACCGGCCTTAACATCCTTTCCGCCATCATGCAGGGCGCAGGGGACACCCGCACACCAATGGAGGCCGTCATCCTGGTCAACATCCTGCACGTGGCCCTGGCCTGGCCGCTGATCTACGGCAGGTTCGGCCTTCCGGCGCTGGGGGTCAAAGGGGCTGCCATCGCCATCAACAGCTCGGAATTCATTGGCTGCTCCTACCTGCTGGTCCAGGCGGTGCGCAAGCGCTACCTTGCGTTCGGGCGGCCGGACGGCCCGCTTTTCGGCAGGATCTGGCGGGTGGGGTGGCCGGTGGCTCTGGAGCGGGTCGCCCAGCAGAGCGGCCAGCTCTTCTACTCGAGCTTCATCATCGGGTATGGCACCAGTGCCTACGCCGCCCACCAGATCGGACTTTCCATCGAATCGCTCTCCTTCATGCCCGGCGCCGGCATGGGCATCGCTGCAGCCACCCTCATGGGGCAGGCCCTTGGGGCCAAGAAGGTGCGCCGCGCCCGCATCAGCCATAACGAGGCGCTTCGTCTGGCCGTGGTGGTCATGACCCTCATGGCGCTCCTCTTCTTCTGCGCACCCCACTACCTGATCGGGTTGTTCACCCATGACGGCGACGTCATCGAAAAGGGGAGCATGTTCCTGAGGCTGGTGGCCTTCGCCCAGGTGCCGCTGGCGATCTCCTTCGTCTATGCCGGCAGCCTGCGGGGGACAGGCGACACTTTCTACGTCTTCATCGCCACGCTGGCGGCTATGTGGGGGATACGGGTGGCGCTGTCATGGGTGGCGGCCGGGTGGCTGCACCTCTCCCTGTATGCCGTGTGGGGGGTGTTCCTGATTGACTGGTACTTCCGCGGGGCGGTCTTTGCCTGGCGGTATCACAAGCGGGACCTGCACAGCGTGATAGTATAAACAGGTTGTTGAAAAACAGCCACCTCGCCGCCATCCTCGAAAGCCCTCTTGTGCGGGTGCGACGATCCGACTATTTTTGAACAACTTGATAATGCCACTGATCCCGAAATCGGGACGTTGCTCAAAACCGGTAGCCGATACCCCCGAGGATCACATCCGTGTCATGGTTGTAGTCGGTTATGATGCGGTTCCAGGATACCCGCGCGTCCAACCCGGGCAGCACGCGATAGCTCGTGGTCAGGGTGGCGATACCGCAGACGCTCCGGTCAACGCCGAAACGATGGCTTGCAGGGCGCATGCTGATGGGGAAATACGCCCCTCCGCCGATGCCGACGGAGAAACGGTCGTCGAAGAACTCCCTGATGCCCCACAACTGGCTCGCCAAGCCGTGGCGCCGGAAGAGGCGGTTGTCCCCCTCGTAGAGCCAGGCGGCGCTCCAATCTACGTACCGCCAGACGCGTCGGCGATATTCGGCGGCCAGGGCGACCGATTTCTGGGATTCCAGGCTGTTTACAATGGTCTGGCCCACCAGGAGCGAGAGTTCGTTCTTCGCCTTTTCCTGGTCCTGGAGCGGGGCCTTGTCCACAGGGCCCGGCACGGGCGGCGCCTCAAGCTGATATCCGATACCCACAAGGGCGGAAAAGGAATTAAACGTGGTGAAGTTATCCACCACATTGGCACGCAGCTGAAATAACCAGCGGCTGTCCGTGTACCAGGTCACGGCGGAACTGAAGATCGCCCCCCAGCCGTGGTCGTTCTGATAGGAGGTGCCGGCTTTGGCCGGCAAGGTGTCGTAATAGTAGTACGGGCCGATGCCGGCCGCCAGGGAGAGCCGCCGGTCCAGCAGGTTGGTGCGCGCCCAGAGATGGACGGTGTTGCCGTCGCGGTGATGCCCCGGCACATGCCCCTCGTTCAGGTATGATATCCCCAGCCCGAAGTTCTCCCCCAGCCCTTCGATGTATTCCAGTTGCCACGCGTAGGAATCCTTGCCGTCATTCGCATTTTGCAGCAGGCCACCGAGGAGATAGATCTCCTGTGCCTGCCCGGTGAGCGGGCTTGCCGCCAGCAGGATCAGGGTTACCGCCAGACGGAAGGCCGTTACCAGCAGAACGGCAGGCCGCCTGGCCGGCACGCCGGGTGCCGTGCGCGGCAGGTCTGGCAGGGGCGATTTTGGGGGGTGTGATAGGCTCATCTTCGATGCCGGGGCAGGACGGCTAAAAGGTCCAGCTTACCCCGATCAGGTGCATGTCGAGGCCCGGGTTGGGGGTCCCGGTGCTATAGAAAATATGCCCGTTGGAGATATGCTGCAGGCGGTACCCGACTTTAAGACCGCAATCGAAGCGGTAAAACAGGCCCATATAGGCACCGAGTTGGAGGATGCTGCCGAAATCCTGATCGCCGAATTGCCGCCTGTCCAGCACGTTGGCGTTTAGGCCGATCTCCGGGGCCAGGCCGAACCGGGGATTGTCGAGGACCGCCCCGGCCCCTACGGAGCCTATGAAGCCGGTTTCCTGCGTCACATGGAGCACGCCGGCAGACACGTTGAGTTGTGGGGCCAAGCCCCATCCCGAGGATGACCGCCACTCCCAGGGGAGCCCGTATACCGCAAATACTTCGTACTGGTGAAAATATCCATGCTTGTCGCCCGCCTGAAGACCCATTCTCAGGCCGACCTCATTCCATCCCCCCGGTGCGTCCGCACAGAGCGCCGGCCATGGGGTTGAGATAATAAAAAGCAGTGAAAGCAAAGCGATAAGGTTCCGCACCATAGTGCCCTCCGCGTTGACCCATGGGAAAAGACAACCGCAGCGTTGCGTTGTTTTTGGGAAATCCAACGATGTGGAAGATTGTTTTTCAATCTTCCCTTTTAGTGTAAATGGATTGGGGGAAATGTAAAGCGTCCCCGCGCTGTTTTTGTCCCTTCCCCACGGCATTGCCTGCCGTGGGGAAGGGGGCGGGGTTTGCGACGGCGGGCCGCTTCCTTCGCGCGGCATCCCGGACAGGGCCGGCCCTAACTCAAGCCTTTCCTGATCTGGTACAGTCCTTCAAGGTTCAGTCCGTTCTTTTCGTAGTACTCCCGCTCCAGTTCTTCCACGTAGAAGCGGTCGAGGCCGGAGTTCTCCAGAAAATCCTCCCGCAGCCCCACATTGCACTCGGCGATGATCTGGGGTAGCAGGGAGTGGAGATACATGGCCTCCTTCTTGATGGTGAAGATGGTCTCATGGAAGAGGTGGTCGGGGATGTCGGCCTTGACGAGTTTCTTGTTCTTCAACTCCTCGAGCACTTCGCGGCGCAGGGCCTCCTGATCGGCCTTGGTGGTGAACCTGGAATAAAAATTGCGGATCCGGTCGCGCACATGCTCCAGCAGGACCGATGAGAGGCGCTCTTCCTGGTCGATCCCCTGGAGGCGCCGGTGCAGTTCCTCTATGGTGCCGATCCGCTTCTCCACGGCATTGAGGCCTTCCACCAGGGCAGTCACCTTGCGGCGCCCGAAGCGGCCCAGGTAGGCGTTCTGGAAAAGCTCGCGGATGAACAGTTCCTCGAAGCACCCATCCTTGAGGTTGTCGAAGGCGGCCTTGTGCTCCAGGAGCCCCTGGAGCATCTCCTCGTTGACCCGCACATTCTCCATGAAGGCCAGTTGGCTGACCAGGTTCGAGACGCTGTCGAAACGGTCCAGGTAGGTGATGACGTAGGAAAACCCGTCCATCAGCCCCGGGTCGGCGCCGTCCCGGATCTTTTCGTCGCATTCCTTGCTGGCATCCAGCATGAGTTGGTCAAAGGAATGGTCGCGGTTTTCCACGGCCCTTTTCTTGGCCCTGATCAGATTGTACATGTCCTCGCGGTTGATCGGGCTTTCGATCTGCTTTTCCCTGAGGAAGATCCCCTCCAGCACCTCGCGGGTGGCGGCGATGTAATCCTGCTCCGCGTGGTGGACCAGATTGCGCCCCTTCTTGAGCATCTCGTCCAGGGTGTAGAACAGGGCGCCGGGGATTTTGTTGCGCACCGACAGCGTCTTGAGCCGGGTCAGTCGGGCGTTGTCCAGGTGGCTGATCTCACCTTTACTGTTGCAGGCCAAAAGGATGTTGCGGTATTCGTCCACGATGCGCTTGTTGGACGGATGGCGGTACATAGCATCGATGCGCATGCGTTCCTGCTGGTAGCGGTCGATCCGATAGGTGACCGCGAGCTTGACCAGGCGGGCGAAGTCGTTGTCGGCGATCTTCTTGTTGCGGTAGTAGAGGCTTTTGAAGAGGTCGCGGTATTCCCGGTGGTGGCGGTTGATCAGTTTGATGATGAAGAGCTGTGCCGAATCGTCCTTGAGCAGCGGAAAGATGTTGGAGATGAGGGCGTCGTCCCGTTCGTCCCCCACCGATTCGGAGCGCTTGATGACTTTGCCGAGATTCTTGACCAGCTCTTCCTGCTGGTATTTCAGTTTGCGGGAGAGTTGGCTGGAGTGGACGAAAAAATAGTAGTTGCAGACGGCGTTTCCCTCGAAAAAGATGTTCTCGAAGCTCTCTTCCCCGTGGGTGCGGTCGCTGAAGCGGATTGAGCCTTTATCGTCGGAACGGGCGCCGTACATGACCAGGCGGTTGATGATGTCCGGTTTGGCGAGGTCGGAGGAGGGTTGGTCCACACCGAACATGTACTCGCAAAAGTAGCCGCCATTGCCCTGGTAGCTGATCCCCTCCGGGGTGATGATGAACTCGTTGCCCGGCGAGAAGATGCGGAGGTGTTCCTCCTCCTGGACAATGTTGAAAAAGTAACGCTGATAGGCATCGTTGCCGACCACCATGACAAAATATTCCACATGGCCGCCGGCCTGCCCGTGAAGCCGTATGTCCTTGTGCATGCTCCCTCTCTCCAATTGCAATTCAATCACATCACATCGAACACCATGCCGTCGTAGGCGAATTCGAACCCCGGGGGCAGCTTGGCCTGTTCGCTGTGGAGCACCTCGTGGGTCAGATGGGTAAGGATGACACGGGCCGGCCTGATCGGTTCCACCGCGGCAATGGCCGCTTCGACGTTGAAATGGAACGGATGGGGGGTCCAGCGCAACCCGTCCACGACCAGTACGTCGAGCCCTTCCAGAAGCCCAAGGGAGCTGTCGGGGATGGCGCTGCAATCCGTCAGGTAGGCAAACCGTCCGATGCGGAAGCCAAGGGCTACGCCCTTGCCGTGCTCCAGGGGGACCGGGGTGACCGTCAGTCCGAACAGCTCGAAAGGGCCTGAGACCTCGTGGGCCGACAGAAGCGGGGTATAGCCCGATCCGGCGAATTCGAAAAAGATGTATCTGAATCCCGTCAACAATACCTCGAAGGTTGCCGGGGATGCATAACAGGGAATGACCTCTTTATGCAAAAAATGGAAACCGCGCAGGTCGTCGATGCCGTTGACGTGATCGGCATGGGGGTGGGTGAAGAGGACAGCGTCAACCCTGTCCAGGCCCTCGCGCAGGGCCTGCCGCCGCAAGTCGGTGGAGGTGTCCACCAGAATATTTCGCCCTGCGTGCCGGATCAGCAGGGAAGCCCGCGTCCTCCGGTCCTTCGGATCGTCCGAGGTGCAGGTTCGGCACCGGCATCCCACCATGGGAACCCCGGTCGATGTCCCGCTCCCCAGGATGGTTACCTTCATGCAACGTCCTTTCCGTGATGTGCTCGGAAAATAACAGAAATCCCCCGTGCAGGCAAGGCGGATTTCTCGGGAAGCGCCTATGCATGACGATTTCCGTCTCGGGAGGGGATTATGCCCGCGGAAGGGGGATCAACAGCAGCGGAATCCTGGTCAGGGTGCAGATCCTGTGGGTCACGCTCCCCGCCCAGAAGGCCTCCATGCCGGTTTTGCCGTGGGTGGCCAGGACGATGAGGTCCACCTTGGCCTGGCCGGCAGCCTTTGCGATCGTCTTTGCCGGGTCGCCCCGCAGCACGTGCGCGCTTGCCGCAAACCCCTCCCCCCGCAGGGCTTCGAGCTGCTTCCGGAAAGTTTCCCGGGCATCCAGGGAGGCCATTTCGAGCATCCTGGCCGCCGTGGCGGGAAGCATCCTGCTGGAAACCTTTTCCGCGCCCGACAGGGAGGCGAAACGGGGAACGACCATCACAAGGTGCAGGGCCGCGCCGCAGGCCCGGGCGATCTCTTTCGCGACCGGCAGGGCCTGGGCATGGTCGGGGTCGTCGTCCAGGGGGGCCAGGATGTTGGTGCAGGAGAAGGGGGGGGCGCCCCCCCGCTCGTCGGGGCGGGTGACGAGGACAGGGCATGAGCCCAGGGCAATCACCTTCTGGGCGATGCTTCCCAGGAACAGGTGTAGCGCCCCTCCGCGGCCGTGGGAGCACATGATCACCAGGTCATGTGCCAATTCATCCGCATGGGCGACGATGCTGCCGGCGACATTGTCCGCTTCCGCGGCGTGCACGTGGCAGTCGAGCGCTACCCCGGGGGGAAAGGCCCGCTGCGACAGGAGACGCAGGTAGGTTGCCGCATCCTCCGCGTTTCTCAAGTGGGACTGGCCGTGGACCTCGCTGGGGGCGTTCCGTTCCACCACATGGAAGAGGGTGACCCGTGCGCCGAGCCTTTCCGCCAGGAAGGCGGCGGCCGGCAGGGCCGCCTCGGCCAGGAGCGAACCGTCCAAAGGGACGAGGATATGCTTGAACATGGTGATTACCCCGCTACCAGTATCTTGTACAGGAGGTAGGCGTTGAGCGCGAGGATGATCCCCGCGATCACGCCGGCTGCGGCCGTTGTGAGGCGCCTGTTGGTCAGGTCACCCATGATGTCGGGGCGGCGGGTGAACATGACCAGGGGAATGACCGCGAACGGGAGCCCGAAACTGAGCACCACCTGGCTGACGACCAGGGTCCGGGTCGGGTCCAGGCCTGCGCCGATAACGACCAGTGAAGGCGCCATGGTCACCAGGCGCCGGACCCAGATCGGGATATGACGCTGCATGAACCCCTGCATGATCACCTGGCCCGCGCTGGTGCCCACGGTGGATGACGACAGCCCCGAGAGCAGCAGGGAGAGGCCGAAGATCCATTTGGCCGACGACCCCAGGAGCGGCTCCAGGGTCCGGTAGGCCTCCTCGATGGTGCCGACGGTGGTGTGCCCGGTGGTGTGGAAGGTGGCCGCCGCCATGATCAGCATGGCGGCATTGACGAAGCTGGCCATGCCCATGGCGATCACCACGTCCGCGATCTCGAAATGGTACAGGCTCTGCAATCGTTTTTTGTCCCGCACGACGATGCGTCCCTGGGTCAGGGCGGAATGGAGAAAGATGGCGTGGGGCATGACCGTGGCCCCCAGGATCCCCGAGGCCAGCAGGATGCTTTCGGCTCCGGCGAAACGCGGCACAACGGCGTGGTAGGCGACCAGTCCCCAATCGGGCCTGTCAATGAAGGTTTCCAGCAGGTAGCAGAGGGCGATCATGCCGACCATGGATGAGATGGCCGCCTCCAAGGGGCGGAAGCCGTACCGTTCCAGGCCGAGGATCAGGACGGTCGCCAGGGCGGTGAGCAGGGCGCCCGCGAACAGCGGTACGCCCAGGAGGAGTTGGAAGCCCAGGGCGGCGCCGAGGAATTCGGCCAGATCCGTCGCCATGGCCACGACCTCCATCAAGAGCCACATGGCGACGACCACCGGCCTCGGGAACCGGGCCCGGCACTGTTCGGCCAGGTTCATGCCCGTGGCGATGCCGAGTTTGGCCGAAAGGGTCTGGATCAGCATGGCCATGAGGTTGCTGGCCACGATCACCCAGAGCAGCAGGTAGCCGAACTGGGCGCCTCCCTGGATGTTGGTTGCAAAGTTGCCCGGGTCCACGTAGGCCACGCTGGCGATAAAAGCCGGCCCCAGGAACGGCATCAGGCGCGTCAGCCGGTTGGGGCGCTCTTGGCCGTCCAGGATGTCCAGAGCGCTCTGGACGGTCCGGGAATCGGGCGAGTCGCGAACAGCCGGTGCGGTTTCTTCTTCCATGATGGACGCCGTTTCCCCGCGGTCAGGAACGAGGTGCTTCGCGGTGTGCCGCCGGATTGCGGAACGTGTGGACCGCATCGGCAGTATAGAGCGCCAGGCCGCTCCAGATCAAGATGAATGTCAGCAGGTGGGTAGGGGTGAACGGCTCCCCGTAGGCCAGCACGGCCAGGGCGAACTGCAGGCTGGGGGTCAGGTATTGCAGGAAGCCGATGGTGGCCAGCCGCAGGCTGCGGGCCGCGGCGGCAAAGAGCAACAGCGGCGTGGCGGTCAGGATGCCGGCCAGGGGGAGCCACAGGGCACCCTTGGCCGCGGCCGCCGGAAAAGCACCCTGGCCGTGGACGCCGAGCCAGACCAGATACCCCAGGGCCAGCGGGCCGGTCAGGAGCGTCTCCACCAGCAGGCCGGCCAGGGACTCCACGGGGGCCGTCTTGCGCAGCAGGCCGTAGAGGCCGAAAGATGCGGCCAGTGCCAGGGAGATCCAGGGCACGGCCCCGACCCGGGCTGTCAGCAGGGCGACCCCGACGGCGGCCACCAGCAGGCTGGCCGTCTGCAGCGGCCGCAGCCGCTCCCGCAGAAAGACGGTGCCCAAAAGAACGTTGACCAGGGGGGTCATGAAGTAGCCCAAGCTCGACTGGAGCACCTGTCCCTGCTCCACGGCGTAGATAAACACCAGCCAGTTGGCGGTGATCAGGGTGGTGGAGCCGACCAGCGTCGCGATCACCCGGCGGGAAGCGAAGGCTGCCCGTACCTCGCCCCAGCGGCCCGAGGCGGCTGTCAGTGCCAGCAGGAAGAGGACCGACCAGACGATCCGGTGGGCCACCACTTCCAGAGGCGGTATGGCGTGCAACGCCTTGAAGTAGACGGGGAAAAAGCCCCAGACCAGGTAGGCCAGCAGGCCGTAAGCCAGGCCCTGGCGGGGCGATGCCTGCCGCGGCGGGTCAGACGGGGGCATGGGGCGGCCCCGGCTCAGGAAAGGGCCGCCGGGCGGCCGCCGGTTACGGCCAGAAGGTCGGTGGGGGTGATGCGGAACAGGGCGTGGGGGGTGCCGGCCGCAGCCCAGACCTCGGGGTATGTCATGAGGTCCCGGTCGATGATCGGGCAGAGCGGCTCCCGGTGCCCCAGGGGCGGAATGCCGCCGATGGCGAAACCGGTGCGCTCCCGGACAAAGGCGGCATCGGCCTTGCCGACCGGTTCGCCGCAGGCCGCCTCCAAGAGCGCCTCATCGACCCGGTTTTTGCCGCTGACCAGGGCTAGCACCGGGTTTCCCGAATGGCGGCCCCTGAAGACCAGGGATTTGACGATCTGGCCGACGTCGCAGCCGACCGCTTCGGCCGCTTCGGCTGCGGTACGCGAACTGGCGGCCAGTTCCTGCACGCGGCAGGGGACCCCGGCCGCCTCCAGGGCCTCCTGCACCTTGCGGGCGCTGGGGCTGAGACTGAGTTCATGGTGCATGGGTGGGTTTCTTCCTTGTCTCGGCGTATCAGGCCGGTTGCGGGGTGCGCGCCGTCACCCTGGTGAAGAGATACAGGCCGCTGAAGATGACCGCGCCGCCCGCCATCTGCCGCAGGGTCGGCGGTTCGCCCAGGAAAACGGCGGCCCACAGTATGGCCCCCAGCGGCTCGCCCAGGATGCTGACCGAAACCACCGAGGCCTGGACGTATTTCAGCGCCCAGTTGAAGACCGTGTGCCCCATGACCGTGCAGACCAGGGCCAGGGCCAGAAACAGCAGCCAGTCCCGGGCCGGGTAGCCGGCGAAGGGGGTCCCGGTGACCAGCGCCGCGCCGATCAGGACCAGGGAACTGGTCCCGTAGGTTACGAAAGTGTACCCCTCCAGGGGGATGCCCGTGCGCAGCCGGCGGCCGATCAGCAGGTAGCCGGAAACCATGACGGCCGCCACGAGCGCCAGCAGGTCGCCGACCAGCGCCCTCATGCCGACCTGGAAATCCGCCGCCCCGATGATGATGCCCCCCGTCAGGGCCAGCACCCCTCCCATGGCGGCCAGGCGCGGAATGCGCTCCTTGAAGAAGATCAGCGAGCCGAGCACCACGAACACCGGCTGCAGGGTCACCAGCACCGTGGAACTGGCCACGCTGGTGTAGCCGAGCGAGGTGAACCAGGTCACGAAGTGCAAAGCCAGGAACAGGCCGCTCAAGGCGGAGAGCGCCACCTGCCGCCGGTCGAGCCCGGCCAGCGCCCCCCGTTTCGCCAGGGTGAAGGGGGCCAAAGCCAGGAAGGTGAACAGCAGGCGGTAGGTGGCGATGATCAGGGGCGGCGCTGTGGCGAGGCGCACGAACAGCGACGAAAAGGAGACCGCCACCACGGCGATCGTCACGGCCAGATAGGGATTGAGGGACGGTCTCGGCATCAGTCGTTCATATACTGCAGGGCGTAGTTCACGTAGTTGTCGGCGGACTTCCGCAGCCAGGCCACCTCTGCCGGCGTCAGGTCGCGCTTGTACGTGGCCGGCGCGCCGAGCCAGAGGGTATGGGGGGGGATGACGGTCCCCTCGGTGACCAGGGCCCGCGCCCCCACCAGGGCGCCTTCGCCCACCACGGCCCGGTCCATCACCATGGCCTGCATGCCGATGAAGCAGCCGTTGTGCAGGGTGCAGCCGTGCAGGGTGACGCTGTGGCCGATGGTGACGTCGTCGCCGATGGTCAGCGGCGCGCCGGGATCGTCGGCATGTTTTTTGTGGGTGACGTGGAGCATGGTCAGGTCCTGCACGTTGCTGCGGGCGCCGATGCGGATGCGGTTCACGTCGCCGCGTGCCACGCAATTGTACCAGATGCTGCTCTGGGGGCCCATCTCTACGTCGCCGATGATCACGGCGGTTTCGGCCACGAAGGCGGTGGGGTCGATCTTCGGCTGGGTGCCCTGGAACGGTCGAATCATTTTCATCCTCCGCTGGCTGGTGCTGAGGGATGAAGTATACGCATTCCAGGGTGAATTGGCAACAGAATGCCGCGGAAATGCGGCCGTTGCCGCTCCCGTTCCGATTTATTGCTTGTTGCCCTGCGCCTTATTTGGTATGTTTTACAATCGACTTCAACAGATTGCGAAAAGGGATGGTGCACGATGAAATTCACCAAGATGCAAGGCGCCGGCAATGATTACGTCTACGTGAACTGCTTCGAGGAGACGGTTGCCAATCCCCAGCAGGTGGCCATACAGGTGTCCAACCGCAATTTCGGCATCGGCTCGGACGGCCTGATCCTGATCATGCCCTCGGACAAGGCCGACGTGCGCATGCGGATGTTCAATTCGGACGGCTCGGAGTCGGAGATGTGCGGCAACGGCATCCGGTGCGTGGCGAAATACGCCTACGATCACGGCATCGTCTCGAAGACCGAGATCACCGCCGAAACCGGGGCCGGCGTCCTGACCCTGCACCTGGTGCCGAGGAGCGACGGCACGATAGCGAAGGTCCGCGTCAACATGGGGCCGCCGCGGCTGACCAGGGGCGAGATCCCCATGACCGGCGATGCCGCCGCCCGGGTGGTCGCGGAGCCGCTCACCGTCCTCGACCGCACCTTCCAGATCACCTGTGCCTCCATGGGCAACCCCCACTGCGTGATCTTCGTGGATGATGTGGAAAACTTTCCGGTCGCCACCTATGGGCCGCTGATCGAGAATCACGAGCTGTTTCCGCGCCGCACCAACGTGGAATTCGTCCAGATATTCTCGCGAACCGAGGTGCGCCAGCGGACCTGGGAGCGGGGCGCCGGCGAAACCCTGGCCTGCGGCACCGGCTCAAGCGCCGTGACCGCGGCATGCGTACTGAACGGTCTGACCGAAAAGAAAATCCTCAACCACCTCCTGGGGGGGGATCTGGAGATGGAGTGGGCCGAAGACGGCAACATCTACATGACCGGCCCGGCGGTGGAGGTCTTCAGCGGGGAGATCAAGTTGTAGGGCGCCCTGCAAAAATTCCCCTGCTCACCCTTGCCCAAAGGGGAAGGTGATATACACTTATGCCACGTGCTCTTACCATCATAAATATCCTGCTTGGGGTCGTCATCATCGCCCTTCTGGCGGCCATCACCGCCGACAGCCTGGGCAGACGGCTCCACGGGGCGTTCGTATCCGGGACCGCGGGTGCCGGCAGAACGGCTCCCGCGGTCGTCCCGCCGCCCCGCGTCGAGGACTTGGCATTCTACGCCCCGATCCTGGCCAATGGCCTGTTCGGCAAGGCCGCCCAGGGGCAGCTCACCGCGGTCGTGAATGCCCCCGCAGCGGCCCAGGCGGCCGCCCCGGCCACCGCGCCGGCCGACCTGATGCTGCTCGGCACGGCCGTGGGCTCGTTCCGCGAGACCTTTGCCCTGGTGCGCAACACCACCAAGCAGGAAGAGCGCGTGTTCCGTCTGGGGGATATGGTTTTTGACGCCGGACGGCTCGTGGAAGTGACCAGGGAGCGGGCCTTCATCGTGGTGGGCGGCAAGAAGGTGGAGCTTTTGACCCCCCTGACGCCCCCGGCGGCCCCGGCCCAACCGGCCACGCCCCAGGGAGGGGTGACGGTCGCCAATGTGGGGGGCGGAAATTTTGTGATCGACCAGCGGGCACTCAACGCCGCCCTGGACAACCCGGCCCAGGCCATGACCGACGCCCGCCTGCTCCCCAGCCAGAAGGACGGCAAGGTGGAAGGTTTCCGGGTCTCGGAGGTGAAGCCCAACGGCGTCTTCGCCATGGTGGGGATGAAGAACGGCGACATCCTCCTGCGCCTGAATGATTTTCCGGTGGATTCGCCGGACAAGGCCCTCCAGTCGTTCATCGCCCTCAAGGGGCAGAGCAAGCTCAAGCTGGACCTGATCAGGGACGGGCAACCGACGACGTTCAATTACGATATCCGGTGAACGGCCTCTTTCCCGGTTCATGCCTGAAGCCGGAAACCGCTTCCGCCGGTCCTCAACGATTCAGCCGTTACGAAACAACGTGGAGGCACGCTTGAAACAGTACCTGATGCGCACATTCTGCACCCTGCTTTTGGCAGGGCTCCTCTTCGCCTCGCCGGTGTTCGCCGCCGGCCGGGGGGTGGTGTTGAATTTCAACGAGGTGGACATCTCCACCATGGTGAAGTTCATCAGCGATCTGACCGGCAGAAATTTCGTGCTGGACGACCGGGTCAAGGGGAAGATCTCGGTCTACTCCCCCTCGAAGCTCTCCATTGAAGAGGCGTACAACGTCTTTGTCTCAGTACTGGAGTTGAAGGGTTTCACGGTGGTGCAGAGCGGCAAGGTTGCCAAGATCGTTCCCATCGCATCGGCAAAGCAATCCGGCCTCACCCTGCTGAAATCGGGCGAGACGCCGCCGATCAACGAAAACTACGTGGCCCAGGTCAACAAGCTCGAGAACATCTCCGCCCAGGAGGCGCTGACCTTTTTGCAGCCGATGGTCTCCAAGGACGGTTACATCTCGGCCTTCGGGCCCGGCAACCTGATCCTGATGGTAGATTCGTCGCTCAACATCCGCAAACTGCAGGGGCTGTTGCACCTGATCGACACGGAAAAGACCCGTGAAGGGATCGAGATCATCTACCTGAAGAACGCCTCCGCCGAGAGCGCCGCCACAACCATCCGCCAATGGCTCACCGGCAGCGAGACCAAGGCCGCCGCACAACCGGGCGCGGCTGCGGCCCCTTCCGGCGGCCTGGCGACCGTGCTGGCCGACCAGCGGCTGAACGCCCTCCTGGTGTTCGGCAGCGACAGCGTCAAGGAGGCGGTGCGCGAGATGGTGGCCAAGCTGGACGTGCAGCCGCCCGAGGCCAGCAGCAAGGTCAACGTCTACTACCTGGAGAACACCGACGCCACCGATATGGCCAAGGTGCTGGACGGCGTCATCAAGGGGATGACCGCGGCCGCCACGGCCGGCCAGGGCCAGCCCGGCGCAGCGGCGCCCCAGGCCTCCCCCTTCGACAGCGGCAAGGTCACCATCACCCCGGACAAGGCCTCCAATTCCCTGGTGATCATGGCTTCGCCCAACGATTACAACAACCTCGTCCAGGTGATCAGGAAGCTGGACCGCCGCAGCAAGCAGGTTTTCGTGCAGGTGCTGATCGCCGAAGTCTCCCTGAACAAATCGCGAGACACGGGCCTGCAGCTGGGCGCCCTGGGCGTTGATCAACTCAACCGCTATTTCGGCATCGGCGGGTTCTACGACCCCTTCGGCGTCGTCAGCACCCTTGCGACGAGCGGCCTTGCCTCTTCCACCGGTTCCTCCAGCAGCACCTCCACCATCAACTTTCCGGTGGCCGGTGTTCCGGGCAATATCGGCGCCGTGCTCAAGGCCCTAGACTCCAACGACCTCCTGAACGTGCTCTCCACGCCCAACATCCTGACCTCGGACAACAAGGAGGCCGAGATCATCGTGGGGTCGAACGTCCCCTTCCAGGGGTCGTCCACCATTTCCTCCGGCCTTTCCACGACCTCGGTGGAGCGCAAGGACGTGGGCATCACCCTGAAGATCAAGCCCCAGATCAGCGAGGGGGACTATATCCGCCTCGACCTCTCCCAGGAAATCTCTGCCATCGGCGCAACGATCACGGTGGGCAACGGCGCCACGGACCGCATCACCACCAAGCGCTCGGCCAAGACCAACATCGTGGTCAAGGACGGCGAGACGGTCGTGATCGGCGGCCTGATCCAGGACCAGGACGAGGATGTGGTCAACAAGATCCCCTTCCTGGGCGACATCCCCGGCCTGGGGTGGCTGTTCAAGACCAAGACCAAGACCAAGGTCAAGACCAACCTGATGATCCTGTTGACCCCGCGCATCGTCAAGGATAACGCCGACTTGGCCACGATCTCCGACAGCCAGCGGACCAAATTCGGCGATGCCGCCAAAAAGGTCGAGCCGGTGGATGTGCAGAAGGAGATTCGCGGCAAATGAGCCCAAGCCTGCTCCCGGAAGAGCTGGAAACCGCCGCCCGGCGGCTGGGGATCGCCTGCCAGCCCGAGATCGGGGGGGACGAAGTCGATCCGGCCCTGCTGGCCCGGGTGCCGCTGGCCTTTGCCCGGACCCACACGATCCTCCCCCTGCGGGAAGAGGGAGGCAGGATCAGGGTCGCCCTTTCCACCCCTGCGGCGCTGCTGGCCATGGACGAACTGCGGCTTCTGTTCGGCAGGGAGGTTACGGCCGTCCTGGTGCCGGCCGCCATCCTGGGCGACGCTATAAACCACATCTACGGCAGCCTCTCCGGCAGCGCCCAGGAGGTGCTCCAGGAACTGGAGGGTGAGGACCTCTCCACGGTGGCCACCGAGCTCAGCGATCCCCAGGACCTTCTGGACCTGGCCGACGAGGCCCCGGTCATCCGGCTTCTGAACTCGATCCTTTCCGAGGCGGTCAAGGAGCGGGTCAGCGACATCCACATCGAACCCTACGAGCGGGACTTGGTGGTGCGCTTCCGCATCGACGGCATCCTCTACGAAAAGCTGACGCCGCCCAAGGTCATCCAGGATGCCCTGGTCTCCCGCGTCAAGATCATGGCCGGCCTCAACATCGCCGAGAAGCGCCTGCCCCAGGACGGTCGCATCCGCGTGATCGTCGCCGGCCGCGACGTGGACATCCGCGTCTCCACCATCCCCACCTTCTACGGCGAGCGGGCCGTGTTGCGCCTTCTGGACAAAAAAAAGGGGGTGCTCTCCCTGGAGGACATCGGCCTGGGCAACGAAGGGGTGCAGACCATGGAGCGGATGCTGGCCCGCACCAACGGCATCATCCTGGTGACCGGCCCCACCGGCAGCGGCAAGTCCACCACCCTGTACGCCGCCCTGAACCGTCTCAACTCCAGCGAGAAGAACATCATCACCATCGAGGACCCGATCGAATACCAGATCAAGGGGATCGGCCAGATCCAGGTCAACTCCAAGATCGACCTGACCTTTGCCGCGGGCCTGCGTTCCATCCTGCGCCAGGACCCGGACATCATCATGGTCGGCGAGATCCGCGACGCCGAAACGGCCGAGATCGCCATCCAGGCCAGCCTCACCGGGCACCTGGTGCTCTCCACCCTGCACACCAACGACGCGGCCACGGCCGTGACGCGCCTGGTGGACATGGGCATCGAGCCGTTCATGATCGCCTCGTCCCTGGCGGCGGTGATGGCCCAGCGGCTGGTGCGGGTGATCTGTCCCCATTGCCGCGAGGAATACCGGCCGGCGGAGCGGTATGCCGGCGTCACCCTGCCGGACCGGCTCTACCGGGGGCGAGGGTGCGACCGCTGCTTCGGGCTGGGCACCATGGGACGCACCGCCATCTACGAGATCATGCCGGTGGACCAGGAGATCTGCTCCATGATCATCAAGCGCGCCCATGCCGGCGAGATCAAGGAGTACGCCGTCTCGCGCGGCATGAAGACCCTGCGGGACGACGGCTTGGCCCAGGCCGGGGCGGGCGTCACCACCATCGAAGAGGTGCTGCGCGTCACCCAGGAAGACTATGCCGACGTTCCGGTATAAGGCATACACCGGCGCCGGGGCCACGGTATCCGGCTCCATCGAGGCCGAATCCGAACGCCAGGCCCTGGCCCAGCTCAAGGGCAAAGGGCTTCTGCCCCGGGAGGTCAGCGAGGAAGCGGCTGCTGCGGGCCAGGCCCGCTCCTTCTCCTTTGCGCGGGGGATTACCACCGCCGACCTGTCCCTGTTCACCCGTCGCCTGGCCACCCTGGCGGCCTCGTCGGTGCCGCTGTTCGAGGCCATGGGCTCGCTCCACGAACAAGAGGAGAGCGGCCAGCTTAAACAGGTGCTGGCGCGGGTGCGTGACCGCATCGCTGAAGGGGCCGCCCTGTCCCGGGCCCTGGCGGCCGAACCGAAGGTATTCAGCGAGAGCTACGTCAGCATGGTGGCGGCCGGTGAGGCCAGCGGCGCCCTGGACGCCGTGCTGGAACGCCTGGCCGACTTCCTGGAAGAGCAGGAGCAGGTGAAAAGCCGGGTCGTGTCCGCCCTGGCCTATCCGATCCTCATGGTGCTGGTGGGGAGTGGCGTCATGCTCTTCCTCTTGACCGTGGTCATCCCCAAGATCGTGGTGATCTTCGAGGAGAGCAAGGCCGCCCTGCCGCTGATCACGGTGATCCTGATCAAACTGTCCCATTTCCTGAGGGGGTGGTGGTGGATCCCGGCCGGGCTGGCCGTCGGCTCGGTGCCGCTCTACCGCTCCGCCATGCGGCGCGACGACCTGCGCATGAAGCGCGACCGCCTGCTGTTGAAACTGCCAGTGGCCGGCGGCATGGTGCAGCAACTGCTCCTGTCGCGCTTTGCCCGGGTGCTGGGGCTTTTGCTCTCCAGCGGGGTGCCGATCATCCGAGCCCTGGAGATCACCTCCGAGGTGCTGGTCAATCGGGTCTACCGCACCTTTCTCCACGAGGTGATGGAGGAGGTGGCCCAGGGGGGGAGCCTGTCGGGCAGCCTGAAGAAGAGCCGCCTGTTCCCCCCCATGCTGGTGCATCTGGCCGGCGTGGGTGAAAAGGGGGGCACCCTGGAGGAGATGCTGCTCAAGGCCGGCCTCGCCTATGAGCGGGAGTTCAGCGCCCGCCTGACCCGCCTGATGGGCCTGATGGAGCCGCTGTTGGTCCTTGGCATGGGCCTGGCCGTGGGGGTCGTGGTCATGGCCGTGCTGCTGCCCATATTCGAGATGAACCAGTTGATCAAGTAACAGGTTGTTGAAAAACAGCCATCAGGCCTTCGTCCTCGAAAGCCCCCTTGTGCGGCGTAGCGCTGCTACGCCTCCGCGGTGCTTGCCTATCGGGTGCGGCGATCCGACTATTTTTGAACAACCTGAGTTTCGACAACCTTGATAGGGGGTGCCGCCATGGACTTCACCAAGATGCTGCATAAATTCACGGTCGTTCCGTCGCTGACCGACGAGTTGGCTGCACTTCAGCGGGTGGCCTACAACCTCTGGTGGTGCTGGGAGCCGGACGCCATCAACCTCTTCCGCCGCCTGGATACCGAATTGTGGCAGGCCACCCGCCACAACCCGGTGGAGATGCTGGGCATCCTCCAGCAGACCACCCTGGAGAGCCTGAAGAGCGACGAGGGCTTCATGGCCCACCTCACCATGGTGGACGAGAAACTTTCCGACTACCTGGCGGAGAAGACCTGGTTCCAGAAGACCTGCAACGGCAGCTCCCAGATGAAGGTCGCCTATTTTTCCATGGAGTTCGGCCTGCACGAGTCCCTGCCGGTCTATTCCGGCGGCCTGGGCATCCTGGCCGGCGATCACCTCAAATCGGCCTCGGACCTGGGGTTGCCCCTGGTGGGGGTGGGGCTGCTCTACCGCCAGGGCTACTTCCGCCAGTACCTCAACAACGAGGGGTGGCAGCAGGAGTACTACCCGGAAAACGATTTCTACAACCTCCCCCTGACCCTGGAGCGGGACGAAAAGGGAATCCCCCTCAGCGTGGAGCTGGAATTCGGCCCGCGCCGGCTCAAGGTGCATATCTGGCGCGTGCAGGTCGGCCGGGTGCCGCTCTACCTCCTCGACACCAACCTGGAGGAGAACAGCCCCGAGGATCGCCTGATCACGGCCCAGCTCTACGGCGGCGACCAGGAGATGCGCATCCTCCAGGAGATTCTGCTGGGGATCGGCGGCGTGCGCGCCCTGCGCGCCCTGGGGATCATCCCCAACGTGTGCCACATGAACGAGGGGCATGCCGCCTTCCTGGCCCTGGAACGGATCCGGCTTTTGATGGAGAAGCGGAACATCAGGTTCAACGAGGCCCGGGAGATCGTCAGCGCCGGCAATGTCTTCACCACCCATACCCCGGTGGAGGCGGGCATCGACCATTTCCCCGCCGACCTCCTGGACCGCTATTTCGGCAAATACTACCGCTCGCTGGGCCTGGGCCGCGACGAGTTCCTCGGTTTGGGGCGCCAGAACCCGAAGAACAGCCAGGAGACCTTCTGCATGGCGGTCCTGGCCCTCAAGCTGGCCGGCCACGCCAATGGCGTCAGCGAACTGCACAGCGAGGTCTCGCGCAAGATGTGGAAGAACACCTGGCCGGAACTGCCCGAGGAGCAACTGCCGCTCACCTCCATCACAAACGGTGTCCACACCCGTACCTGGATGTCCAACCACATGGCCAGCCTGCTGGTGCGCTACCTGGGCACCCGCTGGCTCGACGACCCGACCGACCACAACGTCTGGCGCCGTATCTCCAGGATCCCGGACGCCGAACTGTGGCGCACCCGCCAGAGCTGCCGCGAGAAGCTGGTGGATTTTGCCCGCAAGCGGCTCAAGGAGCAACTGGTCAAGGTGGGGGCCACGGTCAAGGAGATCGCCACGGCCGAGGAGGTCCTGGACCCGGAAGTGCTGACCATCGGTTTCGCCCGCCGCTTCGCCACCTACAAGCGCGGCACGCTCCTGATGCGCGACCTGGACCGTCTGGCACGCATCCTCAACAACCCGGAGATGCCGGTACAGATCATCTTCGCCGGCAAGGCCCACCCCCAGGACCAGGAGGGGAAGGAACTGATCCGCCAGATCAACCATGTTTCCGACCTGGAGCGGTTCCGCCACCGGATCGTCTTCATCGAAGACTACGACATGGAGGTGGCCCGCCACTTGGTGCAGGGCGCCGACGTGTGGCTCAACACGCCGCGCCGGCCCCTGGAGGCCAGCGGCACCAGCGGCATGAAGGTCGCCTTCAACGGCGGCCTCAACATGAGCATTCTGGACGGCTGGTGGTGCGAAGGCTACCAGGGCAACAACGGCTGGGCCATCGGCAAGGGGGAGGTTTACGAGGATACCGAGTACCAGAACCAGGTCGAGAGCCGCGCCACCTACGACCTGCTGGAAAAGGAGATCGTACCGCATTTCTACGATCGGGGCAGCGACGGCATTCCCCGTTCCTGGATCGCCACCATGAAGGCATCCATGCAGAGTCTCTGCCCGGTCTTCTCCACCGACCGCATGGTGCAGGAATATGCCAGCCGCTCCTATACCCCCTCCTACGGCCAGTGGAAACAACTGGTGGACGATAACCTAGCCCTGGCCCTGGACCTGGCCCGCTGGAAGGAACGCACCTTCAAGGCCTGGCCCCAGGTGCGCGTCGAGGATGCCTCGGCCCAGGTCTCCGACGCGGTGGCGGTGGGGAGCAGCGTGCCGGTGTCCGCCAGGGTCTTCTTGGGCGACATCCCGGTGGAGGACGTGGCGGTGGAGGGGTATTTCGGCGTCCTGGATTCGACCGGCAACATCCAGGGGGGCGAAACGGTTCCCCTGGAGAACGTGACGCCGGCCGGCAACGGCCTCTACCAGTTCAGCGGGGCCATCGAATGCCGTTTCTGCGGCCGGCACGGCTTCATGCTGCGGGTCATGCCGCGGCACAAGGTGTTGGGGAACGTGTACGAACCGGGCTACCTGATCTGGGGATGACGACCGGCGTCAAGCCTGTTTTTTTCAGGAAGAAAAAACTCAGGTTGTTCAAAAATAGTCAGATCGTCGCACCCGCAGAAGTCCCTGCGGAGGCGTAGCAGCGCTACGCCGCACAAAAGGGGCTTCGAGGATGGCGGCGAGATGGCTGTTTTTCAACAACCTATTAGGAACAATATGGATTATCTCGTCATACAGGTCGAACCACAACGTGTGCTGGCCGCCCGTTTCGGGGTTGCGGGCACATCCCTCTCCTTCTCGGGCGCGGCCGAATTCCCGTTGAACGAGGAACAGGCGCTGCCTGCCGTTGCCGGCCGGATCGCCGCCGGCACCACCGGATCGCCGCGCGTTGTGCTCTGCCTCCCGCCGGCGCTGTTCGCCCAGCGGACGGTGGAACTGCCGCTCGACAACCTGCGCAAGGTGCGCGAGGTGCTGCCGGGGCAGCTGCAGGGAGAGATCGCCCTGCCGGTGGAGGAGGCCGTGTTCGACGCCCTTCCCCTCGGGAGCAAGCGTTACCTGGCCCTGTGGGCACGCAAGGCCGACCTTCGCCAAGCCATCGAGACCTTCAGGGAAGCGGGATGCGAACCCCAGGTAGTCACCGCCGCGCCGTTCGCCTGGAGTTTCCTGCCCGAATGCCCCGCCGACGCGGCGGTCTGCGACGGCGCCGCCCTGGCGGTGGTCAGCGAGGACCGGGTGTCCTTCGCCCGGGCGCTCGACGCCGCGGAACCGTACCAGGGGATCGTCGCGACCCTGGCGGCCCTTGAGCTGTCCGGCGCAACGCTGCCCCCCCGGCTGATCTTCTTTGGCGAACAGGAGTCCGGGATCGGGGCAGACGACCTTCCGTTACCCACGGAGCGGCTCAGGATGCCGGATGCCCTGGCGCCGCTATTCAAGACGGACGAGACCTTCCAGCACCTGGCCGGGCTTTTGGCCGTGGCCCGCGCCTGCCATGCCGGTGTTCTGCCCGATTTTCGCCGCTCCGACCTGGCCTGGACGGCCGGCGACGCCGCGGTGCGCAGGAAGATGATCGTGACCGCCGCCCTGGCGGCCGTGGCCGTCATACTCCTGTTTGTCTCCAAGGGGCTCCAGTACCGGGCGGCGAAGACCGACCTGGCCTCCCTGGACAAGTCCATCGCCTCCCTGTACCGCGAGATCTTCCCCGGCCGGTCCAAAGCGGTGGACGAGGTGGCCGAGGTCAAGGCGGAGATCAGGAAACTGGCCGGCGGCGCCCAGACCGGCAACTCCACCCTGGATGTGCTCAAGAAGCTGGCCGAAGCCAAGGGCGCCACCATCAACGGCCTCTACGAGGCCGAGCTCGAGGGGGGCAGCCTGCGGGTCAAGGGTGATGCCCGCTCGGCCCAGGCGGTCAACGAGTTCAAGGCGGCCCTGGCGCCGTTCATGGCCAGCGTGGAGCTGGGTGAGGTCAAGAGCCGCCCGGACGGCTCGGTGAGCTTCACCCTGGCGGGTACGCTCAAGGAGGCCAGGAAATGACGAGCCTGCTTGCACAGCTTCAGGATTTCTGGCGCGACCTGGACAGCCGTACCCGGCTTATGGCCGGATACGCGCTGATCGCCCTTTTGGTGGTATTCCTGGGGTGGTCGGCGCTGGCCGGCCGAACCGCGATGCTGGAACAGAAGCGGAAGGCGCGGGAAGCGGTGCTCAAGGATCTGTTGCCGCTCAAGGTCGCCTACCGTACGGCCAGGCAGTCCGCCGACGCGCTGGCCGGACGCATGGCATCGGTCCGCCCCGACGACTCCGTGGCCAGGGTGATCGACGAGATCGGCATCAAGGGCAAGGGGGTCAAGATCTCCCCGATCAAGGGGGAGGAACATCCCGGCATGGTGGAGGACGCCGCCGAAGTGAAGATTGACGGCCTGACCGCCAATGAAGCCGTCAACCTGGTCTACCGCCTGGAAAAAGGAGCGCGGCCGGTGCTGGTGAAGAAGGCCAACCTGCGGGTGCGCTTCGACGACCCCTCCCGCCTCGACCTGGCGCTGACCATCGCCCTCCTGAAGCCCGCCCCCGGACAGCAGAAATGATGTCGCGGCACCGCCTGCTGCGGGGAGTCGGCCTGCTGGCCGCGGGCGGCGGCCTCTTTTTGGCCTGTACCTACCTGTTCCTCCCCACGCAGCAGGTGAATGACCTGATCAGCCGCCTCCTGGCCGACCAGGGGCTTGCCCTGGCCCCCGGAGCGCACAAGACCCTGCTCCCCGGCCTGGCATGGCGCCAGCCGGTCCTTTCCTCCGACCAGGGGCCGCTGCTCCGTTTCGACCGTCTAGGGGCCCGGCTCCGGTTGCTGCCTCTCGCGGCGGGGCGGGCCGTGATCGGTCTGACAGCGGACCTGGGCGGGGGGCACCTGGACCTGGCGTACGGCATCAACGGCACGGCAGCCCTTGACCTTGCCACCGACGGCGTGCAGTTGTCCGATATCCCCTTTTTCAAGACCGTCCTCGGGGCCACGGCCGGAGGGACGCTGTGGAGCGAAGGCAGGCTTTCCCGCAAGGCAGGCGCGCTGTCCGGCGACCTGAAGCTGGAGGTGAAGCAGCTGGCGTTCTCCGGGGTCAAACTGGGGGCCTTCCCGCTGCCCGACGCCGCCAACCTGCGCTGTCAGGGGATGGTGCGGGTCACGGCCGGCCGGGCCCGGCTGGAGAGTTTCACCCTGCAGGGGGACGGCGTCTACATGCGCCTGTCGGGGGACCTGCCCGGCGGCGCCAATGCCGCTGCGTGGCCCCTCAACCTGACGCTTGAGATCATGCCCAAGCCCGAGTTCATGGACAAACAGAAGCTGGTGTTCCTGCTCCTGGCCAAATTCGCGGCCTCGCCTGGGGTGTACAAGGTGCCGATCCGGGGCACGCTGCTCAAGCCGGTGATCATGTAAGGACAAAATAGCGGCATTTTTGCCACGGAGCCGCAGAGGCACGGAAAACGTCAAAGACAGAATCAATTTTACAGGGATGAACAGGACAAAGGGAGTAATGCCCTGAAATAATTATCTGAACCTTTGCGTCCTATCCTGCTTATCCCGCCCCTGTTCATTGCTTTTTCTCTGTGCCTCTGTAGCAGATACAGTTTTTTGTTGAATGGTGAAAGCGACATGCGAATCGGACTGATGGGGGGCACCTTCAACCCGGTGCACCTGGCCCATCTTCATATCGCGGAGGAGGCGCGGCATGCCTGCGGCCTCGACCGGGTGGTCTTCATCCCTGCCGGTGACCCGCCCCACAAGCCGCTGGCCGGGGAGGTGCCCTTTGCCCAACGCAGCCGGATGGTTATGCTGGCCATCAGCGGCAATCCCTTTTTCGAGCTGTCGCTGATCGAGGGGGAGCGGACCGGGAAATCCTATTCCATCGACACGATCCTCGCCTTCCGGGAGCGTTTTCCCCTGGATAAGTTCTCCTTCATCATCGGCAGCGATTCGTTCCTGGAGATCGGGCAGTGGCACCGCTTCCGGGAGATCTTCGCTGCCTGCAACCTGATCGTGGTGGAGCGGCCGGGCAAGCGCATTACCGACCCGATGGCGGCCCTTCCTGTTGCCATACGGGCGGAGTTCAGCTATACTTCCGGCGCCCGCAGGCTGGACCATGCCGCCGGCACCAGCGTCCGGTTCCTTTCCGGGTGCCCGCTGGACATCTCGTCCAGCGAAATCCGCAGCCTGGCGGCCTCGGGGCGCTCCATAGCCCACCTGGTGCCGCCACAGGTGGCGGCCTATATCACAGAACAGGGGATCTACAACACATGCCGGTAAAGAAGACCGCAACAGAAGAGAAGCCGGTGCTTTCCTCCCAGGAGCGGGCGCTGAAATGCGCAGAACTGGCCTATGAAAAGAAGGCCTTCGACATCCGGGCCCTGGACATCTCGAAGGTCTCCTCCATCGCCGACTGCCTGGTGATCATCTCCGGCAACTCGGACAAGCAGAACCAGGCCATTGCCGACGGTATCCGCACCGGCCTGAAGAAGCACGGCAAGGTGCGCGACATCGAGGGGGAGAGCGAGGGGAAGTGGATCGTCATGGATTACGGCGACGTGATCGTGCACATCTTCAGCGATCAGCTCCGCCATTACTACAAGCTGGACGAGCTCTGGCACCTGGCCCCGGAACTGGACCTGCCGGAAGAGATCAGGAACGCCCGCAAGGAAGACGATTTCTAGTCGGTTGTTGAAAAACAGCCATCTCGCCGTCCTCGAAGGCCCTTTCGTGCGGCGTAGCGCTGCTACGCCTCCTCAGGGCCTTCTGCGGGTGCGACGATCTGACTATTTTTGAACAACCTTAGTTTTTCTGTAGTTTGACGGAACGGTACAAACAATGAAACTCCGTGTAGTATGGGTGGGGAAGAGCAAGGAGGAGTGGGTCAAGGAGGCCTTGGCCGACTATAGCGGCCGCATCCGGCGCTACTGCCCGCTTGAGCTGTGCGAGGTCCGGGACGAAAAGGGGGCCGGGGCCGAAGAGATGCGGCGCCGCGAGTGCGAACGACTGGAGAAGCAGGTCCCGCCCGGCGCGACCCTGGTGCTCCTGGACGAGCGGGGCAGCCAGATGGATTCCCCCGGACTGGCCGCCTTCATCGGGGCGCAGCGGGATGCCGGCATTGGCGAGCTGGTCTTTGCCGTGGGCGGAGCCTACGGCTTTTCCGAGGAGTTCCGCAGCAAGGGCCGGCTGCTCTCCCTGTCGAAGATGACCTTTACGCACCAGATGGTGCGGGTCTTCCTGCTGGAGCAGCTTTACCGGGCGTTTAGCATCCTGAACAACGAACCGTATCATCATTGAACCTCAAAGACGGCAGTTATTCACCACAAAGGCACAAAGAGCACAAAGGATTCACAGCGTCAGGGGCGAAAGGTCTTCACCCGAAAGGTGAGTCCAGCCGATGATGAGATTGTCATATAACCATCAGAAATCATTCTTTGTGTAGCTTTGTGTCCTTTGTGTCTTTGTGGTGAACAGTTTTTTATGGGTTGAAGCGAGACCATTGTGGACGTTTCCCGAATCCGGGCATACCTGTACCTGGCGCTGTTCATCCCGCTGACCTTCCTGTTCGCGGCCAGCGCGCTCGTGGGCACCCTCCTGGATGCCAGCGGCAGGGTCTACGCCGCCCACGCCCGCCTGTGGGCGCGGCTGGCCCTGGCCATGGCGGGCGCCAGGGTGACGGTGAGCGGCAGCGAGCATCTCCCGGCAGGACCGGTCATCTTCATGAGCAACCATCAGAGCAACTTCGACATCCTGGCGCTCTTGGCGGCCATGCCGCGCAGGGTCAACTGGATCGCCAAGAAGGAGCTCTTTCAGATCCCGGTCTTCGGCCCCTCCATGCGGCGCGGCGGCTACATCCCCCTGGACCGGAGCGACGGCCGCAAGGCGCTGAAGAGCATGGACGACGCCGCTAAAATCATCAGGGAAGGCAAGAGCGTGGTCATGTTCCCCGAGGGGACCCGTTCCCTGTCCCGTGAGCTTCTGCCGTTCAAGCGCGGCGGCTTCATCCTGGCGCGCAAGGCGGGCGTGCCGGTGGTCCCGGTCACCATCAACGGCAGCGGCCTGATCAACCCCGCCGCACAGATCAGGCTTTCGCCCGGCACGATCAGCATCGTGCTGCACCCGCCGCTGGCGCTGCCGCCGGACACCTCAAAGAACGAAGCCGAACTATGGCTGATGGAGCAGACCCGCTCCACCATCGTTTCGGCCCTGGAGCATTGAATGCATATCGGTTATCAGTACGTGGCGCTCATCATTGCCGGGCTTGCCGCCGTCATCTGGGGGGTGCCCGCAGCCCATCGCCTGCACAAGCCGTACGACATTGCCGCGGCCTTGGCCGTCCTGGCCGGCGTCGTCGCGACGGCGCTCGGCATCCTGCTGACCATCATCCCCACTTTTTTCAGGTGAACAATGGACCAACGCATCGGGAAAATATGTGTCAACGCCGTAATCATCATCGTGTTCAGCCTGCTCTTGTTCGTCGCCGGGACTTGGTGGCGGATGCAGTCCCAGTTCCAGTTGGGCGAAGCGGCCTTCGCCAGGGGGGATTTCACCGGGGCCCTGGCAGGTTACGAGTCGGCCATCCACATGTATATCCCGTCCCATCCGACCATTGAAAAGGCGGCACAAAAGCTCTGGCAACTGGGGGAGACGGCTGAACGGCAGGGTGACGTCAACCGCGCCCTGATCGCCTACCGCGCCCTGCGGAGCGCCTTCTACGCCGACCGCTGGCTGGCCCAGCCCGGCAAGGAGTGGATCGCGCGCTGTGACCAGAAGATCGCCGCACTCGTGCCGCTGCAAAGAGAGAGATAAACCATGGCAGACCCCGAATCGAATAACGCACTCCAGGTCATCCCCCTCGGGGGCCTAGGCGAGATAGGCCTGAACATGATGGCCTACCAGCACGGCGACGACATCATCATCGCCGACTGCGGCCTGATGTTCCCCGAACCGGAGATGCTCGGCATCGACTATGTCATCCCCGACATCACCTGGCTGCGGGAACGCAGCGAGCAGGTACGCGCCATCTGCCTGACCCACGGCCACGAGGACCACATCGGCGCCCTCCCCTTCGTGCTCCAGGAGCTGAACGTGCCGGTGTACGGCACGGCCCTGACCCTTGGCTTCGTCAACGAAAAGCTCAAGGAATACAAGCTGGACGGTGTGGTGGAGTTGGTCACGGTCAAGCCCCGGGATACGGTGGAACTGGGCTGCTTCCGGGTGGAGTTCCTGCGGGTGGCCCATTCCATCGTGGACGGCTGCGCCTTGGCCATCACGACCCCCGAGGGGGTGGTGATCCATACCGGCGACTTCAAGATCGACCAGACCCCGGTGGACGGGGAATTGACCGACCTGGCCCGGCTGTCCGCCTACGGCGACCAGGGGGTCCTGGCCCTGTTCGCCGACTCCACCAACGTGGAGCGCGAGGGGTACACCATCTCCGAGAAGTACGTGGGCGAGGCCTTTGCCGACATCTTCCCCAAATGCCAGGGGCGCATCATCGTGGCCGCCTTTTCCAGCAACATCCACCGGGTGCAGCAGGTGGCCGACGTGGCCATCGCCTGCGGTCGCAAGATCCTCCTGAACGGCCGCTCCATGATCGCCAACGTGCGCATCGCCCGCGAGCTCGGCTACCTGAACATCCCGGACGACGTGCTGCTCGACCTGCGGGAACTGGCCTACCTGCCGCCCGAACAGGTCTGCATGGTCACCACCGGCAGCCAGGGGGAGCCCATGTCGGCCCTGACCCGCATCGCCCTGGATGACCACAAGCAGATCAAGCTGGAGCGGGGCGACACGGTCATCCTCTCCTCCCGCTTCATCCCTGGCAACGAACGGACCATCTCGGAGCTGATCAACCACCTCTACCGCCGCGGGGCCGAGGTCTTTCACGAGAAGGTCTCCGAGGTGCACGTCTCGGGCCACGCCAGCCAGGAAGAGCTCAAGCTGATGATGAACGTCGTACGGCCGCGCTTCTTCATGCCGGTGCACGGCGAATACCGGCACCTGGTCAAGCACATCCAGCTCGCCCAGAAGGTCGGCATCCCCGAGGAGCGCTGCATTCTGGCCACGAACGGCGACGTGGTGGCCTTTTACGCCGATACGGCGGCTATCGTCGAAAAGGTGGAGTCGGGACGGGTCTTCGTGGACGGCAAAGGGGTCGGCGACGTGGGCAACGTGGTGCTCAAGGACCGGAAGCACCTCTCCGAGGACGGCATGGTGGTGGTGATCATCGGCATCAACCAGTCCAGCGGCGCCCTGATCCACGGCCCGGACATCGTGTCCCGGGGGTTCGTGTTCGAGGACGAGAGCCAGGAGTACCTGGAGACCGCCCGCTGCATCGTGGTCGATGCGCTGGACGAGTTGAACGACGAGATGCGCCGCGATTCGGAAGAGGTCAAGACCGCCGTGCGCCAGGCGTTGCGGCGATTTTTCAAGAAGAGCATTGAGCGGAGGCCGGTGATCCTGCCGGTGATCATGGAGATGTAGCGGGGGCATCGTCTCCACATATTTTAAAAACCAAGGCAAGGGCTTACGGAGTTGATCCGTAGGCCCTTTTTGTTTGTGCCGCCGGAGTGTCGCTGTCCATCTGTATCTGGCCTGAATAACTTTCTTTGTGTCAAAGTGACGCAAATGGTGGTGTTCGAGCGACTTTCAGGTGTGGTTTCTCGTGTTAAAACAGTGAGATAGGAGATTGTCGCGTTAGTGTTAAATTTTTTAACATGCTGAAATTGCGTTGAAATTTGCGTTTGCATGGAGTAGAAGGGGATGGGTGGAAATGGATGGGCAGCTGTGTATTTCGTCGGCAACGTTCCGTTAGGGCGGAGCATTGCTTGTGGGTGCGGGAATTCCTGGGATATACAAAATGATTAGAGTTCTGCAACCGCCTCGGAACTTAAACCACTGCTGGAGAATTCTCAGCAAATGTTCAGATGTTAAAATTGACCCCTTGTAGATTCCCAAATTTTAAGGAGAGCTTATGTCACTGTCTGAAGAAATTGACCAGATGAGGAAAGAAATTAGAACGGATGGTTATCCCATGTCTATAAACGAATGGATAAGCTTATATGAAAATGGTGAAATAGAAGTGATGGAAGTTAGGCAGACATGAATTGAACGGGGACACTTCCTATTTAAGCAGCAGTTGTTGACGGTCTGGAGGGAATACCTGTCGGAGTTTGTCCGAAAATCCGGAGCCTGATAAATCTTGATTTATACTTTTGAAAGGTATAAATTATGACATGGACCGTGAGGCTGTCCCGCAACGCTGAAAAGCAGAAAATCAAGCTGTCAAAACCATTGCGGCAGATACTCTATGCCCTGGTTGGCGACATTGAGGCCGGTGGCCCGGTCCGTGGCGACTGGCCGAATTACGGGAAGCTGTCAGACGGCAGACATCATTGCCACCTGAAAAAAGGCAATCCGACCTACGTCGCCGTCTGGAAAGTCAGAGACAAGGAAGTCAGGCTGGTGGAGGTACACTATGTTGGAACACACGAGAAAGCCCCGTACTGAATCGGCCCGTTTCGTGGGGCCTGCCGAGAAACTGCAAGAGCTTCGTGCTTTTGCCGCCAGGATCGGCGTGCAGGAGTCGGATGACAGTATTCCCTGGCGTGAAGCCTTCCCGGAGTTTCAGGGAAACGAAGCGGGGACGACCCTTTCCGGCTATCGCCACCGGGAGGGCATGACCCAGATACAGCTTGCCGAAGCAGCGGGCATTCCGCAACGCCATATCAGCGAAATGGAAAACGGGAAGCGCATCATCGGGGTTGTCAATGCCAAGCGTCTTGCAGCGGCGCTGCATTGCGATCATAGACGGTTGCTGTAAGTGTTCGCCTGTTGTTGATTCAAGCCTCTCTCAAATCAAAGAATTACAGCCGCCTTTGATCTCTCATATACCCTCGATGTGAAACCGGCAGCATCCACCCCGCTTGACACCCCTCCACCACCCGCGCTACACTCAACTGTGTAAATTATCTACTCATGCCGGGTCCCATCTCGGCTCAGGAGTGTGTATATGCCCACGGATACAAGACTGGACAGCCTGCGCGCCAAGATCGCCGCCTATGGCAAGGAAAACCAGGGAGAGCTTCTGTACGCCCTGGCCGAGGGGGCCCGCCTGCTGTCGGGAAGCGAACGGGTGCGGATCTACCTGGAGGACCTGACCCGGGGGGCGCTCTCCTGCGCCTATGCCACCGGCGACCAGGCGGCGGCCATCCGGGATGTGCAGTTCCCCATCATCTCCACCGAGACCGTGGTTTCCAGTGTCTTTGTCAGCCAGTATCCCGTGGATTTCAGGAGCGCCGCCGCCCCGCCCCTGTCGGCCGACCGCCTCTTTGCCGAGACCTTTGGCTTCCGGGCCGCCCGGATTATGCCGGTGGTCAGCCTGGGCAAGTCCATCGGCGTGCTCTGCATCGACAGCGAGACCGGGGGAGAGATCCTGAGCGCCCAGGACAAGTCGCTTTTGGCCGACTTTGCCGGCTTCGTGGCCGACCGGCTCGACCAGGCCCGCATCTACCACCAGCAGGTGCAGTTGGCCCGTCGCCTGGAGGAGTTCAAGGCCCGGGAGGCGGCCGGTATGATGGTGCGCTCCGCGGTGCGGCTGATCGAGAAGCTCTCCCTGGCGTCGGTGCTCGTGCCGAGGCACCAGGCCGGAACCGATGTGGACGAACTGGAGATCCTGGCCAGCTATTCGGAAGACGCCCAGCTCAAGGCCCTCTACGACCAGCAGGGGGCCATCGACCTGCACAAGGGCAAGTCCCTGATCTCCCAGTACGTCAACGACCAGGCGGTGATCGACGACGACCGCCTGCTCAAGCCGATCTTCATCGCCGACCTGACCCAGCACCGGTTGCAGAAGCGGGAGCTGACCGAGTCCATGGCCCTGCGCTCATTGTACGTGGTGCCCCGTTTCGAGCCCAAGAGCCGCCGCATCATCTGCCTTTTGAACTACTTCTCCCACGACCTGTACCGCTTCAGCGATTTCGAGATGGGGCTGTTGCAGACCCACGCCGAGATGGTGGAGCGGGTCATCAGCGAGGTGGGGGGCGAACACCTGGAGATCCGGGTGCTGTCCGAGATCACCGACCTGTTGAACGAGAGTACCGAGAGCCTCCAGCCGTTTCTGACCAAGGTGCTCTCCAAGGCCACCGAGCTGATCGGCGCGGATACCGGCAGCATCGCCCTGGTCAGCGAGCGGGACGGGGTCAAGTGGCTGGTGGTTGAGGACGAGGCCGGCACGATCATCGGCGCCAAGAACAAGGAATGGCTCAAGAAGTACATCCCGCCGTTTCTGGTGGGCGGCGAGGAACTGCCGCCGGCGGAGCGCAGCCTCACCGGCTACGTGGCCTTCACCAAGCAGCCCAAGATCATCGCCCGGGTGGAGGAGGAACAGCAGGGGGGCGGCTTCCACCGCTCCATGAGCGACCTTTTGAAGAGCGAGATCGCCGTGCCGGTCATCTGCGACGACGAGGTGATCGCGGTCATCTGCCTCAATTCCCTGTACCACGACCATTTCCGCGAGGAGCACCGCCGCATCCTCCAGATTATCGGCTCCCTGACCGCCCGGCACGTCTCGGACCTCCAGCGCATCGAACGCCTCCAGGGGGAGGTGAACCGGCTGACCAGCGACGTGGCCTACAAGGACCCCCACGTCTCCTCCTACCGCCTGGGCAACATCATCGGCAACAGCTCCGCCTCCCAGGCCGTGGTGGAGTTCATCAGCACGGTTTCGCCCCCCTTGTTCAACCGGATCGTCTTCTGGAACCGCAACATCCTCCAGGAGGCCACCATCGGGTTGCCGTCGATCCTGGTGACCGGCCCCACCGGCTCGGGCAAGGAGTTCTTTTTCAACAACCTTTACAACAACCTAAACGGCCTCTACCGTAGCCAGATCAACCCGGGGGGCGAGCTGCCGGTCAAGAAGACCAACATCGCGGCCTATGCCGGGGACCTGACCTATTCCGAGCTGTTCGGTCACAAGAAGGGCGCCTTCACCGGCGCCTACACCGACCGGCGCGGCATCCTGGAGGAGACCATCGGCGGCATCGTCTTCCTGGACGAGATTGGCGACGCCGACCCCAAGACCCAAGTGCAGCTGCTCCGCTTCCTGGACAACGGCGGGTTCGTGCGCCTGGGGGAGAACATGGAGCGCTACAGCCGCGTGCTCCTGGTGGCGGCCACCAACAAGAACCTCCAGGAGGAGATCGCCGCCGGCCGCTTCCGGGAGGACCTGTACCACCGCCTGGCCGAGCTCTCCATACGGCTTCCCTCCCTCAACGAGCGGCGCGAGGACATCCCGGACCTGTCGGTGCACTTCCTGGGCAAGCTGTACCGCACCTACCGGGGGGAGAACGAGCCCTCGGACCAGCCTCCCGTGCTCACCAAGGAGGCCAAGGAGATCCTCACGCGGCACCCCTACAAGGGGAACATCCGCGAGCTGCGCAGCATCCTGCTCAGGGCGCTCTTCTTCCGGCGCAAGAACGTCATAGGTGGGGATGCTATCCTCCAGGCCATCGCCGGCATGGGGAACGGCGGGAACGCTACGCGGCAGCTCCCGCCGGCCCGGGACCTGGACGAGCGGCTGGCCGACGACATCCTGGAGCGGATCGCCGCAGGCGGCGATTTCTGGGCCGAGGTGTACGAGCCGTTTTCCCGCAACGACATCCCTCGGGAGACGGTGCGGCTCGTGATTGAGAAGGCCCGCGCCAAAGCCGGCAAGACCATGCCCGCCGTGGCGCGCCACCTCAGGGCGGTGGGGGGGGGAGATGCGGAGGAGGAAAAGCTCAGGCTGTACAAGTTCAAGAACTTTTTGTACAAGACCGTGAAGATGGGGTGAGAGAGCTCAGCAGAAGAATGGACGAAGGCCGGGCGCGATTGCTGCCCGGCCTTCGTTGTTATGGATGACGTGTCATCTCTGCCCGTGATGTAAAGAGGGCAGGGCTGCACCGGATCACACGGTCTCGGTGAGGCGTTTCTGCTTGTAGTTCAGTCGGTTGAGCGCATGGACGTACGCCTTGGCCGAGGCCTCGATGATGTCGGTGGAGGAGCCCTTGCCCACCACGGTGCTGGCACCTTCGGCCACCCGGACGGTGACCTCGCCTTGGGCGTCGGTGCCGCCTGTGATGGAACCCACGTTGTACTGGAGCAGCTTGGCCTTGGTCTTGGTCAGCTTCTTGATGGCCTTGAGGGTGGCGTCCACCGGGCCGTCGCCCAGCTCGGCGGTTCGCGCCGGTTCGCCGTCGATCTCCAGCTGCACCGTGGCGGTGGCCACGGCAAAGGAACCGCAGGTGACGGTGATGTGTCCCAGCTTGTACTTCACGTCGTCCCGGGATTCGTCCACCACGATGGCGTCCAGGTCCTCGTCGAAGACCTCCTTCTTCAGGTCGGCCAGGGCCTTGAAGCGCTCGAATGCCCGGTTGAGCTTGTCATCGTCCAGGTCGTGGCCCAACTCCTCCAGGCGTTTCTTGAAGGCGTGGCGGCCGGAGTGCTTGCCCAGCACCAGGGCGCTGGCCGAGAGCCCCACCGATTCCGGGGTCATGATCTCGTAGGTGGACTTGTCCATCAGCATGCCGTGCTGGTGGATGCCCGACTCGTGAGCAAAGGCGTTGGCCCCCACAATGGCCTTGTTGGGCTGCACCGCGATGCCGGTGATGTTGGTCAACAGCCGGCTGGCCGGGGTGAGTTGGTCGGTGGTCACGCTGGCGCTGAAGGGGAGAATGTCGTGGCGCGTGCGTAGCGCCATGACGAATTCCTCCAGGGAGCAGTTGCCGGCCCGTTCGCCGATGCCGTTGATGGTGCATTCCACCTGGCGGGCGCCGGCCTGCACGGCGGCGATGGAGTTGGCCACCGACAGCCCCAGGTCGTTATGGCAATGGACCGAGATGATTGCCTTGTCGATGTTCCGCACGTTCTCCTTCAGGTAGGTGATGATGTTGAAATACTCGAAGGGGATGGTGTAGCCCACCGTATCCGGGATGTTGACCGTGGTGGCCCCGGCGTCGATGACCGCCTCCACCACCTGGGCCAAAAACGGCAGCCGGGTCCGGGTGGCGTCCTCGCAGGAGAACTCCACGTTGGGGGTGTAGGAGGCGGCCCGCTTCACCGCCTTGACGGCCGCGGCCAGTACCTTATCCGGTTCCATCTTCAGCTTGTACTTCATGTGGATGTCGGAGGTGGCGATGAAGGTGTGGATGCGCCCCTTGTCGCCCGCGTATTTCAGCGCCTCCCACGCCCGGTCGATATCCTTGTCGCTGGAGCGGCACAGACCGGCGATCTGGGGTCCCTTGATCTGCTGGGCCACCAGCTTGACCGCCTCGAAATCACCCTCTGAAGCAATGGGGAAGCCGGCTTCGATCACGTCCACGTTCATCTTCTGGAGCTGTTTCGCCACCCGCAGTTTTTCTTCGATATTCATGCTGTTGCCGGGGGCCTGTTCGCCGTCCCGCAGCGTGGTGTCGAAA
>Ga0207857_1000032_pt1 | contig 52046 bp, 42 predicted proteins | sample LuqExpMetageno22_FD_187780 | JGI IMG/M metagenome (GOLD analysis project Ga0207857, IMG submission 187780) | Tropical forest soil microbial communities from Luquillo Experimental Forest, Puerto Rico - Sample 22 (SPAdes) | ecosystem: Environmental > Terrestrial > Soil > Tropical forest ... | reverse complement strand
TCGACTGTCATGTCCGCGCATAAATTTCCTCAATGATTCCGAAATATTGTGCGCAGAAATGTAGCATAAATCAGCAAAAACAGCTAGTTGAATTTCAACAGCCTGATAGAGTACGTAGCACACCGATGCGCGTTTTTACCATAGCCGGGAGAGGTTCCCGGCTATGGCTGTTTTTGAGTCAGCTGAATTCTTCGATCATATCCACCAGAGACCTCCACGACATTTCCTGTGCCGCGAAGGCGGCGATATTCCCCGCAAAGTCGATCTGCCCGTGTTCGACAAACCATTCGATGCCGCCTGCAAGCGCCTCGGGGCTGTCCGGAGCAACAATTTTTCCCGTATAACCATCCCTGACGACTTCCGGGAATCCGCCGACGTCCGTTGCCAGGACCGGTCTGGCGAATCCATAGGCGGTGGCTATGACACCCGAGGTTTTTGTTTTTCTGTAGGGCAGGACGACAACGTCGGCCTCCCCGAAAAAACGGCTTGTCTCCTGATCGGAAACATAACGATCGACGATCTCGACTTTGTCGGAGATTCCGAGGGACTCGATCATACCGGCGTATTCATCCTTATCGTCCCAGAATTCGCCTGCGATCCTTAGGGAAATATCGCGGTCTTTAAGGATGCTCATCGCCCTGAGGAGGAGATCAAGCCCTTTGTACTGCCTGACAAAGCCAAAGAAAAGCAGGTGAAGGGTACCGTCGCGCCGACGGGCATGTCCGGCGTCATACTGAAACAACGGCAGAAGATGCTTCCGTACGGTAGCATGCGGGTTGAACTCCAGGATCTCGGCCTTCTCCTGGTCCGAATGGACAATGATGGAATCGACTTTTCCGAGGGTGATCTCTGTCAGCAGTTTCTTCAGCCGGCTGTTTTCGTGCTCGAACACATTGATGCAGAGAAAAACGACCTTGATCCCCCTCCTCTTCAATGAACCGGCAATGGAGAGGTACATGGGAGCCCAGTAGGCGACCCACCAGGGGAAAATAACCATTTCAGCGCGAAATGCGACGATATCCCGTACAGCGACATGCCAGGTAAAGGGGTTGATGGAATCGATGGCGTAGCTGAGATTGCCGAATTCCCGCAGGATAACGTCCCGGTCAACATCCGGGTCGATCTGGCCCTTCCTGCCGTACAAAAGTTCGGGGTATTGCCGTTTGTAGCTCAGGAGCAGAAGCGTATGCCGCTTCTCAAGCTCCTGCGCCAGGGAGTAACAGTATTTGGCGATCCCCCCCCGGAAAGGGGGCAGCGGTGCAATCAGGCAGATATTCATGGTTTACCCGAAGAAAGATCGTCGTGCTGACCGGTCATGATCTCAACGCGGCTTTTGAAGAGTTTGCGAAAGTTCTCCCGATTCAGCAATTTCAGGTCATTGCGATGAATCCCCCGGTTCAGGTAGAGAGAGCGCACGATCGAACATGCCAGTGCAGCGGCTGCGCAGAACAATCCGTGCCCTCCGAGCGGCTTCGGCAGGCGGGACGCGCAGAGGACCCGGCATGAGGTATAGATTCTTGTCAACGGCGCCCAGCCGAAATGGCGGATGGTGACGGCCAGGGCTTCTTCACAGTTCTTGTACAGAGTGGCGTTGCTAATGGTCTTCGATGCCTCGTGCAGTCGGTATGCCGCCAACTGGCCGGGTCGGTAGCTGCAGGAGAAACGTTTGCCGATCCTGATCCAGAGGTCCAGGTCCATGACAAAGTCGATCCCGGTATCCAGGCCGCCAACCGCCTCGAAGGTCTCTCCCCGGAAAAACGCCGCCGGCTGGCAGATGATGTTGGCGGCAGCCAGCCTTTCAAGGGCGAATGCTTCGGTATGGTAGCGGCCGATCTCTGAACCGTGAAGGTCGCAGTAGCGGGCATCGCCATACATCAGCCCCGTATCCGGATGGTCCCGGAAAAATCCGACGGCCGCCTGAAGCGCACCCGGCAAATAGAAATCGTCGGAGTTGAGCCAGGTAAAGATGTCACCCGTCGCCATGCGGAAGCCTTTCATCAGTGCGTCTGTCTGCCCCCGGTCTTTTTCACTCACCCAGCGCAGCGTGATGCCCCGGCATTTGACCGGCCATTCACCCTGTTTCACCATGGCATCGTACCGTCTGATGATCGCGACAGAGTCATCGTTCGAGCCGCCGTCGATGATGAGGTAGTCGATGATAAAGTCCCCCTCCTGACTGATGACGCTTTCGATGGTCTCAGCCAGGAATCCCCCCTGGTTGTAGGAGGGGGTGACGATGGATATTTGGGAGGTATGCGGACTGTGAGCCATATCAGCTTTCAAAATGTTGCCCCGTTATTATACGCATAAGGATTCAGACTTTTTCCCAAAGGTCCAGATTCCGGTTCTGTTTGAAGCGCCTCCAGCCCGAATTCCGCAGGCAGCTTTCCAGCTCGGCAAACGGGATATCATGGCGGTAACCCTCCGGTTTCAGCCACGTGGGTTCGCTCAACAAGGGGCTGTCATCGTCATGCACGATCGCGACCCAATTCGATGTTTCTCCCCTTTTTTTCAGTTCCCGGCTCAAATCGGAACCGGCGGGAAACAAAACATATTCCAGCTTCAGGCTGATCTCGGGCCCGACCAGCAGGCTATCCATCGAACCGTCGGTTATTACCTGCAACGGGCGGCCGTTCAACGATCTCGAAATCTTTTCTCTGTCCTGGTCGGAGAGGAAATAGTAGAGTCCGCCCGGTTGTGCCTTGACCGTCATGTCCACATGGTACCTCATCAGGACGACACCAAACAGCGCAAGGAGATTGATCGCTGTTATTCCCGCAAGCAGCCATCTTTTGAGCCCATGCCTGAAAAATCCCGCCCCTCCCCAAATCAGTGCATATCCAGCCAATACGGCTATGGTGTAACGGGAGTTCCACGGTTGAAAACGGAGAATCCCGCTCAACGGAACGAACCCCAGCACAAACAACAAAGCTGACGGAGCACGAGCCTTGGCCGGGAGCAGAAAGAGCAAAATCGGGAGGAACATCAGCGGGACCAGGCCGCTGCGCCCGCAGTCCTGGGAGGGCCACGGTTTCCATTCCTCCGGCAACGCATCGACCTGGGCGCCAAACATTCGGTAGCCCCTTGTGGCAACGTCCTTCACCCAGTCTTCAAGCCCGGGAACGGGAGCCAGATACCCCAATGGCTCCAGCAGCCAATGGCAGGCGTTCAGCGCAACGGCGTGGTTGAATTCGGAAAGGGAGGCAACCTTGTGGGAGCGACCCGAAACGCCGCCATCAATGTTTCCGAACGCATTGTAGACGGGGAGGAACGAGAGAACCACCAAGGATAACGATAAAGCGGCTGCAACGGGCAGCATCCGGAGCGACTCGGCCGACAGCAGGGGCCGACTGCGCTGCCACAAGGCAACGCAGCCAAGCAACATCACCTGAAAGATCACTGTCTGTTTGCACGCGACCGCCATTCCGCTGAGAACAACGAAGAGAGCGATGCCGATGTCCCTTCGACGTACCCGGCGCAGTGCGACGTATGAGGCGAGTACCGGAAATGTCGCGGCGATATCCGAATTCATCGACCAGATCCGCATCCCGATGGCGGGAAAGCTGCCGAACAGAATTGCCGACATCACGGCGTTCCACCGGGAAAAGCCGAGCTCCAACGCGGCAATATAAACGCAGGCCACGGCTCCGACCGTAAGGATGAAGGTGACATAGCCGGTGCCAAACCAGCCCCCGCCCAAAAGAATTTTCTGCCCAAGAATGATGTCGGCACCGACGGGAAGGCCGATTTGCGGCCAAAACGGGGTGGGCCAGGCATCAAAATTTCCCTTCTGGACCCAGAAAATGACCCGCGGGATATGGTACGAGAGCCCGTCATACTGTTTCGTGCCGTAAAGACCGTCGCCCCCCAACTCGACCGCGTATGTTATGGCCATAACCGATGCCAGGGCTATGGCCGCCCCCCCCCTCCTGGTTTTCAAAAAACCGATGCTGCCCCTTATGCCGGAAGGGAAACCTTTTCCTCGGGAATAAAGGCCCAGAATCAGGGCAGCGCTCAAGGTAAGGATCAAATAATTGGTTGTGGTGAGTCGGTGAGCCTGGCCAAGGACCAAGCCGAAAACGAGCAGCAGGAATTCGTAAGCGGCAATTCCGTACACCACCCGTTCGGCGGTGGAACCATGACAGCGCTTGGAGGGCAAAGGAACCGCTGAAATGCAGAGTACGGGGAAAGCCAAATACAACAGCACCACGAGCATTTTCAATCAACCTCAACACGTTAATTCATCACAGAATTTATAACATTAATGGGGTGCGAGGGGAAATTGAAAAGTTGTAACCAATTCGTCCAACGGTTGCTTCGGCAATTCGCTTCCGCTCCACCGGTATTCACGGCGCGTGTAAAGCGGATGTGAGGATCAGGCTGAGCAATCCCGAGGACTGGCCCTGAAAAATGGAACAATCAGTGCATCAGAGAGCGGGGGTCAGACAACGTCGGGAGGCAGCATCGAACAAGTGGCTGAAATTACTACAAACAACACCGACAAACGGACATTGCGGCGGTGGCGGAGATGGTTATTAAGCAGTATCTGCCGTGAAACCACTTCCGGCCAGTTCATCCCCGTCATAGACGGACTCCGTTTCATGGCAATACTTTCCGTCGTCTGTTGCCACCTTTACACCTTTGTCTCCAGAAAAAATGCGGCAGATGTCGATGCCGGCCCCTTGTTGGCCCTGTTCAGCAGCGGCAATGTCGGTGTGCAGCTTTTCTTTGTCATCAGCGGGTTCATCATTGCGCTCCCCTTTGCCAAGGGACGCCTGGGCCTTGCCGATTCGCCACAACTTCGCGCATACTATCTCCGGCGGCTGACCCGGCTCGAACCGCCGTATATCGTCTGCCTGCTGATCAGCTTCCCCATCAGTGTGACCGTCACCCATATCGCCGCCTCTGAACTCATTCCCCATTTATTTGCCAGCCTCGGCTACCTTCACAATACCGTCTATGGCGAAATGAGCGCGGTAAACTTCGTCGCGTGGTCCCTTGAGGTGGAATTTCAGTTTTATATCATCGCTCCACTGATCACCTGCCTGTTTGCCCTGCGCTCCCGGATTGTCCGGAGATCGGTACTGGGACTCCTGATTGCATTATTTTCCTTCATATCGTATTCTATTGGCGACTCTCCCCGGTTGAGCCTTTCCATTGTCGTAATGGCCCAATATTTCCTGACAGGGTTCCTGCTGCTCGATATCTACCTTGCAGACTGGGGAGGCACCATCCCCAAATCGTACCATTGGGACGTTGTCTCGGTACTCTCCTGGGTTTCCATCTATGCCCTGCACCATAACGGAAGGTCCGGGGACCTTTTCCTGGCCGTACCGATGTTCCTTGCCTATTATTCCGCCTTCAGGGGCGTATGGAGCAGCTATTTCTTCGGCAAGAAGGCGATCTACACCATAGGCGGCATGTGCTATACGCTCTACATGTACCACTACACCATCATCTTTATCGTCGGCAGGTTGGCCGAGAGGGCGGGGCTTCTGGCCGGGCTTTCACCATGGCTTAGCATTATTGCGATCAGCGTGCTGGCAATACCGGCCATCCTCATACTCTGCGTGCCCCTCTTCGTATTCATCGAAAAGCCGTGCATGAGGCGGGACTGGCACGTCAGGGTGTTCGAGCGGATAAAGGAATGGGCACGAGGAGAATTCAGCTGTTCACTACGCAAGGCAGACGCTGTGAGAAATGATGACTTCTGAAACCGCCCCGTTGCAAGGAAGAAAGAACAAACCTTCCACCCCGAGAGCCGAACGATTGCCCCTGACCTGGTATGCGGCGATATTTCTGCACTACTCTGCTATCTGCCTCCCACTGGTTTTTTTCTACCGGCACGAGCTCGACGCCGACGGGACGAGCTATATTTCCCTGGCTCAAAAGTATCTCGCCGGCGATTTCTCCCATGTCGTGGCAGGCCACTGGGCTCCGATGATCTCGTGGCTCATCTTGCCTTCGCTCAGCCTCAGGCTTGAACCGATACTCGCCTTCAGGGCCACCTCTTATCTGATTGGCGTGGTGGCATTGCTGGGAATACAACGGTTCATGGCTGAGTTGAACATCGCGAGAAGCATCCAGGCCGTGTACCTGTTTGCACTGGGGCCCATCATCGCCTGGCATGCCGAAAACGACCTCGGCGCAGACCTCCTCTGTGCCTGCATTCTCATCTTTTACGTCCTCAGCGTCGCCCGGGACAGATACGCGGTCGAGAAACACGCAGGAACCCGAGCCGGCTTGTTGGGGGGGCTCGCCTACCTGGCGAAGAATTACAACTTCTATTTTTTCGCCCTGCACTTCACCAGCCTTAACCTCTACTACTGGATCAAGGCACCGGACGCCGGCACCAGGAAGAGGACTGCGCTCAATTTCATTGCCGGACTTGCCGCATTCGCCATCGTAAGCGGCACATGGGTCGGGCTGTTGAGCCAAAAATATCACCGACTAACAGCCGGCACCGCGGGAGCCATGTCGCTGCTGCTGGTGAAGACAGGCCCCGACGGCTACCCCATGCTTACCGGCGGGTTGCTTCCACCGCCAAACGACACCGCGTTTTCCGTATGGGAAGATCCCGCTTCCATGACGTTGCCCACATGGAGCCCTCTCGACTCCAAAGAGGATTTCGAGCGCTACCTGAGGTTTATCCCGGCCAATGTCTACAGATGCATCAAGGGACTTGCCATTAACATGGTTTTCGCCCTGACCGTTGCCTACTTCGCTCTGAAGGTGTTTCAAAAACGCCCCCTGGACAAAAAAGTAGCGGTGACGCTCTTCACGATCCTGCTGTATCCAATCGGTTACCTGATGCTGTATTACGATGGCCAACGCTACATCCTCATCAGCACGATATTGCTTTATGTTCTCAGCGCTTATGCAATGCATTCTTTTTTTGGCACGTCCAACAACGCTCGTCTCAAGTTTTGCGCATCTGCTGCGTTGTACCTCTTTTTATCACTCCTCACGACCTACCGAGTGTATAACGATTACCGCCTCGATGTCTCGGAGTTGAACAAAGTCTTCGAGACCAGCAGCGAGATCGAGAGGTACTGTGACATCCGGGATCATAATATCGCCAGCCTGCACGGAAGCTGGAACCATGCTCTGGATCTCTGTTACTTCCTGCACGGGAGATATTTCGGCAGGCTCAGGGAAAACGAATCCGACCAGGAGTTACTGTCGGACCTGGCGAAGTATCATATCAGTTACCTCTTTGTCTTCGGAGAGCTCAAGAACCACCTTGACATGCTGCAGCGGGAAAGAACTTTCGGCTCCGGAGCCGACGGCCTGACCATCTACAGGGTACAAAATCGCGCGTTGCAACGCACCCACGCATAGAAAGGCAGTAATCTTGAATCCTTGTCAACAAAAGACCGACGCGGCGCAATCAATCTACCTGCACGCGCGAATGGACCACTGGAACCGGATCGCAGACCGCGCAGGCGAGTGGCAAGGGATTGGGGGGTACTACCACAAACGTGTGGAGGAGATTTACGGCTTCCTCATTCCACCGGGGATGCGCGTACTGGAATTGGGCTGCGGCCGGGGCAACCTGCTGGCTTCCCTCGCGCCTGTGTGCGGTGTCGGGATCGACCTCTCCGGCAAAATAATCGAGCAAGCGCGAAAATGCCATCCGGAACTCCGCTTCATCGAAGGGGATGCCCATGCTCTGCCGCTCGACGAGAAATTTGACGTGGTCATTCTTTCCGACCTGGTAAACGAGCTTTGGGACGTACAAAAGGTCTTCCATGAAGTCGCAAAGGTTTCGACCCCGACGACGCGAGTGGTTTTGAACTTTCACAGCCATCTTTGGGAGCAGCCATTGAATCTGGCACGCTGGCTCCGGCTTGCCAGCCCGCAAATGCCACAGAACTGGCTCACGGCGGGAGACCTGTCCGATCTGCTCGCCCTTGAGGATTTTGAGGTGATCAAGCATTCCCGGGAGATTCTGTGCCCGCTTCCGATCTGGCCGCTCACCTCCCTGTGCAACCGGTACCTGGTGAAAATTTGGCCGTTTCGCCATCTCGCGGTGACCAATTTCCTCGTCGCTCGCCCCAGGGCCGGCGCCCGGAGCCCCCTGCCGGAGCCGGTCGTTTCCGTAGTGGTGCCGGCTCGAAACGAGGCGGGGAATATAGCTGCGATCTTTGATCGTACCCCGGAAATGGGCAGCGGCACAGAACTCATTTTCGTCGAGGGGAACTCCCAGGATGATACCTTTTGGGCAATCGAAAGGGAAATGGCGAATCACCCGGAGCGGCGCTGCAAGCTGTTGAAGCAACCGGGGAGAGGTAAGGGAGACGCCGTACGTTGCGGGTTTCAGGCCGCGCATGGAGACGTCCTGATGATCCTCGACGCAGACATGACGGTCCCCCCCGAGGACCTCCCGGGCTTTTATTCCGCACTGCAGTCCGGCAAAGGAGAGTTTATAAACGGGGTGCGCCTGGTCTACCCGATGGAACAGGAGGCGATGCGCTTTCTCAACAAGATCGGCAATAAGTTTTTCAGCCTTTCCTTCTCATGGCTTTTGGACCAGCCGATCAAGGACACGCTCTGTGGCACCAAGGTCCTGCACAGGAAAGACTACCAGCGGATAAGCGCAAATCGCTCGTATTTTGGCGAGTTTGACCCTTTTGGAGACTTCGATCTTCTGTTCGGGGCAGCCAAGCTGAACCTGAAGATGATTCAAATACCGATCCGATACCGCGAGAGAACGTACGGCAACACCAATATCAGCCGGTTCAGGCACGGTCTCCTGCTCCTGAGGATGGTCCTTTTTGCCGCTCGGAAGATAAAGTTTATCTGAGAATGGTGGGGCCGGAGCGATCCTGTTCCGCTCCGGCTGAATACTGCGCAGGCAGGGGGAGCTTGCCCGAATCGTCATGCGCACGGCCATGCGTCAGGCGCTCATAGAGGGCCAGGTGCCGTTGCGCGATCATGTTCAATGCGAAGTTGTCGAGTATTTTCTGCCGCGCCCGGCGCGACATCTCACTGTGGCGCGTGTCGTCTTCCAAAATCCGGTTGATCCCCACCGCCAGGTCGCAGGCCTCGTACGGGCGCGCCAGGTAACCGTTCTGCTCATGATCGACCAGGTCGGCAAGGCCTCCCTGGTTGAAAGCGACGCAGGGCGTTCCGCAGGCCATGGCTTCCATGACGGTATAGGGCAAATTTTCCTGAAGCGAGGGGAGAACGAAAACATCCGCCGCGGCATAGAGGGCGGCGAGATGTGTCTCATCCACCTGCCAGCCCAGGCAATGGGTTTTGAAACCATAGTCTGGGTTCGATTCCATTGAACCGAAAATGACCAGTTCGATCCGGTCGCGCCCGGAAACGGGAGCTAACGATTGTAAGGCTTCCACAAGCAGGTGGAAGCCTTTGTTCCGGTCACTGGTCACCCCCTTTGCCCCGAACAGGATCAACTTCTTGTCACGGGGCAGGGACAATACATCCCGTGCTGAGCGCCGGTCACACAGCTTGAAGCGGCTGACGTCGATGCCGTTGGGAATGATTTCCATCCGGACATGGCGGAAAAGCGAGCTTGATGTGGCGCAACCAGCCATCCAGCGGCTTGGAGCCACCACCGTCAAATTCAAACCCCGCCATGCCCCCTGTTTCCTCCGCCATATACGATAGGAAAGATCATCCTCTCTGGCACTGCCTAAAACAGGGCACTTGCCGCACGATTCCCGATAGCGGGTGCAGTCGCCGGGCAGATAGCAGCCCCCGGTGAATGCCCAGGAGTCGTGCATGGTCCAGATGATCGGCGCCCTGAAGCGGGCGAGCGTTTCCAGGCGCATCATCCGCGCTACCCAGTGGAGGTGGACGACATCGGGAGAGGCGGCCGACACCCGCGACAACAGCCCATCCGGCAGAGAGGCCGCACAAAAGGGGCCGTTCATCTCCCCCGGATGTATGCCTGACAGAAGCTGCTCGACAGTCGGGCGGGCACGACCGAAGGCCCTGCCGACGAATGACCGGGGGCCGCTGACCAGTGGATCGTCGCCGGATTTCCTCTGAACGTAGAGCCGTGCGTCCACCCCTTGCCCATGGACGCCTTGCAGCAGCCGCATCGCGGCCTTTGCCGCACCGCCCTCGATATCGGCGCCGTTCAGGTACAGGATCTTCATCGCGTCCAGAATCCCCGGAGTTTTTCGGCAAACAGCTCCACCGGCCAGTCGCGCACCAGGTGGCGGGGGACCTGGTACGGGTCGGTCCAGCGGTGCGCCTGTCCGGGGAAGTTTGACGCGGCTTTCGCAAAGCCGGCCTCGCGGCAGATGGCGACACTCTCCCGCGTATAGTCGCACCGCCGACCGAAGGGGTAGGAAAAGACCGTTACCTCCTGCTTGAGCCACTGCTCCAACTGCTTCTTCGACGCGGTGATCTCGCGTTCCTGTCCATCCGGGGAAAGGGCAGCCAGGCGGGAGTGGGATACGGTATGGGCGCCGATGGTGACCCACCTGCTCGCGGCCAGCAGCCGCAATTCGTCAATCGTCATGATACGATGCATGCTGGCGGGCCCGAGCCCGGCCCCATCCCTTGCCCAGCGGCGAAGCTGCGCCAGCCAGTCATCCCGGTGGCCCGCGTCGGAGTCGTTCATCAGCCTCACCATGCCGTTGTAGAACTCCTGCCGTTCCCCAATGGTGCCGGCAGGCCACGCCTTCTTGAACCGGCCGTCGTTGAGGGTAAAGCAGGCCGGGAGGTCTTGCCGCTCCAGGATGATGTGCTCCAGTTCATGCCACCAGAATTCCTGAGTCGTGCCGATGGTCCCGGTGCTGATGAAGAAGGTGGCCGGCACTCCCACCTCGTCCAGGATGGGCAACGCCTCCAGCAGATTGTCGGCATAGCCGTCATCAAAGGTTATGGCCACGGCGGGCCGTGACACGCTTGTCCAATCCCCCTCGAACCTGACCAGGGGGACGGTCTCCTTCAGGTGCCGCACCTGCGCGCGGAAGTTGTCTGGCGAAACAGCCAGCATCTCCGGGTCGGAAGCGAGCGAGGCGACGCGGTGGTACAGAAGCACAACCACGGGGGGATCGACGAGGTTGCGCAGGTACTTAAAGGGCGTACACACCGTGGAGCGCAGCGATCTCCGGATTTTTGGGCCAATTGCAGTCATTATTGCGCGACCGTTAACCGCAATCCGCTGCACACAGGCGTTCGTCGGGATGGGTCATTGCTGATTGGCATACACATAATAACCGAGCTCGTGGTGATGGAATTCCATCACTTTGACAAAAGGTGAATTGGTCACCACCGCCTCATGGTACTCCGGGTTGAAGTAGATGATGATGGCCTTTCGGGGGACCCTGGCCAGGGAGTCACGTATATTCCCGATGACGGCTCTCATGACATTGCCGGGAAACGGGCTGAAGAAATAGAAGTGATTGTACGCGTCCAGGTCGGTGAAATCCGCTGCGTCGCAGGCCACCATGGCCACATTTTTGATGCCGAGCTTGTTGAGATTCCTCCTGGCGATTTCGATCAGTCCGGGGGATATCTCCACCCCCATGATCCTGGCAAAGGGATACCGGGCCATGGTGATGAGCGCTCCCCCCTTCCCGGAACCAAAATCCACGATGGCATCCCGTGGGGTGATCTTCAGCGTCCTGAGCACCTTCTCCAGGTGGAGCCCTCCCGAATTGGCGTAGTAATGGCACCGGTCTTCCGGAAGATGCAACTCGTCGAGATAGCTGTTTTTCAGGTCGATCTTCTGGATATGGACGCGCACGCGGAAGACGAACTCCTGCCACTCCCCCTGTGACAGAAGCGCATAGGCATTTTTTGCGTCGACAATGAGTGACATGGTCAGCTTCCTTTTCTACCGGGGGGCTTGGCAGGCGGCCGGGCAACGGCCATAAGCGGGGGCATCACCTCTGCCGAAGTCTGCTTATGCGCCGAAATACGGCCGCCTCGATCCTATTGCACACCCGCGAGAGCATCCCTTTTTCCTGCTGCACCACAATGGCCCTGGTTTCCCCGTAGAGGTTCCTGCCTAACGCCATGAGCAGCTTCTTCACCCCTGCCTCGGGCATGAGCAGGAACAGATTCCCCTTCTGGGGGCAATCCGACCTGCTGTGGAACACGATCTTCACCCGGCTTCCCCGGTCGATGACGTAGATCGGAACATACGGGAATATGCGGCAATCGATGGGCCGCTCGCCATAGATCCGGCAACCGTCTTGCCCCCAATGGGGACAGGGCCCGCCATTCTTCGCGGAGACAGTGACGACCTTGTGGGAGCGCCATACCGAAAGCTCGTCCTGGTGGCGGGCAAAGTGTCTCCCGAACTCGTCTTCGCTGAGCATCAGGCCGCTCACCCGCGAACAGCAGTGCTGGTTCGTGCTGCACGCCAGGCATGGATTACTCTTCACATCGCCCATTACCCATCCCTCGTTCCTGAATGTCGCCGCGGCGTCAGTCGCGGTCATGCCTGCCGGGCAACAGCCGGATTCCCGGCGCAGACCCGCCTGCTCGCATCGGTTCCCTATCGCACGTTTCCGCCACGGCAAGGCAGGGCAGGCACTAGGTATCCATGCGATTGGTGCTGATGCCGCACAACCTGAACAGTCTGCTGTTCCAGAAATCTCTGGGAGCGATTCGTTTCAACAGAGGAACAACGATTGTCTCGTGGAACGCCAGGCAACGCCCCCGGATACCGCTCCCGAACACCGTCAGGTCACAGTGGGGCACATAGCTGGCGGTCCATTTTCTTTTGTAGTTTTCAAAGCTGCCGCAGAAGTCGTACGTGCCCACCTTCGCCGGTTCCTCAAAAACATGCCTGAGAATCTGGGTTTCCAGGTATGTCCCAGGCGAAAGGGCGGCGAAATCGGGAAGGTAGTGACCGCGCAGGGCATGTTCTTTGCCAAAGGCCCTCAGGTGGAACTCGATGGCGATCATCTTCCCGTCCAGCTCGAGTGTCCAGATGGAAAGCCACCCCTTTTCCGCCATACGGAGCGCCAGGTCATTGGTGAATGCCTCATTTGCCGGCGATGCCAGGGAATCACCGGCCTTTTCCGACCAGCTCTGCCTTGCGACCGTGAATACCTCTTCCCTGACAGAGAGGAACTCTTCCCTGGTCTTGATGTTTCTGACAGAAACAACGCCGGCTCTGGCGAGGTTATTCTGAATATTGCGGAGGCCCTTGCGCGTCCTGGTACTCCGTCCGGCCAGGTATTCCTCCCAGCTGCCGGACGGGTCCAGATAGGGCGAATCATACCAGGTCCGGCTCTGGCGCCACGTCCTGCCGGTCTCGGCCAGAATCCCGGTCAGGACCTCCAGGTTCACCGAGTTGCAGGGAAGGTTCCTGAAAACAATGACATCCCAGGAAGAATGCTCCCGAAAAAGGCAGCGCACCATCTCGCGCAGAAACTGCTCCCTGACCGCGGGCAGCACCGGGAAATCGTTGTGAAGCGACTGCCTGTTCTCGATGAAACTCACCACCGTCGCTGGCAGACTGTGGATAGTGGTCCTTCTCACCATGAGCGGCGCAACCCCCACAAGCCTGCCCGTTTCCCACATCGCGATCACATTAAGGCTCGCCCCTGTGGAGAAATGCCGCCACCAGGTTTCATACCACGCAAAGCTGGCAAAAACCGATATGTTATCCCCCAGCTCATCGCAAAGGGTTTCCCATGCCTCCCCAAGTCTGGACAGCCCACGGAAATCCTTCAGGATTTCTATGCACATTGAGGGGTTGGGCTGGTGCGGCATGTTAAACCCCGCCATATATCTGATGCATGCCCACGGTCAGCATCCATAATGTGTGTGGCGGCCTGGAGGAGACGTAGTCTCGTCGTGATCCGGCGGATGAAAAATACGCCATCCCACACAAAGCAAGCCCCCCCCGGCCCGTGCAGACAGGCGTCACGGTGCCGTTCGAAATGTCGGGAGAATCTACCAATAGCATCCCCTGTCCACCCTGTCTTTGTGCGCCGGCGTCTCCGAAGCCAGGGGCCGCACCCAGTGTTCATTGAAGAGCTTCGCCGTGGAGTCTTCGTATTCCCGCTCCCATCTCCTCCCCTTGATGCCGAAGAGGATCTGGGTTACGCCGCCGAGATGGATCGCCTGCTTGCCCATGCTCTTGGCAAACGAGGCCAGAGGGAGGCCGTACGCACCCGCCCCGATAAGGCAGATATCGAAGTCTTCCCTGGCGATTTTATCGCACATGTGACGATAGGCATCAAACCAGGTGGCAAATTCAACCTTCGACCCGGCTATGGACTGCACCGCCTTGATGGTCTTCAGTTCGAAATCGGGCAGCACGTCGGGAGAGGGAAAAAGAAGGTGCCGCTTTTCCTCATATTGTTTCCTGATCGACTCGACAAAAGGATGGACGACCAGCACCTTCCGCCCCTTCAGTGCCGCGCTCCACGGGTTGCTGAACCGGAACGGTTCGAAACAGTCGAGATCAACCAACGCGGCATCCCCGCAATAGGTGTTGCATACCACGTCTTCGTAGGGGTTGAACCAGACCCCCATGATATCGACCTGTGCCAGGTTATCCAGGAAAAACTCGGCAAGGATGTCGAGGGACGCGTCGTCGGCCGGGAAGAATCCGGCATTGTTCGTCATGGATGACCGGATCTTCCGGCTGTATCCCGTTTTCTTCGCCCCCCTCTTCTCCAGGTAAAAACGGAGGCATGACAGCTCCACCGAACCGAGACGGGCAACCAGCAGTGGCCCATTCCGGGAGATGAAGTCTGCGACGAGGTCATGCCCTTCCTGCCCGAACCGGATCTGCCTGCGATAGCCCGATCCACGCCATTTGATCAGGTCGTCTTTGGTGATGGTGACGAGGTGCAGGTTCTGCAAGGTATCGAGAAGGCGATTGATGCGAAGGAGTTCCCGTTTTATGCAATCGCTGAAAAAACTCATGGTTTCCTTGGTCCATACGTTTTGTTGTGCCGCATCATTCCACTCCCGGCTTCAGGCCCAGAAAGGCCCGTTTGTAGAGATCAAGCAGGTCTTTCCTGAACAGGCAGGGGAAGAAGACAACCGACGCACCCTGGGCGAGCAGGTATGAGAAGACAGCGCCCATAATCCCGAATTTCCTGATAAGCACCAGGTTTGCGCCTATGCTGACCAGCGCCGCCAGGAAGGTGCCAATCAGGTTCACGATCCGGACGTTATCGTTGACCACCCACAATGCCTGGGCCATCCCCTGGAAAATAAAGATGATCACAAAGACGAGAACGCTCAGCACGGCCGCCGATGACCGGTATTCAGCCCCGTACAGGAGCCCCACCACCCAGGGGGATGCCACTGCGGTCAGCCCGGCCCCCATAAGCGCCACTATAGCAAAAAATCGGAATATTATCACCAGCGCATCCCGATACTCGGCTTCGCCACGGCTTTTTTTCCGGGCCACGAACGGCGCCAGGCTGGCGACCAGAGTCGCGGGAATGATGTTCCATACCTGGGCTAGGGTGAGCGCCACGGCATAAATGCCGAGTTCCCTTTCGCCAAGCATCTCCTTGAGCATGATCTGGTCGATCCGCATATATGCGGTAATCATCACACCGCTGGCGATAAAGGGCCAGCAGAGACGCAGGAGTTTCTTTGCCAGGGTAATGTCGGCTCGCCAACGGCCCTCGACCTGAAAGCGCCGATAGGCCACGAACAGGGCCGCGGCCAGGGTGGCCGATTCAAGGCTGATGACCCCGGCAAAGGCAACTAGCGGGGCCTTGCAGAGCAAGAGCACGACCTTGATGCCATTGGAGAAAAGGTAGGACACAAGCTTCGCGAGGACCGTCCGCCTGCTCTGGCTCTGGCTCTCGAACCAGAGGTCCACCGTATCGGACGCCTGGAACACCAGTAGTGCACCGACAATGACGACCAGCAGGCAGAGCCTCCCGTCCTCCGGATGAAGCAGATACATCAGGAGTGTGGCGGCCAACCAGCATATAACGCCACAAGCAACCCGGAGTCTGAGTGACGTGCCGAGGATAACGGCGGCATCTCCCTGGTTCCGGGCAAGGTCCCTCACGATGAAACCGTCCGCTTCGAGGCCGGCTATGACCTGGAAGAAGGCAATGAAGGCGATAACGTAGGCAAGTTCCCCGAATTGGGCCGGGCCGAGATAGCGGGCGACCCAGGCGCCGACAGTCACCCCGATCAGCATCCGGAGGATTCGATCGAACAACAGCCAGCCGGTGTTGCCGATCGCCTTCCGGAGATGGGGGCTCCCTTCCAGCCACTCCCGGATGACGCCGGGCAGGTATCTGGCCAAGGTTGAATTCATCGGAACGCGCTCACCCTTCCAGCACCGCCAGATAGCGTTCCCTGAACTGCGCTGGCAGATATGCGGAGGCGAGCTCCCCGGCTGCCCGCGGGTTACGCAGTTCGGCTATGATCGCCTCGGCCAGCGCACGGATGTCGCCGTAGGGCACGAGCCGGCCATAATCGCCACGTTTCAGGATTTCCCGAATACCGTCGGCGTCGCTCCCGACCACCCGTGTTCCAGTTGCCAGCGCCTCGATGACGGTGATGCCAAATCCTTCAAAAATTGAAGGTACGACCGCGCACTGGGCTCGATTGTAGAGTGAATTGAGTTGATCGTCCGGGACAAACCCCAGGAAGGTGACATTCCCCTCCAGCTCCAGACGGCCGACGAGAACTTTCATTTTCTCCAGATCACTCCCTGTTCCACCAACCAGGAGTTGAACATCGGGGATCTGCTCGCAGACAAGGGGCATGCTCCGGACCAGGGATTCGATCCCCTTGCGTTTGTCGATACGACCGATATAGAGCAACGAATGGGGGACTTTCGGTGTGCCCAGACGGCGGAATCTCCCCGTGTCCACGGCATTATGGATGACGGTCACCTTGGTATCGGGAATTGCATACCGCTCGACCAGCGCGTCTTTCGTCGCTTCCGACACCGCGATGATCCTGTCGGCACACTGATAGGTCCTCTTTTCAAAGGGGAGGAATACAATCTTCCAAAACTGCGAACGGATATGGCGCACCTGCTGCAGGTAGGTGTGGTGGCAGGTGACGATGACCGGGATAGGGAGCCGCCGTATGCAGAGAACTCCTCCCGGACCGGCATGGACATTGATCCGGTCCAGACGATACCGCTCGATGATCCGGCGGGCATTGAAGTGGAGCCAGAGCGACACGCCAACCTGTTTGAAAAAACGGACGGGAGGGTAGTCTATGGGAATATGGCAGGACAGGGTGTTGATTGCCGGAGAGAAGAACAACAGGTCCTTGTCCTTCATGCTGGAAAACATTTGAAATGTGTGCCGACCGATACCGCCGATCAGCGGGAAAAAATCATATGTAATGACTCCTATTCTAATAATTCACCTCTGGAGAATCACGGTCATCAGCAGCAATCCCACGGCCCAAGCATAGTAGTATAATCCTCGGATCAAGTCCAGACTAACCGCGCTCATGTTTGCAACCTTGGCTTGAACCGTTTCATCAGCCTGATGTGCCAATCCTTCTTCATGCAGGGTTTTTCGACCAGGATGAACATGATGGTGCCGAACAACAGGACAGCCGGCACAATCACCAAGCCTGCCAGGGCGATCTCGAGCCCGACCGGTAGCTGATTCAGGAACCCGACCCTGATCAGCAGGCGGCCAATGCTAGAAATCACCGAGTAATGGTACAGGTAGAGCGTGTAGCACATGCCGCCGACAATGTAGATCCCGGGCTGGCAGAAGAACCGGTTGCTCAACACCCCCTTGAACGCGGCAGCATAGGCGAGAAATGTCGGGATGACGATGAAGTCCTCTCCCCCGTCCTGATAGAGCAGCACAACGATGGCGGCCCAGGCCAGGACGGACACCATGTCCCAGTGCCAGGATTTGGCAGGGTTCTGGCTCCATTCGATCACGTAGATATCCACGAGCAGAAAACCAGCCAGGAAATAGTGCGCCGCGGAAAGAATGGACAGATTTACTCTCGGGTATCCGTTCAAGGCATGCGCGATGAGGGGAAGAATGATGATGAACAAGACAAGCAGCACTCTACGGCCGACCTTGGAGCGAATCATGAATACCGACGTTACGAGCGGAGCCAGGAGATAAAACTGTAGTTCTATTTCAAGGGACCATGCAACAAAGTTAATTTTGCTCATGGTTCCGTAGATCATGTTGTGCAGGTATCCTATGCTGGCCAACAGGTGGGGGAACAGCCCATTGAACGTATCAGTGGTGGAAAGGGGAAGCAGGCAAAAGCGGAAGAGAAGGTTTACGATATAAGGGGGTTCCAGACGGGTCAGGCGACGGAAAAAATACTGCCGCAGGCTGGGTTTTTTGCCGTTGAGCAGGTGCCCTTTGGCAAAAGGAAGGGCAATGACGAAGCCGCTGATGACAAAGAAGAGCCGAACACCGATGTGCCCGTTGGAGAGGAAGCCGGTAAAGATGTCGCCCGCTTCGGGTCTTCCGGTTTTCGAGGTAATGAACCAGTTCAGATGGAACAGGATCACCGAAAAGATGGCAATAAACCGGAGTCCATCAATCTCGGCGATAAACTGTCCGGATGTCGTATCTCGTGATGCTCTGGATACCAGCCACTTGATCCCGCGACGCATTGCGATCCCATTCGCACGATATTCGGCAACCGAACCCGTGAGGTTGTGTGCTTTCTCTGGTGCAGACGGGCATTATTACAATAATTGCCAGAATTTACAACTAAATGCATTGTGGAGCAGTACCGGGTGGTGGAGACTGACCGAGGAGGATTTGCGCGTTTATAGGAAGTGGTATCTGTGCTATAGATGAATCATAGCACGCATGCATCTACGGTAAAGGCAAAAATGAAGAAAAATATCCTGATCAATTCAGGGCTCGCGCTCGCCCTGCTGGCTCTCGCGACTATCACGGCCCTGTCCTATTGGCAGATGAATCAGATTGTCAGGCATGAGCGGGCCGAAAACCTGACCTTCTCCGTCATCCAGAATCTTGACCGGCTTCTTGGCGACCTCAGGGAGGCAAGGGCCGACCTTCGCGACTATTCCATGTCGGGTGACGAACAGTATGTGAGATCCTTCTACGAAGTCTTCAAAAATGTCGAGGGAGACCTGAAATCGCTCGACGTACTGTCCAGAAACCAGCCGCGCATTCAGAAAAGGTTGGCGGGAATCGAGGGTTTGAGCAGACAGAGGCTGGCAACATTGGAGAAACGGATCCATGGCGGAGACAGGGGGGCAATCTCCGAAGGAGGCGGTACCGGGGATAAGGGCAAAGGTGAGGTAACGGCACTCCGGAACCAGGTCAACGCGGCCAAGGAGGAAGTCGTCAGCCTGATGCGGGAGGTTTCCGCCAAACAGGAATCCGACTTCAGGAAAATGGGGCGCTTGGCCGTTATCAACGGCGTGTCCATATGTGGCCTGTTCATCATGGTGTTTTTGCTGTTGCGACAGGATATTATCAGGCGGATAAAGGGCGAGCAGGAACTTGTCAGGCACAGGGCCGAGTTGGAAGAGCAGGTCGAGGCCCGTACGCGGGAACTGGTCTGGGCCAACCGGGATCTGACTTCTGAAATCGGCGAACGGGAGCGGGTTGAGGAGGCGCTTCGTCAGAAAGAGAAAACGTATCGTTCGCTCTTCGAAAACAGCCTTGACGCCGTCCTTCTGACGGCATCGAACGGAAAGATTCTCTCCGCCAACAATGCTGCCAGCGAGATGTTCGGCATGGCGGAAGATGAGCTCATGGGCGTCGACTGGGCCGGAATCGTCGATCCCGCGGATATCCGTCTCGCCGCCGCCCTTGAAGAACGCTCCAGGTATGGAAGGATGAGCTGCGAACTCGATTTCCTCCGCAAGGACGGTTCATTGCTGACTGCTGAAGTCGGTTCCATTACGCTGGACGATGGAATGTCGGCGTTTGTCATGATCCATGACATCAGCGAGCGCAAGTGGGCCGAAAAGATCAAACGAAAGTACGGCGAATACGAATTTGCCATCCAGGAAAAGGAGCGTCTCGCCCTCTCACGGGAAGTCCACGACGGTATCGGCCAGAAGCTTACCGTCCTCAAGCTCGATCTCTCCTGGATTGAGCGCCACGCCGGTTCCGGCGGCGTTGAGTTGGCCGAAAGATTGAAGGATATGCGCGCAAACATGGATGATCTCATCAGGAAAGCCCAGCAGATTACCGCCGACCTCAGGCCTCCGCTCCTCGACAATCTGGGGCTGGCTGCGGCCATCGAATGGCAGGCCCGCGAATTCGAACGGCGCAGCGGCATCGAATGCCACCGTGTGCTGCGTGAAGAGGTCGAGATTTGCGATGAACATACGGCTACCACCGTAATACGGATTTTCCAGGAAGCGCTGACAAACATTATTCGCCATTCCGGCGCCACCAGGGTCGACATATCCCTCTACGAACTCGATGGCCGGATCACCCTCACTGTCGCGGATAACGGCCGAGGCATAACGATTCAGGAGATTGACTCTCCCACGGCGTACGGTATTATGGGGATGCGGGAGCGAACCGCAATCTGCGGCGGGGAACTGTCGATCAGCGGAACGCCGGGAGAAGGCACGGCCATACGACTGTCGCTGCCCCGCACTACCAATGCGTGCTGAAGAAGGGGAAACGTTGAAACGGATATTGATCGTGGATGACCATACCATCGTCAGGGAAGGGGTGATACGGCTCCTCCGGGAACTTCTGGCCTCGCCGCCGGATATTGACGAGGCGACCACCGGCCCGGAGGCCATCGAGAAGGTGTCGGCCGGGGATTACAGCTTGGTATTGCTCGACATATCCCTTCCGGGCCGTAACGGCCTCGACCTGCTCAGGCAGATGCGCCAGATGAAACCGGAGCTTCCGGTTCTCGTGCTGAGCATGTATTCCGATGAGCAGTACGCTGTGCGGGCATTGCGGGCGGGCGCCTCGGGGTACGTAACCAAGGGGAGTGCTTCGGAAGAGTTGATCGGCGCCGTCGAAAAGACCCTGCACGGCGAAAGATACGTGACCCCTCTCCAGGGAAACCTCCTCGCCGAAGCGATCAGCGAAGAATACGACCCTGCAACCCTGCACAAACTCCTCTCCGACCGTGAGTACCAGTTCGTCTGCCTGCTGACCGCCGGCAAAACCATGACCGAGATAGCGCAGGAGCTTTCCCTGAGCGTCAAGACTATCAGCACCTATCGGGCCCGGGTTCTCGAAAAACTGAAGCTCAGGACCAATGCTGAAATCATCGGCTACTGCTTGACCCACGGGATCACCATGTAGGAATATCTCCCGCCACACTTCCTTTTTACCTGCAAGAAAAACAGCCTACTGCTACTTCACCGGACCTGCCATTTCACGTAAAGATAGTTATGTGGGGATGGGCGCACCGCTTCCGGCGGCAGAGGCTGATTACACGCCTGTACCGCGCCCGTCCCTACCTGCTTCCTGTCCCCTAGTCCCGGTCTTGAGGGAAGCCTGTACTGCTACCCGTTTTCCGGCACACGAACCATTTATAACGAAGAAGCCCACAACATGCGTCAGCAGCCGGTAGTTTCCCAACAGCCGTCTCCGGGTGAAAGTCCCACACTTGCCGCGCGGAATGTGCGCCGCACTCTCTCTGCGGGCGGCAGCGGACATGGCCGCGCCCGAAGAAGCCGCGGAGGTGATGCGGCTGATGAAACGAGCCGGCAGCAGATTGCGGCTCCCGCTTCCGCTCGCATCGCACGCCTCGAAGATCGCCTGAAACCCCTTGTCAAGCTTCTCCTGCCGCTTGCCGATTGCGTCCTGTTTCCCCTCATCTATCCCGCGGCGTTTTTGTTGAAGCTGGTCAGGATGGCCGGTGTCCACAGAATGACCCTTTGCAGGGGGGCCCTGATGCAGGTCGGGGTATTCCCGATCCGGAATCATTACTTCGAACCACTTTTTGACGGCCGGACGCTGAAGCGGCCCATGGAACAATCCCGCAATCTGCCCGGCATTGACTGGAATGTTGCGGAGCAACTCGACTTACTGGAAAGTTTCGGCTGCAGTGAGGAACTCAAAGGCATCCCTGATTCGAAGACCAACGAGCTTGCCTTTCATTTCAACAATGTGTCGTTTGAAAGCGGCGACTCGGAGTTCCTGTATAACCTGATTCGCCTCAAAAGGCCCGCCAGGGTATTTGAGATCGGCAGTGGCAACTCAACGCTCATGGCGAAGAAAGCCATCGACAGGAACAGGATGGAGGACCCGGCATACCGCTGCCGGCATCTTTGCATTGAGCCCTACGAACAACCTTGGCTGGAAAGGATAGGGGTCGCTGTTGTGCGGCAACGCGTCGAGGAGGTGGATAAGGGGATATTTGCAGAACTGGGAAAGGACGATATCCTCTTTATCGACTCATCCCATGTCATTAGGCCGCAAGGAGACGTCCTGTTTGAATACCTGGAGTTGCTCCCCGCCTTGAAGACCGGCGTTATCGTCCATATCCACGATATCTTTTCACCGAGGGATTACCCCCAAGAATGGGTGCGGGATGAGGTACGTCTCTGGAACGAGCAGTATCTGCTGGAGGCCTTCCTGACGAATAACCGGGGTTGGAAGATCATTGGGGCGTTGAATTATCTGCACCACAATCACTACCAGCGGCTTCTGGCCAAATGTCCCTATCTAACGCCAGACAGTGAACCAGGTTCGTTCTATATCCAGAAAACAGCCTGAGAGGCCCCCCCGCACAAATGCCGCCCCCGAAGCCGGTTGCCGTTGGAGGGGGCGGTTATTCCCTCCCGGGAGACTCCAATTTCTTCACCCTGTATTGAACATCCTCCATCAGGCGCCGGTTGACGGCCAGAAGATCGGCAAGGAAAGCCGTCAGCATGGTCTGAAACCCAACCCCCAACAGTATAGAAGCAAATATCAACGATTGCACGTGCCCCGAGCCATCGCCGATCACGTAATAATACAAAAAACGAAGGCCTACCAGAAAACCCGCACCGAAAAGCGTCAGTCCCACCATCATGAAGAATCTGAATGCCTTGTAGACCACGAAGATCCTGACAATCGTAAAGAGTGATTTCCTGAGGTAGGAAGGGATGCTTTTCACGAGGCGCGATGGGCGCAATACCCTGTTGACGCCCACGGGCACCGACGTGATGGCGATGCCTTTTTGACCGGCCTGTATGATCGTTTCCAGGGTATAGGTGTACTCGTTGAAAACGTTGAAACGTAGGGCGGCCTCCCGGCTTATGGCCCGGAAGCCGCTCGGCGCGTCGGGAACCCGGGTCTTGCTGACAAAGCGCACCACTGCACTGCCCAGCTTCTGGAGAAGCTTCTTTGCAGGAGAAAATGCGGTGATTTCGTCGATGGGGCGTGCGCCGACGACCACATCGGCCTTGCCAGCCAGGATCGGAGCGACGAGGGCCGGGATGTCGGCAGCAACGTACTGGTTGTCGGCGTCAGTATTGATGATGACATCAGCCCCCAGCTTGACGGAGGCGTCCAGCCCGGCCAGAAAGGCCCTGGCCAGTCCCTGGTTCCAGGTAAGGCTGACGATATGGTCGACGCCGTGCCTCCTTGCGATCTCCTCCGTATTGTCCCTGCTGCCGTCGTTAACGACAAGCCATTCCACCGTGTCGAATCCCGACACTTCGCGAGGAAGCTCTTGTAACGTGACCGGCAACGTTGCTTCTTCATTATAACAAGGTATTTGTATGATCAGTTTCATTGATTTCACAAACCCTTTTCGGTATAGTTTTTAACCTGGTGACTCCCATTGAAGTAAATCACTTTCTTTACATACACTATAATCGTCACCAAACACAAGGCTCATGAAACCCATTTTCCAATCCGGCGAGCGAATTGCGTATCGGTGAAAACTTTCGCTGTTTCATTATTTTTTTTAATATGTTATACGTGTTGTGCCTAGTTACCGGCACTGCTTTGCCCCTTGTGACATAGAGGCATTCGCCTGCCAACCTACAAGTGGGAAAGTAAACAATCCCTCAGCTTGCACCCATCATACAATAAGATATTGAATATCTACTTTTAGCGGACCATGGACAGAACTATTCTCACTGAACGCTTTATATTCATTATTTTTCTTACCCTAGTTGCAGTGGCCACCTGCGCGTACTACGGTCCTTTTCTCCACAATTTCTTTATCTATGATGATTTCAGCCTTCTTGAGTTTGCCGTCCGGGGACCGAAAACAATACTGTTTGGTTATAACTTAACACTTCTTCCGGCCGGGCTTTTATCGAACACGCCTTACGGGCATTCTATGATAACCCCTCTATTGCTTATATCGTTGATCCTGCGAATTTTCATGCTAAGCCTGACGAAACGGCACTCTTGATTGCATGCAGTTTGGCGGATGGCGGGGGCGCGTATCTACCTTTGAGTAGTTTCGTTGGGTGAATGAAATTGCAGTCATTCGAAAGCGCTTTTATGGAAACAACGCGAAATGGTCAAGCGTCAGCTCCCGCATACCTGCAAGAGCTGCGGCGCGATATCATCATGATGGCCGCGCACTCGGGCCATGTCGGTGTGGCATTGTCATGTGTGGATATCGTTGCGGCATTGTATGGGGGAGTTCTCAACTGCACCCCTGCAACCGTCGATAGCCCCGGCCGCGACCGATTTATCCTTTCCAAGGGGCACGGCTGCATGGCGCTCTATGCGGTGCTGGCCCGCCTGGGGTTTATCGACCGGCAGTTACTCGCAACTTATGGGCACAACGCTTCCCTGCTTGCCGAGCATCCCCTGGCGGGCAAGGTCAGCGGGGTGGAGTGCGCCACCGGCTCCCTCGGGCACGGCCTTGCCGTTGGCGCAGGCATGGCCCGGGGGCTGAAGCTCCAGGGAATTGGCGCACGGGTATTCGTCCTGCTGGGGGATGGGGAGTGCAACGAGGGGAGCGTATGGGAAGCGGCGGCACTGGCCCGTGCCGGGAATCTCGACAACTTGGTTGCCATCGTGGATGGAAACGGACTTCAAGCCTGCGGCAGGTACGACGATATCTCGCCGGGTGGCACCCTGGCAGAGTGCTGGAAAAGCTTCGGCTGGGAAGTTGCGAAAGCTGACGGCCACAATTACGGGGAACTTGTGGACACCTTGAGCCAAGCTGCCGGCAACGGGCTGCCGAGAGTGGTCCTGTGCCGCACCACCAAGGGGAAGGGGTTCGATTTCATGGAAGGGGATCTGGAGTGGCATTACCGTCCCGTCAAGGGTGGTGACCGGGACAAGGCCCTGGGGAGGCTCGGCGGTGCGTGACGCATTCTTCTCAGAGCTGTACGACCTGTTCCGCCACGATCAGCGAGTGGTGTTCCTGACCGGCGATCTCGGGTACAAGCTCTTCGACCAGCTCAGGGAGCACGACCCGGCCAGGGTTATCAACTGCGGCATCCGCGAGGCCGGCATGATCGGCTATGCAGCCGGGCTGGCGAAGACCGGCCTGCTGCCGTTCGTCTATTCGATCACCCCCTTTGCGACGCTGCGCTGCCTGGAACAGATCAAGATCGACCTCTGCTATAACAGGGCAACTGCGGTGGTAGTGGGCGTTGGCGGGGGGTTTGCCTACGGCCCGAATGGTCCGACCCACCACGGCATTGACGACATCGGCGTTCTGAGTTGCCTGTCGGGCCTGCGGATATGGACCCCCGCCGATTCCCGCGAGGTACGCCTCTGCGTCCGGGCGGCTGCCTCCCTGGACACCCCTGCCTATTTGCGCTTGGGACGCAACAAAGAACCCCATGTCTTCGATTCGCTGAAAAAGACCCCGGATATTTCCCAACCGGCATTGGTCCGGGAGGGAGACGATGGCGCCATCGTCACCTGCGGCTTCATTCTCCATGACGTGCTCAAGGCTGTGGACCAGCTCAACCAGTCCGGCATCCACCCCGCGGTGGTCCGTGTGGCGACCCTTCGGCCATTTCCCGAAGAATACCTCCGAACCATTACCGTCGGAGGCGGACCGGTCATGACCGTGGAGGAACACGTGGCAGCGGGCGGACTGGGGCAGGAGGCCGCACGGGTGATCGCAGAAGCCGGCAGCGGTAACCATTTCCGGATGCTTGCCATACCAATGCGGTTCCCCGACGCCTGTTATGACCGCGATACCCTGCTCGCCCGCTCAGGGCTTGATGCCGACGCTATTGCAACGGCCTACCGGCAGCTCTGGTTTACAAGAAGTATTGCGGATGCCTCGCGGAACTCACCCTATCGAAACGGATTACAAAATGGCTCGCGAAAATAGCATAAACAGGTTCAACAACGACATCCAGACCAATGCCGGATACCTTTACACCAGCACGGACCGGCTTTCGTGCCGATTCAGCAACCAGCGTCTATCGTTGGCCGCCCGCCAGATGACCGATTTTCGAGGCAAGGCTGTTGTAGATGTGGGGTGCGGCGATGGTACCTATAGCTTCGAACTCCTCGATGCCGGTGCCGCAAGCGTGGTTGGCGTCGATGCGGCAGACGAAGCGGTTGCACTGGCAAACCGGCGAGCTGAGGGAGATGACCGCATCCGTTTTGAGGCCAGCGATATCTATACATATCGCTCTCCTGCACAACGCTATCAACTCGCTGTTGTTCGCGGGCTCCTGCACCACCTTTATGAACCGGAAAAGGCGATTGCCAACATTAGTCATCTGGCGGAGGAAATCATCGTGGTCGAACCGAATGGCTATAATCCGCTGCTGAAGATCATAGAAAAGCTCTCCCGTTACCATGTGGAGCACGAAGAAAAATCCTTCACGCCGCATCAACTGCGGCGATGGTTCGAACGGCATGGCGGAACAGTCATATCCGGCCGTTACGTGGGTTTGGTTCCATTTTTCTGTCCCGATTTGCCCGCACGCATTCTCAAGGCAATCGAACCGCTCGTGGAAAGAATTCCGCTGCTGCGCCACCTATGCTGCGGCGTCTACGTCTTCAGGGTCAAGATGGCCAGACCATAACGCATCACTCGGCAGGGAAGGAAGATGATGGCTGAAACCCACCATATAAAGCGTCTTCAGGGGCCGATTCTCGTCCTCGGCGGCAGCGGCTTTATCGGGGCAAACCTGGTGCGGACACTTCTTGCGCACCGGGACGACGTATTCGGAACCACCTCGAACTTCGATGCCTGGCGCCTGGAGGATGTACCGGAAGAGAACAAGGTGGTGGTCGATCTGCTGGTGGATGCCGATACGGAAAAACTGCTTGCCGAAATTGCCCCTCAAACGATCTTTAACTGTGTCTCCTATGGCGGCTATTCTTTTGAGACCGATTTCGAGCGCATCTACCAGACGAACTTCAACCTGACCACTCGACTGCTGCACCTGCTGGAGAAGCGTCCCATCTCCTGCTACGTCCATTCGGGCAGTTCTTCCGAATACGGTGACAACAGCGCGGGGCCAGATGAATCGGCACCTTTCGAGCCCAATAGCGACTATGCGGTTTCCAAAGTGTCCAGTGCCGCCCTGATAAGCTATTTTGGCCGCAAGAAGGGACTCCCCTGCGCCAACCTCCGGCTTTATTCGGTCTACGGGCAGATGGAAGACTCCTCGCGCCTGATACCCACCATCATCCGCCACGGCGTGACGGGGGGCTATCCCGCCTTCGTCCATCCCGACATTTCCCGTGACTTCATCTACATCGACGACGTGGTCGAGGCGTTTGTATCCACCGCGCTCAACCTGCGGGAAGAGGATTATGGCGAATCGTTCAACATCGGCAGCGGCTCTCAAACCACTATTGCCGACATAGCGGCAATCGCACGGGATCTGTTCGGGATTCCCCACGAACCGGAATTTTCCTCCATGCCTGACCGCATCTGGGATGTCAGGGACTGGTACGCCAACCCCAGCAAAGCGGCCCGGTTGTTGGGCTGGCAGCCGCAGACCAGTCTGCGTGACGGCATCGGAAGGATGGTGGACTGGTATCGAGCACTTCCCGACCCGGAGAAATACTTTCTCTCCTCGAAGCAGTTCAATCTCGACACCACCCACAGTGTCACGGCCATCATAGCCTGTTACAAGGATAATCAAGCCATACCGATCATGTATCGGCGGCTGGTGGAGACCTTCTCGAAGCTCAAGATCGACTATGAGATCATCTTCGTCAACGACAACAGTCCGGACGACAGCGAAGAAGTCATCCGGGGCATCACGCGCCGCGACAAACGGGTCACCGGGATTTCACATTCGCGTAACTTCGGCTCCCAGGCAGCCTTCCGCAGCGGCATGGAAATCGCCTCGAAGAATGCCTGCGTGCTTCTGGACGGCGATCTCCAAGACCCCCCCGAGCTTATCGAGCAGTTCGTGGCAAAGTGGCGCGAGGGGTACGACGTGGTCTACGGCCGTCGGGTCAAACGGGAGGCGACCCTGTTTATGAGGATGGCCTACAAACTTTTCTACCGGGTTTTCGATGCCTTTTCCTATCTCACCATACCCCACGACGCCGGAGATTTCTCGCTGATGGACAAAAAGGTCGTGCAGTGTATCCTCCAGTTCCCCGAGCGTGATCTGTTTCTGCGGGGCATCAGGGCCTTCGTCGGCTTCCGGCAGGCCGGCGTTGACTATGTCAGGCCGGAGCGGATGTTCGGCGTCACCACCAATAGTCTGCTTAAAAACATCGGCTGGGCTAAGAAGGGGATCCTCTCCTACAGCAATACCCCGCTCAGCATCCTCAGCTTTGCAGGTACGATCCTGTTCATTGTCTCGATACTTCTGGGACTGGCCCAGATTGCCAGCCACCTGCTTTTCCCCCAACTGGCCCCACGCGGTGTGACCACCATGCTGCTGGTCATTCTTTTTTTCGGCTCTGTCAACCTCTTTGCCGTTGGCATCATCGGGGAATATATCGCCAAGATATTCGAAGAGGTTAAACAGCGGCCACTGTTCATCCGCAAACATCTGCTCCGGAACGGCGAAGTGCGGAACTTCTCCGTTGATCGGCCCGGCACCTAGCGAAGGCGGATGACTATGGAAATGATTTCGCGCTGCTGCCCCTTGTGCGGTTCCTCAGACACCAGCCAAGTCTTCGCCGAAGCGGATTTTGAACCGGAGCGCCTGGACCGTTTTGCCTTTGCCTCACGCAAGATGCCGGAGTATATGCATTACCGCCTGATCGGCTGCCCCACCTGCGACCTCCTCTACGCCAATCCGCTGCCACGTGAGGACTACCTTGCCGAAGGGTACGGTGAGGCGGCCTATGACAGCAGTGTCGAGGCGCATTACGCCGCCGTAACCTATGCCGCCACTCTTTCACGCTTTATTGGGCGACTGCCGGACCGTCACGGCGCCCTGGATATCGGCACAGGGGATGGGGCTTTCCTGGAATGCCTGCTGGATCTGTGTTTTGACGGAGTGGCCGGGGTGGAGCCGTCGCGGGCGCCGATAGCGGCAGCCCGAGCGGATATACGGCCACTCATCAGGGAGGGGATCTTTCGCGATGGTGATTTTACTCCGGCAAGCTTCAGCTTGGTAACCTGTTTTCAGACGCTGGAGCATCTCGGCGATCCGCTGGAGGCGGCCCGCGCGGTGCAGAAACTGCTCAAGCCCGGAGGAGCGGCGTATTTCATTTGTCATAATCGACGCGCGCTATCAGCACGGCTGCTGGGCAAAAAGTCCCCGATCTTCGATATCGAGCACCTCCAACTTTTCTCACCCCAGAGTGCTCGTTATCTCTTGGAACGAACCGGTTTTACCGATGTTGCGGTAATGGAAATTGTAAACCGTTATCCGTTGCGCTACTGGATTAGAATGCTGCCCCTCCCTCAGGCGGCCAAACGTTTGCTGATTGCAACACTCGACCGGATGGGAGCAGGAACGCTACCCCTGTCGATACCAGTCGGCAACCTCGCTGTGGTCGGCTTCAAACCGGGTCAAGGGGGCGCCTCGCCCGATTCCAGACTAGGGACAATGCCATGACAAACGTAGTCAACTATTTCAAGAAACACCCCGAGACCCTCTGGTTGATAGCCATCGTATCCTTGTCGACGATCCTCAGGCTATCTTTTCTCCATGAGCCCTTCGAGCGGGACGAAGGGGACTATGCTACCATTGCCCAGAATATCCTGCGGGGCGGCCTCCCGTACCGGGACGCCATCGAGATCAAGCCGCCGGGCACCTTCTACCTCTATGCCCTGGCCATCGGCCTGTTCGGCGCCACCACGGAGGCGGTGCGCATCTTTACGGCACTCTACGCCATGCTGACCGTGGTTGCCGTCTACGGGGTCGCACGCCATAGCGCCGGAGCAAGAGCCGGCCTTTGGGCAGCCCTGGTATATGGCATTTTTTCCACCTTTCCCCTGCTTCAGGGGAGCAGCAGCAACACAGAGGTATTTCTGGTCCTGCCGCTGACTGCCGGGGTGTGGTTCTTGCTGAAGGCGTTCGCAACAAAAAACCGCCCCTATCTTTACGGGGCAGGCCTCTGCGCGGCTCTTGCCCTGCTGATCAAGCCGGTGGCCCTGCCGGTGGTGGCTCTCGAATTCGTGCTGATACCTTTTTTCCGGTCAAAGGGAGGGCGCATCAAGGACGGTGCCCTCGATCTTGCAGCATTTTTTCTGCCCCTGGCTATCTGCGCAATATTGACGTTAGGCTACTTCTTCCTGCGAGGCGGCCTTGGCGATCTGCTCTACTGGACCGTCGAGTTCCCCCGCCGCTACAAGGATTCGGAAGCAGGCGGCCCGGCGCTCGGGACGGTATTGCAATATCTGGGTTCCACGTTGATGGTGCCTGTCCTGCTCGGCATACCGTCAGCAATGTGGTTGGCGGGTACGAAACGCACGACCGAGGGAACGTTCCCCCTCCTCCTGATCCTCGCGACATGCCTGGCGATTGCCCTGCCGGGCAAATACTTCCCTCATTATTTCATTATCATCACTCCTTTCCTGGCCATCCCCGCCGGCATCGGCCTGGACAGCATCATCCGACTACCCAGGATACCGGCCTGCCTGATTCTGTCGGTTGTGTGCGCATTATTCGCTTTTTCCGTAGGGAAAAACTACCGGTTCTATACCGAATACTCACCAGAAACCGTATCGTACAAAAAGTACGGTACCTTCGCCTTCGTCGATTTTGCGAATGTGGCACGCTATCTCCGGGAACATACCCAGCCGGACGACTACATATTCCAGTGGGGACTTGAGCCGGAACTCTACTTTCTGGCTGACCGGCGCTGTCCCAACCCCTACCTTGCAAGCCTCCTGCCCGGCTGGTCAAAGGACCCCCGGCAAGCTGTCAACAGCCTGCTGCAGAGTCTGATCGACAAAAAGCCGGCCTACATTGTGATCGAGCCTGAATGGTCGGAATATGAAGGGGCAAATGAGGTTGCCGAGTATGTGCAGAAAAACTGCACCATCCAAAAGAATCTGGAATACGCCTATATCTTCCGTTGTTCGACCAGATAAGGAATATCGACTGCTGCGGGTCAATGATCGGGAAAGGTTTCCGGGCGGGGCCTTCGAATGACAGAGGCGTGATGTGGGATAAACCGGGGCGGGTCAAGATTTTTATGCCATGCTAAGGCCCTTGCTATGGCTTATCTGGCATGGCTTGGATTAGTCTGCGGCTGCATGAGCTTTTCCCTGTTTATCTGCTCAGAGGCAATATCCAACATCCGCTGTCCAAAGGCATTATCAGGGAAGTACTCGACAAACTGCTTGATATAGTGAAGTGCCTTATCATATTCGCCGAGATTCAAGTAGATAGCGCCAAGAGAACGCAGAGCCTCTTCGCATGTCGGCTCCAGATTGAGCGACTTTTCGTACATCCCGATAGCCTCATTGATTCTCTGCGCCTGATACAGGGCATTTCCCATCCCCGCATACGTGGCGAAGCCGGGGTACTTGTCCAGGGCATCAGACCAGAGGGAAATCGAGTCTGACCACACCTGGGATCGCTGCCACGATACAATCGCAAGCAGAAGAACCATGAGGCATACGAGCGCCGTCCCCACCCCTTTTCTCCCCGGTACCACCCTGTCAATGCTGGACATTACGCCCCACGCGAGCAAGACCGCAAACCCCAGGAGAGGGAAATAGAGATAGCGGTCATTCATCAGCGTCGAGAGCGGGATGATTTGTGATACCGGCAAAAGCCCGACAGGGATGAGGGCCGCCCAGAAAAACATCGCCCGGTTTTTCCGGAAAAGCCAGAAAAGGCCTAGGAACAGCAGAATCATGAGTAGTCCCGACAGAGCCACGGCGGCATCAATACCTGTCTTCATCGGGATATCGTAATAAATGCTGAGGTTCGTCGGCCAGACCAGCATCTTCGCATAGCGAGCGAAAACCGTGAGCATGGTTATCAGGATGTCGAAAGCGCTTTCATCCGGGTAATCGACAATACCGCCCCCCGCATTGTATGCCTGACTCTTCAGCGTTATTACGGCGACGGCAGCGGCGGCAAAAATAAACGGGATCTTGTCGGCAACCCAGTGCCATGGTTTTTTCCGGGGGGCAAAGCACACGTCGTAGAGCACGAGGACCAGGGGCAATACCACCGCAACGGACTTTGCGAGGAGCGCACAAATGAATGCCAGGATAGCTATGGCATACTTGCCATACCCATCCCCGGTTTCCCCCCCCTCCATACGGTAGCGGATGTAGGACAGCAGAGCGATGAGAAAGAAAAACATCGCCAGAACATTTTTACGCTGGGATACCCAGACAACCGACTCGACCTGAACGGGGTGGAGCAGAAAGACGAGGCTGGAGAAGAAAGCCACGTGGTTATTATCGGCAAGTTTGGCAACAAGTCGGTAAAAAAGGATGCCGTTTACCGCGTGCAGTACGATGTTGGTGCCTATATAACCGGCCGGATTCATGCCCCACAAGGTATAGTCAACCATGTACGAGATGATGTGAAGGGGGGCATAATTGCCCACATAGAATTTGGTAAACGCGGCCCGTAAATGTTCGAGGGTAAAGCCGTATATATCCGGGTTTTTTACAACATATTTGTAATCATCCCAATTGACAAGAAACTGGTGGTTGAGGGAATGGCTGTACAGGGCAAGTGTTGCGCCGAGCAGGATCAGCACGTGAAGGCAGGTTGGACTTGATAAACGCAACTGAGCGCAAAGGTTTTTGCTTGCTCGTGAGACCATTCGTTATGTACCTTATCGTATCGGTAAGCCGGGATTTAGAGGGGCATCGGCCATTTGTGGGCAGCGCAGGGCCTGCCTTGAGGCTATGACCCGGATGCGCTTCCCCGCTTCTGTTTCGCAGCCGCTTCCGCTTCCTTGAACTTGATCATTTCCTGCTGGGCATCGGCAACCCTTCCCTGCATCTTGTAGACCATTGCCAGGTTAAAGTGGGCCGAGGCATTCAACGGGTCGATGGCGAGCACTTTGTTCAAATACTGTATCGCATCCGCATACTTTCCCTGCTCCGCGCTCAGGCTGCCCATGTCGATAAGAGCGGGGACATATTCAGGGTTGATCTTCAACGCCTGCCAGAGATAAACCTCCGCTTCGGTATACTGCTGCTTGGCCATGAACTGTTCACCCACCTGGCAGAGCTCAACGATTCTATTCGGTATCAGCTCTTCAATCTTCGGATAAAATTTATGCGCCTTTTCGCGATACGACTGGGCCAGCGCGGTGTTCCCCTCCCGTTCGTGCATCAGGATCAGCAGCAGATACGGATCAGGGTTTGCCGGCTCCAACTCCAACACCCTGTTGAGCGTTTTCTCCGCCTTGTCCGGCACGTTTTCCTTCCAGAAAATATATGCATTGCCAAGCAGGTACTTGACAAAGATATCCGGTTTGGAACTTGAGATTGCCAGATAGTGGACGGCATGTGCCACATCTCCCTTTTTATAATAACATCTCCCTAAATTCTGATAGCCGGCAAACTTTTCCGGTGCATCATGCGTCATGCGGGTAAAAAACACGATCTCGTTCTGCCAGATGCCGTTGCGACTGAAATCAATGAGAGAATAAAGCACACACAGGACCACAACAACCGTGGTCACGGCCCGGGCGCTTCCCTTGCACACGACCGTTGCCAGGCACAGGGCAAATCCCATCAGGGAAAAATAGGCATACCGGTCGGCCATCACAGAAGTGGCATGAAGCGGGATTATGTTGATGACGGGAAGGAGGAACAGAAAAAACCAGCAGATGGAGAAGAGGAGTTCATCATATTTTCTCAGTATAAAGATGGCACCCGTCATGGCGACCACGACGACTAAACAGAGGATGCCGATCGCTAGGTTCAATTTAACGTCATAGAGCACTTTCAACTGGAATGGAAGGATCATGTTCAGGGCGTATCTCACCACAAGGTAAGGTGCCATCATCATGTCGTGCAGGTTGATCGCGCTAAGGAAGTTGGCCTTCTGGACGGCAAACGAGCGGAGCACCAGATAAAATGCCACCGGAGCCAGATACGGGACATAGCCGCGGAAACGGACCTTTTTCTGTAGCAGCCGGTAGTCGCACACAAGGAAGACTACCGGCATCAACAACGCAAATTCCTTCGAAAAGATTGCGACGGTGAAACTGGCAGCCGCCAATATCCGCTTATCCCTGATGTAGAACAACAGCGACAGCAGGGCAAAGCAGGCCGAGAGCAGTGTGTTCCTGCCGCCGGCAAGAAAATTGACGGTCTCGCCGGCAAGGGGGTGCAGCGCGAAGATCAGGGCGGCGACAAAAGCCAGGCGCTCCTTCCTGAACAACGCCGCTATCACCGCGTAAAAGAGCAGGACAACGAGGATGTGAAGTACCAGGTTGGTGACGTGGAAACCGGCCGGATCAATCCCCCACAGCGCCCGCTCCAGGGCAAAGGAGACATACGTTACGGGCCGGTAATAGCCTGTGGATTCTTCAATGGTATCTTCGGAAAGAAAGAACCGGGGGATGTTCTCCAGCTTTTCCAGGAGGGGGTTGTTTGCGATTATGTAGGTATCGTCCCACACGAAGCCGTGGGTAAGGGTAGTGCCGTATACCGCCCCAACAAGGAGGATAATGATCCCGAACCGGTATATGAGGTGTTTTTTTGAGTCAGGCATAAGAAAACAACTCGATTGGCTCCTATGATAACAGCCGGTGAAAATGTCCACCGGCTGTTATCATAGGATTTATGGGAATTCACTGACAAGACAAAACATCGGGCCCCGGGCGCTCATCTGTCAAAGGTCCAGCTCAACGGCTTTCAAAGGTACCGGTGTTGAAATGCATCGGCATGTCGGAACCGGCAAAATCGAAGTGTTCGCCATGGTCCTTCATCATTTCGCGGAAAGCGCTGAGCATGTACTTCCTCTTGAAACCGTCTTCCAGTTCCACGATTTCCTGCACTTTATTGCTGTAGAACTTCATGTAGCAGGTGCCCAGCGCCTGGGTGACCTCCTCCATCGTCATCTCGTACGGTTCGATGACCGGGGTCACCAGGTTGTATTTGGAGTAGTCCCATACCCGGATGCGATCCTTCATATCCTTGTATATCGGCGTGAACGGGAAGGGGGTGACCACCGGGAACACGGCGATATCCGGGTTAAGATACTTGGCGGACTCGATGGTGTTATCTATGGTCTCCCAGGTTTCGCTCGGGAAGCCGACCATGAAGGACGCTTCCGTGATGATTTCCGCCTCGCGCAGCAGGTCAAGGGCCTGCTTGTTCTGCTCGAAGCTGGTCCCCTTGTTCAGACTGTTCAGGGTGTCCTTGTCGGCGCTTTCCGCCCCCAGGTAGACGTGGATGATTCCGGCCTCGCGGTACTTGTGCAGGATGTCGGCGTCGCGAATGATATCCTCGACGCGGGTCTCGATCAGGAAGTACACCCCCAGATTGCGCTCGATCAGCCTGTCGAGCAGCAACTCCCACCGGTCGCGGTGCTTGGTGGGGTACGGGTCGATCATGGTGATGAACTTGATGTCATAGGTGGTGACGAGATGCTCGATCTCCTCGATGACGTTCTCGGGGGTACGGCAGCGCCAGTCTTCGCGCCAGAACATCCGCTGGCTGCAGAAGGCGCACCCCATGTCGCAGCCCCGGGAAGTCAGAATGGAGGCCATCCTGCCGCGGGGTTCGACCTTGTACTGGTAGTCGTCCCAGTCCAGGAGGTGCCAGGCGGGCTTGAGGTCGTCGAGCTTGACGATGTGGTGGTGCCGCTTGTTGGCCACAATCTTGTCGCCGTCGCGGAACGCGATGCCGGCGACCTTCCTGGCCTCAGCCTCACCCTTTGGAATCGCGGCGACCAACTCCTTCAAGGTCTGCTCCGGCTCGCCGCACAGGATGTAGTCCACCCGGTTTTCCCGGTCCCCGTAGATCTCCTCGTACATGAAGCTCGGATGCGGGCCGCCCAGGAGGGTGACGATGTTCGGGTTCACCTCCTTGGCAATGTTGAGAATCCGGAGCGCAGCAGGCACCGTGGCGGTGCTGATGGCCCCGGTGACCGGGAGGTAGTCCAGGGTCATGACGTAGTCGGGCTGGTAGCGCTCTATCTCTTCCCTGATGTTCTCGAACGAATGCTTCTTGTTCATGGCGTCATATATCCTGGCCTCTTCTCCGGCTTCGAGCGCGGCGCCGGCGAGATAGGCCAGGTGCAGCGGCGGCCAGGTGCCGACCACCTGTACCCCCCAGCAGAAATATGGTGCCGTTACAAAAAGGATCTTGCTCATCTCGTCTCTCCCATCCGACAGTGGTATCAGCGATTGATTTCACCTGATGGCACCGCCCGCGTACCGGCCTCAGGCGCGCGGGGCGAAAGCCAGATTTACCGTACCAAAGGAACGTAAAGGGGTAATAAGGGAAATGTAAAGTTTTGGTAAAGATACTAAGCCGGGAGGGTAAACCAGACGCTCGTGCCGCCCGCGTCGCTTTCAGCGCCGACCGTGCCGCCGTGCGCCTCGATCAGCTCCTTGACGATCGCCAGCCCGATGCCCGCACCGCCCGCGTCGCGGGACCGGGAGCGATCCGCCCGGAAGAAGCGCTCAAACAGGTAGGGGATGTCCTGCTCGGCGATCACGGCGCCGCTGTTGGCGAACACCGTCTTGACGGCGTCCCCGCTCCGCAGGGTCGAGATCGTCACGCGCCCCCCCGGGGGGGTGTATTTCCAGGCATTGTCGGCCAGATTGCGGATCGCCTGCAGCAGTTTGTCGCGGTCACCCACGACACTGTCCGTGCCCGGCTCCAGGCGCCACTGCACGTCGATCCCCTTCTCCTGGAAGTTGGGCCGGTACAGGTTCATGATCTGTTCGAGCAGTTCGTGAAGGGACAGGTCCTGATGGTCGAGGAACGCCCGGGCGGCATCGGCCCGCGCCAGCTGCTGGAGATCCTCCACCAGATGCACCAGGCGCAGCACCTCCTGCTCGAGCATCCGGAAGGTTTCCGGGGAAGGGGGGATAACGGAATCGCTCAACCCCTCCAGGTAACCGCGCAGATTGGTCAGCGGCGTGCGCAGCTCGTGGGAGATGTCGGCCACCATGGTCTTGCGCAGCCGTTCGATCTTCTCAAGGTTGTCGGCCATGTGGTTGAAGGCGTCGGCCAGTTGGCCCACCTCGTAGCGGGACACAACTTTGACCCGCTCGGAATAATTGCCGTCGGCAACCTTCCGGGTGATGGCGGTTATGCGGGAGAGGGGGCGTAATACCCAGTGGGTCAGCATGTAGGTCAAAAACAGGGTCAGCGCCAGGGCGGCGAGCGTACCCCACAACAGGTCGCGGTGGACGACCTCCAGGAACCGGCGGTGCTCGTCCAGCGGAGCGACGTGGAAGCGCCCCACGAGAATCGTATAATAGTCGGCCGCCCGCCGGTCGATGGCATGCCAGACCAACAGGGCGATGATCGCAAAGACGGGAACGATGTGGCCGATCAGCAACTTCCAGAGCAGGCGCTGCCGCATCTATTCCCCCTCGCCGCCGCTGTCGTCGCTGAAGCGGTATCCATGCCCCCGCACCGTCAGGATGTACCGGGGCCGGGAGGGATCTTCCTCGATCTTTTGCCGCAGCTTGCCGATGTGGACGTCGATGACCCGGTCGATGACCACCTCGCCCTGTGGGTAGCATTGATTCAGGAGTTCTTCCCGGGAGAACGCCTTCCCGGGCGAGCTCATCAGCGCCTGCAGTATCTTGTATTCCGACGACGTCAGCATAATGGGCCGTCCGTCACGGGCGACCCTGTGCTTCTCGATATCCAGTTCGAGGCCGGCGAAGGAAAGCACGGCAACAGGTTGCGGCGCCGCCGGCCTGCTGCGACGCAGGATCGCCCTGACCCGTTCCACCAGTTCGCGGGGGCTGAAGGGTTTGACCACGTAATCGTCGGCCCCCATCGCCAGCCCCGCGACCCGGTCCAGTTCCTCTTCCCGCGCCGTAAGCATCAGCACGGGAACATCGGACGTCTTGCGCAGCGCCCGGCAGATTTCCCAGCCATCCATGCCCGGCAGCATGACGTCGAGGATCACGAACACGGGACTGCACGAGGCAGCCGCCTGAATGGCCTGGCCGCCGTCGTGGACGACCACCGTCCCGAACCCTTCCCGTTCGAGATAGGCCGCCACCAGCGCAGCGGTATTGCGGTCGTCTTCGACGATCAGTACCGTGCCTTGGCTATTGATGGATTGGGACATGCGTTCTCCACCACCTTGCGGCATCTTGCCCATGAACCGGGCGTCACTTCACCTGGGGCAGACCGTTACGCCGCCAGCCGGCCATATGACCGGCGAGGAGCGCAAGGTTACGGTAACCGAACAGCCCGAGCAGCACTTTGGCCATCACGGCACGGGGCCCCAGTTCGCACAACACGACCATTTCCGTTTCCTTATCCCTGGGGAGCGGTGCGAGCCGCACCAGGATCTTCCATATCGGGGCATTGATCGCACCGGGGATATGGCCGGCCCGGAACTCGAAACCGGTCCTGGCATCGACGATCACCGGGGCCTGCCGGGATGCTATCCTTTTCGCCAACTCCTCAAGCTGCATAGATGCCCTCTTTCATTCCTCTTTACGCTTCATCCGCATCTCCGCCATCTTTGCCGGAATCTTGCCCAGCAGCCCTACCCCCAGCTTCCTGATGACAAAGGCGCTGCTCATGAACAGCTTGGTCGCCCGCAGCAGATAGCCCCGCTTGAAGTCGTCCTTCATGGTCATGACATCCAGGATCTTGCCCATGTAGAACCTGCGGTAACAGTCCGCCAGCGCCACATCGACCTGCAGGAGGCTCATGTTCCGCGGCTCGATGACCGGGTCCACCAGATTGTATTTGGAGTAATCCCGTTGCCGGATGTACGGCCTGACCTCTTCGTACCCGTCCGCATACGGCCAGGGGGTCAGGGCCAGGAAGTTGGCATTGTCCGGGTTGCAGTACTGGACCAGGTGCATTGCTTTCTTTATGCTGTCCGGCGTCTCGTCGGGAAACCCGAGCACGAATGACACGTCCGATACGAGCCCCTGTTCGTGGATCAGCCCCAGGGCCTGTTTGGCCGCAGCAAGGTCTGCCTCGCTTCTGGCCGCCCCAAGGGAGCTCTGGCCGGTGGTCTCGGCATCAACGAAGAGGTGAACAATCCCGGCCTTCCGGTATTTCCAGATGATCTCTTTATCCCTGATGATGTCGGAAGCCCTGGTTTCCATCAGAAAATGGATCGGCAGCTCCCTGGCAATAAGCAGGTCGAGAAGGGTTTCCCAGCGTTCGCGGTCCCTGGTGGGATGCTCGTCGGTAATCAGGAAGACGTTGACCTGATAGGTTTTGTGCAGGTGCTCCAATTCGTCCGCGACAGTACGGGGGTCACGGGCGCGCCACGACTTCTCCCAGAACTTCTGCTGGGAGCAGAAAACGCCGCCGCTGTCGCAGCCGCGCGAGGTGCTGACCGCCCCCAGCCGGGAGTCGGGGATGACGAAATAGGTATAGTCCTCCCACGCCAGGAGATCCCACGCCGCCGGCAGGTCGTCGAGGCTCTCCGCCAAGGGACGTTTGCCGGTCCTGACGACCGTCCCGTCCCGCCGAAAAGCAATGCCGGGCACCGCTGCCGGGTCTTCGCCCGCCTCCAGCGCCGTGAGCAGGTGCCGCAGCGTGATCTCCCCCTCGCCGATGACGACATAATCCACAGCAGCCGAGGCCGCAAGCACCTCTTCGTACATAAAGGTGGGATGAACTCCGCCGAGGATGGTTACGGCATGGGGATTGACGTTCTTGGCCAGCTCGAGGGTCTTGACGGCATCGTTGATGGTAGCGGTTATGGCGGTGGACGCAACGTAATCGGCCGCACTCTCCCGGAGACGCTCTCCCATCTCGGGATAGCCGTGATCCTTGGCGGCTGCATCGTAAATCCCGGCAGAGAGGCCTGCCTGGCGGGCAACGCCGGCCAGATAGACGAAGTTGAGTGGTATCCAGCGGCCGATTACTTCCGCCACCCCGCAATGATACGGGGGGGTAACGAACAGGATTTTTTTGGGGCTTGCCATGTGTCCCATTTTTCCCCGGAAGGTTTCTCACACTCTTTCAATCTGTCACGCATATCTGCGACGTCGGTACCAATGCCGGAGCGGCCTTCGATTCAAAACAACAGGAGGGGTTACGGGATGTCCCCCATGCCAGGCTCCCTCTCTTGCCGCTCTGACTCCAGGAGATCGAGCGCCTCATGGAATACTCCGGCATGGCGCCTTCTTCGCCCCTCTGCACGGGAGTAGGCACGAACGCGCCCCCCCTCTGTCACAAATACCATCTCCCGGCGGGGAAACAGGCTGCGAATCGGCAGCCAGACGCAGACCGCCAGCACGAACATCATCCCTGCCGTCCAGATCAGAAATACCCCCCGGTCACGGATAAAATCCGTTATCACGACCCGCCGGATATCCGGGAAACCAAGCCGGTAACCGTTGCCGACAAACTCGCCTCCCCGGGGGGCCGAACCGCTCGCAACGACGTCATCACCCTTCAACAGCTTGAAAAAGATGGTCATGCGGCCTGTCATGTACGGGTCGGTTCCGTCTTCCGGTCGCACCAGGCTGAACACAAGGCGGTAGGGAGACCCAGGAATTTCTTTTCTGTCTTCCTTGCCCGGTGGATAGAGCTTCAGAATGTTGCTGGCTTCATAGGCAGTCGGCAGGTCGGGGGCAGAAAAACGGTACAGCAGCTTGAGTCCAAGATAGCGGGGATAGACGAATGCTCCATCGTAGCGTAACGGCGGGTACAAGCCGAAAACGGCCCTCTGCTCGTCGCTGTTTGCCGGCGCAACCTCGATGGCCAGCGTCTTGCCCAGAAACGGCTTCGTCGATTTATCCAAAGCGATCCGTTCCACCATACCACCCGTTCCTGTTGGCGTAGGAAAGGGCTCTCCTTCCACAACCGCATCACGGAAAGAGACCCGGCCGCCGAGGCTCAGCAGGATGCCGCTGAACAGGCAGACCGTGGCGGCCAAAAAGATGAGCCGCGCGGGGAAGGTGGTGACTCCGCGCCAGGCCGACAGGGAATCTTCCCGGCCATGGGTTGTATACCCCGAGGCAACCAGGCGTCTTTCAACACCCGAAAAGGAGGAAAGCGTCCCCACCTCCACCGTTTCGTCGAATAACCCGGAACGAGCGGCGTCACTTCTGCCCTGGAGCGCCCGGCGGCCGTCAAGGTATCCCTTTACTTCCACGAACAGCCGCAGCAGCCTGTTGAGCGGGATCAGCGAAAAGAGCACGATGAGGATAACGCTCGTTTTGGCGATCCCGATCAGTATTATCAGCGCTTCTTCGGTAAAGAAAGCGATCCCGATATACAGTAACAGGAAGATGCCGATGACAATCGGGGTCAGAGCCCGGGAGGCGAGAATCCGGTAGAGGGAACGGAGCAGGCGAATCATTTGCCGCCCTCCTTGATCCGCGTCGTTGACTGGACCGTACTGCTCCAGGTATTAACGAGGCTCAACCCGTCGATATGCACGCCATCCGCTTTGACCGTGAAGGCCATGGGAACAGGATTGCAGCCGCCCGGCTTGCCCACCGTCTCCAGGGGTATGAGTGTTTTGCAATAATAGCAGATGACGGTCCCTTCCGCCTGCCCATAGCCATCCGGCTTGCAGATGGCGCAGGCATCCAGGTCCACGGTCAGCCCCCCATCCGGAGTCTTCAGGATGAAGAACCGTACTTCCTTCCCCCCCTGTTTATACAGATACTTGTGCAGCTTGCCATCTTCCAGGTCTATCTCGCCCTTTTTGGGGATGACAATTTCGCCCGACGGGTTCGCCGAAATCACCAGCGGTTTGGGATCCCAATATTCAACTGTGGGAAAACGGCTTTTGTAGACTGCACAGCCGCATATGATCACTGCCATTGCCGGGATAACCAGCCGGAGGCGGCGCATTCTGATAGCTGCGGCGACAACCCTGCGCCGCTGGGCGCCCTGGCGAATGTGAGCCACCGACGGCAGGCGCTCGAGCCTGAGAGCTATCATGACCAGAACCGTCGGAGCAAACCAGATGATCAGCGCTCCCCAGAACCCGATACCGTTGCCGAACAGGAAGCCGATCAAATTCCAGGTGGCGGAGGTAAAAAAGAGGTGGTCGGGAATCAGCATGGATTCGAAGAACTGATGGACAAAGTCATGGGTGAATTTCATCACCTTCATGGTAAGCGGAGCAAACAGATCCAGCCGGAGAGCTGACGAAGAATTGAGGAGCAGGAGCGCCGAGACCGACACCGCAATATTGACCGGGGATACCGAGAACGTGGACGGCAGCAGTTTTTCAAGCACCAGGGCTGCACACGCTACGAGGGCAATCCCCAGGGCGAGATACAGGAAAGCTCTGGAAGAAAGCTCGGCCCCCGCCCCGCACGCGCAAAGCGCACCAGCCGCAGCAGAGACGCCAAACGTGCCGGCGGCAGCGCACCACCGCGACGCCACCAGCCATTCGCCCCAGGGACGGGATGCCTTCCGCCCGGTGCCGCGGTAAAGGGCAATGACGGCGATGCACCACATCAGGAGAAAGCTGGCGCCCACCACGCCCCTCATGATCCCGAAAGGGGTATTGCCGGTGAAAGAGCGCAAGAGTGCCCAGCCGCCACCCACGCCCGCAATACTGCCGGAAATGCCGGCAACCGCCACCGCGACACGATGGCCGGCAAATCCCCTCCCCAAAATAAGGATGATTCCGGCCCAGGAAACAAGCTGCGGTATGAGTTTAAGGCCGATCATAGGGGGTTGGTTCGCTCTTCACGCACCAGGATGCCATCGTCGAGATAGATGGTGCGGTCTCCCCAGGCGGCCACCTCCTGGTTGTGGGTCACCATGACAATCGTGAACCTCTCCTCGGCCCGCAGATCTTTCAGGAGATCCAAGACCATCAGGGTGCTCTTGTGATCGAGGTTTCCGGTCGGTTCGTCGCCCAGGAGCAGCTTGGGGCTGTTGATGATCGCCCTGGCAATGCAGACCCGCTGCTGCTCGCCGCCGGAAAGCTCGCCGGGACGGTTTTTCAGGCGATGGCCAAGACCTACCCGCTCAAGGGCGGACTTGGCCTCCTCCTCGTCGGGGACACTGTGGAAATACTGCGCCATCATTACATTCTCCACGGCGGACAGGTACGGGACCAGGTGGTGCTGCTGAAAGATGATGCCCACGTATTCGCGGCGAAAACGCGCCAGGCCGTCTTCGGTCAGCGCCAGCAGGTCCTCCTCCCCCACCCGCAATGAGCCGCCGGTGGGGCGATCCAGCCCCCCCATTATGTTCAGAAGCGTACTCTTCCCTGAGCCGGAATGCCCCATGACCGACAACCACTCACCCTCCGCCACCTGGAGATCGAGCGGTTTCAGGGCGCAGATATCGCCGTAGCTCTTCGTGAGCCCGCTTGTCTCAATGATTGCAGCCGCCATCCTCGCCAACCTTTCCTCGGTCCGACCTCTGTTCCGAACCACTTCAGAAAGCTATGCACCCTGTTCCGCCATGTGCCGGTTGCCGTTACCCGTCATTCGCCCCGCAGGCTTCTAACCGGATCGAGCTTGAACACGGAAACCATCGGGCCCAGGCTGCCCAGCAGGGCCAGAAAGAGGCTCACCCCTACGGAAACGCAGACAAACCACGGAATGATCTCCGACGGGGCGGCAAAAACCGTCCTGGTTATGAACTGGGCAACGGCGCTCCCCAGCAGATAGCCTGTCACACCGCCCAAAACCCCCAGCAGGGCCGCTTCGGCGGAAAAGATCAGAACCACCTCCCAGCGGGTGCCGCCCATGGCCTTCAGCAGCCCGATCTCCTTGCTTCTCTCCAGCACCGTGGTGCTCATGGTGCCGGTTACGCTGCTGCCGGCCGAAATCAACACCACCGTCGTCACCAGGATCATCAGCAGCTTGACCTTGGCCAGCAGTCCTTCGCTGGTGCGGGCGATCTGGCGCACCTCCGTTACCTTGGCCCCGGGAAACAGGGCCTGAAGCGCAGCCGCCTTCTGCCTGAGGCTTTCCCCTTCTGCGGTGACCAGCAGTCGCACCATCGTCAACCGGCCGTCAAGGCCCAGCAGTTGTTGCAGTTCCGGCAGCGCCAGGAACAGCAGGCCATCCTCTTCGCCGCCGGTCGCGATCGTGCCGGAAATACGGTATTTTACTGTTTGCACGGGTCCGTCAAGTTCCAGGACGTCACCGGTCTTCAGGCCATAGCGGGCCGCCAGATCGCCGCCCAGCACCGCTTCCCCGGTCGCCGGCCAGTTGCCCCTGATCTGCCACCAGGGGAACAGGCGGCGGATCTGGGCGAAGTCCACTCCCTCGACCATGAGGTCGCCCTTCCTGAAGCGCAGGGCGCCGCGCAGGTGCAGCGATTTTTCCGCCTTCATGCCGCTCCGGGCCAGGACATCCTCCACCCGGCGCTGCTCCAGGTAGACCGGATCGCTGATCTCGCCGAAGTTAAGCCCGCCGCTCCCCACGTTCAGCCGGGCGGTTTCCGGGATAATGACCAGGTTGGCGCCGTATTTGCGCACCTCTTCCGCCACCCGCTTCTCCATGGAAAACGAAACGACCCCCAAGGCGGTCGCCAGACTGGATGCCATGGCCAGGACCGTCAACAACAGTACTGTACGTCCCTTGCGGTGGGCGAGTGCCTGTACGACCAGATGGAATAACCAGCGGCGCCTGTTCATGCTATCCCTTCAGTACCCGCACCGGCTCTATCAGGAGCGCCCGGCGCAGGGGCGCCACGCTTCCGGCCAGAGCCACGACGAGCGCCGAGACAATGGCTGTCGGGAACAGCCATAGCGGCGAGATGATGGTGGAGTTGAAAACCGTGTGGCTGATGAGAACGCCGAGCCGGTCGCCGGTCAGGTAGCCCACGATGCCCCCGGCGACGGAAATGATCAGGGTTTCCCCCAGGAAGATGGAACTGATCTGGAAACGGTCGGCGCCCATGGCCTTCATCAGGGCGATTTCGGGACTGCGCTCGGCCATGGAGGCCATCAGGCTGGTCGAGACCGCCGTGGCGGCCGCCCCCAGGGCCAGGACGGTGAGGAAGATCATCACGCCGTTCAGCTTTTTCAGCAAGGCCCCTTCGGCGCTGGCGATCTGCCAGATCGGCTTGGCCCGGCTCCCGGCCATGACCTCCTCCACGTTTTTGGCCACCGAGGTCACGTAGGCGGTGCAGTACCATTTCTCGAACTCGTCCTTGGTCATGGTGGCGGGGTCTTTCCGGCCGAACTCGTCCATGGGCACGGTCAGCGCACTCACCAGGACGCGGGAAACCTTGCCCTGTTTCTGGAGCAGCTCCTGGACCGTCACCAGCGGGGCGAAGAATTGCTCCTCCTCGAATCCGCCGGTGGTCACGATACCCGCCACGCGGAAGCGCTGGGTGCGCCCCCGCACGGTCGCATCGACCTCCCGTCCCAGGCCGACGTTCAGGCGCTTGGCCAGGGAGGCCCCCACGATCGCCTCATCGGCGGCGGCCGGCCATCCCCCCTGGATCTCCCACCAGGGGGCGATGATCTTGACGCCCTGCATCGAGGCGCCTTCCCCCGGCACATCCACCTGCTTGTTGAACCAGGTACCGGCAATGATCCCCCGGTCCTGCTTTCCGCCCGAGGAAAGCTGGGCGACCCCGAACAGGTAGGGGGTAAAACCGGTGATATTGTACTTCCAGAAAACCGTCTTGATCTTCGGCAGGTCTTCTTCCCTGAGGAACCCGCCCCCTTCGGCCGCAGCGGGCTCCATCAGGATGTTTGCGCCGTAGCTGCGCAGCTCCAGGGCCATCTTGTGCGACACTTCGCCGGCTATGCCGAGGAATGCCGTGGCCACGGCAGCCCCCATGGTAATGGACAGAAACACCAGGAACACGGCTTTGGGGCGTTTGAGGAAGGAATTTTTGAGGACCCGGAAGAGCACGTTCGACCTTTCGTACGGGGTGAAAGGTCAAAAGGCGAAGGTTGGAAGCCTTTTCAATGATAACCTTTCACGACTCACTGTTGTACCGCCCGCTATTCGCCGAGCGCTTCCTGCCTCAGTTCCGCCGGCAGCGACTCGCTCAGCTGCGCCACCTTCCGCTTCAGGCGCCGCCAGGCGCCGATACCCCAGATGACCGCCGCGGCCATGAGAACATGCTTCACCATCAGCGCCGGTATCTGCTGTTTATCGGCAAAGTGGTTCCATTCGAAACTGGCGTAAAAGATGGTGCGCGGCACGCCCCCGATAATGATCCACCAGAGCGCGAACCGGAAAAACTTCACCATCTTGCGGTAGGTCTTCAGGAAAAACAGCGTGGCGGCCGGCGAGTTCATTTCCGCCTGGACGCGGACGATCGCATGCATGGTGAAGCCGCTGCCGGCCAGCAGGGCCGTGGCGACGTCGTGAAAATAATTATTCATCATAACGGCAACCCCCAGGGTGGGAGACTGCCGGAGGAGTTCCGTCAGATACAGATTGAATGCAGACACGCGGCAAATCCTTTCACTGTCGGCTATGTACGAATGCCTATTTGTCCTTCTTGGTATCGGCGACGAAATGCGTGTAATAATGCGTATACTGGTCGATCGACCGCTGGTCCCACGCAAAGCGCGCTTCGATCACCATCTTGCCGGTTTTGTTGATATAGCCGCACTTGTCGCCGACCTTCACCGGCGCCAGCCCGTCGACAAAAATGGACCCTGCCTCGAACTTGGGCTTGATGACCATCTTGCCCTGCTTGTCCATGTAGCCGACCTTGCCCTTGACCACGACCGGCGCCAGTTCTTCGGTGAATATGGTCGGCGAGTCGAACTCCTGGTCGATGATCGTCTTGCCCGTCCGGTCGATCAGGTACCACTTGTCCTTCTTCTTGACCGCCGCGACGCCGTTGTTGAAATTCGTCCCTTCGGCGTACTGGGGCGTGATGACCGTTGCGCCCGTATGGTCGATGTATCCCACCAGGCCGAATTTTCCGTTGATCTTCACCATGGCGAGGCCATCGCGGAACATGGCGGCCTCGAAAAACTGCGGCTTGACCACCATGGTCCCTTCCTTATCCACATAACCGTGGTTTTTCCCGACCTTGACGGCCGCCAGCCCTTCGGAAAAGTTCGAAGCATCGTCGAATTGCGGCTTGATGACGAATTTGCCCTTTGCATTGATGAAACCGGCCTTGGCCCCGCTTCCCTTTTCCACGACCACGGCCGCCAGGCCGTCCAAAAACACCGACGTGGCCAGGTAATCCTTATCGGTGGCATACGTGCCGGTCTGGTCGATGTACCCCCACTTGCCGGCTTTCCGCACCGCCGCCCTGCCGTTGAGGAACACGGAGCCGGAATCGAAGCTCGGTGGGATGACCATGTTCCCGCTGACGTCTATGTAGCCGTCCTTGCCGTTGGCGTGCACCGCCGCCAGGCCGTCGGAAAAGATGGATGCCGAGTCGAACTGGGCGGGAATGACCATGATGCCGCCCTTGTCGCAGTATCCGTACTTGCCGTTGAAATTGACCAGCAGCCGCGTCGATTTGTCCAGCTCGACCTTCTTTTCCTCCCGCTGGCACGCCGTGAAGAGCAGCGCCAGCACCATCAGGGCCATGATACGTTTCATGTATGCGATCTCCCATTACCGAGTAGTGAGCTGAAGAGCTTGTCGAATTCGTCTTCCGCAAGGCTCTTGTAATATTCCGAACGCGCCGCGACCATGAGGCATGCCGCGCCGTTTTCCTCCCACACCGCGCCGACGAGCTCCCTGCGGTAGAAGACCAGGCGCCAGATAAGGGCGACGCACGCAATGGCGAAACCGACGTACATGATCGAGACGCCGTGCTGCTTGATCACGTAGAACCGCACCCAGTACGGCATGTCGCGCATTTCGAGGCGGTAACCGCCGAACTCCATGGCGCCGTTCTGCGGCACGGTCGTTTCGGCGATGGTTTTCCCCCCCTGTTCCACGGCGATATCGAAGACCTGGTTGTTGAACTCCATGGAGCGGGTGGCCGGCTTGCCCTTCTCAAGGACAAAATCCGGATAGAATTTGGCCTTGAAGGCGAACCCCCCCAGGGCGAACGTATCGGTCCGCCCCTTCATCACGTCGAGCTTCACGTAGGAGCCGCCGATCTCCTTGCCGGAGGGGTCCTTCAGGACAAAGAGCGGCGCCACCCCCAGATGGTTGAACACGAACGACGTGCTGCCGGCCGTATAGGGCGTGTTGATGCCCACTTCGTGGGTTACCCCCTGGCGGTCCACCAGCTTGACCGTGATCCCGGTGGCCGTAAAACCCTTGGCCCGGGGGGCGATGCTCGTGATCGTGAAGCCCACGTCGGGCGGCGAGCCGATCTGGGGCATTTTCACCGACGGCGACGCATTGTATTGGCTGACATCCCCCGCAAAGGGCTCCCCCTGCGCAAGGTCGATATAGCCGATGAACTCCGTATAGATCGTTACCAGCCCCCCCAGGAGGATCAGGAAGAAACTGAGGTGGAAAAACGCGAACGCCACGGGCGCCAGGCGGTTTTTCACCCCGTAGAAGCCGGTCGCGTCGCCCAGCACGGCGAAGCGGCGCCTGCGGAGCGCCTCGATCACCTGCGCCCCGTCCATGCCGGGCGGCAGGGGGTAGGTGCGCTGGAACGGGTAGCCCTTCGCGGTCGCCGGGTCGGCGATCTTGGTTTCGGACAACGTGATGCGGCTCTTGATGACCGGTATGCGCTGCCACATGACCAGCGACAGGTTGACGAAAAAGAGCACCCAGAGCGTCACGGTGATCGGCGAGGTATAGATGGAGGTGAGCCCGAACGCATCGAGGAACGCCACCAGGGTGGGCGAATGCCGTTGCCACTCCAGGTAGATGGACTTCAGCAGACGGGCCTGGGGCACCCACAGGCCGATGATGAACATCACGCCGAGCAGGCAGATGAGCAGGATGGTGAAACGGAGCGAGCTCAGATATTTCACGATTTTTTTAAACATACGAAACCCGACTCCGCACGATTATATGACCGGGCGAAGCCCGCTTCAGCGCACCTGGAAGACGTGCAGGCTGGTGTTGACGACAAGGTTGACCCCGAAGAAGCTGATGATGACCGTGCTCAGGGCGACGACCGCCAGCCATGCCAGCCGTTTCTCGCGCCAGCCGAACGTGACCCGCAGGTGGATGGTGATGCCGTAGATGAGCCACGAGATGAGGGACCAGGTTTCGACGGGGTCCCAGGCCCAGTAGCTCCCCCAGAGGTCCTTCGCCCAGATCGACCCGGCCGAGATCATCATGGTATCGGTGATGAAGCCGAACACCACATAGCGGAAGATCAGCTCGTCCAGGCGGCCCAGGGAGGGAAACCGGTCATAGGCCGGGTTCGGCACCGCCCGTTCCTCGCTCCTGCGCTTCAGCAGGTACAGGACCCCGGCGGCCATCGCCAGGGAATAGGCGCCGAAGGAAAGCCAGGCGAAATAGACGTGGATATAGAGCCAGACCGTTTTGAGGCTCGCCGCCATGGGGGTCAGGCCGGGGTTCTGCATGTACCCGTACCCCATCATGATGATCACCAGGGGCGCCGTGGCGACCGCCAGCTCCTGCAGGGCCTTGTTCTGCCAGGCGACGAACAGGGTGCCGGCGATGATGAACCACCCCCCCATCAGCGCGTACTCGTAATGCCCCGACCAGGGGAGGTGCCCGGTGGCCACGAAGCGGGCGACGATCGCCGCCGTATGGCCCACGAAGCCCAGGACGAGAAGGCGCGTCACCTTCGGCATCACGCGGGGGTTCTTGAACACGAAGGAATAAACGCACCCGCCGAACGACAGGGCATAGGCCACCAGGGCTACCCAGTAGAATATTGTTTCCCAGTATGACATGTACGGTTTCCTCTTTCGCTCCGTTTAAAATTCCGAATTTCGAATACCAGCAGGGCCGAACGCCCCGCCGGAACCTGACAGGTTGTTGAAAAACTCAGGTTGTTCAAAAATAGTCAGATCGTCGCACCCGCAGAATGCCCTGAGGAGGCGTAGCAGGCCTACGCCGCACGAAAGGGTGTTCGAGGATGGCGACGAGATGGCTGTTTTTCAACAACCTGCTAATCGCCCTTGAGAACGTCCAGGGCCTCGCGGCCCGTCGCCCGCACCCGGCACCCGTCGGCCGTCTCTTCCAGCCAGACCCGCCGGGGCCGGAACGCAACCCGCAGCGCAAGGCCGATGAGGGCGACGACGGCGCCGGCAAACAGGGGGGCCATGTGCCGCCGGCGGATCACGTGGATCTCTGACCACTGCCCCATCTTTGCGCAGGAGAGGAGATACTCCCCCTGCGCCACCTGCTGGTCCACCTGGAACTCCATATCGCCGACGACCTTCTTGTTGGCCCGGCTGACCACGATCTTCAGGAGGCTTTTTTCAGGCTGGTAATACGCCCCCCCCACCAGGTCGGCGCCCTCGAACGCCCCGTAAAAACTGAACACGCCGCGCTTCTGGACCAGGGGGTTCAGCTTGACGAACGCGTCGAACAGGACAACGGAATCCCTGGTCCTGATCACGAGCTCGGGCTCGAAGACCAGCTTTGCCATGGAGATATCGTACTCGCCGTACCTGACCGGAACCCCGGGCTGGAGCAACTGTTTCTGCGCATTGCCGTCCTTCGCGATCAGCACGACGTCGGTCGCCCCCCGGGGGTAGATGTCGTCGGGGAAGTATTGCTTGATGATCTGCAACTTGGGCAGCGTGGCGGGCATGGGAGACAGGAGCCCCTTGCTGACGCGGCGGTACGACTCGATCCGGCTCAGGTCGGTTGCCGAACCCACGCCGTCCAGCAGCGTGGCGGAAAACAGCCGCAGGTTGTTCCAGGTGCCCACCGAGAGGAGCACGAACAGCCCGGCGTAGAAAATCGTGGTGCCGAGGTAGCCCAGGTCGCGCTTTTCGCCGTAGGCCTCCCCGGCGGCAAAGGTGAACCCGGCATTGCCCAGCAGCCGGCGCGCTTCGGCGGGGGACAGGCCGAGGCCCGCATCCTCCCGCGGCCTGCCGTGGCCGGCGCCGTACCGGATGGCCTTTCCCACCCCGGCCAGGTACCGCAGCAGGCGGCACGCCACGAGAAGCGCAAAACAGGCATTGTTGACGAGAAGCGGCTTGGTGGACCCGGTCAGGGGGAGCGAAAGCTGTGTTTTCACGCTCAGGATAACCAGGACCGGAATGACGAGGAACGCGAGCAGGGGCCAGGGGGACACCAGGAGCAGTCGGGAGAGCTTCGATTCGGCTTTCATTGGATAGGGCATTCCTTTAGCGCTGTCGTATATGAATCCGCATGCAAACCAAGTTTTCTTTTATACCAAATATTGCTCCGGATGGGAACATAAAATAGCGCGGGGCATCGGCGGCGGCGGGCTCCCGGAAACCCGCGCGGGGACTGCCTCCCCCGGCCGGGGCGGCGGGGCGGAACCCGGCCCGGGAGAACGGACGACACGCTCATCGAAATCGCACGGCAGGGGATTGTTCTGCTTCAGGGGGGGGCGGCAGCCAGCGGGAAACGCCGTGCCGGTTGTTGCGGTGCAGCAGGGGGGGGCCGGCCGGCCCCGCACCGGGGCCATTTTCTTGGTGATTCCGCGGCCCGGCCTTGTTTGTCGCGGCCCGGCAATGCCGGCGTTGCGCGGCTCACTCGTCGTTTTTGTGGTCGAGCGCCCTTTGGGCCGCCTTCATCTGGGCAATGCTCGCTTTCTTGTCCTTCAACTGCTCGGCTTCCGCCTCTTTTTGCTGCTCTTCGGCCTTCTGGGCCTGGCCCGCGCGGACGTCGCTCTCGTCGCCGCTGTATTCGACGACGACCCCGGCATCGGTCTCCCTGATGGTTCCCTGACCGGCGGCCGCCGGCCGGCCC
>Ga0207857_1000027_pt1 | contig 55534 bp, 57 predicted proteins | sample LuqExpMetageno22_FD_187780 | JGI IMG/M metagenome (GOLD analysis project Ga0207857, IMG submission 187780) | Tropical forest soil microbial communities from Luquillo Experimental Forest, Puerto Rico - Sample 22 (SPAdes) | ecosystem: Environmental > Terrestrial > Soil > Tropical forest ... | reverse complement strand
CCGGGCGGTTATACCAGCCAGTCGATCCGCGAGTTGTGGCGGCGGCGGGTGGAACAGAAGCTGCCCTGGGGACAGACCGGCGGCCATGCCGACACAACGGAGGCCATCGAACGGACCCTGGCCCTCGGGGTGCGGTACGCCCGGGACCCCGCCCGGCTGGCCGGCACCATTGCCGGCAACGCCATCCTGACCCAGGCCGACGATACGGTGGTGTCCATGACCGTTGCCTACGGCGCGGTGCTGGGGCTCCTGGTGCAGGGGTACGCCCTGGACGCCCGGCTGTCGGACCGGTTGATGAAATTGGTGCACAAGGGGGCGCTCCCCTTCCACGCCGTTACCGGCGACAACCTGGGGCCTCCCCGCCCCGGCGACCCCGACCCGCCCCGGGCCGGGAAGTTCGCGTCCCCTGATGCCCTGTTGACCCCGTCCTATATGGCCGCTGCCGCGGCAGACCCGGCTGTCCGCATCGAACCGGCCTGGAAGGTGTCGATCGTCTACGGCATGCCCTGCGCGATCTACCACCAACTGCCGGCTGCCTACTATCTGGCGGCCCGGTTCCGCGATGATTTCGAATCCGCCCTGCTGCATGCCGTCAACGGGGGAGGGCAGAACCAGGCGCGCGCCATCCTGACCGGCGCCCTGGTTGGTGCCCAGGTTGGCCTCTCCCGGATACCCCGGCGTTTCCTCGACGGCCTGGAGGGCTCCGCCGCCCTGTGCCGGCTAGCCGCGGAACTGGCTGCGGACGTTGATGAGCCGTAGCGCCGCAGAGAAAAAGACGAGGTGACATCAATGAATACCAAGAGGATCACCTTCTCCAATAGCCGGGGGGAGCAACTCGCCGCCCGGCTGGAACTCCCCGAGGACGAGCAGCCCCTGGCCTTTGCCCTGTTCGCCCACTGCTTCACCTGCTCCAAGGATCTCACGGCGGCGGTGTACATCGCCCGCGCCCTGAGCAGCCGGCGCATCGCCGTGTTGCGCTTCGACTTTACCGGCCTGGGGGAGAGCGAGGGAGAGTTTGCCACGACAACCTTCTCCTCCGAGGTGAGCGACCTGGTGGCGGCGGCCCGTTTTCTGGAGCGGGAGTACGAGGCCCCGCGGCTGCTTATCGGCCATTCCCTCGGGGGGGCGGCCGTGCTGGCGGCGGCGGCGGAGATTCCCTCGGCGACGGCCATTGCCACCATCGCCGCTCCCTTCAGCCCCGCCCACGTGCGCGACCTCCTGGGCGAGGCGGCTGGCCGGATCGAGGAGGCCGGCCAGGCCACCGTCGCCATCGCCGGCCGTGAGTTCACCATCCGCAAGAGCCTCTTGGACGACCTGGAGGCCCAGCAGCCGGAAGAGACGCTGCACCGGCTCAAGGCGGCGCTGCTGGTGATGCACTCACCCAATGACGAGGTGGTGGGGGTCGATAATGCCGAAGCCATCTACCAGGCCGCGCCTCACCCCAAAAGCTTCGTCTCCCTCGACTCGGCCGACCACCTGCTGTCCGACAGGCAGGACTCCCGCTACGCCGGCGGAATTATCGCCGCTTGGGCCGGCCGCTACCTGGCGCTGCCCGAGACGCCGGTCCCCTCCCGCATTCTGCCGGAGGTGATCGACAACCGGGTGACGGCACGTACCGGGGCAGGGGGCTTCCGCACCGACCTGTTCGCCAACGGCTTCCCCCTGGTGGCCGACGAGCCGGTGGAGGAGGGCGGCGGCGATGAGGGGCCTTCCCCTTACGAGTACCTGCTGGCCGCCCTCGGCGCGTGCACCGGCATGACGCTCCAGATGTATGCCCGCAACAAGGGGTGGCCGCTGGAGGAGGTGGTGGTGCGGCTCTCCCATCACAAGGCCCACGCCGAAGACTGCCGCGACTGCGATGAGCATGACCGCCGGATGGATACCTTCACACGTGAGCTGGAACTGCGGGGGGCGCTGGACGAGGCGCAGCGGCAGCGTTTGCTGGAGATTGCCGGACGGTGCCCGGTGCACCGTACCCTGACGGCAGGGGTCAGAGTCGTGACCTCCCTCCGGCCGGTGTGAGGGGAGGGGATATCAAAAGGGCCAGGCCGCCGTTTCCGTTGCAGCCTGGCCCTTTTGGGCGCTAATCCCGGTGATGCTTGTATTTGCGGTGCTTCTTGTAGTGTCCCTTGTGCTTGCCGTGGTCGTAGTGGTCCACCCTCTCGCGGGTGATGACACGCTCCCTCTCCACCACGACCGTACGGGGCGGTGGGGGCGGTGCCGGTGCGCCGACCTGCACCCGCACATTGGGGGTATTGACATCGACGCCGACTGCGACGTCGGCCGCGGCAGCGATACCCGCCATGCCCATGGCGCCGACAAGGACCCCCATACCTGCTTGCATCCGAAATCTCTTCATGTGTGTTCCCTTCTCCTTTCGAATTGATTCTCGTGCGTGTTTCCGGCGTCCGGGCACGAAAAAAGCCGGGATGCCGAATATGGTGATAGTTCGGCATCCCGGCTGTCTCGGTGAGACCCTGTAGGCTTTCCGTCCCACCCTCGCGGGTGGTTTAGTCTTATCGCGTATCTCTTGTGTCTGAAACGGGTGGCATTATAGGGGACAACCCCGGCCGTGTCAATCGTCGGGGCCGTGGCAGTCATTCCGCCTTTCCTTCAGGCTGCCTTGGCGATCAGGTGCCCCAGGAGTCCGCCGATGATGGCCTCTCGTTCCCGAAGATCCGCCAGCCACTCCCGATTGTCGGTTCTGCCCCTCTCCGTCTTCAGGTCAGAGAGATACGATTCCAGTGCATCGGTCAGGACGACCCTTTCCTTTTCCGTCAACTCGAGGACTGACATTGCTGACCTCCTTTCCAAACCGAACATTCAACCGTCGGGAATACTTCTCTTTTCTATTGTATGCCCCTGGCCGGAACGGGTCAATGGCGTACCGGTAAGGGTGAAACACGGGACGCCGGACAGGCATGATCCGGTGCTATAATGAGTGTGTAATCCCCGGGCTTTCAGGGCGGCCGCCATCGCTCAGGAGGCTGGGGTGCCGGAGTGCCCGGGGGGTGGGATGAAGGATTATTTGGCGAAAGGGGTGGTGGAAATGTTGCAAGGATTCGAGGTTACGGTTCAAACGGTCAAAGCGCACATGCACGACCCGGTCCCGCCGGTGTTCGTCAATGTGCGCCATCACCAGGACCGGGAGGGAGGTCTCTTCAAGGCCAGGGGCGCGCTGCGCATACCCGATGACGAGGTGGAGCGGCATCTCGACGAGATCCCTCGCAACCGCACGGTGGTGGTGTACTCAAGCTGTCCCGGGGATGAAGCGAGCAAACAGGCGGCGGGGATACTCCGACAGCATGGCTGGGACGATGTCCATCCCCTGGTGGGCGGTTTCAATGCCTATCTCCAGGCCGGACTCCCGGTCGAGGGGATCGGCGGAAACGTCCCCGCAACAAAGATCATGTTGCTCTGAGGCACGAGGCCATCCCGTATCCCGGACCGGGAAAAGCATGGACGGGGTGCTGCGCAAGGCGGCCAAAGGGCCGCCGTTTCCTCTTCAGGTAGGCAGCAAGGGAAGAGCCTATTTCTTCACGAGGGTGATGCAGAGGCATTCCCCTTCGGCGTAGACCGTCTCTCCGCTGCAGATGCGGCCATGCACCTTTACCTTGCGCCCTTCGGCGGAGATGACCCTGCTCTCGACCGTGACGACCTGTTGCAGCGGCAGCAGGTTGCGGAAGCTGACGTTCAGGTTGCCTACTACGATGGAATACCCCGCTGCCCAGGCGGCCAGGCCCAGCACCTCGTCGAGGACCGCGGCCATGGAGCCGCCGTGGGCGTTGCCCGGGGGGCCTTCGGTCTCGGGGCCGAACCAGATGCGCGCCTGCAACTGCTGCTCCTGGTCACGGTAATAGCGCACCCTGAAGCGGTTGCCGTCCGGTTCGCCGGAAACGAAACGAAGCGATTCCCCCACCAGGGAAGGGGCGTCGAAAGGAGTCCACCCGGCCTCGCCACCCAGGTCGACCGGCGGGCAGAGGGTCGTGCAGACTTTCTTGTCGGTTGTTTTTATCACAGAAGGTTTCCTCCGGGAATGGCGTCACCCCAACGGTGACGGTTCAGTAAAGCGAAAAGATCGGCTTATCCCGATGTCGGGGCGACCGGTCGTATCTTGCGTGTCTTCAGCCCGCAAAGGGGGCACCGTTTGCCGGTGGCCACTTGTTCGCAGGTCTCGCACCAGTATTGTGGGGATGCTGTCCCCCGGCATAGCGGGCAGGCCTCTCCCCTTGCTTTCGTACCGCAATCGCAGGTCTCGATGTTCCTGACCATTCCCGATGGCCCTCCATCGGTGTTCCGAGCCGCCATGGCGGGGAATTACTTTCCGCAGCACCCCTTGTACTTGAGGCCGCTGCCGCAGGTACAAGGGTCGTTACGGCCGATCTTGACGACGGTGATCGGTTTCGGCTTCACCATGGTCCCCTCGGTAAAGTACCACTGCCCGTCCTTGCGTTTGAATTGGCCGCACTCGTGATGCTCGCGGGTAACGCCCTTTTCCTTGTAGCGGGCCACGAACTCCACCTCGCCGACGCTGTCATTCCGGCCGCCCCTGTCGGTGGCGATGATTTCGAGCCCCAGCCATTCGGAGTTTTTCGCCCATTCCTTTGTCCCTGCATGGTCATAGCCCTTGCGGTAGTCGGGATGGGTGCTCTCGAAGATAAAATCCATCTGTACGCCGGCATAGGCCGAGTAGCGCGCTCTCATCAGTTGTTCCGCCGTTTCGGCGGGCCGCGCCCCGGTGATGACCGGTTCGCAGCAGTCGGAATAGGCAGCGCCGCTTCCGCAAGGGCAGCTGTTCATGGCAGGTTCTCCTCGGTAATATTGGTTCGTTACCTACTTCGGTGCCATACAATCGGCACATTTGTCAAATAGTATCTGCGGCCGCCACCTTCCCCCCATCACCAGCAGGGGGGGCCATCGTCGGCTCGTCGCTGGCCGGCAGGGATGGTCCCGCGCCATCGGCCTTCGTCGGCCCAACCTGCCAAAAAAGAGCCCGAACGAGTCAGTATCACATTGACGAGTGATCTTTCGGGGTGATATTCTCCCCACCCGCAATTGTTAAATTTTTGTTACACGGCATGGGGTTGATTGCAGATTGATTATCACAATCAGGAGGTGTTCGGTGAAAATGAAAATGAGTTCGCTGCTGGTGTTCCTTACGGCTTCTCTCGTGCTGTCTTCCTCGGTTTTTGCGGCAAACCCGCCGAAGAAGGTTCTCATCGGGATATCCAAGATCGTGGCGCATCCCGCCCTGGATGCCGTTGAAAAGGGTATCCAGGATGAACTGGCCGCTTCGAAGATCGCGGCGGAGTACGACCTGCAGAACGCCAACGGCGATATCGGCACCGCGTCGTCCATTTCCAACAAGTTCAAGTCGGAAAAGGTTACCCTGGCGGTCGGAATCGCCACACCCACGGCCCAGTCGCTGGTGAACACCCTGAAGGGTATCCCGGTTGTCTTTGCAGCGGTAACCGATCCGGTAAAGGCCGGCCTGGTGACCTCCCTGAAAAAGGGCGAGAAGACGGTCACCGGGGTGTCGGACATGACGCCGGTGAAACAGCAGATCCAACTGCTGCTCAAGATCAAGAAGATCAAGCGACTTGGCCACATCTACACCAGTTCCGAGGAGAACGCCGTGGTGCTGGCCGGCGTGGTGAAGCAGGCCTGCAAGGAGTTGGGGATCGAATACGTGGAGACGACGGTGTCCAAATCGTCTGAGGTGAAAGAGGCCACCCAGGCGATCATCCGCAGGGTGGATGCGCTCTACATCAGTACCGACAACACGGTTGTGTCGGCCATGAGCGCCGTTGCCGACGTGGCCATGAAGAACAGAGTACCGATCATGTCGGCCGACCCGAGTTCGGCTGAAAGCCACCCCATCCTGGCTGCCTGGGGGTTTGACTACTACAAGATGGGACGCGCCACCGGCAAAATGATCGTCGAAATCCTCAAGGGCAAAAAGCCGGAGCAGATTCCGACCCGTTTCATGACCAAAACTTCGGATATCGACCTGCTGGTCAACCTGGATGTGGCCAAAAAACTCGGCCTGATCATCCCGAAGGATATCGTCAAGAGCGCCAACAAGGTCGTGGAAAACGGCAAGCTGATCAAGAAGTAAGGCTCTAAATTCATCAAAACGGCTGCCAGGCCACAGAGCCACCGAGGCACGGAGAAAATCACGGAGTTTTTCTCTCAAAAGCCTTTCCCCGATACGGAGTATCATCAATAAATTGATACAGCCTTTGGGTTTTGGCAACTCGGTGTCACTGTGGCCCCGTGGCAAATAAATATGTATCTGGATTATTTCACGAAGGGCAGACGACATTATCATGATCGAAGGTATCCTGGTAGAAGGACTGATTTACGGCATCATGGTCCTGGGGGTATTCATCACCTTCAGGGTGCTGGATTTTCCCGATTTGACAGTGGACGGCTCCTTCCCCTTGGGGGCGGCCCTGATGGTGCAGTGCATCCTCCTCGACGTGAACCTGTGGCTGGCGCTTTTGCTCGCGTTTGTCGGCGGGGTGATCGCGGGCATGGTCACGGCGCTGATTCACAACTATCTCAAGGTGCCCAACCTTCTGGCAGGCATCCTGACCATGACCATGCTGTACTCCATCAATATCCGCATCCTGGGCAACCGGGCCAATGTGCCGGTCCTCCAGCATGAAACCATCTTGACCAAGGTTTCCGCCCGGTTTACGGGCATCATCCCGGACGAGTATATCCTGCTCCTGTTCTTCGTCGTGGTGGCCATCGTCATCAAGGTCCTGATCGACGTGTTCTTCCGTACCGACCTGGGCATGACCCTGGGGGCCATGGGGAACAACGAGCAGATGGTCATCTCCCAGGGGGTTGACCCCAAAACCCTGAAAACCATCGGCGTGGGCCTGTCCAACGGCCTGGTAGCCGTATCCGGGGCTTTTGCGGCGCAATATCTCGGTTTTGCCGACGTGGGGCTGGGGCAGGGGATCATCATCTCCGGCCTGGCTTCCGTCATGATCGGCGAGTTTCTGATCATGAAGAGCAACCGCATCGGCGTCCTGACCTTCTGTGCCATCCTGGGCTCGATCCTCTTCCACGCGGTGATGTATCTGGGCAGGTATTACGGATACGTCATCCAGATGACGCCCAATGACCTGAACCTGATCAAGGGCATCCTGATCATCGCACTGCTGGTCCTGACCCAGACCAAGAAACTGAAAAAGGTTGCCATCAAGGCAATGGTGGAAAAATGATCGAGCTAACCAACGTCTCCATGCTCTTCAACCCCGGCACGGTAAACGAGAACCTGGCCATCAGCAATATCAACCTGAAGGTCAAGGAAGGGGATTTCATCACCGTCATCGGCAGCAACGGCGCCGGCAAGTCCACACTCTTCAACCTTATCGCCGGCACGATCATTCCGAGCCGGGGCTCCATCCATGCCGGCGGCAGGGAGATCACGCGGGAACCGGAATATCGGCGGGCCAGGTACATCGGCAGGATATTCCAGAATCCGCTTCTCGGCACTGCATCCAACATGAGCCTGGAAGACAACATGATGATCACCTACCGGAAAGGGTTCAAGTGGCTGAAGCGGAGCCTGAACAACAAAATGAGGGATTCCTTCAGGTCGGAACTGGTCCAGTTGAAGATGGGGCTGGAGGACCGGATGAAGGAAAACCTCGCCATGTTTTCCGGCGGACAGCGGCAGGCCCTGACCCTGCTGATGATGGTCCTCTCCAAGCCGGAACTCATCCTGCTGGATGAGCACACGGCGGCCCTCGACCCCAAGAACGCCCAGATCGTCCTGGAGTTGACCAACAAGTTCATCGAGGAATACAAGCTCACCTCGATGATGATCACCCACAACATGAGCCACGCCATCGAATTTGGCAATCGCCTGCTGATGATGGACAAGGGCGAGATCATCTTCGATGTGGAGGGTGACGCAAAACGGGAACTAACGGTGGAAAAGCTGATCGAGAAATTCCACGAAATCCGCCACGCATCCTTTGAGGACGACAAGACGCTCCTGTCCCCCTGAACGAATCGGCCACCAGGGGCGTCCCGGGAAATCGTCCGCAATTTTTTTCTTCGACAGCTGCATTCCTGAAATAATGTGGTACCATTAGAAACACTAAATGCTTGAATGGTCCCCGCTGATGAAGAAGGAAGAGAGGCGGATATCATGACCGAGAAGAGGAGCAGCCATAGGGTGGGGTGTTTTGCGAAATGCATCCTGTATCACGATGGGGCGAAATACGGGTGCATTCTCGAAAATATCTCTTTTTCCGGCGCGTTGATCAAGATGGGCCGCCCCCTGCCGGAGCGGCTGCATCAGGGGGACCGATGCAGCCTAGTGTTATCCGGCGACCCAATCGTGTCGCCGGGTGAGTATAACAGCACGATTGCCCGATTGAGCGCCCCCAGGATCGGTCTCCACTTCCTGAAGGAATGACCCGACCCGTTCGCACCCCCGCCCCCGATTCCAGGACGAGAGGCCGATACCCCGGCAAAGATGGGGTATCGGCCTTTTTTGTGCCAGTCTCACGTGCCAGGAGGTCCTGGGGCTAAAAACATGCCCGCACCACCCCGCCATCGACCCGCAGGGCCGCGCCATTGGTAGCCGAGGAGAGGGGGCTGCATACGTAGGCGGTGAGATTTGCGACCTCTTCCGGGGTGGCAAAGCGCTGGAGCAGCGATGCCGGGCGCACCGTCTGGAAGAATTCCTTTTCAAAATCGGCAAAGGATTTTCCCCCGCTGAGTTTTGCAACAAACCCGTCCACGCCCGCCGTGTGGGTGGGGCCCGGCAGGATTGCATTAACCGTGACCCGAGTGCCGGCGCATGTTTCGGCGATGCCGCGGGAAACAGCCAGCTGCGCCGTTTTGGTCATTCCGTAGTGGATCATCTCGGCCGGGATCTGGATGCCGCTCTCGCTGCTGATGAAGACGATCCTCCCCCAGTTCCGCTCCTTCATGCCGGGAAGATACACCCGGGCGAGCCGGACGCCGCTCAACACGTTGACCTCGAAGAAGTTGCGCCACTCTTCGTCGCGAATCTCCTCGAAAGCCTTCGGCTCGTAGATCCCCAGGTTGTTTACCAGGATATCAAGGGCAGGTAACCGCTGGCGCAACCTGTCAACCTCCTCGGCCCGGGAAAGGTCGCCGTGAAAACCCTCGACCGTTGCCTTCGGCACGACGTTTTTGATGTGTTCCAGCGCCGTCACCAGGGAGTCGCCGCTGCGCCCGTTGATGATCACGTGCGCCCCCTCCCGCGCCAGGGCAATGGCTATGGCAAGGCCGATCCCCTTGGTCGAACCGGAAACAAGGGCCTTTTTCCCGTCAAGTTGCAAGTCCATGGATGACTCCTTGTGCTGACATAATACTGGCGTAATGCTGCCACGAGAGGCCGGATGGCCTTTCGGAAAAAGTGTATCGACTATGACGAAAAAATCAAGCGGCGGGTGGAGGCGCGCATTCTTCGGGGGCAGGGGCATCTGGAGATAGGGGTTGTGTCCCCGGAAATTTCCTTGTAGGCTTGGGGCGAGATCAGAATCAAACCGCGAGAGGATACCATGGCCACGACCGACAAGAGTGTACTGCTGGCAGCACTGACGGCGGAAGAAACCCGCTGGGCGATGGATCTCGCCGACAAGTTGCCCGATGATGTGGACCTGACGTTTGAGGAGGTCAAGATACTGACCAGGGTCCCGATCGACAGATGGCCGAAGGGGCTTCTGGCCAAGGTCAGGGATGTGATCGACCTTGAGGCCTTTGTGAACGGGGACCATAATGGACCGGGGTCATCATAATCCTCGAAAAGGGTCGTCAGCGGGAAGGTGCAGGCGGGTGCGGGCGGCGCTGGAGGCCGCCCGCACCCGCCTGTAGTCGATGAGGGGCGGCGTGGCTACTTCGTCACGCCGAGCAGTTCGATCTCGAATACCAGTGTCGCGTTGGCGGGAATGGGGCCGGCGCCCTGTTCGCCGTAGGCGGTTTTCGCCGGACAGACCAGCCGGGCCTTGCCGCCCGTTTTCATCATCTGTACCCCTTCGGTCCAGCAGGAAATCACGCTGTTCAGGGGAAACTCGGCCGGCTCGCCGCGCTTGTAGGAACTGTCGAACTCCGTGCCGTCGATCAACGTGCCGCGGTACTGCACCTTAACTTTGTCGCTGGCGGTCGGAGTGGCTCCGTTGCCCTCTTTCAGCGACAGGTAGACGATGCCCGACTTGGTCGTGACCGCCCCCTTTTCCTTGGCTGCCTTGGCGATGAAGTCTTTTGCCGCGCCAGCCAGCTTCTCACCCTGGGCATTGCGGCGGGCGGTGGCCAGTTCCTGGACTTTCTTTTGATAGGCTTCCACGCTCACGAGGGGCTTTGTCCCTGCCATGCCATCCGCCAATCCCTGTTTCACCATGTCGAATTCTGCCGGAGCAAGGTTGAAAACGGAAAGCTGGCGGGCCATGACGAGGCCAATGGCGTAGAGGGTCTTTTGTTCCTCGGTTTGCGGCGTCTCTGCAGCAAAAGCCGGGATGGCAATCAGGGCGATGAGAACGGCCAAGAGTAGTCTGCGCATGGTTTTCCTTTCAATGCTCATGAATTTGGTGAAATTTCATTCTAGCAGAATTGACGGCGGAGGCAACTAAAGATGAGCAGTGAGGCTCTCCGGCGCTAAGGTCATGATCGCGGGATGGATGACCGGTCCGGGCGTGCACCTATTCTTGCTTTTTTCCCGTAACGACTATATTATTCCGCCAAATGCGCATGCGGAGCGAGGTCGCGGATACATGGTCAATAACCTGAACGAAAAAGAGGATGCGGCTTTTCGTGATCTTCTGGCCTCCGGGAGCGCAATTGAGAACGAACTTGTCAGGCTGAAGGCCGCCGTCGGCGTCATGGAGCATCTCCGGTCCGGCAGTTGCCGCGTCCCCCGGGAAGAAGAAGAGCTGCTCCAGGCTGTTCTGGAAATGTCCCAGGCCGGCATCTTTGTCACGGCTTCCGCCGGCTGGGGAATCGCGTCATTCAATACCCGCATGGCAGAGATGTTCGGCTTTGCTCCGGCAGACCTGGCCGATGGCCTGTTTACCGATTATGTCCATCCGTCGGAGACGGATTGTCTGAACGATATGCATATGCTGGCACGCGGGGAGATGGATCGCGTTCAATCAGAGGTGCGCTTTTGCCGCAGGGATGGCAGCGAGTTTTCGGGCCGGTTGTCCGCCCGCGGCATAACCGGCGGAGACGGCACCTTCCGGAAGATTGTCGCAACCATCTACGACACCACCGAACGACGCGGGGTGGAGGAAGCGCTCAGCAGGGTGGAAAACAACTACTGGGAGATCTTCAACGCCACCAACGATGCCTTGTTTGTGCATGACGCCTACAGTGGCGCCATAGTGGACGTGAACCAGTCGGTTGAAAAAATGTTTGGCTACTCCCGTGAGGAGATGTTGTTCATGAGCATGAACGACATCAGCTCGGGAGAGGCCAATTATTCCCTCAATGACGCGGTCAATCTGATCCGCCTGGCTGTCGAGGAGGGGACCCAGCGGTACGAATGGCGGTGCAAGCGGAAGAACGGCGAGCTTTTTTGGGCCGAGGTGGCCCTGACGGCATCCCACATTGGCGGCGAGGGGCGTGTCCTGGCCGTTTTTCGCGACATAACCGACCGGAAGGAGATCGAACGCCGACTCCAGTACCTGAGCGCCCATGATTCCCTGACCGGATTGTACAACCGGTCCCATTTTGAAACCGAATTCAGGCGAATGGCAAAAGGGAGAAAATACCCGATCAGCATCATAGTAGCCGATCTTGACGGGCTCAAGGCGGTAAACGATGCCAAGGGGCACGCGTTCGGCGACCAGTTGATCACGGCGGCGGCAGAGGTGCTGCGGAACGCCTTCCGGGCAGACGACCTCATAGCGCGTATCGGTGGCGACGAGTTTGCCGTTCTTCTGCCCGAGGTGGATGAGCGGGGGGTGGCGATCACTGTGGGGCGCATCCGCGAGGAAGAGGCACGGTTGAATGCGGGTCGCGAGGCCATGCCGGTGCGCCTCTCCCTGGGAGGCGCCACGACCGGTTCGCCGGAAGGTATCGATAACCTGTTCCAGGAAGCGGATCTGCGGATGTATGCCGACAAGGCTGCCCATAAAGAGTCGGGCCCGGCCCGTCGGCATGCAGAACCGTGCGCGGCTTGATGTTGCCGCAGCAAAAAAACGCATGACACAGCATGGCCGGCCCTGCGCCGCCTTTTCCAAGGATTGACGAATGCCCATCTCGCTGACGATCCGGCGGCTTCTGTCGATACAGCCTATCGACCTGCCGGTCTTCCATCCCATAGCCCTGAAGCTGATCCACCTGCTTTCCGATTGCGATTTCACCATTGACGAACTGGCGAGCACTGCCAACGACGACCAGGCCCTTGCCGGGCAGATCCTGAATATGGCCAATTCGTCCAGCTACAGCGGGCGGGTAAAGGTGGAAACGATCAAGGATGCGCTTATCCGGCTGGGAGCGCATCATGTCTCCAACCTGGCCATGGCGGCCTCCCAGGCTGCGTTGCACGCCTCGCACAACGGCACGGTCAATGCCATCATGCAGGAACTGTGGTACCATTCCCACGGCTGTGCCGTGGGGTGCCGCTGGGTCGCCATGAACGCCGGACACCGCGCTCTGGCGGAGCAGGCCTATCTGGCGGGGTTGCTCCACGATGTGGGCAAGTTGTACCTGATCAAGGCCCTGGAACGGATAACCAATGCCGGGGTTGCCCACGCTGCGCTGGAGCGGGAGCCATTGTTGGAAATATTCGGCGAACTGCATGTGGAGCAGGGGACCCGCCTGATGGAGCATTGGAACATGCCTGCCGTCTACCGCATCGCCGTGGACAGGCATTCCAGCGAATATTTTGATCCCGAGGACAAGGTTCTCGTTATTGTCCGGCTCGTAAATGCTGTTGCCCGTACCTGTGGCCTGAGCCTTGTGCCCCCTGAGCCGGACCAGACGCTTATGGAACTCCCCGAGGCAGTCCTGCTCGGCCTGAGCGAACAGCAATTCACCGAGCTTGTGAGGGTGTTGGAAGAGTCCCGCCGTATTTCCTTCCTGCCGTCCCCGTCATGACGCGCGGGACGATGGCTCGTCCCTCCCATCGATCTCCGGAGCAAAGTGCCATGGTTGTGAAACATATGAAGATGGTGTTTTTTTTGACGTTCATTGCCGTCGCTGTTGCCCGGCAGGATGCCTACCCGTTCTGTTTCGAGGAGGCCGGGGATATGTACGGTATAAACCCGTTGGTCTTGAGGTCGATCGCCAGGGTCGAGTCGAATTTTACCCCTGACACCATCAACAGGAACAGCAATGGGACCTTTGATGTAGGGTTGATGCAGATCAACACCATTTGGAAGCCGGTGCTGGGCGAACAGCGGTGGAAGCACCTCGGAGACGCCTGCTACAACACGAAGACCGGCGCATGGATACTGGCCACTTGCATCAACAAATACGGCTATAACTGGAAGGCCATTGGTTGCTACAACAGCCAGACGCCGGAAAAGAGCGAGGCGTATGCCAGGAAGGTCTTCAGCCACCTGAAACAGCTGGAGCGGCATAAAGAACCCCAGCCGGTGGACAGCGACATGAAATCGATCATGCTGGGCCAGATAAACGGCCTGGTGGAATCCGCCCAGCAGGGCGGGGGAACGGCGAAGGTCGTCAAGTTCGTCCCCTATGTGCGCATCTCTCGCCAGACCCTGCGCAGGCCGCCACCGCCTCCTTCCGGGGAGGTCGCCGTGCCGCCGCAAGTTCCCGGAAACGACCTGCCCAAGGCGCCCCCCGCTCCCGCGCCGTAGCAAGCTACCCACTCTGCCGACCCTCCGACGGGGTGTCGGCATCTTCTTACAGGCAAAGGCTGAGGCCTTCCGGACAAACAAGGTATGGAGGCGTCACGGATTCAGGCCCCATGCTTCCGCTTGGTTACGGCCATGTTTCATGGTATGGTGGTCCCTGCCTATTTCCCGCAACCCGAAACGCCATGGAGAACCGCAACCCGATGTCCCACAGCCCGCACCCGTTCCAACGCCTTACCCCCGGCCTCATCATGGATGCCGTCGAAAGCCAGGGATTTCGCTGCGATTGCCGCACCCTGGCGCTGAACAGCTACGAAAACCGCGTGTACCAGGTCGGCATCGAGGAGGGGCCGCCGCTGATCGCCAAGTTCTACCGCCCCGGCCGCTGGAGCGACGAGCAGATCGTGGAGGAGCACCGCTTCTGCTTCGAGCTGGCCGAACATGAACTGTCGGTGGTGGCGCCTGTGGCCAATGCCGCCGGCGAGAGCCTCTTCCACCACGACGGGTTCCGTTTTGCCCTCTACCCGCGCCAGGGGGGACATGCCCCGGAGTTCGACAACCTCGACAACCTGCTGATCCTGGGGCGCATGCTCGGTCGGATTCACCGCATAGGCGCCGTGCAGCCGTTTGCCAGCCGGCCGGCACTCGACAGCCAGAGCTTCGGGCATGCCAGCGTCCAGTTGATCCGGGAGCGCTTTATCCCGGAGGAGTACCGGGCAAGCTACACCGCGGTGACCGACCAGTTGCTCGGGGCGGTGGACGCGATCGTGGCCGGGGCCGGGCCGATCCGCTCCATCCGCTCCCATGGGGACTGCCACAGCGGCAATATCCTGTGGCGCGACGATGCCCCCCACTTCGTGGATTTCGACGACGCGCGCATGGCCCCGGCGGTGCAGGACCTCTGGATGATGCTCTCCGGCGACCGCCAGCGTCGGATCGCCCAGTTGGAAACGCTGGTTGAAGGTTACACCGAGTTCTTTGAGTTCAACCCGCTGGAGTTGCGGCTGATCGAGGCCCTGCGCGCCCTGCGCATGCTCCACTACAGCGCCTGGCTGGCCAACCGCTGGGAGGACCCTGTCTTTCCCGCCACGTTCCCCTGGTTCAATACCGTTCGCTACTGGGGCGAGCACATCCTCGACCTGCGCGAACAACTGGCCGCCCTGGATGAGCAGCCGCTGGAGTTGGGATAGGCCGGAGTGCCGGCGAGGCGGTGTCTGTCCTGCTCGCGCGGGGGCCTTGGAAAGGGGCTTCTGCGGTTCCCCCGAGCTACCCGCAGCGAAGCAGTTTCCTCCCGTCCTGGAACAGGACCTGGATCTTGTTGGGGGGGACGACGAGTTTTACGACGCCGAGGCCGAAAACCGGGTGGGCCACCAGACTGTTCACCCGGTATTTGCCGTTCATGTCGTAGGGGAGCGCCCGCTCCGGTTCCATGGCCGGGCTGAGTGATTCCCATTCCTCCCGGTCGGCGGCTCCCGGGTCCTTTCTTCCCTTGCGGGGGGCGGCGGCTGCCGTGCGGGCGGCGCCGGCTGCCGGCGCCTTGGCCGTCTTCTCCCCATGATAATTATGGATCCCGCGGCAGGTATTGCACTCGACCCTGATAACCTTTTCTCCCACCATGGCGACGATCGTATGGTTCAATAGTGCCCGGCAGCGCGTGCAGCGCGCCTCGATACAGTCCCCTGCCGCTAGTTTCCTGGTTGCCATGCTGCTCTCCCGTAGTACCGTCGATTGAATTTTCACGATCCATCACAATAAAAAAACTCCGGACTGCTCCGGAGCATTATGTGGCGACGCATGTGACATGATCTGCACCGTGGCGCTGTCGGCCACGGATACTTTTAGCCTAACAGCTTTCCTGTGCCGCTGTCAAACAAAACGGGCTTGCGGGCCTGCCTCATCTGCCGCTTCAGGGTGAGTTCGCAGGGATATCCGGTTGAAATCCGGCTGGAAAGCCCGTCTGACGATGAATACCGGCTGGTCATCCGCGCAAATTTCGGGTATACAAGCAGGAAGATAGCGGTCGATTACAACTCACAGGTACATGGTCCAGAACGTATGACGCCCGGCCAGGAAGCACAATTGATGGATGCGTGTCGCATTCTGTTCCCCTCTGCGGACATAAGCCGGGAATTCCTCTGCTATATTCGGCCGGAAGGCCTGAAAAACGCGTATCGGAACCGCGCCCGGGAATGTCATCCCGATGCCGGCGGCGGGGATGGCGACCGGTCCAGGCGCACGGAACTGTTTCGGCGCTCGGCCGAGGCCTACAAGCTGCTGAGCGACTATCTCAAGAAACGGAAACCCGCGATCCCTCCGCGCCGCACGAACAGTCCGAAGCCGATCTTTCCGCAGGCCCGGACTGCCGGGCGAACGGAGGGCGAACAGTACTTCGAGGGACCGTTACCCTCCATTGAGCTGAAGATCGGGCTCTATCTCTACTATAGCGGCGTCGTGTCCTACCAGGCGGTGGTCCGCGCGCTCATGTGGCAGAGGGACCTGCGCCCGCCGCTGGGTGATTTCGCCTGCAAGTGGGGCTGGCTCAGGGAAGATGACGTTGCGGCGATCCTAGCCGCAACCCATATCGTCGGCTCGTTCGGCGAGCGGGCAGTGGCGCTGGGGTTTCTGTCCCAGTCCCAGCTCAACATCATCCTGCTGCACCAGCGGTCGATGCAACAACCCATCGGTCGCTATTTCGTCCTGAATTCCCTGCTCTCCGAACCGGCGCTGCGCCATCATCTGCGCGAACTCACCCGCCACAATCGCTCGGTGCGCGAATCCCGACCCTGACCCGGGCCGCAAAAAGACGCCCGCGTACAATCGGAGATTGCATTCAGGCGTTTTTTTTGTAATCCTGTCGGCACGCACGCCCTGAACGGTTCGCGCCCTGCCGGGCATAAGGATCTCGTCATGGAATTTCGCAGTATCAGGTCAAGGTTCATTGTCGTCATCGTGCTTGTGTACTTGGTGATCGGGTCGGTGACGTTGTTTGCCTTTTACACCGGCAGCAACCGCATCATCGATGCTTTTGCCCAGCGTTTCGCCACCAGGGAAGCCTTGCTGGAGAAAAACAAGATTATTTCCATCATCGACCGGGAAGTGGCGCTGGCCCGGAAGATGGCCGATGACCCGGCCCTGAAACGGTGGGCGGTGGCGGAAAATAACCCCCTGGTGAAGCAGGAAGCCCTGGAGCAGCTGGAAAGCTATCGGCGCTCCTTTCGGGATCACAGTTGCAACATAACTCTCAGCGCGTCCCGCACCTACTATATGTTCTCCAGCGACGGGGCGCCCGGCAGACCGGCAACCACGGTCCTGCACGCCGACAACCCGGCCGACAAATGGTACTTCGCCACCATGCGCGAGGTTGACGATTTCGCCCTCAACCTGGACTACGATCGCCTGATCAACAAGAGCAAGGTCTGGATCAACGCCATGATGAAGGGAGCGGGCGGCGAAAAGCTCGGGATCGCCAGCAGCGGGATCGATATCACCGATTTTCTCAACAAGATCGTCTATTCCAAGGAACAAGGACTTTCGACCATACTGATCGACCGCTCGGGCATCATCCAGGCCCACGAAGACCGGAAGATCGTGGAACACAACGCCAACGAGCGGGACACCGGCAAGAAGGTCACCATCTACGGCCTGATGGACGAACGCCGGCAGCAGGAGCAGTTGCATACGGCCATTGCCACGCTTGTCTCCCAGAAAAGCGAGGTGGTGGCGTTCCCCGCCCGTTTCGGCGGAAAGAAATACCTGGCCGCCATCTCCTTCATGCCGGGCGTCGATTGGTTCAACGTGGTCCTGGTGGATGTCTCCCGCGTCATCAGCATGCGCGAGTTCCTCCCCATTGTTGTCGTCATGTTCGTGTCGCTTCTGCTGGTGATAGTGACCATTGCCCTTCTCATGAACCGCATGGTGCTGATGCCCCTCACCAGCCTGTCCGCCGCCACCCGCCAGGTTGCCGGAGGCCGCTATGACATCACGCTTCCGGTCACGAGGAGGGATGAGATCGGCGACCTGACGGCCACCTTCAACATCATGACCGAGACGGTCTTCGACTACACCAATAACCTGGAAGCAAGGGTCAGGGAACGGACGGACGAGCTTTCCGCCGCCAACCGGATGGTGGAGGAGTCCCGGAACAGGATCATGGAAAGCATCAGCTATGCACGCATGATCCAGGCCTCCATCCTGCCCGAACCGGACCTCATGTCACGCTGCCTCGGCGAGCACGCCGTGCTGTATCGGCCCAAGGAGATCGTGGGGGGAGACTTCTATTACCTGCGGGAGTTTCCCGGCCACAGCCTTCTGGCATGCATCGATTGCACCGGCCACGGCGTGCCCGGCGCATTCATGACCATGACCGTCAACTCGGTCATGAACCACGTGGTAGATGTGGTCTGCTCCGACGACCCGGCCCGCATCCTGTGCGAACTGAACCGGGTCATGCAGCAGACGCTGCACCTGCGCGATGTGGATGCAGGGTTCGATATCGCCCTCTGCATGCTTGACCGGCGTGCAGCGCGCCTCCTGTTCGCCGGGGCCGGGCTCTCGCTCTACATTGCCTCGGCAGAAGGGGTGCGCGAGATCAAGGGCGACCATCAGCGGGTAGGCTACAAGGGTTCCAGGCTTGATTACGGCTATCATAACCATGAGGTCGCCCTTGCTCCGGGAGACGCCTGCTACCTCACCACCGACGGGCTCCTGGACGAGCCGGGGGGAGACATGCGTTACGGCTACGGTTCGGAGCGTTTCAAAACCATGCTGGCCGAACACAGCCGCCTCGCCATACCGGCCCAGATCCAGGCCTTCGAGCGTATCCTGGCGGACTACCGGGGCGCTCACCCGCAACGCGACGACGTTACCCTGGTGGGTTTCCGTCCGGAACCCTGACAACCCGTCAAAATGGCCGATACCCATTTTATGCACAAGGAGGCAACGATGGACCTCTTTAAACTCAGAGAGGACTTTTCCCAGGAAGGTATCATGATGTGTTTCAACGGGCCTTTTTCCCACAGCATCATCGAGGAGATCGGCATCGCCATAAGAAACCATCTGGCAGCCGAGAACATCGCCCGCATGGCGGTGCAGGACGTGTTCGCCGTCTACATCGAGATGACCCAGAATGCCCGGAACTACCTCGTGTCGCGGGACATTCACACCGGGGACGCCGGCTCGGCCACCATCATCATCGCCAAACAGGGAGAGTCGTACGCCGTCACCTCCGGCAACCTGATCCGGACCGAAGACGTCGCCGACCTCAGCGCGCGGATCGACCGTATCAATGGGCTCGACCGCGATGGCCTGAAAAAAGAGATCCGGCAGCAATTGCGTAACGAGGTGCCACCCGGGGCCCTGGGGGCGGGAATCGGGCTGATGGAGATTGCCAAGCGGGCTGTTGCCAAGCTGGAATATTCCATCCGGAGCATTGATGAACAGTACGCCTTTTTCACGCTGACCGCGCTGGTGTAGGGGGGAGAGAATGAATACGCTTGATATACCGCAGTCACCATCCACGCCGCTGATCAGGTTCGACGCCGGTGAGCGGAAGATGCACATCTCGGGGGAGTCCTACCCGGAGAATTCCTTCGGGTTCTACGCTCCGGTCATCGGCTGGGTGAAGGAATACCTTGCCGGCTCGAATGAACTTCATCTTGATATCGACATCAGCTACATGAACAGCAGCAGCACCAAGTGCATGCTCGACCTGCTCGACCTCCTGGAGGATGCCCATGTCGGTGGTTCCAGGGTCACCATCGTCTGGCGGTACGACAGGGAAAATCCCCGTTCCCTCGACCTGGCGGAAGAGTTCCAGGAAGAGGTGTCCCTGCCGTTTTCTATCGTTGCGGCCGATGAGTAGAGACGCCATGGCACGCAAGAGATCAAACATACCGGCGACCGACGCCGCCCTGGAGCGGGCCGAGCGGACCCTTTCCGAGCTTTCCTCACCCACGGTCGATCTTGCCGCCGAATATGGCGCCCTTGCCGGCAGTTACCGCGCCCTGCTGCGGAAACTGAACAAGACGCTGGTCATCAGCGACACCTACCAGGTGCAGCTCAGGGAATTGATGAAGCAGATCGAAGACACCACCTACAAGTACCGCCAGCTCAAGGACGTTGCCCTGCCGCTCTGCGTGTACTGCAAAAATATCCGCACCGACAATGACTATTGGCAGCGGCTTGAAACCTATTTCGGCACCCATGCGGACATCATGTTCAGCCACGGGATCTGTCCCGAATGCATCAAGTCCACCACCCGCCAACTGGGGGCATGGCAGCACAAGGAGTCTTTCCCGGACATCCCGGCCTCCACGGAACCGCCCGCCGCCCAGAGCACACCGAAACCGGCCGAGGATGAGGTCCTCAAGGAACTGCACAGTCTGCTCCAGCGGAGTGCCGCCACCGGTAACCCCCTCACGCCTGAACTGGAGCGGGTCGTGGGCAAGCATGCCCGACTTCTGCGGCGTTTCAACAAGATCGTCTCCATCAGTGACGGGTACCAGTCACAGCTCATGGACCTGAAGGCTCGTCTGGAATTCTCGGCCCGGACCGATCTCCTCACCGGCCTTGCCAACCGCTGGGAGATCATGGCCCGGCTGGAATCGGAGAAAAGTCGTTCCGAGAGATACCAAAAGAATTTTTCCATCCTGATCGGCGATCTGGACCGTTTCAAGGAAATCAACGACAACTACGGGCACCTGGCAGGAGACCGCGTCCTCAAGGCCATTGCCGAGATCCTGCGCGCACAGATCCGCGCCGAAGACTTCTGCGGCCGATGGGGGGGAGAGGAGTTTCTGGTCGTCCTTCCGGAAACCGATCTGCCAAAGGCCTGTTCGGTGGCCGCGAAACTCCTTGCCAGGGTGCGGAAAACGGCCGTACCGTGGGAGGGGAAGAAGATCTCGACGACCATGAGCATAGGGATCGGCGTGTTCAGGCCGGGGATGGGCATCGACGGGTGCCTGAAGCGGGTCGATGACGCCCTGTTCACCGCCAAGGCCGAAGGCCGTGACCGATTCATCATGGTGGCCGACTGAGGCGCTGCCGTTGCAGCGATTTATGGCGCCTTGTACGTAAAAGCCCATCGCCATACGGTTGCGATAATCGTATGGTAAGGCCTCCCCTGAACAAAACCCTGCAACGAGGACACCCGATGCGGCCACCCTTCCCCGGCCGGCAATCAGGTGAAGCCGGCTGTTCCCGACCTGCGCTTTCCGGCTGACATGCCGGCCGCCCCCTTGACCTTGCCCGTTTCGCGCCCCCCCCGCAGGAATGCGGTCGATCCCGGGCCATCCCGCATAAATGCGCACCCCTCGGTTGCGGCCCCCATTAATTTGTGATACTACTTTCTGAGCGTCCCGGCTCCCGAGCCGGGGAAGGGATGCCGATAATTCGAAGCGAGGAGTCGTATAAACATGGAACTGCTGGATGGCAAAAAATGTGCTGAGAGCCTGGTGGCCGATATCTCGAAGAAGGTTGCCGGCTACATGGCTTCCGGCCTGCGCAAGCCGCATATGACCATCATTCTGGTCGGCAGGCACGCCCCCAGCGAATCCTACGTAAAATCCAAGATAAATTCCTGCGGGAGGGCCGGTTTCGAGGGGAACCTGATCCGCCTGCCGGAAACGATCACGGAAGCGGAACTGCTGGCGAGGATCAGCGACATCAACAACGACCAAAACACCGACGGCCTGATCGTCCAGCTGCCGCTCCCCCCCCATATCAACCAGGAGAACGTCATCAATGCCATCGCCCCGGACAAGGATATCGACGGCTTTCATCCCACCAACTTCGGCCGCATGGCCCTCGGCCAGAAGGCCTTCCGGCCGGCGACCGCCTACGGCATCTGCAAGCTGCTGCAATTCTACGACATACCGGTCAGGGGCAAACACTGCGTCGTCATCGGCCGCTCCAACATCGTGGGCAAGCCGATTTCCATCATGCTGTCCAACGATTTCGACATCGGCAACGCCACCGTCACCCTGACCCATATCGAGACGCCGCGGCCACTTTTGCTGGACGAAACGCGCCGGGCCGATATCGTGATCGTGGCGGTGGGCATCCCCGGCTTTGTCAGCGAGGACATGGTCAAGGATGGGGTCGTGCTGATCGACGTGGGCATCAACCGGCTGGAGGACGGCAAGATCGTGGGTGACGTGGATTTCGCGCAGGTGGCCCCCAAATGCTCCTGGATCACCCCGGTGCCGGGCGGCGTCGGCCGTATGACCGTGGCGGCCCTGATGATCAACACCCTGATGGCCTACGAAAACAATTTCAAGCTGGTTTAGTAGGTTGTTGAAAAACAGCCATCTCGCCGCCGTCCTCGCAAGCCGCCTTGTGCGGCGTAGCGCTGCTACGCCTCCGCGGGGCTTCCTGCGGGTGCGACGATCTGGCTATTTTTGAACAACCTGAGTTTTTCAACGGGTGCAACGCCATGGCATGGATGAACGCTACAACGGCTCGTTTGATACGGTGCATACCGGCGATGATGCTCGCGGCGCTCATGCTCTTCCCCTGCCGGGCGGGCGCCCACAGCGAGGAGTCCCTCCGGGAACACCGGCAGGGCAATCCGTTCCCGCAGGCGGAGGAGGCTGCTGTCGGGGTTGATGAACGCTTGGGCGCCAAAATCCCCCTGGACACCACCTTCCGTGATGAAACCGGGAAGACGGTCCGCCTGGGCGACCTGCTTACCGGGCCGACCATCATTCTCCCCGTGTACTACAACTGCACCAATGTCTGCAATTACCTGCAGGGCGGCCTGGCGCGGGTGCTGCCGGCCATAAAACAGCGGCCCGGCGCCGAGTACCGGGTCATCTCCCTCAGTTTCGACGAGAGCGAAACCCCACAACTCGCCGCCCGCTACAAACGCATGTACCTGACCTCCATGAATACCCCTTTTCCCGAGGACGGCTGGCGCTTTCTGACCGGCGATGCCGCGAACATCCAGCGCCTGACCGCTGCCGCGGGGTATCGTTTCCAGCGCCGGGGGCGGGACTTCATCCATCCGGTGACGAGCCTGGTGGTCGCCAGGGACGGGACCATTATCCGTTACCTGTACGGCACGACCTTTCTTCCCAAGGATGTGACCCTGGCCCTGCTGGAGGCGCGGGAAGGCAAGGCGGGCGCCTCCATCCGCAAGGTGATGGAATTTTGTTTCAGCTTCGACCCGAGCGGCAAGACCTATGTCTTCAACCTGCTGCGGGTCAGCGCCACGGTGGTCATCCTCTGCGCCGGGGGGTTCCTGGCCTTTTTGCTGCTGGGGGGGAGGAAACGGAAAAAGCCTCCCCTCCCGGGTAACGGGGGTAATCGGGATTGACCATTCTGGGGTCCGCAATTCTCCGAAAACACCGTTTTTCACCTTTCCGGGAGGTTTGATGACGACTGCTCAGCCAACACCCGCAAGTTTCTGGAACGATACCGGCAAGACCGGTATCACTTCCTGGATCTTCTCCACCGACCACAAACGGATCGGGCTACTCTATTTTTATTCCACCTTCGGTTTCTTCCTGGTGGGGGTGCTGCTGGGGCTGACGCTACGCCTCAAATTGATCGCTCCGGGGCTGACCTTTATCGGTCCTGCAACCTATAACGCCGTTTTCACCGTACACGGGGTGGTGATGATCTTCCTGTTCATCATCCCCGGCATGCCGGGCGCGTTCGGCAACCTGATCATGCCGATCCAGATCGGCGCGCGGGATGTGGCGTTTCCCCGCCTGAACCTGTTCTCCTGGTGGCTCTACATCATCGGTGCCGCGATCGTGCTGACCTCGCTGTTCACCGGCGGCGGTCCGCCCGACACCGGCTGGACCTTCTACGTCCCCTTCAGCGCCCGCACCGGCACCAATGTCTCCCTGGCCGTCCTGGGAGTTTTCACGGTCGGCTTCTCGTCGATCCTGACCGGCCTCAACTTCGTGACCACCATCCACCGCCTGCGGGCCGACGGTATGACCTGGGGGAGGCTGCCGCTCTTCGTCTGGTCCATCTACGCCACTGCCTGGGTCCAGGTCCTGGCGACGCCGATCCTGGGCATCACCCTGGTGCTGATCATGGCGGAACGCATCCTGGGGACCGGGCTGTTCGACCCGGCCCGGGGCGGGGATCCGATCATGTACCAGCACCTGTTCTGGATCTACTCCCACCCGGCGGTCTACATCATGATCCTGCCCGCCATGGGGGTGATCTCGGATGTCATCCCGGTCTTTGCCCGCAAGCCGGTCTTCGGCTACAAGATGATCGCCTTTTCCAGTCTGGCCATTGCCGCGGCCGGTTCGCTGGTCTGGGGACACCACATGTTCACCAGCGGCATGAGCGACACGGCCATCCTGGTATTCTCCTTTTTGACCTTCGTGGTCGCCATCCCGTCCGCCATCAAGGTGTTCAACTGGGTTTCCACCCTGTACAAGGGGTCCATCTCCCTGGAAGCCCCCATGCTCTTCGCCTTGAGCTTCATCCTGCTCTTCTCCATCGGCGGACTGACCGGGCTGATCCTGGGCGCGGCCGCCACCAACATCCATGTGCACGACACCCACTTCGTGGTGGGGCATTTCCACTACGTGATGTTCGGCGGCACCGGCTTTGCCTTCTTCTCCGCCATGCACTACTGGCTGCCCAAATTCTACGGCCGCACATACGCCGAGAAGCCCGCCATCGTTGCCTGGGCGCTCATGTTCACGGGGTTCAACATCCTCTATTTCTCCATGATGGTGCTGGGGCTCAAGGGGATGCCCCGGCGCTACTATAATTATCTCCCCGAGTTCGCACCCCTCAACCTGGTATCGACCATCGGCAGTTGGATCCTGGCCATCGGCCTGGTCATCATGCTGGTAAACCTGTTCCGCGGCCTGTTCAGGGGGGAACCGGTGGGGAGCAACCCCTGGGGTGGGGCGACCCTGGAGTGGAGCGTCCCCACGCCGCCCCCCACCGAAAACTTTGAAGAGGAGCCGGTGGTCACCCACGGGCCGTACGATTATTCCAAGGCAGGCGTGCCATGAACCACGCCGCTCACAAGGATTACGGCGGGGCCAAGCTCGGCATGTGGCTGTTCCTGTTCACGGAGCTGCTCCTGTTCGGCGGCCTGTTCCTGCTCTACGCCGTCTACCTTTCCCGCTACCCCCATGAGTTCACCGCCGCGGGACGGGACATGCACGTGGGGTTTGGAACGCTCAATACGGTGATCCTCATCACCAGCAGCCTGCTGGCGGCCATGGCGGTCACCGCCATTCAACGGAACGAACGCCGGAAGGTGCTCTTCCTGCTGGGGGGGACGATCCTCTGCGCCGCCATTTTTCTCTTCAACAAATACCTGGAATGGAGCGCGGAGATCGGCAACGGCATCTATCCCAATTCCCCCCGCCTGGCCAGCGGTCCGCCGGGGGAGTCGGTGTTCTACAGCCTCTATTACCTCACCGTCGGCCTCCACGGCCTCCATGTGCTGGTGGGGGGGACGCTCCTGGCGGTGGTGGCGGTGCGGGTCAAACGGGGGACCGTCCACAGCGGCGATTTCGTGCTCCTGGAGAACGGCGCCCTGTACTGGCACCTGGTGGACCTGGTCTGGATATTCATCTTTCCGTTGTACTACCTGATCCTCTAGGAGGCCCACATGACGCACGACACCACGGCCCATCACATCGTAAGCTACGGCAGGCTCGTCACGGTCTGGCTGGCGCTTTTGGCCCTGACCGGGCTTACCGTGTGGGTGGCACATCACAACGTGGGGATCGGCCATGTGTGGGGCTCCCTTGCCATCGCCTGCCTCAAGTCCGGCCTGGTGGTGACCTTTTTCATGCACATGAAATACGAGGGGCGCCTGTTGCGCTGGCTCTTGTTCATGGCCCTGGTGACCTTGGCCATTTTCATCGGACTCACCTTCTTCGATGTGCTCTACCGCTGAGGAGGCACCGTGGACGCTGCTCACCTGATAACCACAACCGAGGCCATCGATCCGGTATTCATGTTTATCTTCGGGGCCTGCCTGGTCCTGCTGCTGGGCATCACCACGGCCATGGTGGCCTTTGTGATCCGTTACCGCCGCTCCCGCGCCCCCCAGCCCACCTCCGATGTTGCGGCGAACCTGTGGCTGGAGATCGTCTGGACCGCGCTTCCCTGCGCCCTGGTGATGGTCATGTTCTACTACGGCTGGTCCGGCTACCTGGCGCTGCGCAACGTGCCCAAGGGAGCCATGGAGGTGACCGCCACGGCCCGCATGTGGTCGTGGAGCTTTGCCTATCCCAACGGGAAGACCAGCCCCAAGCTGTACGTGGCGGTGAACAGGCCGGTCAAGGTGGAACTCGTCTCCCGCGACGTGATCCACGGTTTCTACCTCCCCGCCTTCCGGGTCAAGCGGGACGTGGTGCCGGGGATGAAGAACTATGCCTGGTTCGTGGCCGACAAGCCCGGTTCCTATGATCTGTTCTGTTCCCAGTACTGCGGCACCGGCCACTCATCCATGATTACCACCGTGGAGGCGCTGCCCGAGGCGGAGTTCGCGGCCTGGCTGGAACAGAAGGCGGCCGGCGAGGAGCATCCGGGCCATGAGATCCTGGAAAAGCACGGCTGCCTGGGGTGTCACACCCTGGACGGCAAACCGGGGGTCGGGCCGACCCTCAAGGGGATCTGGGGGCGGAGCGAAACGGTCCTGACCAATGGCGCGGAACGGCGCATCACCGTGGACGAGACCTACCTGCGGCGCTCCCTGCTGGAGCCGAACGCCGACGTGGTCAAGGGGTTCCAGCCGGTCATGCCTGCCTTCAAGGGCACGCTCAAGGAAGGTGAGATCGCGGCGATCATCGACTATTTCCGCACCGGCGGGGCAGCACCCGTCAAGCGCGATGGCAGGAAGCTGGCCCAGGAAAAGGGGTGCCTTGGGTGCCACTCCCTGGACGGCAGCCGCGGCGTCGGCCCCACCTTCAAGGGGCTGTTCGGTTCTCGGGTAACGGTGCTGAAAGGGAAGACAAGGGCCACCGTGACGGCCGACGAAGCGTATCTGCGCGAGTGCATCCGCAAGCCGAATACCCAACTGCTGGAAGGGTTCCAGCCGATCATGCCCACCTTTCCCGAGCTGTCCGACGACGATGTGACGGCTTTGGTGGAATTCATCGAGGGGGTCAAGTGATCTCGCCCCTGCTCAGGCTGTTCCGGCTGCGGCTGGCGCTCCTGAACGGGGTCGCCGCCCTGGGGGGCTATCTCCTCCACCCGGCCGCGGTGCATGCCGTTTCCCTGGGCGCCCTTGTGGGCGGGGTGGTACTCCTGGCTGCGGGAGGCTCCGCCATCAATCAGGTGCTGGAACGGGACCTGGACCGCCTGATGGTGCGCACCAGCCGGCGACCGCTGCCCCGGGGGGACCTGACGTCGTTTTCCGCCGCGGTCATCGGGTCGGCCGCCATCGCGGGGGGGCTGGCGCTGCTGGCCGCTGTCGGCGGGCCACAGCCCAGCCTGCTTGGCGCAGGGGCCTTGGGGTGGTACCTGGCGGTCTACACCCCCCTCAAACGCCGCACCTCCCTCGCCCTGGCTCTGGGAGCGGTGTGCGGTGCCGTTCCTCCCCTGATCGGCTGGTGCCTGGCCGGGGGGAGCGTTGCAGATTATCGGATCATGCTGCTGGCCGGGCTCTTGTACCTGTGGCAAATCCCCCACTTCTGGCTCTTCCAGCGCCGCCATGCCGCCGATTACCACTCCGCCGGCATCCCGCTCTTCTGTCCCCCGGTCAGGGGGGCGGGCCTGTTCTGGCTCTGGATGTTCGCCCTGATCGCCGCGGCCATGCTTTTGCCCGCCTTCGGCATCATCGGGCAGCATGTCGCCCTCTGGTATGTCGCCTTTCCCCTGCCGCTGGTCGTCATCTCCCTGGTACGCTCCGAAAGGCTCCTCTTCCCGTATCTCAATCTTTTTCCGCTTCTGGTGACCGCGACGCTCTCCGTCGGCCGTTGCTGAACCGCAGGCGGGTGGTTGGAAATTTCGTGCAGTTCGTCGAAAATCGGATCAGGAGGCGCTCATGTTCAGATCAACGATGCAGGCTGGTGCGGTTCTGGTGTTTGTTGCGCATCTGCTGGGCGGGTGCAGGAATGAATCGTCACAGAACGCGGAACGCTCCCCGGCGCCGCCGCCCCGGCAGCAGTTGAGCAGGGGGGAAGAACTGTTCAAACAGTACTGCGCCGCCTGCCACCCCGATGGCGGCAACGTCAGCGACCCCGAACGGACCCTGCGGGGCTCGGACCTGCGTTCCCACCATATTGCCAAGCCCGAAGACATCATGCGCATCATGCGCACCCCCATCTCGCGCATGATCAGCTTCGATGCGACAACCCTCTCCGACAAGGATGCCAGGGCCATTGCCGACTATGTACTCTACACCTTCAGATAGGAACGGCCGGGCGGCGGGAGGGGACATGCTCCGGTTAGTTGCTTTTTTTTGCCGGCATGGTACTATCAGACACTATTTTCCCCGGGAACGGTCCTTTGGCTGGTCTCCCGGACATCGAGGCGGGTGGGGCATGACGATTTTCAGGGTAGTGGTGGTGGCTGCGGGCATCTTCGGGGCTGTTTCAATGATGGATATTCCCGCTTCAATCGCGCAGGCGGCGGAGGAGGCCAAGGGAGCCAGCGATTCTCCCGTCCCGGCGCCGGCCGATCAACTCTCTCCGGCTCCCCAGAAGAGGGTGGGCGCGGTTGTTCCCAAGAAGAGAAAAAAGAAAAAGGCGCCGGCCAGGCGCAAGTCGTTGCACAAGGCCGCTTCGGTGGTAAGTGAGGCCGCTCACGGCAAAAGATTCTCCAGTGAAGAGGTGCTGGCGTTTTTGAAAACAAGCAGGGACCTGTCGGGCAAGAACCTGAGCGGCATCAATCTGGTGGGTGTGAATTTGGCTAAATGCAACCTGAAAGGCGCTGATCTGAGCAATGCCAACCTGGAGCGGGCCGACCTGGCGGAATCCGACCTGGAACGGACCAATCTTTCCGGAGCGAACCTGAGAATGGCCAGCCTGAAGTTGAGCGGCATGACCGGTGCAAACCTGGAGAATGCCATCCTTGACGGGGCCATCTGGCAGGACGGCAGGATCTGCGGGAAGGGATCGCTCGGCATGTGCCGGGAGGCTGTTTCCCCCTATTCCGCGAGGTAGTCCAGCCCATACCAGTTGCTTTCTCCGTTGGCGTGCAGCAGCGGGCGGAGTTGAAACGAGAAAAGGCGGCCCATGGCCGCCTTTTCTCGTTCTGTAGCTGTTGTTACACCGTCGGATAATTATGCCGCCAGATGAAGATCATCGTTCTCCGTGTACTTGGAGAACGCCTTGAGAAAAGACTTCTCCTTGCCGTTTTTTATGGTCTCGGTCAGCGTGCTGTTCGTCGTCCGGGTCGTTCCGCAGAACAGGCAGGTTACGACATTCTCGGCCGACCCGTCCGCGGCGGAATCTATCCCGAAATAGTGTTCATTGGTGTTGCATACTGGGCACGTCATTGCTCTTCTCCTTATGACTCTTATCGTAAATTTAGTAATACTATAAACGGTGTGTTTGGGAAATGCAAGAGGTATTACCAAAATTATCCAACTAAAACAAAATGTTACACGATTGTTGTATTGCTGGATAGATATCTTTTTTATTTTTAGCTGATGTTTGAATTTAGTATTACTTTAAGGTGTTGAAATTATATGATAAAAATAAAACAAACGTTATTTTGTAATCCGTGGGCAGGCCATCGCTTCGATTTCACCCTTGAGATGAAATTGACATAACTCGGCAGGATTGGGGAGAAAAACGGGTGCGGAGACGGACGCAGGCCGGACAGGGAAAAGGCGGCCTGTAGCCGCCTTGGGAGGTGAGGGCGAAACGAAATGTGGCGTCTGTTTAGTCCGACAGGTTGACCACGGTCCTGCCCCGGAGCCCGCCGTGCAGCATGGCCTGGATTTTTTGTTCAAGCTCACCGAGATGGCATTCGACGGCCAGTTCGGCGAGGGAGCCCAGTTTCCAGTCGTCGGCCAGCCGGTTCCAGACCGTGACGCGCGGTCCCATGGGGCATTGTACCGAGTCAATCCCCAAAAGGCCGACCCCCCTCAGGATAAAGGGGAATACGTTGACCGGGAGCTCCGTGGAACCGACCAGGCCGCAGCAGGTGACGGTCCCGCCGTAGCGGGTCGCCTTGAGGATCGCCGCCAGGGTGGTCCCCCCCACCACATCCACGGCACCGGCCCAGCGTTCCTTCATGAGCGGGCGCTCGCTCCCCTGCAGCAGTTCGTCGCGGCTGATGACCTCTGCGGCCCCGAGGGAAGTGAGGAACCCCTGTTCGTGCTCCTTGCCGCTGGCTGCCACGACCCGGTAGCCGGCTTTTGCCAGCAGGCCGACGGCAATGCTCCCCACGCCGCCGGTGGCTCCGCTGACGATGATGTCGCCGCTCCCCGGCCGCACCCCCGCTTCCATGAGCCGCAGCACGGAGAGTGCGGCGGTGAACCCAGCCGTGCCGAGTATCATGCTCTCCCTGAGGCTCAAGCCCGGCGGCAGCTTCAACACCCAGGCGGCGGGCACCCGGATGTACTGCCCGAAACCGCCGGGGGTGCCCATGCCCAGGTCATAACCGGTGACGATCACCCGATCGCCGGGAACAAGGGCGCCCGTCTTGGAGGCTACCACCTCGCCGGCCGCGTCGATGCCGGGGGTGTGGGGGAAGTTGCGGCTTACGCCGGGATGGCCGGTGGCGGACAGGGCATCTTTGTAGTTGAGCGACGAATAGTGGACCCTGATCACGACCTCTCCCGGCGGAAGGTCGCTGATCCGCCGTTCGCCTATGCGGCGCGCAAAGGTTCCCTTCTGCGGCTCCTCGACGATCATGGCCTTGAAAACAGTGTCTTCCATGGGCGGTCTCCTCTCGTAACGTGTGGGACGGATTTTCCCCTCTGAGAGAAACATACCCCAATGTATACATGCTTAACAAGCGCCATTTTGGGGCCGGACACGGGAGGCCGTGGGGCTTTCGTGCCATGTCATCTCTGGTGCGTTTTTTTTGATTGACCCGTCTATTGCTTCATAGTTCAGAATGGTTTCCATCATGGCCGTGATACAATTCCAAGAAAAAGGAGCAGGACGATGGGAAAAAAGGTCACCGTGGAAGAATGGGTGGAGCGTTTTCGGGCGATCGGCCTGGACGATGCAACGATGGGGCGCTGGCACGGACTTTTTGAGCGGGAGAACCCCGAAGGCCACCAGAGTTTCCTGGAATGGCTGGGACTGCCGCCGGAGCGGATAGCCCGGATACGCAGCGGGAAATGACCGAATGCGGCCCCGCCTTGGCGGGGCCGCATACCTTTACGCAGACAGGACATCGACATGTACACCATTTCCAGGCTCGCCCGGGAGTTCGGGCTGTCGCGCAGCACCCTTCTGTACTACGACCGGATCGGGCTCCTTTCACCAGCCGGACGGTCCCGGTCCGGTTACCGTCTCTATTCGCCTGCCGAGCGCCGCAGGCTGGAGGCCATCTGCTCCTTTCGCCAGGCAGGCCTGGCCATCGAGGACATCCGGGCGATCCTGGCGACGACGGAGGAGGGACCGGATGCCGTGCTGAGGCGCCGCCTGCTGGAGGTCGGGGAAACGATACGGGGGCTGCAGGCCCAACAGCGTCTGCTGGCGGGGATGCTGAAGATCGAGTTGAAGGGCGGGCCGAACGCAACGGTGGACAAGGAAACCTGGGTGGAGATGCTCCGGCAGGCGGGCATGGATGAGGCGGGTATGCGCCGCTGGCATGGGGAGTTCGAACGCCGCTCCCCCGAAAGCCATCACGGCTTTCTGCTCTCTCTCGGCATAAGCGAGCAGGAGGCGGTGCGGATCAGGTCATGGTCGCGGCCCGGAGCGGAAGAGGAGGGGCGCGCATTTCCCCAGGCGCACCTGCCTCTCTCCGGCTAGCGCAGCGGATCGAAGAGGTGTTCCAGGCCGTTGACCTTGATCTCGTAGATCGTCCGCAACTGGTCGCCCAGTTTCCCCTTGGGGAAACCCTGTTGGGCGAACCAGACCACGTAGGGCTCGGGCAGGTCGATCAACAGCCTGCCCTGGTATTTGCCGAAGGGCATGCGGGCCTGGGCCAGGTCGATCAGGTGGTGGGGATCAAACAGTGATGCTGAGGTGTCCATGGGCTACTCCAATTCGGCGAGGCGGGCGTTGAACGCCGCCATGGTCCTGGCCTTGCGGAGCTGCCGAACCGCTTTTTCGAAGTCGGCGTCGTCAAAGGTCGCCAGTACCCCTTTGACCTTGCTCAGGACCTGGGTCTCCCCGCAGAACAGTTCATTGTACCGGGCCAGAACGTCCCCGAGATAACGCCGCAGCATGGCGGCCCGTTCGGGCCGGGCCGGTTCGGCGGGGGCTTGGCCGCGCAACCGCTCGAACAGCAGGGGGTCGGCAATGGCGCCCCTGCCCAGCATGAGCCCGGCGGCGCCGCTTTCCTCCAGCAGCCTGACCCCGTCCCGTGCGGTGCGGATGTCGCCGTTGGCAATGACCGGCAGCCGGGTCTGCCGCACCACGCGGGCGGTGACGGCATGGTCCGCCGCCCCTCCGTATTCCTGGGCCACCGTGCGGGGATGCAGCACGAGGAAATCCACGCCGGCAGCTTCGAAGAGGGGCAGCAACCCGAATATCTGCTCGTGATCATCGTAGCCGGCGCGCAGCTTGACGGAAAAACTGCCGGTGATGGTGGCGCGCAGCGCGAAGATGATCTCCTCCAGCAGCTCGGGGCGTTGCAGCATGCCGCCGCCGGTCAGGCCGCTGGTCATCCTCCCGTAGGGACAGCCCAGGTTGAGGTTGATGTGCACGGCCCCTGCGGCCTGGGCGGAGCGGGCAGCGGAGGCCAGGGCTTCGCTGCCGTGGCCGATCAACTGCACCACCAGGGGCACGCCCCCCTCCCGGGGGGCGATCTCGCGCAGGTCGGTGGCCGAGAGCCGGCGCAGCGGGGCGGCGGCGTTGACCCGCATGAATTCGGTAAAGACCGTATCGGGGCGGACCCAGTCGATGAACAGCCGCCTCATGGCTTGGTTGGTCAACCCCTGCATGGGAGCCAGCATCAGGGGGGGGCGGCCCGGCTGCCACGGGAGCGGGTGAGCGGCAGCCGTGGGCGTCCCGCTGACGGTGGGGGTGGTGTTGTCTCTGCGTGAGGCCGGCGCCTTCATCTGCCCCCCGCCAGGCAGACCTGGTTCCGGCCCCTGTTTTTAGCCTTGTAGAGCGCCTCGTCGGCCGCCTTGAGCACATCCCGGGGCGATGTCTGCCGTGCTCCCGGTTCGGCCACGCCGATGCTGACCGTAACCGACACCTCGCCGGTCCTGCGGGAACCGGAGCGGCGGCTCTTGCCCCGCTCTTCATCCGTGGGCCGGTCTTCTCCGCGCAGCGTCATGCGGTAGTCGGCAATGGCCTGGCGCAGCCGCTCCAGGTGCGGGAGCGCCTCCTTGGCGCTCTTGCCGGGAAACAGCACCGTGAACTCCTCACCGCCGTAGCGGAACGGAGAGCCGCCCCCCGTCATGTTCATCAGCCGTGCCCCCACCATCTTGAGCACCTGGTCTCCCACCTCATGGCCATAGGTGTCGTTGAAACCCTTGAAATGATCCACATCCACCATGGCGACGGCGTAACGGCTCCCCAGGCCCGGCAGCCGCTCGTTGAGCACGCGCCGGGAGAGCAGGCCGGTGAGATCGTCGCGGAACGCCATGTTGTAGGAGTCCTGGATGACCGCCATGATCTGGATGAGGGCGGAAGCGGCACAGAACGTCTCCGGCACGTGGGGGGACCACATCCAGCGGAACACGACGTAGAGCGTGACGCAGCAGGCGAACATGCTCCCTTCGATGGGGGAACCGAGGGAGACGGCCCGCCGCACGGAAACGCATGCCGCCAGGATGATCAGGATCAGGCTCAGTTGGGGCATGGCGAAGCGTTCGAGCGCCGGCCAGTGGATGATCGGCCGGGTCAGGGCGACCCAGAGGGCATGATGGTCGAGGCGGATCGACAGCCATACCGCACCGATCTGTACGGCAACGAACACCAGGCGCATGCGCCCCGCCGTACTCCAGAACCCCCTTTCACTCATCAGGGCGATGAGCAGGATGTTGAACGGCGCGACCACTGCCAGGCAGCGATAGATCAGCCAGGCCTCCGGGGTATCGGTGCCGTGGGCGAGTTGGGTGCGGAAGAGGTAGTAGCAGATCCCCACGGCCAAGAGGGCAAGGAATACCCGCCCCCGGCGGAAATGGCAGGCAAGGAGCATTCCCACGATGTGCAGCAGGTAGGGGGCAAGGGGCACCAGACTCTGCTTTTCGGGAGAAAGCTGGGCGATCTGGAAGACGATGACCCAGGCGACAAAGAGAACCGCCGCAGGGACAACAATTGTGGAGATCTTTCTGAGCATGGGAATGGCACAGAATAGCATAAAGCCGAGCGGCATCCAAGGTTCAATCGCTTGGTCCCGTTCGGCTTTATGCCATTCCTGTCCCGGTTCGCGCCCGCCGGCATATGCCGGGGCTTGCCATCCTGATCGGCCGATCAGTGGCCCGGTTTCCGGAGCGCCCGCATCAGCTCGTTGGTTTCTTTCAACGTTCCGTTCAATGCCTGGAGCTCCTCACGGTCGGCGGCCGCGTCTCTTCATTGGCAGTCCGGGGTAATCAGGCCCGGTTGCGGGGGCCGCGCCATGGGCGTTTTTTCCCGCTGCGTGCTGCCTCGGGCGTGGCTCCCCCCTTTGCCGCCGGTTGCGCCTGGGCAGCTTTCGTTTCCTCGCCCGCCACCTCGCTCTTGGTCCGGAATGGCCCGGAACCCCGGACGGGGCCTTTCGCCTGCTGTTTGGCGTCGGTTTTTGCCGCCGGCCGGCGGTTGCCCATCTCGTGGGGGTGCCGCTTGAACTCCTCATCCTTCGCAGGGGCCGGGACAGTGTAGTCGAAATCCGGCAGAGTCTTCCGCTCGATCTGTTTACCCAGCAGCTTCTCCAGGGTCCTGATGGCGCCCGCATCGTCACGGGTAACGAACGTTATCGCTTCCCCGGTACGTTCCGCACGGCCGGTCCGCCCGATCCGGTGGACGTAGAATTCGGCCGTCTCCGGCATATCCAGGTTCAGGACCAAACCGATCAGCGATACGTCGATTCCCCGGGCGGCGATATCGGTGGCAACCAGGATCCGGTGCGAACCGTCCCTGAATCCGTCCATGGCTTCCTGGCGCCGGTTTTGGGAGAGGTTGCCCTGCAACGATGCCGCCCGGTAGCCGGCCTTGACCAGCAGTTCGCCGACCCGTTTGGCCCGGTGTTTCGTCCTGGTGAAGACCAGCACCGAACCTTCGGTATGCTTTTCCAGTATCTTCATCAGCAAGGCCGTTTTCAGGTGCTGTTCAACGGGGTACAGGGCATGCCGCACCGTGGCGGCGGGTTTGATCTTGTCGATCTGCACGGTCACGGGGTTCTTCAGCAACTCTTCGGCCAGTTTCCGGATCTCGTCCGGCATGGTTGCCGAGAAGAACAGGGTCTGCCTCTTGGAAGGGAGCTTCTGGAGGATCTTCCTGATCGTGGGCAGGAATCCCATGTCGAACATCTGGTCCGCCTCGTCAAGGACGAGGACCTCAACGGAGTCGAGCAGGGCGGCTCCCTGCTGCATGAGGTCCAGCAGCCGTCCCGGGCAGGCCACGATGATCTCGGTGCCTTTTTTGAGGGCGGCTATCTGGGGCGTCTGGCCGACGCCGCCGTAAACCGTGGCGCTCTTGAGGCCGGTCTGGCCGGCGAACAGGCGAAAAGATGCCTCGATCTGCTCCGCGAGTTCCCGCGTCGGGGCGATGACCAGAGCACGGGTCGCGTGGCGCGGCCCCTTGCACAGGCGGTCGAGTATGGGCAGCGCAAAGGCGGCCGTCTTGCCGGTCCCGGTCTGGGCCAGGCCGAGTACATCGCGGCCCTCCATGATCATGGGTATGGCTTCTTTCTGGATCGGTGTCGGGTGCGAGTAGCCCGCCTCGCGTATGCCGGCGGCCACTGCCGGATGGAATTTGAAATGGGTGAATCCCATGGTTTGCCTCTCTCTCCTGGTGTTGTTTCGCAAAAAAAAAGCCCCGGCATAATCCGGGGCCTACGATGACGTGATATCCGGTACTGCTAATCAATGCCACCCTAGCAGCTTTTGATGGGCCCTGTCAAGCGGTCAATGGGGCGGATGGCGGGGAAGGCTGCCGGCAACGGCCAAAATGAAAGGCCCGCGAAACGTCGCGGGCCCCGGTGATCGTAGATTCCTTTGCCCTTTTCAAGGGCTATTCCGGCCGCACTGCCTGCCGGATCTCTGCTGCACCATAGTTTTCGGGTGAAACTTCCTCTATGTCTCCCCCTCCTTGCCGTGGCGGTCTGTTGCCCAGTAGCGCTACTTGAGTACACTATAACCTTCCGGAACGCATAATAAAAGACTGTTAAATAATTTATTTCCGTGTACAATTTCCTTTTGGGCCTCGTGTGAAGCGCGTCCGGCCCGGTACGTTACACCGCGACAAAAAAAGGCGGCCCAAAGGCCGCCTTTTCACGCGATGCGTCAAGCTCCCGCCGTAGCGCCTTACAGTATCTCCAGCAGGGACACCTGGAAGGTGAGGTCCTCGCCGGCCAGGGGGTGGTTGGCGTCGAAGGTGACGCTGTCGGCGTTTGCCTCGACCACCGCCACGCCCAACTCCTCGTCATCCTCATTGGTGAGCACGAGTTCGTCGCCCACCACCGGGTCCAGGTCGTCCGGGAGGTCGCTGCGCGGTACGGTGAAGACCCGCTCCTTGTCGTATTCGCCGAAGGCGTCAAGGGCCGGGATAACGACGGTCTTCTTGTCGCCCGGGGCCATGCCGACCAGGGCTTCGTCGATCAGGGGGAACAGTTCTCCCGCCCCGATGGTCAGCACCATCGGCCCGGTTTCGCAGCCGCACCCGCACTCGTCATCGCCGCAGTCCCCCTCCTCCTCGCAGCCGCACTCATCGGAATCGCACTCGCTCTCCAGAGTTGAATCAAAAACGGTACCGTCTTCCAGCGTGCCGGTGTAGTCGATTTTTACCTTGTCGCCTTGTTGTGCCTGTGCCATGTGTTTCATACCTTTCACCTGTAATGCGGCGGAACGCCGTTGTCTCTTCTTATAAGGTACGGGAGAATGCGGTCATCCGTCTACAAAAATCGTGCGGAGCCCCGGAGCGGCCGGGCCGGCCGGGGCCTCGGCCGTTGGATGCTTCCGTTGTCAGGCAAGGAAGCCTGACATGGCGGCAGCCGCCAGCTTGCCGTCCCCCATGGCCAGGATGACGGTCGCCCCGCCCCGGACGATGTCGCCGCCGGCGAAGACCCCCTCCAGGTTGGTCAGTCCGCTGCCATCGGCAACGATGTTGCCCCACTTGTTCAGGGCCAGGTCCGGGGCGGTTGCCGTCAGGAGCGGGTTGGCCCCCGTGCCGACCGCGTTGACGACCACGTCGGCCGGGATGTCGTACTGGGCCCCCTCCACCGGTACCGGTTTGCGCCGGCCCGAGGCGTCCGGTTCGCCCAGTTCCATGCGCTGGCAGCGCAGGGAGGCGGCCCAGCCGTCGCCTTTGCTCAAGATGGCCACCGGAGCGGTCAGCATGAGAAACTCCACCCCCTCCTCCTTGGCGTGCTTGATCTCTTCGATGCGGGCGGGCATCTCGGCCTCGCTCCGGCGGTAGACGATCATGGCCCGTTCCGCGCCCAGTCGGCGGGCGGTGCGCACGCAGTCCATGGCCGTGTTGCCGCCGCCGATGACCGCCACGTTGCGCCCCCTGATGATCGGCGTGGAGGCGTCGGCCTGGCGTCCGGCCCCCATGAGGTTGACCCGGGTCAGGTATTCGTTGGCCGAGTAGACCCCCTTCAGATTCTCCCCCGGGATGTTGAGCATGGTCGGCAGGCCGGCCCCGTTGGCGATGAACACGGCGTCGAATTCCCGGCGAAGTTGGGCCAGGGTGAGGGTCTTGCCGATGATCACGTTGCATTCGATGGTTACGCCGAGAGCCCGCAGGCGGCCGACCTCCACGTCGATGATCTCCTTGGGGAGGCGAAATTCGGGGATGCCGTAGCGCAACACCCCGCCGGTGTCGTGCAGGGCCTCGAAGATCACGACGTTATGGCCGGCCCGGGCCAACTCGCCCGCCGCGGTGAGCCCGGCCGGGCCGCAGCCCACCACGGCCACTCGCTTGCCGGTCGGGGGAGGGGGCGTTTCCGCGCCCAGTTGGGCGGCATTCGCCATGGCCCAGTCGGCCACGAAGCGCTCCAGGTAGCCGATGGCCACGGCCTCGCCCTTGATCCCGCGCACGCACTTGGCCTCGCACTGGGTTTCCTGGGGGCAGACCCGGCCGCAGACGGCGGGCAGGGCGTTGTCGCGTTGCAGGATGCGAGCGGCGCCGGCCAGGTCGTTTTCCGCCAGCAGGCCTATGAATTCGGGGATGGAAACCCCCACCGGGCATCCCGCGACGCACTGGCGGTTCTTGCACTGGATGCAGCGCTGCGCCTCGCGGAGCGCTCCATCGTGGCCAAGGCCGCGGTTGACCTCTTCAAAGTTGGTGCTGCGTATGGCGGCCGCCAACTCCGGCATTCTGACCCGGTCGATGGCGAGACGTTCCTTGGTTGTCATGGGTGTGGTCATGGCTGCACCTGCCTGTTCAGTTTGCAGTCGGCAGCCTCGTGGCTGCGATAGGTGGAGAGGCGGTCGAAGAGGTTTTCGAAGTCCACCTGGTGTCCGTCGAATTCAGGGCCGTCCACGCAGGCGAAGCGCGGTTCGCCCCCCACCAGCACGCGGCAGCCGCCGCACATGCCGGTCCCGTCGATCATGATCGGGTTGAGGCTGACGATCGTCGTGATCCCCCGGGGACGGGTGAGTTCGGCCACGGCCCGCATCATGGGCACCGGGCCGATGGCGAACACCGCCCGGGGAGAGGTGGCCGGGTCGGCCATCAGGTCGGACAACTCGGCGGTGACAAACCCCTTGCGCCCCACGCTGCCGTCCTCGGTGGTGACCAACACCTCCCGGGAAAAGGCCGACAGTTCATCTTTCAGGATGATGTAGGCCTCGGAGCGGCCGCCGATGATGGTGGTCACGTCGTTGCCCGCCTCGGCCAGCGCCTTGGCCAGGGGGTAGAGGACCGCCGTCCCAACGCCGCCGCCTATGCAGGCCACCCGCCCCCACTGCTCGATGTGGGTCGGCAGGCCGAGCGGTCCGGCCACGTCGCGCAGAAAGCCGCCGGCAGGTATGGCGACGATCGTGCGCGTCGATGCGCCGATAGCCTGGATGAACAGGGTGATGGTGCCGGCTGCGTTGTCGGCGTCACCGATGGTGAGGGGAATGCGTTCCTCCCCCGGTGCGGAACGGACGATGACGAACTGTCCCGGTTTCCGGGACGCCGCCACCCGCGGGGCTCTGACCACCATGCGGTGGAGAGCGGGTGCCAGGACGTCGTTGCTTACCACTTCAAACATGTCGCTACCTGCCCAAATGAGAGATATGCGGCCAAAGGCCGACGTGATGAATGGTAAACGACGTGGCGAAACAAACACAAGATTGTATACGGTATACAAAATAGTGTTAATGTAAAACAGTAATATTGACATGTTACAATTATAGTATTGCAAATTAAAAAGATCATTCTCTGGTCGCCGGGCGCTTCCGACAAGGGGGGATGACGTGCTTTGACTTCAGGGGGGCTGTCAATCGTCACTGCAAAGGCGACCGGGAGCCGGCGGGGTTTTCCCGTTCAAACCGCTCTGTCCGGCCTTGACGTACACCCCAAAGAAGTGGACTATGCCAATCGGGGGCTGGAAATCGGCATTGGATCGGTTTGACATCATTGATTGAGGAAAGGCTGCCGGATTTCCAGAAACATCCCATGTCAATAGGTCTCCCGATTAGAGGGAGCGCATGACTTCACCGCCCCCAAGTGCCCAAACCAACCGTGAACGAGGAGAACACCATGTCCCTGCGCAATCTGCGTATCCTGACTGCCGTTGCCAGCAAAGGAAGTTTTGCAGCGGCGGCAGACCAGCTAGGGTTGACCCAATCCGCAGTAAGTCTGCAAATCAAGAACCTGGAAGAAGAACTTGGCGTGCAACTTTTTGCACGAACTGGCCGCAGCCCCAGGTTGAACGTCAACGGCAAGTTCGTTGTTGATCGGGCACGGGAGATTCTCGGCATATATGACGGCATCAAGGCTGACCTGGCGCCGTCCGGCGTAATCAAGGGGGTGCTGACCCTGGGAGCTGTGCCCACCGTGATCACAGGCGCTCTGCCTCCGGTCCTGGGACGACTTCAGAGGCGCTACGGAGGTATGCATGTCAAACTCTTCTCCAACCTGTCAGCCGAGCTGGTCAAACAGGTGGAAGAAGGCGATCTTGATGCCGCCTTGATCACAGAGCCCCCTTATGGAGTATCACCTCTGTGCGAATGGCTCGTATTCGACGAGGAATCATTTTTTGTGGCAGCCCCCAAGAACACCGAAGCCTGCGAAGTGAAGCTCCTGTTCGAGCGTTTTCCTTTTGTACGCTTTGACAAGACGGCCTGGGCCGGGGCGATGGTGGATGGCGAGTTGATCGCTCAGGGCATCCATCCCCGCGAGGTGATGGAACTTGATTCCCTGGAGGCCGCTCTCAGCTTGGTGGATGAGGGTTTGGGCATAGCCGTGGTGCCGCTCAACAAGCGGCGTCTCAAGCATGTTGAAAAACAATTCAGTTTGACCCCCTTCGGCGCTCCCCAGTTGCGGCGTCGTGTGGGGATATACCAAAAACAACGCCATCCGCGCCACGCCCTGACTGAATTGATGCTGGCCGAACTGTGCCAGGAATGTAAATACATAAAAAATACTTGAGTCTATTGAAAGTATTATCAATTATTATTTAACAATGTGCCGTGCTATCCTCTCTTATGCACCAGAGAACGCCAAGAGGAGAGCACCATGGCTTCCATCATAAATGCCCTTACCCCGGTACTGGCACTGATTTTGGCCGGTTTTGTCATCAAGCGCAGCCACTTCCTTGCTCCGTCATTTTGGCCTTCAGCCGAGAAGTTGACCTACTACGTGCTTATGCCGGCAATCCTGATTCATAGCCTCGCAAGCAAAAAAATTGGCTCGCTCCCCTGGTTGAACATCCTGTTGGCGGTGGGAGGTGTGGTTCTCGCCAGCGTACTGCTGGTGATGGTGTGGTGGTTTGTCGATCGGCGCAAGGATGGCCCCCTTTTTACCTCGTTGTTTCAGGGAGGGGTGCGCTTTAATACGTTCGTTGCCTTAGCGCTTGCGGAAAATCTGTTCGGTCAGGATGGACTGTTTTTAGCCGCTCTGGGTGCCGGTTTCATGATAATGCTGGTCAATGTGCTCTGCGTGGCGGCTTTCTCTTTTACGGTGAAAAACGGCGGACCGATTGGCTTGAAACGGCTGGGCGGCGACCTGATCCGCAATCCGCTCATCCTTGGGTGCGCGGTTGGAATCGGATTGAATGTGTCGGGACTTAAACTGCCGGTGGCAATCGGCGGGACCCTCGCCCTGGTAGGAAAGGCCGCTTTTCCCGTGGGACTTTTGGCGGTAGGGGCTGCGTACCAGGCTGGTAATATAACTCGGCACTGGCAACCTCTTGTGGTGAGTTGCGGCATTCAGTTCCTTTGCAAGCCCTTGTGTGCCTGCTGGTTGGCGGCGGCAACAGGATTGTACGGCACGGCGGCAGGAGTGATACTGCTGCTGTTCAGCGTGCCGACCGCGCCATCGGCCTATATCATGTCCCGGCAGATGGGGGGGGATCACGACAGCATGGCCGTAATAATTACGGTACAAACGGTTCTGTCGTTTGTAACTCTTCCGCTTACCATCCGGTTGTTGCTCTGAGCCCCATGCGGCCATAACTGCGGTAAACAGCACAAGCCGCTTGGTACTTGGCAGAAATTGACAAGCTTCTTGGTGTACGGACGAGTTCGATCGCTGGCCGGGCGATGCGTCGCTCCTGCCGACGGGCCACCATGCCGGGGCAGTTGGCAATGAGACGGCCGCCGTGGTAGACTTCCAGGGCATGATAGACTACGCCACGGCAGCCATCTAAGCGGAGGGATTACCGGGGCGGACAGAAAGGAGATACGGCCATGGGCACCTTTACGGACATCACGGCACAGGAGTGGAAGGCGGTGCGGCCGGACGTCGCCCAGGGGGTGCTGGGGGCGACCATCCTCAACGAAGGGGTCACGATGACCGTTACCCGGGTCCTGCCGGGGAGCGGCTTTGCCGCGCATCACGACGCCTACGGTCATCTGCTCTACTTTCTGTCCGGGTCGGGCGTCGTGGGGGTGGCCGGTGAAGAGGCCGTCATACGGCCCGGTCTGGCGGTCCGCATCCAGGCGGGGGAAGAACATTATTACCGCAATACCGGGGCGGAGGAGCTTACCCTGTTGTCGGTCAATATCCCCCATGGCGGCAGTTAGCACTCCGGCAGATACTTTGGGTGCATATGAAATTATACTAATCGGGGGCAAAAAGCGCGGTGACAGTCGAGGCACATCACGCCGGCAGGGCGAGAATATATGTAAAGCTGGTCCTGACGACCTTTTTCTGGGGCGGCACCTTTGTGGCCGCCCGTTTTGCGGTGCACGAAGCGCCGCCGTTCTTTGCCGCCGGCTGCCGCTTTGCGATCGCGGCGGCCGTGCTGATGGCGCTGGTGGCCCGGCAGGCGCGGCAGCGGGGCGAGACCTTTCCGCTGCCCCGCAACCTGCGTGAGGTACTGGCCCTCTCCTCCCTCGGCCTGACCGGGATCTTCTGCTACAACGCCTTCTTCTTCAGCGGCCTCAGACTGACCGGCGCCGCCAACGGCTCCCTGATCGTCGCCATCAACCCGCTGCTCACGGCGGTGCTGTCCGCCTGGTGGCTGCGGGAACGGATCAGGCCGCTCCAGGCTCTCGGGCTGGCGGTCTCCCTCGCGGGGGTGGGGGTGATCGTCACCCGCGGCGACCTGGGGGTGCTTCGCACCCTGTCGTTCAACCGCGGCGACCTCCTGCTGCTCGGGACGCCGCTCAGTTGGGCGGCCTATTCGATCCTGGGCAAACGGGCCATGGGCACCTTTTCGCCCCTGGTGGCCACCGCCTATGCCGCCCTGTCCGGCGCCCTGCTCCTGATCCCGGCCGCCGCCCTGGAGGCGCTGGGCGGGGCCGGGCCGCACCGTTTCAGCCTCCTGGGGTGGCTGGCTATCCTGCAACTGGCCCTGCTCGGCACGGTGGTCGGCTTTGTCTGGTGGTACGAGGGGGTCAGGGCCTTGGGAGCGAGCCGGGCCGCCCTGTTCGTCAACCTGGTGCCGGTGTTCGGCACCCTGCTGGCGGCCCTGATGCTGGGGGAGCGGCTCGGGTGGCCCCAGCTGTGGGGCGGCATGCTGGTTATTGCCGGGGTGTTCGGCGGAACGATCCGCCCTGAGATACGTCCGTTGTTGTGATATAATTAATCTCATGACGGAAGCTGATTAAAAGGTTGTTGAAAAACTCAACTCAGGTCGTTCAAAAATAGTCAGATCGTCACACCCGCAGTATAATCGCCTCTGGCGATTATCGGTGACGGAGCGTCAGCGTAGTCATCCCGCAGGGACAGAACCGGAACGGTTCTGCTAAAAGCCCCGCAGAGGCGTAGCAACGCTACGCCGCACACTTTCACTCGTGAAAGTGGACCGCGAAGGCGCCCGAAGGGTGAGGCCAAAGGCCTCAGTCACAAGGCGGCTTTCGAGGACGGTGGCGAGATAGCAGTTTTTCAACGACCTGTTAAGGAGGAATACGCCATGTCCCTTCCTCCCGAATTGCGCAGGATTTCTCCCACCGTGTGGGAACTCCCCGTATCGTACAAGGACGGCATGCTGGTCCCGGCCCGGATCATTGCCACGGAAGGGCTCTTGGCCGGCATGGAGGCGGGTGTCTTTGACCAGGCCGCCAACGTGGCCTGTCTGCCCGGCATCCTGAGATACGCCTACTGTATGCCCGACGGCCACTGGGGGTACGGCTTTCCCATCGGCGGCGTGGCGGCCATGGACCCCATGAGCGGCGTGATCTCCCCCGGCGGGATCGGTTTCGACATCAACTGCGGCATGCGCCTGGTGCTGACCACCCTGACCGAGGAGGAGGTGCGGCCGCATCTGCACCAGCTGGTGGACCTGATGTTTGCCCGCATCCCCACCGGCGTCGGCTGCACCGGGTTCGTGCGTTGCTCCCGCAGCGAGTTTCGCCATGTGCTGGAGCGGGGGTCCCGCTGGTGTCTGGAGAAAGGCTACGGCTGGCCCGAGGACCTGGAGATGACCGAGGAGGGGGGCTGCTTCGGCGGCGCCGATCCCGACGCGGTCAGCGACAAGGCCATCGAGCGCGGCTTCGACCAGATCGGCACCCTGGGCTCCGGCAACCACTACTGCGAGATCCAGGTGGCACGGCCCGAAAACATCTTCGATGCAGCCACGGCCCACGCCTTCGGCATCACCATTCCCAACCAGGTGGTGGTCATGTTCCACTGCGGCAGCCGCGGTTTCGGCCACCAGGTGGCCACCGACTACCTGCAGAGCTTCCTCAGGGTCATGACCGCCAAGTACGGTATCAAGCTGCATGACCGGGAACTGGCCTGCGCCCCGTTCCGCTCCCCCGAGGGGCAGGCCTACTTTGCCGCCATGAAGTGCGCCGTCAACATGGGCTTCGCCAACCGCCAGGTGATCCTGCACCGCCTGCGGGAGGTCTTTTCCCAGGTGTTCCACCGCTCCCCCGAGGAGTTGGGGATGCGCATGGTCTACGACGTGGCCCACAACACCGCCAAGCTGGAGCGTCATCCGGTGGACGGCACGCTGCGGGAGGTGCTGGTGCACCGCAAGGGGGCCACACGCTCCTTCGGTCCCGGCATGGCCGGCATCCCCGAGTGCTACCGCGAGACCGGCCAGCCGGTGATCATCGGCGGCAGCATGGAGACCGGCTCCTACCTGCTGGCGGGAGAGGCGGGGGCGGCGGCAACCTTCTTCACCACGGCCCACGGCAGCGGGCGCACCATGAGCCGCCACCAGGCCAAGAAGATGGTCAAGGGGCAGAAGCTCCTGGGCGAGATGGAACAGCGGGGCATCTACGTGCGCACCGATTCCTGGGGCGGCCTGGCCGAAGAGGCCGGTTTCGCCTACAAGGATATCGACCAGGTGACCGCCGCCACCGAAGAGGCCGGCCTGTCCCGGCGGGTGGTCAAGCTGGTGCCCATCGGGAATATCAAGGGGTAGGGTAACTTCCCGAAGATCTCATGTAACCGCCGATGAATGGGATAAACGCACATAACGTCGAAACCAAAATTGAATCGGATCGGAATCTATCGGCGTTTATCCCATGCATCCCGGTTCCGGACGCTTGTTAGGTTTTTCCCTTGTGCGGGGGATTGCCGGCCATGCCCTACAAATTTCTGGATGACATTGCCACGGCCGACGTGGCCTTCGAGGCGTGGGGGGCAACGCGGGAAGCGCTGTTTGCCGCCGCTGCGGACGCCCTGCTGCATACCATGGTCCACGACCCGGAGGCCGTGGAGCGGCGGGAAGAGACCCTGGTCACGGTGGAGGATGCCGCCCTGGACCTGCTGCTCTTCTCGTTTCTGCAGGAACTGGTCTTTCTCAAGGACGCCCGGCGGCTCCTGCTGCACCCGGAGCGGGTGCGGATCGCGGAGGAAGGGGGCCGCTTCCGGCTGGAATCGGCCTTGCGGGGCGAGAGGATCGACCGGCAGCGCCATCCCCTGGTGGTGGACGTCAAGGCGGCCACCCTGCATCGTCTGCGGGTCGCCTGTGAAGGCGGCATCTGGCGCGCCGTGGTGGTACTGGACGTGTAGCAGGTTGTTGAAAAACAGCCATCTCGCCGCGTCCTCGAAAAGCCCTCGTGCGGCGTAGCGCCCGGCCTTCGTAGCCAGAGCTGCTTCGGCGGAGTAGGCCTGCTACGCCTCCTGCGGGGTTTTTAGCAGAACCGTTCCGGTTCTGTCCCTGCGGGATGACTACGCTGACGCTCCGTCACCGATAATCGCCAGAGGCGATTATACTGCGGGTGCGACGATCTGACTATTTTTGAACAACCTGGGCTGCTTTCAGCAGCTCAATGACACCCCATGGCTTGCCGCTCCTCCCCCTTGGGGTATACTGCTCTACACGCGCTGCACTTTATCTCCCGTCATGAAGAGAGAGGATATGCCATGGACCTGATGAACACCCGCACCACCATCCTCAACGAGGGGGACCCGGAGCAGAAACGGGCCGAGATCCTCGATTATTTTCACAGAACGTTCGACATCGACGAAAAACTCTACGATACCCTCAGGCATGACGATACCTTCTACCTGCGGGCCGACCGGCTGCGGCATCCGCTGATCTTCTACTATGGCCATACCGCCACCTTCTTCATCAACAAGCTGACCATCGCCAAGGCGATCGAGAACCGCATCAACCCCCGCTTCGAGTCCATGTTTGCCGTGGGGGTGGACGAGATGTCCTGGGATGATCTGGATTCGGCCCACTACGACTGGCCGACCCGCCAGGCGGTGAAGGAGTACCGCGACAAGGTCCGGGAACTGGTGGACGGCCTGATCCGGCGCCTGCCGCTCAAGCTGCCCGTTACCTGGAACGATCCGTTCTGGGCCGTCATGATGGGCATCGAGCACGAACGTATCCACCTGGAAACCTCCTCGGTGCTGATCCGGCAGTTGCCCATCGACCAGGTGGTGCAGCTCCCCCTTTGGGCGGTCTGCACCGAGGCGGGCGAACCGCCGGAAAACCGCCTGCTCCAGGTTGCGGGAGGTCCGGTGGTGCTCGGCAAGCCCAAGGACCATCCGCTCTACGGCTGGGACAACGAGTACGGCCGTCACGAGGCCCAGGTGGCCGGGTTCAAGGCCTCCCAGTACCTGGTATCCAACCGGGAGTTCCTGGCCTTTGTCCAGGCCGGCGGCTACGGGGAGCGGCGGTGGTGGACCGAGGAGGGGTGGAACTGGCGGGAGTTCAAGCGGGCCGAGCATCCGCTCTTCTGGGTCAAAAACAATGGCGGCTGGAAGCTGCGCACCATGGCCTCGGAGATCGACCTTCCCTGGAACTGGCCGGCGGAGGTCAATTACCTGGAGGCCAAGGCCTTTTGCACCTGGAAGGCGGCCGCTACCGGCCTCCCCATCCGCCTGCCCACCGAGGACGAATGGAACCGGCTGCGGGACGTGTGCGAGATTCCGGACCAGCCCTGGTGGGCCAAGGCGCCGGGCAACATCAACCTGGAATACTGGTCGTCCTCCTGCCCGGTGGACCGCTTCCGCTGCAACGATTTCTACGACGTGCTGGGCAACGTGTGGCAGTGGACCGAGACCCCCATCTACCCCTTCCACGGTTTTCAGATCCACCCGTGGTACGACGACTTCTCCACCCCCACCTTCGATACCCGCCACAACCTGATAAAGGGGGGATCGTGGATATCCACCGGCAACGAGGCGACGCGGGATTCGCGCTATGCCTTCCGCCGGCATTTCTTTCAGCACGCCGGGTTCCGTTACGTGGAGAGCGCTGCGCCGGTGGAGATCCACCAGGACCAGTACGAGTCCGACACCCTGGCGGCCCAGTACTGCGACGCCCACTACGGGGTCGAGCATTTCGGCGTGCCGAACTTCCCGGCCACCTGCGCACGGCTCTGCCTGGAGCTGACGGAAAAACGCACCAGGGGGCGCGCCCTGGACCTGGGCTGCGCCGTGGGCCGGGCCTCTTTCGAGCTGGCCCGCGGCGGCTTCCAACAGGTGACGGGACTGGACTTCTCCACCCGCTTCTTCCGCCTGGCGGCCCGCATGCAGGAGGAAGGGTACCTGCGCTACGCCTTTCCCGAGGAGGGTGAGATCCTCTCGTTCCACGAGATCGGCCTGGCCGACCTGGGACTGGAGGAGGCGCGCGATCGGGTGGAATTCTCTCAGGCCGACGCGTGCAATCTGCCGGAAAAATTCACCGGCTACGATCTCGTCCTGGCGGCAAATCTCATCGACCGCCTCTACTCGCCGCGCCGTTTTCTCTCGACGATCCACGAACGCATCAATCCCGGCGGACTGCTGGTGATCACCTCCCCCTACACCTGGCAGGAGGAATCCACCAAAAAAGAGGAATGGCTGGGAGGGTACAAGGATGCGGGCGAGAACGTCACCACCCTGGAAGGGCTGGGCAATGCCCTTGCACCCCGCTTCCGCATGCTGGGCGAACCCCGCGACATCCCCTTTGTGATCCGCGAGACCCGGCGCAAGTTCCAGCACACCATTGCCGAGATGACCGTATGGGAGTTGAAATGACCTTGGAGGGAACTATGAAAGAACGGATTACCGAACTGGAGCTGCGTTTCATGCAGCAGGAGCATACCATCCAGGAACTGAACGACACCGTCTACCGCCAGGAGCGGGCCATCGAACGGCTCGAACGGGAGCAGAGCCTGATCCGCGAACAGCTCCGCCTGCTGGCGCCTTCCATCAACCGCAGCGCCGATGAGGAGGAACCGCCGCCCCATTACTGAGAGCGCAGGGAGCGCGAGAACTACTTGGCGACGGTACCAAGTCTTTACCGGGCATTGTGCAAAGATGTATACAATTGCATTCCCTTTGTGATTCGTGTAGTGTTATTCTATTAGGATAGTTCATCGAACAGGCAAACCCAGGGTAACTTGGGGACGCAAAGCTACCTGTCCAACCACATTGGATAGAGGGGCCGCCGAAATGACACAATGAGCAACTTGTGACAAGGCCCCCCTTTTGTGTAAAGGGCGGGCCTTTTTTGTATCCAAACCGTAACACGAATTTAGCGGGTTTGACGAAAAAGCTCGTCAGATTTTTTCAGATTTGGCAATGAACCATTGAAAGGGAAAATGCCCATGTTCTCAAATCTTAAAATCGGTATCCGCCTGGCTCTCGGTTTCGCGGTGGTGCTCCTGCTGATGGTCGTGATCAGCGGCATTGCCATGAGCAGTTTCACCCGCATGAACAAAAAGGTCGACGTCATCACCGACGACAAATGGCCCAAGGCCGTCATGCTCAACGAGATCAACAACAATATCAACATTACCGCCCGCTCCTTGAGAAACGCCGTCATCCTCAGCGATCCCGCCGAAGTAAAGAAAGAGCTCGATCGTATTGTCGCTTCCCGCGAAGTAATCACCTCCATTCTTGCAAAGCTCGACAAGACGGTCGTCGGAAACGAGGGAAAGGCGCTGCTCCAAACGATCAAGGACTCCCAGGCAGCCTATGGCGTGGCCCAAAAGGAGATAGTCGCGCAAATCGAATCGGGCCGGAAGGCCGAGGCGGGACAGGCGCTGATCACCACGCTCCGGCCGCTGCAAAAGGCCTACTTCGATGCCGTGGCCAAGATGATCGACTTCCAGGCCAAGGAACTGCTCAGGGCAGGGGATGAGGTCGAGAAGACCTATAAGGCGGCTGAAGGGGGCATGATAGCCGCTCTCGTGATTTCGTTGGGTATCGCTGCCTTGATCGGCCTTCTCATCACCCGCAGCATCACCGTGCCGCTCGGCCAGGCGGTGGCGGTCAACCGCTCGATTGCGGGCGGGGACCTGAACGTCACGGTTACGGTTGACCGCAGGGACGAGATCGGGCAGCTCAACGAATCTGCCCGGCTGATGCTCGAGAATCTTCAGGGCATTATCAGCCACTTGGCCAGCACCTCCGAGCAGGTTGCCTCTGCCGCCACGCAACTGCATGCGACATCCGAACAGATGGCCACCGCTTCCGAAGAGGTCGCGGCACAAGCCGGCACGGTTGCCACCGCTGGCGAGGAGATGGCGGCTACCTCGGGGGAGATCGCCCAGAACTGCAACAAGGCCGCCGAGGGGGCACACCAGGCAAGCGGTTCTGCGACCGAAGGGGCCGGCATTGTGCGGTTGACCGTCGATGTCATGGGCAGGATCGCCGAGCGGGTCCAGGCATCGGCCCGAACCGTTGAAAGTCTCGGCACCCGCTCCGATCAGATCGGCACGATTGTCGGCACCATTGAGGACATTGCGGACCAGACCAATCTTCTCGCGCTCAACGCCGCCATTGAAGCTGCCCGGGCGGGCGAACAGGGGCGCGGCTTCGCGGTCGTGGCCGATGAGGTCAGGGCGTTGGCCGAGCGAACCACAAAGGCCACCAAAGAGATCAGCGACATGATAAAGAGCATTCAGGGCGAAACCAAGGGTGCCGTCGGCATTATGGAGGAAGGTGTCCGCGAGGTCGAAAACGGGTCCGCCGAGGTTGCCAGGTCCGGTGCGGCGCTGCAGGAGATACTCGACCAGGTCAACGCGGTAACGATGCAGGTGAGCCAGATCGCGACCGCTGCCGAGGAACAGACCGCCACGACCAACGAGATCAGCAATAACATCCAGCAGATGAGCCAGGTTGTGCAGCGGACCGCCCAGGGGGCCCAAGAGACCTCCGAGTCCGCCAGCGGGCTTTCGAAGCTGGCCGAGGAATTGAAGGGAATTGTCGGCAAATTCAGGCTGGCATAGGTCCGGTAAAGACCACAGAAAGGGGAACTGATGTCGAACGCACTCGTACCGGTGAAAAACGCCGGCTCTCACGGGGAGTTGGCCCAACTGGTCAGTTTCAGCATCTTCAACGAAGAGTACGGGGTTGAGGTCCTGAAGGTTCGGGAGATCATCCGCATGACCGCCATTACCCATATGCCCAACACCCCACCCCACGTGGAAGGGATCATCAACCTGCGGGGCAAGGTGATTCCGATCATGTCCATGCGCAAGAGGTTCGGCCTGGCAGAGACGGAGAACGACAGCCAGACCCGTATCATCGTCATCGATATCGGCGGCGACCTGACCGGCTTCATCGTCGATTCGGTTGCGGAGGTGATCCGGATTTCCGGCAGCGAGATCCAGCCGCCGCCCACCATGACATCGGGCGGCATCGAGCAGGAGTTCATCGTTGGTGTCGTCAATCGGGCAGATCGTCTTCTCATCCTGCTCGATCCCGACAAGATGCTTTCGCAGACGGAAAAGCAGTTTATCGGCGAGTGTTGATCATGGCGGCCCCGGAGGTGGAGGCCGCTCACTCACCCCAAAGGGTGCCAAAAACAGACAGAGGCAGAGCAATGCATGATGATGCATATCTGATCGGCAGACAGTCGATCCTGAACGGACAAGAAGAAATCGCCGGCTTCGAACTGCTCTTCAGATCGCCGGAATCGGTTTCGGCCGCCCGGTTTGAGAGCCCCATCCGGGCCAGCTCCCAGGTAATCCTCACCACCCTCTCGGCCATCGGCATCGAAGCGCTCCTCTGCCGGCAGCACGGCTTTGTCAATGTTGACGCCGAACTCCTGATGAGCGACGTCATCGAACTTTTACCCCACGAGCGGATCGGGCTGGAGCTTCTGGAATCCGTTGAAATCACCCCCGAGGTCGTCAGACGGTGCAGGACGCTGAAATCACGCGGCTACCGGCTGGTCCTCGACGATCATGAATATGACCCGTCCTTCGAACCGCTCTACGACGGCCTGGTCGAGATCGTCAAGATCGACCTGGTCAAGACTCCCCTCAGCAGGCTCCCCGCCATGGTGGAGCGCTTGCGGCGCTACCCGGTCAAGTTGTTGGCCGAAAAGGTGGAAACCCGGGCGGCTTTCCTGCGCTGCCGCAGCCTGGGGATGGACCTGTTCCAGGGGTACTTCTTCGCCCGCCCCACCCTGATCCAGAAGCAACGGGTGGCAAACGCCCTCTCCAGCTTCCTTACCCTGATGCAGCAGTTGGCCAGCGGGGCCGAGACCGGCGAGATCGAGTCCACCTTCAAGGAGAGCCCGGCCCTGGTCTACAAACTCCTTGTACTGGTCAACTCGGTGGGGGTGGGCCTGCATGAAAAGATCCGTACCATCCGTCACGCCATCACCATCATCGGCCGCCAGCAGCTCAAGCGGTGGGTACAGATAGCCCTTTTTGCCGGCGACGGCCGCCAGGGCGCCGACAACCCGATCATGCACCTGGCGGTTGCCCGTGCCACCTTCATGGAAGAACTCGCCCGTACCCCGCCGCGCATCGGTTGCTGCTCCCCCGACGAAGCGTTCATGGTCGGTATCCTCTCGGTGCTGAAGGACGTGTACGAGATCTCCATGGAGGAGGTGGTGACGAGTCTCGGGCTCTCCGAGGATATCGGCAACGCGCTGACAGAGAGAAAGGGCGAGATGAGCGTTCTGCTCTCCCTGGCCAAGATGCTCGAGGAAAACGCGTTCGATGAGGCTGCCGAGTGCTTCGAGGTGCTGGGTATCCCGCTTTTATCCGTCCTCGACTGCCAGAGAAAGGCCTTCAATTGGCAGCAGGGATTGTCGTGACGTCAGCGTAAGTTCTGCGCCTCATGCAAGCGATCTGAAAGATGTTATTGGCTGTTAAGCCATACCAAGGAGGAAGTAATGAAGAATTTCACCATTGGGACCCGCCTGTTGATGGGGTTTGCCATCGTTTTGCTCCTGCTGGTCATCGTGATCGGCACGGCGGTAAACGGCCTCTCCAAGAGCGGGGACCAACTCGAGAATGTGAATCGCGTCAGCGACCTGAGCGGCAGAACCGCGAAAGTGCTGATAAGCATCAAAAGCATCGAGGAATCAATCAAGGGCCTGATCCTGGCCGAGAGCCCCCCTGACCGGGAACGGTTGACCGCCCGGATCGAAGAGAACCGCAAAATATATCGCGACAACATCGACTTTGTTGAGAAGAATACCAAGACCCCGGAGGGGAAAAAACTGCTCGAAGGGCTCAAGCAAGCCCTTGCCGTTGAGGTGGAAGTAAATAAAAAACTCTCTGCGGCGGCTCAGGCCGGCGACGGCAACCAGTTCAGATCCGTGATGAACGGCGAGGGAGAAAAAGCGATCGGGCAGACTTCCCAGGCCGGCAATGCCTTGCTGGATTTTTACGAAAAACGGGTCGATCTGCGGGTGGCAAGCGCCAAGGACACCGGTAAAACCGCCATGGAGCTGATGTATGGCCTTGGGCTGGCGGCCCTTGTCCTGAGCCTCCTGACGGCCCTTGCCATCACGCGCAGCATCAAGCGGCCGCTGGACGAGGTCGTCGGCTCCATTACGGTCATTGCCGACGGGGACCTGACCCGTCGCGTCGCTTATGAAGGCAGGGATGAGCTGGGGCGACTGTGTGCCCACTTCAACGACTTCGTCGGCAAGTTCCAGAATACCATGTTGCAGCTCATCACCGATGCGAGCAAGGTTGCTTCGGCCTCCACCCAGCTGATGGGCACGGCGCACCTGATGGCGGAAGGCTCCGAGGAGGTCGTCGCCCAGGCGAACACGGTTGCGACTGCCGGCGAGGAGATGGCGGCAACTTCCAACGATATTGCCCAGAACTGCCACCTGGCGGCCCAAAGCGCCCAGCGCGCCAATGATGCGGCAGTCGAGGGGGCCGACGTGGTGCAGGGGACTGTCGCCGTTATGGGATTGATAGCGGAGCGCGTCAAGAGCGCCGCCCAGACCGTTGAGTCGCTTGGCTCGCGTTCCGACCAGATCGGCGCCATTGTCGGGACCATCGAAGACATTGCCGACCAGACGAATCTCCTGGCCCTCAATGCCGCTATTGAAGCGGCCAGGGCCGGTGAGCAGGGGCGCGGTTTTGCCGTTGTTGCCGACGAAGTCCGGGCACTTGCCGAGCGTACGACACGTGCGACAAAAGAGATTTCGGACATGATCAAGTCCATTCAAAACGAGACCAGGAGCGCTGTCGCCGCCATGGAAGAAGGCAATAGCGAGGTTGAACGGGGTACGCAGGAAGCGGCCCGCTCCGGGAGGGCGCTTGAGGATATTCTGGAACAGATCAACGCCGTTACCACGCAGGCAAACCAGATTGCCACCGCCGCCGAGGAGCAAACCGCTACGACCGGTGAGATCAGCAGCAATATGATGCAGATAACCACCGTCGTGCAGAGAACGGCGAGAGGCGCCGGGGAGACTGCCGAGGCCGCCAGGAGCCTGTCGGTCATGTCGGAGGAACTGCAGCGGATGGTTGCCCAGTTCAAGGTGACGTAATGCCGCTTGCAGGCGTGGCGAATGCGTTGGCGTATCCGGAACAGCCGTGAGCGTTACCGGGCACGCTTGACGCGGACATAAAAAGCCTGTAGGCTGCCGTTACACGGCCAAGGGGGGCTGCGGAACTTGTTCCGCATCTCCCTTTTTCGTTGGAATGAGCGGGGAGGCTTCCGCTGTCCCATGATATACTGTAACAAAAGGTCGCCGCCGGGCTCAGCGCCGGGAGAACCGGCGATCATCATTGTCGCCTTCCGGGAGGTGTAATGCGCTACTCGCCGCTTTTGACGGATTTGTACGAGCTGACCATGCTGGCCGGCTACCTGGAAGAGGGAATGGCGGACAACCGGGCCGTATTCGACCTGTTTTTTCGCATAAATCCCTTTGAGGGGGGCTATGCCGTCTTTGCCGGGCTGGAACCTGCCTTGGACTACCTGGAGGGCTTGCGTTTTTCGGATGAAGAACTGGCCTACCTGGCGGGACTCGGCCTGTTCCGCCCCCGTTTCATCGATTTCCTGCGGGACTTCCGTTTCCGCGGCCGGGTGACCGCGCCGCCCGAGGGAACGGTCGTCTTTGCCAACGAACCGATCCTGACGGTGGAAGGGACGCTGGCAGAGGCGCAATTCGTGGAGACGGCGCTCCTTACCATCATCAACTTCCAGACCCTGGTGGCTACCAAGGCGGCGCGCATCTGCCATGTTTCTGGCGGGGCGGAGGTGATCGAGTTCGGCCTGCGGCGCGCCCAGGGGCCTGACGGCGGGCTTTCCGCGTCACGGGCCGCCTGTGTGGGGGGAGTCGGCAGCACGAGCAATGTCCTGGCCGGCATGGCCTTCGGCCTGCCGGTGCGGGGTACCCATGCCCATAGCTGGATTCAGGCCTTCCCCGACGAACTGGCCGCCTTCCGCGCCTATGCGGATACCTTTCCCGACGCCACGATCCTGCTGGTGGATACCTACGATACCTTGGGGAGCGGCATGCCCAATGCCATCACGGTCGCGCGGGAACTAAGGGCGCGGGGCCACGAACTGCGGGGCATCCGCATCGATTCCGGCGATCTGGCCTACCTGTCCCGCGAGGCACGGCGGATGCTCGACGAAGCCGGCTTCGGCAACGTGCGCATCGTGGCATCCAACGAGTTGGACGAGTACGTGATCGAGTCGGTGCGCAGCGAGGGGGGGCGAGTGGACATCTACGGCGTGGGCACCAAGCTGGCTACCTGCTCCGGGCCGGGTGGCGCGGCCCTGGGCGGCGTCTACAAGCTCGTCGCCGTGGATGGCTGCCCCAAGCTGAAGGTGACGAGCGACATGGCCAAGGCGACCCTGCCGGGAAAGAAGCGCCTCCTGCGCGCAACCGGCCCGGATGGGGCCTTTATTCAGGACGTGATCTGCCTGGATTGTGACGATGTGCAGCCGGGGGAAACGGTCTATGACCCGACCAACCCCCTGCAACACAAAATACTTCCCGAGGGGGCCCGGTTGTCGGATCTGCGGCGGGTGGTGATGGAAGGGGGCAGCCGCACGGTTGACAATGAACAGCTCGATGCAATGACCGCCCGCAGCCGGCGGGAACTGGCCCTGCTCCCCCAGGGGTGCCAACGCTTCATAAACCCCCACCGCTACAAGGTTTCGGTCTCTTCACGGCTGAATGAACTGCGCGGCCGGCTGATCGGCGAAGCAAGAGCCTAGTACCAGTTAACATTTAATATTTCGTTTATTAGCAGTATATGGCATACTGGCGTAACTCATTCAAGGAGGCCGCCATGT
>Ga0207857_1000026_pt1 | contig 56448 bp, 47 predicted proteins | sample LuqExpMetageno22_FD_187780 | JGI IMG/M metagenome (GOLD analysis project Ga0207857, IMG submission 187780) | Tropical forest soil microbial communities from Luquillo Experimental Forest, Puerto Rico - Sample 22 (SPAdes) | ecosystem: Environmental > Terrestrial > Soil > Tropical forest ... | reverse complement strand
TCTGTGAACCGCTTCGGTTTCATGTCTAGTCTCCTTCGGGAGGTTCTAGACCGAAATCACTAAGTTTGCAATGGCTCAGTTCTCGGGGGGAAGGTCAGCACAGCCCGACTCCAATACACTTACACTAGTTCCTAAAATCTACACGCTGAAGCCGATTGGTTTCATGCCGGGAGCGAGTTTTACCGGTTTCTTGCTGTCTGCGGATGGGAAGCTCATCGGAACATATTCCGAGGAAAGACGATTAAACAGTTCAAGCTCAGACCCGGAACGGATAAAGGGCAATATCGAAAAACTTATCAGAGAATTGGCTGAGGATGCAGCTTCAAAGCTGCCATATGCTCCTTGATCCAAAAAATCGAGGGTCGGACAAAGCGTGTGGTTTTCAAGTTGATAAATCAAACTTAGTATCTTAGAAGCCTGCCCCCAGGAACCTTCCCATATAGATACGGGGAATCGAAAAGGGGACAGGCTACTTTTCGATAACTGCCCCTCCCCTCCACAATTCCCCCTCCTCAAAACGGATACCCCAACCCCACGAACACCGCCGGCCCGTCCTTGCCGAACCCCACGTCAATCCGGCCCACGATGTTGGGGCGGACCACCGCCCTGAAGCCCATGCCGGGGTTGAACTCGAAGCTCGTGGGGCTGGCCCGGTCCAGGGACGCCATGACCGAGCCGAAGTCGATGAACGGCGCCACCTCCCAGTCGGCCAGCACGTTGAACAGCCGCAGGCGGAACAGCCTGATGCGCTCCTCCAGGTTGAGCAGCAGGTAGCTGTTGTCGATGAACCGGTTGCGGCCGTAGCCCCGTAGCGTCGTCTCCCCCCCCAGGCTCGCCTTTTCCAGGAACGGGACGCTGTCGCCCGTCACCTGCTTGTAGGCCAGGCGCACGACCGAGATGTAGCGGGCCTCCTGGAGCGGGATGTATTCCTTGACCTCGGCCTCGATCCCCTGGTAGTTGGCGCTGCTCCCCAGCGTTTTGGAGCTGTTCTCCACGGACACCTTCGCCTCCCGGCCGGAGGTGGGCAGGTCCGGCGAGTCCAGGGTGCTGTACACCAGGGCGATCCGCTGGGCGTTCACGCTGAAGCCGTCCATGCCGGGGACGGCCGATGCCGAGAACCGGTCGCCGATGAAGGGAAGCCCCCCGATGGCGCCGCGCATGATGTTGACCTTGAGAAGGCGTTCGCCGGCCACCAGCCGGAGCCCGTCGAAGAAGCGGTACCCCAGGGAGACGTCGAAGCCCATCTCCTGGTCGGCGTAGTTGGTTTCGTCCTGTTTCCGGGCCGTGGACTGGAAACCGAAGAAGCGGGCCGAACCGTCGGTGAAGGCGGCGGCGAAGAGACCCAGTTCCAGCTTGTCCGTCAAAAACTCCCGGTTCAAGTACCTGACCCGGTATTCTTCGTTGATTTTGGAGGACTTGGAGAGGTTGATCTGCCAGCGCTGCTCGGGCGTTGGGTAGAATGCGGCGTACAGGGCCGGGGTCACGCCGAAGTTTTTGTTGTAGTTCACCTGGGTCGCCACCAGGGTGCTCACCTCGTCCTTCTTGTCGTGGAGCAGGAAGGCGCTCAGCGCGCCGGTGGTGATCCCTTCGTTGGGGCTGGATGCGATGATGGGCAAGGGCACGGTGACGACCTTCACCTGTTCGCCGAAGGTGTCGTTGGTCAGGGGATAGGGCAGGTTCTTGCGGGCAACCGTGCTCGTACAGGCGCAGAGCAGGCCGATGGTTGTCAGGGTCGCTATCAGCCGGTGCATGGTGGCGTTGCCATCCTCATCTCGGGTAGTGGGTCCGGCCGGAGCGCGCCCGGCCATCCGCATTTAGTAAGTATGACCGAATCCGGCCGTTTGGCAACGCCGCGGGACGGAGCCGGGCCGGATTTTCAGCGACCGGTCAGAAGGATTTCGACCAGAGGAGGATGACATTCCCCCCTGGGGTGCCGTTCCTCAGGAATTTGGTGTCGTAGCTATATTCGACGTGGAGCTCCGAATTCCAGAGGAACCCGCTGGTGAGCGCGACGGAATACGCTTCGCCGTGGCCGGTGGTGGACAGGGCGCGGGGGTCGGTGAACACGGTGCGGGTCAGGCGGCCATAGGTGCCGCGCAGGTGCAGATAGAGGAAAGGGAGGAGTTCGCGCCGGTATTCCAGGGCACCCAGCAGGTAGTCGGAGGCGGGGAACTGGCTGAACATGGCCCCCGGAAAGACCAGGCGGGCCAGGTCGTCGCTTTCGCAGGGGATCGGGCCGCCGCCGATGCGGAAGGCGGAGAAGCGGTCAAGGGTGCCGTAGGGGGCAACCCCGCCGTAGATGCTCGCAAGCAAGCGGTTTTTCTGGGACAGGAACGGGATGCCACTGGCCACGGTGACGTACCCGGACAGCTTGAGGTAGTCCCTGGTCTCTGCCCCGGGATACACCGCGCCGCCGTAATTGGCGTCGGACCACCGGTTGCGCCGCATGAACCCGGCATCGAACCCTGCCGCCACCCCGCTGTGGGGCAGTTCCATCAGGTTGCGCCGCATGCCGTCGTAGCGGATGCGCAGCAGGGGGCCGTGCTCCACCGTGTCCGGGGGGAGCGCCACCGTGGGTGAGGTCTCGGCCACGCGCCCGGAGTAGAGGTAGGTGGTCTGGTAAAAGAGCTGCACCCGCAGGTCGTTGTCGGTCTGGAAGGGCGCCACCGGCAGCCGCACCCCGACCCCGGCCCTGGCGCTCGCCGTTCCCCAGGTGATGGAGGTCCCCTCCACCTCCTGTCCGTCCACGATCTCGGCCCGGGCGAAGGGAATGGTGGTGTTGTCCAGATGCCCCAGCAGTTGGAACAGGCCTCTGGTCTTGGAGGCATCCACCTCGTTGACGAGGCCGCTGAAGATGCCCCGGACGCGGATATCGCCCCAGCGGTGTTTCCAGTACACGGCCCCCATGGGGAGGGCGGCGTGCCCGGCCAGGTCCGGCGTGAAGAGGGTCCCCCCCAGGGTCAGGGCAAGGGTGTTGTCCCGGTCCCGGGCCGGGATGTCCACCGAGCGCCCGAAGCAATTGATGGTGCACGGTTCGCCGGCAAGGGGGGTGAGGTATGCCGTGGAGTCGTCGGCCGCAGCCGTCCCGTCGTGACGGGGGCCGCCGGTGGGGAGGCAGGAGAACAGGATCGTGGCCAGCAGGATCAGCGTCTTTTTTTTCAAATTATTCGCTGCCGTTTCCGCATGCAAAAAATAAAGCCGGGGCCGCACCATCTTTCTGATAATGCGGCGACCCGGCTGTCTCGGTGAGATCCTGTAGGTTTTCCCGTCCCATCCTCGCGGATGGTTAAGTGTGATCCTTATTTGTGCATACTGTGAGTATGGTGTATCAAATCATACGTTGTATTGCGCCGGAAGGTCAAGGGTTAAGTGCCGGGACAGGGCTGACGGAAAAATGCGCCGGCACGGGGCCCGCCAGGCAAGGCCCGGCGTCGTTGCCGGTTCCCGGCGCCGGAGAACAACGATATTTTCCGGCAAGAGGAGGGCCGGCCCGATAACCTGTTGAAATGCCGCGCCCGCTGGTATACAACTCACAGAAGAAACGGTCGGGCCGGCGATTGGCGGGGCTGATGCCGCTCGTGCCCGTGGGGGAGCATTGACGTGATCGTGCACAGATGGGTTCTCTATTTCTCTTTGGTTGTGCTGGCGGTGGTATTCCTGCCTGCCGTTGCCGGCGCTCCGGTCCGGGTCAGGATCAATACGGCCCATGGGCTCGAAAATGCGCTCGGGGCGGTGAAGGATGCCGGGTTGAGCGTTACGACGGACGTGATCGTCACGCCGTCGTCGGAATTCAACGGGCGCCCCTTTCTCCCCCCGGACAAATTCACCCTCGATGCCCAGGCGGCGCAGGCCACCATCATGTCGTCGAGTTTCTCGGGCTGGGATTACCTCTTCGATACGGCGCTGTATCCGGTGCTGTCGAAGAACGGCCTCGTGCATGTCTACGCGTACGAACCCAGGAAAAGCCAGCCGTCCGGCGCACCCCCGCCGGCGGTATTCGTCACCGTGAACCTGTTCGGGGGGAAAACCGGCGACGGCATCGAGTTCGGCGTCCCCAAGGGGTACATGGGCGGCCAGGGGCAGGGCGACACCCCCTCCGCGGTCACGGCGCAAGTGGCCGGCCTCATGGCAAGCCTCAAGTATAACCATCCCGACTGGAACTGGTTCGACATAAAGGCGGCCCTGCGATCCACGGCCTCCAACTTTCCGGACGGCTACGACCCCCAGAAATCCGGCTATGGCGCCATTAATTACCGGGCGGCGAACTCGCTGGCAGATGCGGCCCGGCTCCCGCTTTTCCCGCCCGCGGCTGTGATGCGCGCCACAAAGGACCATACGGTGGTCTTTGCCGTCAACTCCTTCAAACAGTCGCGAAGGGCCGCTGACGCGCTGTTCGTGTTCGGGGTGCGCCCGGCGCCGACGCGGAAGGAGTTGTCCCCGGAGGAGTTGAATGCCATGGGAGGCCGCTTGCTGTTCACCGGGGATCGTTCCGAAACGGCCAATTCGCTGGTCCTGCGGATGGCAGGCAGCAAACCGGTCTATTTCGTCTGGCTGACCAAGGATGCCAACTGGGTCTATTCCCGCATCGAGCCGTATTCCATACTCGGCCCGGTCCAGGTTTCTCCGGAAGAGAGGCAGTTGTACGGGCCGCGGGTAGTCCCCCACCCCCCGGCGGGGGGGAAATGAGGACAAGCCGGGAGGCGCTCCGCCCCGCCCGGCGCCGCCTGCCTGCGGCATCGCGTGCGGCGATGACGCGTTTCATGCGAATAATGGGCCGAAAGAGCACTTTAGTATTGCTGAATGCGCCCGGCTGTGCGATAACCTCCTGAAATGCCGTGCAGCCGGCATTCGAGGTTGCTGCGCGCCGTTGTCGCCACCTGCCGCAGGAAACGGCCCCATTCTTACCGTAAGGAACATGCCGCGGACGCACCATGGAAACCCGACTCGCCATCCGCCATACCTCCGAGCAGTTGCCGGACGCCATGTCCAGGGTCTTGCTCGTCCTGCCCGACAGGTTCGAGGTTGAATCGCATCTTGTGGATATCAGCAGCCTGGGGCTGAAGATCTCCATCCCCCCCACGCCCTTGCCCCTGGCGATCCCCCGAAAGGCCGAAACCGTGGAGGTGGTCCTGCACGCCTCGCAGCTGCGCCTTACCTGCAGGTGCATCTACTCCGCCTATAATCCGGACGGCAGCATCCTGCTGGGCATGCATGTCTTCGACCCCCACCAGCAGGAGCTGGTGCGCGGCCTTCTGGAGGAGGTCGCGTAATCCCGTCCCGCCATCGGGGCCGATTAACAGCCCACCGCCACCAGGATACTGCACGGGGCCCGCTCCAGGAGCGATATGCCCACCGAACCCTTCCACCAGCGGGAGGCGAACGATGTCTGCTTCCTGTGTCCCAGCACGATCAGGTCAACCTCCAATTCGGCTGCCAGACGGCAGATCTCTTCAACCGGCTCCCCGTAGGCCAGGTGGCCGCACGCACGGTACCCCCCTTCACACAGGAAGGCGACCCCGTCGTCGATAGTGGCCCTGATCCGTTTCTGCTCCTCCTCCATCACCGAATCGGGGACGAAGCCCTCGGCAAGGAACACGCCCGACGGCATGCGCATGACCGCCAGCAGATGGGTCTCTGCGTGGAGCAGGTGGGCGATGTCCGCGCATTCCAGGAGGGCCACCCGGCCTTCCTCGGTGCCGTCATAGGCGAGCAGGATCTTTTTGTGCATGATGACCTCCTTTTCTTTGCATGAACCATGCTGGCAGAAGCGCCAGGCCGAAGATCACGGCAACGGCCAGGAACGAGTCCTGAAACCCGGCTATGCGGGCCTGCAGGTGCCTGCCCTGCTCCAGCGCCTGCGTCGCGGCCGGCGCGAGGGCGGCGCCCTTCAGCCTCGCGGCTTCGTATGCAGCGGACGTCCGCCACTCCAGATATGACGATACCATGGTAACGCCGAACGCGCCGCCCAACTGGCGGACGAAATTGACCGCACCCGAGCCCTGGTTGAGCAACTCCGGTTTCAGGGTCTGGACCGCACCCGCATTCAGGGCCGGGATTACCAGCCCGAGGCCGAGCCTGCCCAGCACGATCCACCACGCCATGGTCCAGAAGGCGGTCGCACCGCTCACGCCGGCGAACAGGCAGAATGAAACGCCGAAACAGGCCAGGCCGGCAATGACGACGCCATGGGCCGAGTACCGGTCGGTGAGGCGCCCGGCAACGGTTATGGCCCCCGCCAGCACCACCCCGCCCGGAAACAGCAGCAGTCCCGACTGTATCGGCGTGTAGTGGCATATGGTCTGCACGAAGAGCGGTATCAGGTAGGTGGAGCCATAGATGCCCATGCCGTAGGCGAACGAGACAACGGCTGCCGCGCTGAACTGCCTGTTGGCAAAGATGCGCAGGTTCAGCAGGGGATGGCGGCAGGACAGTTCCCGCCAGCCAAAGGCGAGGCACGCAAGGCCGGCGGCCGCCGACAGGAGCAGCGTCCGGGCCGAGCCCCAGCCGGTTTTCCGTGCCGACGCGAGTCCGGCCAGCAGCGCGACCGTGAACACGATCAACAGCGCGCAGCCGAGCCAGTCGAAGGTGGGCCGTTCCTCGGAACCGTCGCGGCCGGTGAGGAAGAAGACCGCCATTGCGGCGCCCGCCAGGCAGAAGGGGAGCACCACGAAGAATACGGCGCGCCAGCCGAAATAATGGGCCAGCAGGCCGCCGAGGGCCGGCCCGATGGCGGGCGAAAGCACGACGCCCAGGCCGTAGATGCCCATGGCGCGCCCCCGCTGGTGGGCGGGGAATACCTGGAAGATGGCGATCATGGCCAGCGGCTGGATGATGCCGCCCGCCGCCCCCTGGATGATCCGCGACACGATCACCACCCCGGCGCTGTTGCTCATGCCCCCCAAGAGCGACAGGGCGATGAAAAGGACCATGGCGGCCAGGTAGGTCGTGCGCTGCCCGAACGCCTTGACGCACCACGACGTCATCAGCATGGTGGTGGACATGGCGGCGAGAAAGCCGGTGGAAAGCCATTGGGCGCGATCCTGCCCCATGTGGAACGCGGCCATGATATCCGGTATGACCACATTGACGATCGTGGTGGCGAGCACCATGGAGGTGGTGCCGAGCATCACCGTCAGGACCACGAGCCAGCGGTAACGCTGGCCATATTTCTGGAACATGTGATTGAAGGGAGCCGTTTCTTCGCTACGCAAGATTGCTCCAGATCGTGTCGAGGGTGGCCGTGAGCGCCGCCAGTTCCCGCTCGGTGATCCCCCGGCACGCCTCTTCCCGCACGTGCCGGCTCACGGTCATGAGCTGTTCCAACAGAACTCTCCCCCGATCGGTCAGGTGGATGCGGAAGGCGCGCCGGTCCGCCGGGCTGTCGCTCCGCCTGATCAACTGTTTCCGTTCCAGCTTGTCGAGGATGCGCGTGGTGGTCGGCTGATCCTTGAAGATCCGGTCCGCCAGCTCCTTCTGGGTCAGGCCGTCCTCTTCCCGCAGCCGGCGGAGCGTGACCACCTGCTCCGGCGTTACGTCGTAGGGCTTGAGGCGTCTCCCCAGTTCGTTCTTGTAGCGCGTCGATGTCCTGGCCATGATGAAGCCCAGGCTGCTGTCGAGCGTTTGGTCCATGCGATCCCTCCCGTGCCGTAGCATGATAGTTGTCACAACAATTATTGTCAATGCTATTGTGCGCGACATGTTTTCTTGAAATTTTTTGTTTTCAGAATGGTGGCTGTTTGAGCTATTCTGGCACCGTTTTGCAGCACATGCACAAAGAGGTGGCGTATGAGTGTGGTTTCAAGGTGGCGGATTGCCATCCTCCTGCCGATGGCAGCCATGTTGGTCCAGCCGGTTTTCGACGTTCCCGCGGCGCATTGCGCCGGTGGCGGCGACTACGAGATACCCTTGGCCGACCTCAAAAAAGTGGAGAAGAAGCCGAAGAAAGCGGCAGCCAGGAAGCGCACGGGCAAGAAGAAGGCCGATGCCGCAAGCCAGGGGACGCCCCATGAGGCGTCAGGGGCGACGGAAGCCCCCGGCTCGCCCGCCCCGTTAGTGCCCGAAACGGAAAAAAGCGGGACGGAGATGGCGGGAACGCTGGACAGCGCGTTTATCAGCCATGAGGCCTACAGCTATGTGGTGCCGGGCAAGCGTACCATCGTCAAGGCCGTCATCAGCCGGGAAGCGGTGCAATCCGTCCGGTGCCGGTTCCGCTCCCAGGAAAGGGGCGGCTACGCCTCGGTTGCGATGGCAAAGGTGCCGGGAAGCCAGTTCACCTACGTGGCAACCCTGCCGGCGCTCGAACCGGGGGTGGCTGCGCTCCTCCGGTACCGCTTCGTGGTTGTCGATGCGTCGGGGAACCAGACCTACAGCCAGGAGTTTGTGACCCCCGTGAAATCCACCTCGGTTATGCCCGGCTGGCAGCAGGACCCTTCCGGGGGGGCGGTGGGGGCTGTTCTGGAGAATCCCCGGCAACCTCTTGAAGGGTTCCTGGATGTGGTGATCGAGAATGCCGGCCGGAAATGATCACGGGCCTGCGCTCTCGCCAGCAGCGCCGCCGGCTGCCCCTTTTCGCGGCATCGCGCGGATGGTGTGCCGCATGATACGAAGATGTGCGGATTTCGGGAAACGGCACGGGCTGGCGCTGCTGCTGGTCTGCGCCCTGCCGCTGTGTGCCCATGCCGAAGCCCCGCACCGGCATGTCCTCCTGCTGCACTCCTACCACCAGGGCATGAGCTGGGTCGACAAGATCAGCGCCGGCTTCAGCGCCGCCCTGGAACGTTCCCACCCCGGCGCCATACTCTCCATCGAATACATGGATGCCAAGCGGGCCGTGGGAGAAGAGCATCTCCAGGACCTGCGCCGGCTTTACGGCCACAAGTTCAAGGGCATGAAGTTCGATGTGGTCGTCCTGGCCGATGACACCGCCCTCCGTTTTGTCCTTGCCTATTATGACGAGCTGTTCCCCGGCACGCCGGTGGTATTCTGCGGTATCAACAACTTCGAGCCGGGGATGCTGAAAGGGAGACCGCAATTCACCGGCATCCTGGAAGATATCAGCGTGGAGGAAACGCTTGCCGTCGCCCTGGCGCTGCATCCCGGAACCCGGCAGGTGTATATCGTCAACGACACCACCGAGACCGGCCAGGGGCTCCACCGGGCGATTGCAAAGGCGATCAGGCCGTTTGAGCAGCGCGTCGGCTTCACGTTTCTCGAAAACTACACGGTAGAGGAACTGGCCGGCATCATCGCCAAGCTCCCCCACGACAGCATCATCCTGCGCTCCGCCTTTTTCCTCGACAAAGCGGGGAAGGCGCTCCCCACGGAGCGGGAGGCGGCCGATGCCCTGGACCTCCACGCCACGGTGCCGGTATACGGACTCTGGGATACCTATCTGGGGCTCGGGATCGTCGGCGGCAAGCTCGATTCGGGGATGGCGCAGGGCGAGGCCGCCGCCCAGCTGGCAGGGCGTATCCTCGACGGCACTCCGCCCGGCGCCATCCCGGTCACGATCGAAAGTCCCAACCGCTACATCTTCGACTACCGTCAGATGCAGCGGTTCGGCTTGTCCCGGGGCGATCTTCCCGCGGGCAGCACCATCATCAACGCACCCCAGCCCTTTTACAGCGTCAACAAGGCGGCGTTCTGGCTGGCGACCGGTTTTACGGCATTGACGACAATCGCCCTGGTTGTCCTGTACCTGAATATCCGCCGCCGCAAGCGCCTTGAAATGAATCTCCGCCAGGCCGAAGCGAAATTCAGGCAGCTTTTCAACTGCGCCGGAGACATGATCTATATCCTCGACCCCGAAGGGCGCATGCTGGAGGTAAACCAGGCGGCCTGCGAGCGCATGGGATACTCCCGCCCGGAATTCCTGACGCTCAGCATCAGCCGGATCGCCGCCCCCGAGTACGCCCCGCTTGTCCCCGGGCGTCTGGAGACGATCAGGCGCGATGGCCGGGCGTTGTTCGAGACGGCCCACGTAACCAGGGACGGCAGGATGGTCCCGGTCGAGGTCAGCAGCCGGCTCATCGAGTACGCGGGAGTGTCCGCCATCCTGAGCGTGGCCCGGGACATCTCGGACCGGAAAAAGGCCGAGGAAGATCTGCATATCCAGGCCAGGATGCTTGAGCAGGAGATTGCGGAGCACCAGCTGACGGAAGCCGCGCTCCGGGAGCGGGAGCAGCGCCTGGCCGTGACCCTGCGCTCCATCGGCGACGGTGTCATCACCACCGACGTGGAGGGGCGGGTCGTCATGATCAACAAGGTCGCCGAGCAGTTGTGCGGCTGGACCCAGGAGGAGGCGGTCGGGCAGCCTTTCGACGACGTGTTCCGCATTATCAACGAGAAGAGCCGGCTCGCCATGGAAAGCCCGGTGGCACGGGTACTGGCCACGGGCGTGGCCCTGGAGCTCGCCAATCATACGGTGCTCGTGTCCAGGGATGGCTCGGAGCGGGTCATCGCCGATTCGGCCGCGCCGATCCTCTCGGACGACGAGATGGTCATGGGCACGGTGCTGGTTTTCCGGGACATGACGGAAAAGAAGATGATCGAGGAGGAGCTTTTCAAGGCCCGCAAGCTGGAATCCATCGGCATACTGGCGGGCGGCATCGCCCATGACTTCAACAACTATCTGACCGCGATCCTGGGAAGCATTTCCCTTGTCCGCATGCTGGTCAAGCCGGAAGAACGGCCGTACAGTATCCTGCTGGACGCGGAAAAAGCGTCGGAACGGGCCAAGGACCTGACCCAGCAACTGCTGACCTTCTCCCGGGGCGGGGCTCCGGTGCGCCGGCTCTCCTCCATCGGGCAGATCATCAGGGATACGACCGGGTTCGCCCTGCGGGGGTCCAATGTCCGTTGCGAATACGCCATAGCCGACGGCCTTCGCCCCGTTGAAGTGGATACGGGCCAGATGAGCCAGGTGATCGACAACCTCGTCATCAACGCGGATCAGGCGATGCCGTCCGGCGGCTTGATAAGGATCAGCGCGGACAACGAGGACATTGACCCCTCCAGCGCCGTGTCGATCCCTGTCGGCGAGTATGTCAGGATTACCGTCGAGGACCAGGGCGTCGGCATACCGGAAGCGAATCTGGGCCGGATCTTCGACCCCTACTTCACCACCAAGCAGCAGGGTAACGGTCTGGGGCTTGCCACGGTCTACTCGATCGTCAAGAACCACGACGGGTTTATCAAGGTCAACTCCAGGCCGGGAGTGGGCACGGCCTTTACCCTGTACCTTCCGGCTGCGCTGCATGACGGCCAGGGCCCGGATGTCTGCCGGGAGGGATGGCGGCAGGGGCAGGGGCGCATCCTGGTCATGGACGATGAAGAGATCATCTGCCAGGTCGTCGCCAAGATGCTTGAGGTCATCGGGTACGAGGCCACCACCTGCCGGGACGGGTTGGAGGCATGTGCGCTCTACGGCCAGGCCCGCGCAGCCGGCAGGGCTTTCGATGCGGTGATCATGGACATCACCGTGCCGGGCGGCGTGGGGGGCAAGGAGGCGATCGTCAAACTGCGGGAAATAGACCCGCAGGTGCGCGCCATCGTCTCCAGCGGCTACGCAAACGACCCGATTATGGCGCAATGCAGGGATTACGGGTTTGACGGCATCCTGTCCAAACCCTACAATATTGAGGCGATCGGCACGCTGCTCAAGAGCCTGCTGGCTGAGCGGTGACGCCTGCCGGGGCGTTTCGCCGGTCCGGTTGTGGATGCAAGCATGAAAGGGGCCTGGGGGCCCCTTTTGTCGTCATGGTTTCAATCGTGTCCTACGGCCCATCCTGGGCCGTGATGCTGCCGCCTCACGTGAAGCCCGAACCGGCCGCGCAGGCAAAACAGTGGTCGCCCACCGGGATGGGGGTGCCCGCCGGAGGCAGCTCGGCGAGTTCGGCGATATGCTGCCGCCGGCCGCCGTGGTACAGCCCGGCCGCCAGATTGAAATCGCAATCAAAGAGGGAGCCGTCCCAGTTCACCGAGATCAGCGAGCGGCACATCAGGCCGGGCAGGGTACAGGGGTTGAAGCTCCCCTCCAGCCGCGCCATGTAGGCCGCAAGATTGCCGGAACGCTCCAGCCAGGCGCGGAAACGGCCCAGCGGGACGTTGGCAAAGGTGTAGAGGTGGTTGAAGCTGACGGCGTGATGCCGCTCCAGGTCCTGGCGGAATTTCTTCTCCATCTGCCCTTGGGGGGCGGGGAGGAAGGCGCCGGTGGGGTTGGCCACCAGGTCGAGCTCCAGGCCGCTCCCTGCCACGCCGTAGCCCAGCCCGTTCAGCCGTCTGAGCGCGGCGATGCTCGTCTCCCACACGCCTTCGCCGCGCTGGGCCGTGGTCTGGGCCGCATTGGCGGCCGGCAGCGAGGCCGTGAGCGCCACGCCGTGTTCGCGGTACAGTTCCGGCAGCGCGGCGGATGCGGGCCGCATCAGGACCGCCAGGTTGGTGCGCACGATCAGTTTCGGGGTCAGGGGGGCCAGGCTGCCGATGAGGTGGGGAAGCCGGGGCAACAGCTCCGGCGCGCCGCCGGTGATGTCGATGGCGGCGAAGCTGAAGCGGCCGGCGCAGGCGATGACCGCCTCCACCGTCTCGTGCCCCATCGTCTCCGCCCTGCCCGGTCCCGCCTCCAGGTGGCAGTGGCGACAGGCCAGGTCGCAGGCCAGGCCGACGTTGACCTGGAGCGTCGTGGTCGCGCCGCGGGTCAGCTCCAGGCCGTGCCGGCGGAGAGTGTCTGAAAATCTGGAAGGGTCCATAGTCGGTTTTCACGGAGAGGCCGGCTCCTGCCCGTCCCTTTCCCCGCCATTGCGTTCCTCCGGCAATTGTTCCTCGAAGCTACAGCGACATCTTTTCCGCGATCTTCCTCATCTGCACGCCGTGCACCAGCGACGCCCCGCCGCGGATGGCGTTGGTCACGTGCAGCGCCTCGGTCATCTCCTCCAGGTTGGACCCCTTTTCCAGGCATGCCGTGGTATAGGCGTCGATGCAGTAGGGGCACTGCACGGCATGGGCCACGGCCAGGGCAATCAGCGCCTTTTCCCGTTCGCTCAGGGCTCCTTCGGCAAAAACCGCTCCGTAGTAGTCGAAGAATTTGGCGGCAAGGCCGGGGGCCGCCTTGCCGATGTCGCCGAATGCGGCCAGGTCGGCCGGGTCGTAATAGGTTTCCATGGGTCGCTTCTCCTTGTAAAGTTCATCCGGGGCCATGTGGCGTCACTGCCGCCCGCCGGCCAATACCCCGGACATCCGTCTCATGAACGCTTCCGTCGTGAACGGCTTGGCTATGAAATTCACCCCTTCCTCCAGCGCACCCCCATGGACGACCACGTTGTTGGCATACCCCGACATGTAGAGCACCTTCAGTCCGGGGATGAATTGGGCGAGGCATTCGTGGAGTTCGGGCCCGTTCATCTGCGGCATGACCACATCCGAAACGAGCAGGTTGATGGCGCGGGCCTGGTCGCGGGCGATGGTGATCGCTTCTTTCGGCGTCTCGGCGGCGAACACGATGTGGCCGTGGCTTTCGAGCAGCTCCTTGACCAACTCCATCACCATGCGGTTATCTTCCACCAGAAGAACCGTGGCGGCGCCCATGTGCCCGCCGGCATCCGGGGCGTTCTTGCTGTCCTGCATCCCTGTCTCCGGGGTGTACAGCGGCAGATAGATGCGGAAGACGCTCCCGTGGCCGACCGCGCTGTGGACGTCGATATAACCGTTATGCTGCTTGACGATGCCGTACACCGTGGAGAGTCCCAGGCCGGTGCCGCTGCCGGATGGCTTGGTGGTGTAGAACGGTTCGAAGATGTGGGAGAGCGTCTCGTCGTCCATGCCGCTGCCCAGGTCGCTGAAGGCCAGCATGGCGTAGCGCCCCGGACAGGCGCCGGGGTGCAGTTGGCAGTACTCGTCATCCAGGACCAGGCAGCCGGTTTCGATGGTGATCAGGCCGGCGCCCCTGGTGGCGTCCTGGGCGTTGACGGCCAGGTTGATCAGGACCTGCTCGAACTGGATCCAGTCGGCCCGGACCGGGCAGGGGGTTCCGCTGAGCATGGTGCGGATCTCGATGCTCTCGCGGATCGTGCGCCGGAGTATATTCATAAAATTGGTGACGATCTCGTTCAGGTCGTGAAGCTTGATCGAGAGGGCCTGCTTCCGGCTGAAGGTGAGCAGTTGCCGGACCAGGTCCTTGGACTTGTTGGCGGCTTCCAGTATCAGGGAGGCGTAATGGGATGCCGTATCGTCGGGCCGGGCCTTCATGGCGATCATCTCTGCATAGCCGTAAATCGGCGTGAGCATGTTGTTGAAGTCGTGGGCGATGCCGCCGGCCAACAGGCCGATACTCTCCAGTTTCTGCTGCTGCACGATCTGCTGTTCCAGGTGGCGGCGTTCGGTGATGTCCTGCCCCGTGCACAGAAGCTCCGACGGCTCGTCCCGTGTCGGGTAGATCGGCTTGTGCGACCATCCGACCCATACCCGCTCGCCGTTCTTGCGGGTGTTTTCGTTTTCGCAGTAGCAATGCTCCCGCGCAGCCAGCATCGCCCGGACCCGTGCCCGGCCGTCGTTGCCGTCGCTGTCGATCTCGGGGACAATGGTGCCGATCAGGCTCCGGCCGATGAGCTCTCCGCGGGAATAGCCGAAAAAGGTTTGGGCGTATTCGTTGCAAAATATGATGGTGCCGTCGGGCTTCAGCCTGAGGATGATGATATTGGCCTGCTCCACCAGCTCCCGGTACGTTGCTTCGCTCTTGCGCAATTCCTCCTCGGCGCGCCGATGCTCGTCCGTCTTCTGCCGCTGTTCCGCAGTGCGGCGCCTGGCCATGATCATGGCCAGCAGCGCCACCACCCCGAAGACCAGGCCCCACATGGCCATCGCCTGCCACTCCCCGCGGGCGGCCGCGTGCTCCTTCACCCCTGCCGGGCCGCTTCCCTGCGGGGCATCGCCGCACCAGCCGGGGGACGGGACAAACGCGAGCATCGCGGCCATTACCACCACGGCATGCCTGCCCATCATCCGCCATTGTTTTCGTGCTGACGTGGCCATTGCGCGTCCTGTCCGTCGTACCGGTCTGGTCGCCCCCTGCCGGCAACCGCGCCTGCCATGATCGTGGCGCGGCCTGTGCCTCAGGAGGTGAATTTGTCCTTTGACTGCTTGCCCGAAACGCTCTCGATGGTGATCTTCCAGACCCTGGTGGCTGCCATCCCGCCCCCGTCGAAAGTCCATTCTTGGGCTGGGGCTGGGGCTGGGGCATAGTGCTGCATGATCTGCTGCAGGCCAGCGCTCTTTTCGGCGGGATCGAGCAGCTCACGGACCGTGCCGTAGCCGATCACGCTCCGGAAGGAGGCTGTCCAGTTGCAGGCGTTCTTTTCGTGGGGCACCACCCGGCAATCGTGTTCCAGCTCGAAACAGACGCGCGGATTCGCCGCGATAAAGTCGATTTTGCGCCCCTCCCGGGCGGTGTGGAAATAGAGGGCGGCGCCATCGTAGCCGAAGGATACGGGGAGGATGTAGGGGATGTTGTCCTTTGCCAGCCCCAGCCGGCATACCTGGCTGTTTTCGATGATCCCCGCGATGACCTGGTGGTCCGTGATCTCCTTGTCGACTCGCCTCATGTGGTATCCCGCCTCCGGTCAATGGTGGTTGTGGAGTGTCTGTCCGGCTACGGGCCCGCGCGACGCAGCCCAAACCCGTTCCCTGTCAGGGGGGATTCTAGTGCATGTATCGCCGGCAAGGCAATGAAAAACACAAGGTTAGCGTTCGGAGGGTGGTTTCGGGCCTGTTTTGCCCGCCTTCAGCCGGCCGTACCGCGCCGGCAGCAGCGCGAACAGGCCCAAAAGCGCAAACGAGCCCAGCACCCGTGGCGAGGCGATGCCGGAGAGCGACGTGATGGTGGCCAGGCTGGCCCCGGCGTTGACGTAGACGAAGCCGCCGGGGATGATGCCGATCACGGTCCCGAGCACGAAGGTGCGCAGCGGCAGGCGCGTCAGGCCGGCCGCCAGGTTGATCAGGAAAAAGGGAAAGAGCGGCACCAGCCGCAGAAAGAGCAGGTAGTTGAAGCCGCGGGTTTCCAGTTCCCGGTTCAGGGCCTCCAGCCGTGGGCCGAAACGGTTCTGGATCGCATCGCGCAGCAGGTAGCGGGTCACCAGGAAGGCCAGGGTGGCGCCGATGGTGGCGGCGCAGACGGCGTAGGCCGTTCCCATGATCGAGCCGAAGATGGCGCCGGCGGCCAGGGAGAGGACGGCTGCGCCGGGGAGGGACAGGGTGGTCTGGACGATGTAGATGGCCATGAAAACGGCCACCGCGGCGGCCCGGTGGGCGGCGTGGTACGCCACCAGGCTCTGGCGGTTGGCCTTGAGGGCATCCAGGGTGAGGAAGCGCCCCAGGTCGAACCACAGGAACGCCCCCACGGCCAGGCAGCCGGCCAGGGCGATCATGATCTTCTTCCACGGCATGCGCGCCTACCCCCGCCCGGCAGGCGCTTTTCGGTCCCGGGCCGCCTGCCCTTTTGCCGCCACCCGGTCGCTGAACCTGTCCAGGCTGACGGTTACGCGCTCATGGGTGCCCGTGCCGATGACGTCCACTTCGTCGCGGGCTTCGATCTCCCATACCGTGCGTTTTCCGTCCACCTGGATGCAGCGGACGCGGGCCGTCACCTCCATGCCCGGGGGGGTGGCCGCCTGGTGGGTGACGTTGATCATGGTGCCCAGGGTCCGTTCCCCCTCGTCCAGATAGGGGCGCAGCGCCTCCATGCAGGCCCATTCCATGAAGCCGACCATGAAGCCGGTGGCAAATACCTCGGGCATTTCGCGGAACAGGTCCGACTCGGGGTACAGGAAGGGGACGGTCTTTTCCCGCGGCACAAGGTAGCTGAAGGTATGTTCCAGTCCTGCCGTGAGTGTTGTTTTCATGGTATTTCTCCTTGTGCGGTGAATAATCCGCGTCACCTGCCCCCCCCGCTGCCAGCGCAGCCAGCCCTCCAGCACCCGCTTGAGGAACGGCGTCAGGCGGGTGCGGTTGTGGGCGTCGGCCAGTTTCTTGATCGCCTCGGCCTGGGTGGGGTAGGGGTGGATGGTCCGGGCGACGGCTCCCAGGCCCAGGTTGTTCGTGATGGCCAGGGAAAATTCGTTGATCATCTCCCCGGCGTGGCGGGCCACGATGGTGGCGCCGATGATCCTGTCCGTGCCGGCGCGCAGGTGGACCCGGGCAAAGCCGTCGGTTTCCCCGTCCAGCACGGCCCGGTCCACCTCGGCCAGGGGGACGGTCAGGGTGGCGACCGGAATGCCCTTCTCCCGCGCGTCCCGTTCGTACAACCCCACGTGGGCGATCTCCGGGTCGGTGTAGGTGCACCACGGGATGGTCAGGGCGGATGCCTTCTGCCTCCCCATGAACAGGGCGTTGGCGATCAGGATGCGGGCCAGGGCATCGGCGGTGTGGGTGAACTTGAAGGGGAAGCAGCAGTCGCCGGCGGCATAGATGCGGGGATTGGAGGTTTGCAGGGTATCGCTGATCGCGACGCCCTCCGGGCCGCAGGCCACACCGGCCGCCTCCAGCCCCAGCCCCTCCACGTTGGGCGCCCGGCCGGCCGCCACCAGGATGGCATCGGCCGCCACCTCCGCGGCCGCGCCCTCCCGCTCCACGTGCAGCACCTTGTCGCTGCCCCGTTGTTCCACAGCCAGGACATGGGCACCCGTCCACAGGTCGATCCCTTCGCGAGCCAGGACGCTGTGCAGGATGTCGGCCGCATCCCGGTCCTCGCGCGCCAGCGCCTGCGGTGCCGCCTGGATCAACGTCACCCGGCTGCCGAACCGGGAGAAGGCCTGGGCCAGCTCGCAGCCCATGGGGCCGCCGCCGATCACCGCCAGGCGCGGCGGCAGTTCGGTCAGGGAGAATACGGTTTCGTTGGTCAGATAACCGGCCTCGGCCAGCCCCGGGATCGACGGGGCTGCGGCCCGGCCGCCGGTGCAGATGGCGGCCTTTGCGAAGGAGAGTTCCCGGCCGTCCACCGCCACCCGGTCACGGGCGACGAAGCGCCCTTCGCCGATAAAAACGTCCACCCCCAGCTCATCCCGGAACCGTTGGGCCGAATCGTGGCGGCTCAGGGAGCTGCGGAGCCGCCGCATCCGTTCCATGGCCGCCCTGAAGTCGAAGCCGACCGCCTCGCCCCCCCTGATGCCGAACCGGGCCCCGTTGCGCGCGTCGGACAGCGCCCGCGCCGCGCGGATAATCCCCTTGGACGGGACGCAGCCGTAGTTGAGGCAATCGCCCCCCATCAGGTGCCGCTCCACCAGGGCCACCCGGGCCCCGAGCCCGGCCGCCCCGGCGGCGCACACCAGCCCTGCGGTCCCGGCGCCGATCACCACCAGGTTGTAGCGTCCGGCCGGCTGGGGGTTGGCCCACCCCTCGGGGCGGACATTATTCCCCAGCTCCCGGTTCTCCGGGGTGTCGGGCACCATGGCCGGTGCCTCGCTCACGGCGTTGCGACGAACTGCATGGCTGCCGAGTTCATGCAGTACCGCTGCCCGGTGGGCGGGGGGCCGTCGTCGAAGACATGCCCCAGGTGCGCCTCGCAGCGGCTGCACACCACCTCGGTGCGTTTCATGAAGAGGCTGTTGTCCGGCCGCAAGGTGACGTTTTCCGGGGCGACCGGCTTCCAGAAGCTGGGCCAGCCGGTGCCGGATTCATACTTGGTGTCCGAACTGAAGAGGTCGTTGCCGCAGCAGACGCAGCGGTAGATCCCCTTGTCGTGGTTGTTCCAGGTGGCGCCGCTGTAGGCCGCCTCCGTGCCCTGTTCCCGGGTGACGTGGTATTGCTCCGGGGTGAGCAGCGTGCGCCACTCGGCCTCGCTCTTGGCAACCTTGTCGCTCATGATATACCCTTTCTGGGCCACGGAGTAGAGCCTGATCCGGGAGGTCCCGGCCGCGGCCGTTCCGGTCGCCGCGGTCTGCGGCGTGGTGCCGCCGTTGCTGCATGCACCGGCCAGCGAACAGAGCATGGCGCCGGCCAGAAAGATCGTATTCCGTTTCATGGAGTGCCTCCGTCCCGTCGTGTGACAACAGCCTGCTCAGTGCCCCGCCGCGCCGCCCCACAGTTCCTTGAGCCGTCTGTCCCGGCCGCAGCCGGTCCGGTAGAAACGGTAGCGGATCGGATTTTTCCGGTAATAGTGCTGGTGGTATTCCTCGGCCGGATAGAACACCCCGGCCGGCGTGATCTCGGTCACGATCGCCTCCCTGAAGGGCTTGCTCTTTTCCAGGGCCTCCTTTGACTGCTGGGCCAGACGGCGCTGCTGTTCGTTGTGGTAGAAGATGGCGCTGCGGTACTGGTGCCCGCTGTCGCAGAACTGGCGGTCCTTGACCGTGGGGTCGATGTTGTGCCAGTAGACGGCCAGGAACTTGTCATACCCGATCCGGGCCGGATCGTAGACGATCTGCACCGATTCCGCGTGGCCGGTGCCGCCGGCGGAAACCTCCTCGTAGGTCGGGTTCCTGGTCTGGCCGCCGGTATAGCCGGAGGTCACCGAGATCACGCCGGGCAGTGCGTCGAAGGGGTGCTCCATGCACCAGAAGCAGCCGCCGGCAAAGGTGGCCTTCTCCAGCCTGCCGGCCGGCAGCGCCGCCGGCCCCTGGGGCGTTTTTATGTTTGCAATGGCCTGGGCTGCCGTGAACGCCAGCGCCAGCCCGATCATTATCCCTGATGATACCCATTTCATCGCTCCACTCCTTTTTGTCGGCTTGGGCGTTACTCGCTTCAGGGTGATTATACCGCATTACGCCTTTTTATTGCGGCCGTATTTTCCCGGCAGATACATTCGCCTTGACAGTGCCGGTTTGATGGTATAAATAAAACGGAACGTTCATTCCTAAACAGGGAGCCCTTCATGGCCAGATCGGAGAAGCGCGGCGAGATACTGCGCGCCGCGATGCAACTCATCGCCGAGTACGGCTTCCACGATGCACCCATAGCCAAAATCGCGGCCAGAGCCAATGTGGGGGCCGGGACCATCTACCGCTATTTTGCGAACAAGGATGTGTTGATCAACGAGATATACCGGGAGATCGAAGTACGGCTCATGGCACATGTGCTGGAGGGGTATCTGCCGGAACGCCCTGTCAGGGAGCGCTTCCTCCACCTCGGGTCCGGGGTGCTCTCCTACTTCATATTGAATCCGTCGGAATTCCATTATTTCGAACAGTTTCACATATCGCCCTACGGGGCGGCATTCCGCAGGGAACGGCTGCTGGGGAAAACGGAATACCACGACGTTTTTGCGGCGCTTTTCGCAGACTGCCTGGCGCAGCAGGTGGTGAAAAAACTCCCGCTGATGATGCTCCTTTCCCTGATGTTCGGGCCGCTGCTTGCGGTTGCGCGGGACCACATCCTGGGGTTTGTCGTTTTGGACAGCCTGCTCATCGAAGCGGCGGTGACCACCTGCTGGGATGCGGTACGACACTAGAGGACCCTGTTTTTTTTGTCCAAAAGCGGAATGATCGTTCACTCCTTTTTGGGGTAGGGAAGGAGGTTTCCCATGGCATTGCAGCGAGAACCTGAAAAACACCCCAATCATGAACGGTGGCTGGTTTCCTACGGCGATCTGCTGACGCTGCTTCTGGCGGTCTTTGTGGTCATGTACGCCATGTCCCAGGCCGACAAGAAGCGGGTCGAAGAGGTGGCGGAGTCGCTGCGGGAGTCATTCGGATACTCCAAAGCCACCGTTGGTGCACAGGCGGTGGTGATCGAATCCGGGAATATCAGCGTCATTCCGAGCATCAAGCCCCAGAGCCTGCCGACGCCACAGCAGCGCCCTGCCGCGGGGAAACAGCGCACCTATGCGGCGGAGAAGGATTTCGGGGCGATCAAGGCAGCCCTGGATGCCTACCTGACGAAGAGCGGCAACAGGGAAAAGGTGAGCATCGATATCACCCGCCGGGGGCTGGTGGTGAGCCTCACGGAAGCAGGCTTCTTCGATTCGGGCAGCGCGCGGATCAAGGCGGGATCGGAGGAGCTTTTCGGCGTGATCGCCGAATCCCTGTCCCCCTACGCCAACCCCTACCGGGTCGAGGGGCATACGGACAACGTGCCGATCCACACCGGCCGGTTCCGCTCCAACTGGGAGCTTTCAACGGCGCGCGCGACCAATGTGCTCCAGAAGCTGATCGAGTCGTACGGGTTCGATCCGGCCGCCATGTCTGCGGCGGGCTACGGGGAATATCGTTCCGTTGCCGACAACGCATCTGCGGAGGGGCGGGCCAGGAACCGGCGGGTCGATATCGTGATGCTGTCCCCCGGGGGCGGGATGGGCGAGCCGGGAAGCGGCCCAAGCCGGCAGCAGCCCTGACCGGCAGGAGGGTCAAGGCCGTTCCGGACGTCCACGGCTCAGATCCCGATCCAGGCGGCGCCGAAGACGCCGGCCGAATCCCCCAGGCGGTTCTTCAGGATCGGGGTTCGAAGGTCGTCGTGGAAGGCATGGTGCCGCACCCGTTCGATCCCGGTGGTGTACAGTTCAGGGATGTTGGACAGGCCGCCCCCCAGGACCACGGCGTCGGGGTCGAGGATCGAGATCAGCCCTCCCAGGCAGCGGCCGAAGTCGTCCAGGAAGCGTTCGAAGGCCGCACAACAGCGCGGCTCCCCCGCCCGGGCAGACGCCACGATCCGCTCCATGGGCACGCGATCGCCGTACTCCCGGCTAAAGGCGGCCTCGACCCCCGAGCCGCTGATCTTGGTCTCCACGCACCCCCGGTTGCCGCAGTAGCACGCCGCCCCGGCCGGGTCCACCGACAGGTGCCCCCATTCCCCGGCGATACGGTGGGGCCCCTGGCGCACCACGCCGTCGATGCAGACCCCGCCGCCGCCGCCGGTCCCCATGATCACCCCGAACACCAGCCCGTATCCCTGGCCCGCCCCCTGGCGGCACTCGGCCAGGGTGAAGCAGTCGGCATCGTTGCGCAGGGCCACGGCCCGGCCGAGTGCCCGCTCCAGGTCGTCCTGGAGGGGCCTGCCGATGAGGCAGGTGGAGTTGGCGTTGCGCACCAGCCCGGTCCGGGCGTCGCTGGAGCCGGGGATGCCGATCCCCACCGTGCAGGGGGCTCCCCCCGGGACCCGGGCCTGGACCTCCCGTACGGCTGTTGCCACGGTGGCCACCACGGCATCGTACCCGCGGTCCAGCGGCGTGGCCCACCGCTCCCGGAGCACGACCGCACCGTCCGGCGCCAGGAGCAGCGCCTCGGTCTTGGTGCCCCCCAGGTCGATGCCGATGCGGAAGGGGAGTTGTTCAGCGTCTGCGGTAGCCATGGCCCATGTTAGCCCAACTGTGGAAAACCGGCGGGCAATGCCGGAGCGATGAGTATTGAAAAACGCAGGTTGTTCAAAAATAGTCAGATCGTCGCACCCGCAAAAAGCACCGCGGAGGCGCCCGAAGGGTGAGGCCAAAGGCCTCAGTCACAAGGGAGATTTCGAGGACGAAGGCCTGACGGCTGTTTTTCAACAACCTGCTACAGCAGCTTGCGCAGGTACTGGCCGGTGTAGGACCGGGTGATCTTGGCCACCTGCTCCGGGGTGCCGCTGGCGATGATCTCGCCCCCCCGGTCGCCCCCTTCGGGGCCTAGGTCGATGATGTGGTCAGCGGTCTTGATCACGTCCAGGTTGTGCTCGATGATGACGATGGTGTTGCCGGCGTCCACCAGGCGCTGGATCACCTCCAGGAGCTTGCGGATATCCTCGAAGTGCAGGCCGGTGGTCGGCTCGTCCAGGATGTAGATGGTGCGGCCGGTGGCGCGGCGGGAGAGTTCCTTGGCCAGCTTGACCCGCTGGGCCTCGCCCCCCGAGAGGGTCGTGGCCGACTGCCCCAGTTTGATGTAGCCCAGGCCCACCTCTTCCAGGGTCTTGAGCTTGTTCTTGATGCGCGGGATGGCCCCCATGAACTCCAGGGCCTGGGACACGGTCATGTCCAGCACGTCGGCGATGGACTTGCCCTTGTAGAGCACCTCCAGGGTTTCCCGGTTGTAGCGCGCCCCCTTGCAGACCTCGCATTCCACGTACACGTCGGGCAGGAAGTGCATCTCGATCTTGATGATGCCGTCCCCGGAACAGGCCTCGCAGCGCCCCCCCTTGACGTTGAAGGAGTAGCGGCCCGGCTTGTAGCCGCGCAGCTTGGATTCGGGCAGGTTGGAGAACAGGTCGCGGATGTCGCCGAACACGCCGGTGTAGGTGGCCGGGTTGCTGCGCGGGGTGCGGCCGATGGGGGACTGGTCGATGTTGATGACCTTGTCCAGGTGTTCCAGGCCGCGGATGTCCTTGACGGCGCCGGCCTTTTCCCGGCTGCGGTAGAGCCTTTGGCTCAGCACCTTGTGCAGGGTGTCGATCACCAGGGTCGATTTCCCCGAGCCCGAGACGCCGGTGACGCAGGTCATGATGCCCAGGGGGATCTCCACGTCCACGTTCTTCAGGTTGTTCTCCGAGGCGCCGATGATCCTGAGGTGTTTGGTGCCCTTGCGGCGTTTCTTCGGCACCGGGATGGAGAGTTCCCCGGACAGGTATCTGCCGGTCAGGGAGTTCGGGTCTTTCATGACCTCGGCCGGTGTCCCCTGGGCCACCACCTCGCCGCCGTGCACCCCGGCCCCCGGCCCCATGTCGATGAGGTGGTCGGCCTCCATGATGGTCTCTTCGTCGTGTTCCACCACCAGCACGGTATTGCCCAGGTCGCGCAGCCTCTTGAGGGTGTCCAGCAGGCGCGCGTTGTCCCGCTGGTGCAGGCCGATGGAGGGCTCGTCCAGGATGTAGAGGACCCCCACCAGGGACGAGCCGATCTGGGTGGCCAGGCGGATGCGCTGCCCCTCGCCGCCGGAGAGGGTGCCGGAGGTGCGGTCCAGGGAGAGGTAGTCCAGCCCCACGTTCACCAGAAACGACAGGCGCTCGCGGATTTCCTTGAGGATGCGCCGGGCAATCTCCTTCTCCTTGTCGGAGAGTTCCAGGCCGTCGAAAAACGCCAGGCAGTCGCGGATGGAGAAGGCGGTGACGTCGCGGATGGTGCGGCCCCCCACCAGCACGTGCAGCGCCTCGGGCCGCAGGCGCGCCCCCTGGCAGGTGGGGCACGGCATGACGTTCATGTACTTTTCCAGCTCTTCCCGGGAGGCGTCCGACTCGGTCTCCCGCCAGCGCCGCTCCAGGTTGTTCAGCACCCCCTCGAACTCCTTCTGGTAGGTATGGCGCCTGCCGCCGTCCTCCTCCCACCAGAATTCGATCTTCTTGCCCCCGGAGCCGTTCAGGATCACGTCCCTCACCTGCTCGGGCAACTCCTTGAACGGGGTGCGGATGTCGAATTTATAGGCCTTGGCCAAGGCCTCCAGGATCAGGTGGAACCACCCTGAGAGCCGCTTCTCCCACGGGGCGATGGCCCCTTCCCGCAGGGAGAGCTCCGGGTTGGGGATCACCAGGTCCGCGTCGAAGTACATGCGGGTGCCCAGGCCGGTGCAGTCCGGGCAGGCGCCGTGGGGGTTGTTGAAGGAGAAGAGCCGCGGCGTGACCTCCTGGTAGGAGATGCCGCACTCCACGCAGGCCAGCTTTTCGGAGAAGATGTGGGTCACCGGTTTGGGAGGTTTCCTGTTTCCCTCCTCGTCCGGTTCATCCGCGGCCGGCACCAGGGTCTCCACCTTCACCACCCCCTCGGCGTGGTGCAGGGCGGTCTCCAGGGAGTCGGCCAGGCGGCGCTGGACCCCCTCCTTGACCACGATGCGGTCGATGACGATGTCGATGTCGTGTTTCTTCTTCTTGTCCAGCTCGATCTCTTCGGCCAGCTCCCGCAGGGTCCCGTCGATGACGACCCGGGTGAAGCCCTCCTTGCGCAACTGGTTGAGTTCCTTTTTGTATTCCCCCTTGCGCCCCCGAATCATGGGGGAGAGCAGGGTCAGCTTGGAGCCGGCGGGCAGCGCCATGATCTGGTCCACCATCTGGGAGACGGTCTGGGAGGTGATCTCCTTGCCGCACGAGGTGCAGTGGGGATGGCCGATCCGGGCGAACAAGAGGCGCAGGTAGTCGTAGATCTCCGTGACCGTGCCCACGGTGGAACGGGGGTTCTTGCTGGTGGTCTTCTGTTCGATGGAGATGGCCGGGGAGAGCCCCTCGATGGACTCCACGTCCGGCTTTTCCATTTGTTCCAGGAACTGGCGGGCGTAGGCCGAAAGGGATTCCACGTAGCGGCGCTGCCCCTCGGCGTAGATCGTGTCGAAGGCCAGGGTGGACTTGCCCGAGCCGGAGATGCCGGTGATGACGACTAGCTGGTCCCGCGGGATTTCAACATCGATGCATTTGAGGTTGTGTTCGCAGGCGCCTTTGACGATTATGCTGGAGTGGGCCATTGGTCAGTAGTTCAGTCCGTTCTCGAGGATAGTGGTGATCTCTTCGGCCTTGACCGGCCGGCAGAACAGGTAACCCTGCATCTCGGCGCAGTTGCGCGAAGAGAGGAATTCCATCAAGGGGCGCGTTTCGACTCCTTCGGCGGTAACGCTGAGCTTCAAGGTGTGGGCCATGGAGATGATGATCTCCACGATGGCGGCATCGTCCGGGTTGTTGACGAGATCCCGCACGAACATGCGGTCGATCTTGAGCCGGTTGATGGGGAAGTGCTTCAGATAGGAGAGGGACGAGTAACCGGTGCCGAAATCGTCGATGGCCAGGCTGATGCCCATGGCCTTGAGCTTGTGCAGCATGCGGGTGTTGCTGTCCGGGTTCTTCATGATGGTGCTTTCGGTGATCTCCAGCTCCAGCCAGTCGGAATCGAGCCCGCTCTCCAGCAGGATGGCGGCGATGGTCTCGTCCAGGTCCTTCTGGGCGAACTGCTTCGCCGACAGGTTGACCGCCATGCGCACCGGCGGAAACCCCTGCTGCTGCCAGGCTTTGGCCTGGAGACAGGCGGTGCGCAGGACCCATTCCCCGATGGGGATGATGAAGCCGGTCTCCTCCGCCAGGTAAATGAACTTGTCCGGCACGATCACCCCCAGGTCGGGGTGCTTCCAGCGCAAAAGCGCCTCCAGCCCCGTGATCTCGCCGGTGCGGGTATCCACCTGGGGCTGGTACAGGAGGAACAGGTCCTCGCGCTCCAGGGCCTTGCGCATGGAGTTCTCCAGCATCATCCGTTCCAGCACCTTGATGTTCATTTCGCTGGAGAAAAACTGGAAGTTGTTGCCGTCCCGCTCCTTGGCCTGGTACATGGCCTGGTCGGCGTGCTTGAGCAGGGTGTGGCCGTCCTCCCCGTCCATGGGGTAGACGGCGATACCGATGCTGCCCGAGGTGTAGATCTCGTGGCCGTTGATGTAGATCGGCTCGGAGATCAGCCCCAGGATCTTCTTGGTGATGGCGGTGATGGCCTCTTCGTTGGAAACCCCCATCAGGACGACGGCGAATTCGTCGCCGCCGATGCGGGCCAGGGTATCGGTCTCGCGGACGCAGGCCTTGAGGCGTTTGGCGATGGTCTTGAGCAACTTGTCGCCGGCGCGGTGGCCGAGGGTCTCGTTGATGCCCTTGAACCGGTCCAGGTCGAGGAACAGTACGCCGACCATCTGGTGATCCCGCGCAGCCTGGGCGATGGCGTGCCTGAGGCGGTCATGGAGCAGGGTGCGGTTGGGAAGGCTCGTCAGGGTATCGTAGTTGATCAGCTGCTGGATCTCGTTCTCGGCCCTGATGCGGGCCGTGATGTCGAGGGTGGTGCCGGAGACGAGCTGCGCCCTTCCTTCGCTGTCGCATTCCACCTCGGCCTGGCTGTTGACGACCAGTTCGTCGCCGTTATGGGACTTGATGCGGTAGATCAGGCTGAACGGCTGGCATTGCCGCGCCGCGCTGTTGATGGCCTTTTTGAAGGCGGCCCGGTCCGCCTCGTTGATGAGGTTGATGAACCATTCCATCTCCACCTGGGGCGGGTCGCCGGGGGTGAACCCGAAGATGCGGTACAACTCGTTGGACCAGTACACCTCGCCGGTGAGGGGATTCCACTCCCAGCTCCCCATGCGGGCGATCTTCTGGGCCCGCGCCAGGCGGGTCTCGCTCTGGCGCAGGGACTCTTCGGCGCGGTGCAGCCGCTCGCGGGTTTCGGCATCGTGGAGGGTGCGCAGGACCGCCGCCGGCAGGCGGTCCAGGAAGCTCGTGTCCTTCAGCAGGTAGTCGCAGGCGCCGGTCTTCATCATCTGGACCGCCAGCAGGGCGTCGTCCCGGCCGGTCACCATGATGAACGGCACGGATAGCCCGCGGTTGGCGATCTGCTCCAGGATGGCGGCGCCGGTCATGTCGGGGAGGGAATAGTCGAGGATGATCAGGGAAGGGATCGTGGCGGAGAGCAGTTCCATGGCCTCCAGGCCGTTGGTCGCCCCGATGGCCGTGAACCCGTGCTCCTTGAGGGTGGCCGATGTCAATTCGGCAAAGGCGATGTCGTCCTCTACGATGAGGATGGTGCTTCCGGCCTTTGTGTTGTGGGGCGATCCCGTCATACGCTCTCTCTTTGCACCCGCGGCACCCTTTGGGCTATTTTTTCTTCAACCGCCAGCCGTCCTTGTTCACCTGCGGCACGCGGGAGATCGCCAGGGAGTCGGGCGGCACGTCGATGGTGACGGTCGTTCCGGCCGCCACCAGGGAGTTGCGTCCCACGGTGACCGGGGCCACGAGCTGGACGTCGCTGCCGATGAAGACCTGGTCCCCGATGACCGTGCGGTGTTTGTTGACCCCGTCGTAGTTGCAGGTGATGGTGCCGCAGCCGATATTCACGTCGCGGCCGATCTCGGCATCCCCCAGGTAGGTCAGGTGGGAGGCCTTGGAGCCTTCTCCCATGACGATCTTCTTGGTTTCCACGAAATTGCCGATCTTGACGTGGGGGTGGAGCACCGTTCCGGGGCGCAGGTGCGCCATGGGGCCCACGGCCACCGCTTCATGGAGTTCGGAATCCTCCAGGACCGACCCGGCCTTGATATGGCAGTTGCCGGCGATGCGGCAGTTGGAGATGCTGACGTTGCCGTCGATCACGCAGCCGCTGCCGATGGTCGTGGCGCCGCTGATGCGGCAGTTGGGGTGGATGACGGTATCGGGACCGATGGCGACCCCCTGGTCGATGTAGGTCTGGTCCGGGTCCGTGATGGTCACGCCGGACAGCATCAGGTCCTGGTTGATGCGCCGGCGCAGAATGCGCCCGGCTTCGGCCAGCTGGCCGCGGTCGTTGACCCCCATGATCTCCTCGGCATCGTCGCTCTCCAGGGCCAGGCAGCCCAGGCCCTTGTGGACGGCCATGGCCACCAGGTCGGTCAGGTAGAACTCCTTCTGGGCGTTGTCGCTTCCCACGCTGTCGATGTTGCCGAACAGGAAGGCCGCATCCATGCAGTAGATGCCGCTGTTGATCTCGCGGATACCCTGCTCCTCCGGGTCGGCGTCCTTCTGCTCGACGATCCGCAGCACGGCTCCGCTCTCGTCGCGCACGATCCGGCCATAGCCGTAGGGGTCGTCCAGGGTGGCGGTCAGGACGGTCACCGCCGCCTCCTGGGCCCGGTGGAACGCGATCAGCCGCTTCAGCGTCTCCACCCGCAGCAGGGGGGTGTCCCCGCACAGGATCAGCACCGTGCCGCTGAAGCCGGCCAGCGCGTCGCGGGCACAGGCCACGGCATGGCCGGTGCCGAGTTGTTCCTCCTGGAGCACGCAGCGGATATCATCTGCCCCGCGGAAGTGCCCCTGCACCGCCTCTGCCTGATGTCCGACCACCAGGACCACCGGCGTCGCCCCCGCGGCCCGGGCCGCCGTTACCGGGTAATCGATCATCGGCTGTCCGGCCGCCGGGTGCAGGACCTTTACCAGGCCTGATTTCATGCGGGTGCCCTTGCCGGCGGCAAGGATGATTGCGGCAACGTGATCCATCTGGGTAATGCTCCGATTACGAGGGTATGCGACGCCTGACCCAGCAGTTTATGTGATGCCGGAAACGCCGTCAAGTATTCTATGTGTCCTGTCAGTGTTGACGGGCCCATCGCCGGGAACAGGGCCGGATTTTTATTGCCAATGGTGCGGTGTTCTGCTAACGTTCCGGAATAACGCGAAAATAACCGAGGAGACTCTGCTCTTATATGCATGATACCTGGCTGGAGGTGGCCTGCGAGCTGCCCAATGAACTGGCTGACATCCTGGCGGAGTATCTGGCCGGGCTCTCGGGTGCCGGCGTCTGCGTCGAAAACCTGAACGTGGACGCCTTCTCCCCCTCCGAAATACCCCACAGCCCTCTCACCGTCGTCAAGGCCTACTTCAGCGCCGCCGACGATATGGATGCCCGCCTGGCCGAGATCTCGGCCTTCCTGGACGATCTGGCCGCCGCCAATCCCGGCGCGTCCATCGGGAAGCCTGTCGTTGCGATGGTGAAAAGCGAGGACTGGAGCACGAGCTGGAAGGCCAATTTCAAGCCGCTCCGCATCGGCCGGCGGCTTCTGATCGTCCCCTCCTGGGAGCAGGCGGAGGCCGGGCCGGACGATATCGTCCTCAGCCTGGACCCGGGCATGGCCTTCGGCACCGGCGGGCACGAAACGACCCGGCTCTGCCTGGAACAGCTGGAATCGGTCCTGCTCGGCCGTCCGGCCGGGCCTCCCCCGTCGGTGCTGGACCTGGGGACCGGCTCCGGCATCCTGGCCATGGCCGCGGCGCGCCTCGGCGCGGGCCGGGTCTGCGCCGTGGACATCGACCCCGAGGCGGTGGATGTGGCGCGGGAAAACCTGGCGATCAACGGCCTGGCGGAGCGGATCGAGTGCAGCACGACTCCCCTGGAGGCCCTGGACGGCCCCTTCGACGTCATCCTGGCCAATATCCTGGCCGAGGAACTCGTCCGGATGGCCCCGCACCTCACGGCGCGGCTGGCCGCGGGCGGCGTGCTGATCCTGTCCGGCATCCTGGCCGAGAAAGAGGCCTTCGTGCGCAGCGGGTTCGCTTCCCAGCCCCTGGTGTACGGGGAAACGGCGCACCAGGGAGAGTGGGTGGCGATGCTCTACCGCAAGGACGGCATGGCGGCATGAGCCGCCGGCGCTTCATGATATCGTCCGGCAATATCCGCGACGGCTACGCATCCTTCAACGGCGATATCTTCAACCACATGGTGCGGGTGCTGCGGCTCGGCACCGGCGATGGCGTGACCCTGGTGGACGAGGCGGGGAACGAGCACCAGGGGACCATCGACCAGGTGTCCCGGGAGTGGGTTGCCGTCAGGATCGAAGCGCCCCGCCAGACGGCCGCGGCCGAGGATCGCGGGGTGAAGATCACCATTTGCCAGGCCCTCCCCAAGGGGGAGAAGATCGACCTGATCCTGCAGAAGGGGACGGAGCTGGGGGTTCACGACTTTTGCCTGTTCGGCGGCCGGCGGTCGGTGGCGCGGGTGCGCCAGGAACAACTCGCCGCAAAGCTGGAACGGTGGCAACGGATAACGACCGAGGCGGCCCGCCAATGCAACCGGCGTTCGGTCCCCGGGGTCTCGTGGTTTCCGGCGGCGGCCGAAGCGGCCGGGTCAACGTCCCAGGAACTCCGCCTGCTGTTGTGGGAGGGGGAGCAACAGCAGGGGTTGAAGTCGGTCCTTGCCGACCGTGCCTGCCCGGCGTCCGTCATCGTGGCCGTGGGGCCGGAGGGGGGCTTCGACCCCCTTGAGGTGCAGCAGTTCCTTCAGCAGGGATACCTGCCGGTTACCCTGGGGACCAGGATCCTGAGGACCGAAACCGCCGCTCTTGCCATTACCGCAATTTTACAGTATATTTGGGACACCGAGTAACGCTTGGATACGAGCACGTTCTGACAGTCTGTTGAAAAACTCAGGTTGTTCAAAAATAGTCAGATCGTCGCACCCGATAGACAAGCCCTGAGGAGGCGTAGCTAAGCTCACGCCGCACGAAAGGGCTTTCGAGGATGGCGGCCTGATGGCTGTTTTTCAACAACCTCTTAAACCTGCAGGTCGCAAGGAGCCGCCGATGAAATGCCCCAAGTGCGGATACAACAGCTTCGAGTACAACGACAATTGCCCCAAGTGCCTCAACGACCTCACCGGCTACAAGGCGACCTACGGACTCAGGGCCATGGCGCTGCCCCTGACGGCCCGGACGGACATGGCCCGGTCAATGGCGACCGATGCCCCCCTGGACAGTCATCCTGCGGAAGATACGGATACGACCTCCGATATCTTCTCCTTTGATTTCGACGATAATGAGCCGGGAACGTCCCAGGGGGGCGGCGGGGCTGCCCACGACCCCTTCAACTTCGACGATGAGCCGGCCGATTCGTCGGCCCAGGAGTTTGGCGAACTCACCTTCGGCGAGGAGCAGAAGACCGCCCAGGCCAAGGCCGAGGAAGACGCCTTCGCCAGCCTTCTGGAATCGACCCCGCAGAAGAGCGCCGCTGCGCCGGCAGGCAAGCCCGCCGCCCGGAACGACGAGTTCGACCTGGAGAACTTCTCCTGGGACGACACCCCGGCCCCCGCAGGCGACGGCAAGGCCGCCAAACCCCGCGAAGATGACTTCGGCAGCCTGTTTGGCGGTGCAAAGAAGTAGCATCCTTCCGGCACGGCAGTCGCCAGGGCCCGTTCCCCCTCACCCGCAGGGCGGACGGGCCTTGGCATATCTATAAACCCAGGAAAAGCGGTTAACCACAAAGGTACAAAGAACACAAAGCTACACAAAGAATGATTTCAGTCAGGTATGAGACAGTATCATAATTGGCGGCACTCGCCTTGTGGGTGAATGCCTTTTCGCCGCGGACTTTGTGAATCCTTTGTGTCCTTTGTGCCTTTGTGGTGAATAACTGCCGTCTTCAGGATAAACGGAGTCCCCACGTGTCCCAGCGCATCGCCATCCTTCCCGAAACCATCACCAACAAGATCGCCGCCGGCGAGGTGGTCGAGCGGCCCGCCTCGGTCATCAAGGAGCTGCTCGAAAACTCCCTGGATGCCGGCGCAACCGACATCTGCGTGGAGATCGCCGCGGGAGGGCGGCGGCTGATACGCATCACGGACAACGGCCACGGCATGTCCCGGGAGGACGCGCTGCTTTCCCTGGAGCGTCATGCCACCAGCAAGATCAGGACCGACAGCGACCTGGACGGCATCCTGACCCTGGGATTCCGCGGCGAGGCGCTCCCCTCCATCGCTTCGGTCTCCCGTTTCCGGTTGGCGACCCGTGAGGCCGACAGCCTGGAAGGGACCGAGATCGTCGTGGAGGGGGGAAGGGTCCGGGACGTGAAGGCCTGCGGCATGGCCCCCGGCACGGTCATCACGGTGGAACAGCTCTTCTTCAATACCCCGGCGCGCCTCAAGTTCCTGAAGAGCGTCGAAACCGAGGCGGGGCACGTGGGGGACACGGTGGCCCGCATGGCCGTTTCCCGCCCCGATGTGGCGTTCAGCCTGACCAGCGACGGCCGGGAACTGTTGCGGGTGCAGCGCAGCGACCTGCGCCGGCGCATCGCCCAGGCCGTGGGCAGGGATGCGGCCTCCGGCCTCCACGAGGTCGCCAGTTCAGGGGGGGAGGTCACGGTCACCGGCTTCATCTCCGGTCCCTCGGTTGTCCGTTCCGCCGCCTCGGCCATGTTCACCTACATCAACGGCCGGTTCGTCCGGGACAAGGTGGTGCAGCACGCCATCATGCAGGCCTACCGCGGCGTGATCGACCGGGGCCGGTATCCCATCCTGGCCCTGTTCATCCAGGTGCCCCCCGGCGAGGTGGACGTCAACGTCCATCCCACCAAGCACGAGGTGCGCTTTCGCCGCCAGGCGTCCGTGCACGACGGGCTTCAGGCGGCCCTGGAGGAGGTGCTGCGCCGGTCGCCCTGGCTGGCTCACCGCCCGGAACCGGCAGCCGCGGCAACGCCCGCGCCGCCCACCGGCCAGGCCTACCGGGAACGCATCGCCGCCGCGGCCCAGGCCTCCCTGGCGCTGCCGGTAAAGCCGGCTCCCGCGTCGCCTGCCGCACGTTTCGCTCCCGCCGGCGGCACGGGGATGGAGCGCTCTGCCGCCGCCATTCCCCCTCCTGAGCCGGTTTCGGTCCGGGAACCCGTTGAGCCGTTCCGGCCGGAACCGGCAGCGGGGGAGTCCGCGGGCTATTTTTCCTCCCTGGCGGTCATCGGCCAGTTCCACGGAGAGTACATCCTCTGCCAGTCCGGAATCGAACTGGTGGTCATCGACCAGCACGCCGCCAGCGAGCGGGTCGCCTACCAGCGCCTGCGGCGGCAGTTCCGGGCCGGCGGGGTGGAGTCGCAACGTTTGCTCTTTCCCGAGACCCTGGAGCTTTCCTTCAGCGAGGCGGCGCTGGTGGGGCGTTTCCGCGAGGACCTTGCCCGGATCGGTTTCGAGCTGGAGCCGTTCGGCGGCGCCACCGTCATCGTTGCCGCCCTGCCGCGCGTGGCGGCCGACGGGGAGGGCATGCGCCTGGTGCGGGACATCCTGGCCGAGCTTGCCGCGCTGGGCACCAGCGTCGCCTTCGACGGCGCCATCGACGACCTGCTGGCCCGCATTGCCTGCCACTCGGTGGTGCGCGGCTTTCATCCCCTGGAGGGCCGCCAGATCACCGAATTGCTCCGGGCCATGGACGAGACCGACTTCGCCGCCAGTTGCCCCCACGGCCGGCCCGTATCCCACACCATCACTCTGGGGGAACTGGAAAAGATCTTCAAGCGGACCTGATCCCGGCAGGTTGTTTCTAGGCAACCTCTTTCATGCCAAAAAGGAATATGACATGGATTCTCGCAACAGGTCCAGGATACTGGTCATTGTCGGCCCCACCGCCTCGGGCAAGAGCGATCTGGCCCTGGCCCTGGCCCGGGAGCTGGATGGCGAGATCGTGAACGCCGACTCCATGCAGGTGTATCGCGGCATGGATATCGGCACCGCCAAGCCGGCGCCGGCGCAGCGCGCCGGCGTGCCCCACCACCTGATCGACGTGGCGGAACTGGACCAACCGTTCTCCGCCGCCGACTTTGCCGAGGCGGCCGACGCGGCCATCCGCGCCATTGCCGGCCGCGGCAAGCGGGCCATCGTGGTCGGCGGCACCGGGCTGTATATCCGCGCCCTGCTGAAGGGGCTGGTGGACTCGCCCAGCGGTGCGGGCGCCGTCAGGAAGGCATTGCAGGAAGAGGCGGCACAGGTGGGCAACGAGGCCATGCTGGAGCAGTTGCGGCAGGTGGACCCGGAACTGGCGGCACGTATGCACCCCAACAACCTGGTGCGCATCATCCGGGCCCTGGAGGTGCACCGCCTGACCGGTGTCCCCCTTTCCCGCCACCAGCAGGAACACGCCTTCAGCGGCCGGCGTTACGACGCCCTCCAGATCGGCATCAGCATCGACCGTAAGGAGCTGTACGGCCGCATCGAGGCGCGGGTGGAACGGATGCTGGCGGAAGGGTTGCTGGCGGAGGTGCAACGGCTTTTGTCGCAGGGATATGGCCGCCAGTTGAAGGCCATGCGCGCCATCGGCTACAAGGAAGCTGCCGCGTACCTGGCCGGCGAATGCAGTCTGGAAGAGGCCGTGCAGCTCATGAAGCGGGACACGCGCCGCTATGCCAAACGTCAATTGACGTGGTTCAATGCCGACCCGGACATATTATGGTTTGAATATCCGGGAAAGTTTGGTACTATTTTACAGCATGCTATTGAATTTTTTGAGTAACAGGAGGAACATCCCTCATGGCCAAAGCACCCTTCAACATTCAGGACCAGTATCTCAACCAGGCCCGAAAGGAGCGCGTCCGCGTGGTGGTGACCATGATGTCGGGCGACAAGTTGGAGGGCCATATCAAGTCCTTTGACAATTTCTCCGTGCTTTTGGACTTCAACGGCGACATCCTGATCTACAAACACGCCATCTCCACCATAACCTCGGCCGACGGCGCCTTCCGTCTGCATCAATAATCCGCCCGACCGCCTCCGGGGCGTTCCGGCCCCGGCGGCGGTCTTCCTGGTCAGACCCCATGAACAAAAGCACAAAGACCCTTCTCGCAACCGCCCTGCTGCTCGCGGTCCTGGCGGCGATCATCCTCTATTCTTCTTCCTCCGTATTCCTCCAGCTGTTCATCGCCTTTGCCCTGGCCTACATGCTCAACCCTGCGGTGGTGTTCCTGGAGCGCAAGGGGGTCGGGCGCATCCCCAGCATCCTGGTCGTCTTCCTCGCCGCGCTGGTGGTCTGTGCCGGCATCGCGGTCTTCTTCGTGGTTTCCCTCGGCAGCGAGTTCTCCAGCATGCAACTCAACCTGCCCGCCTATGCCCGGCATCTCTACGAGATCACCCCGGTGGCGGTCAAGTCGTACCTGGGGATCGAAACCCCGGACAAGTTGTCCCTGCGCCTGGATGAAATCGTCACCCAGGCGCGGAACGTTGCGCCGGATATCGCAAAGCCGGTCCTCAACCTCCTCCGCGAGGCCTTTTCCTCGACAATCGCCTTTATCCTGGCGCTACTGGGCTACTTCATCATCCCGGTCTACCTCTTCTACCTGCTGGCCGACCTGCCCCAGTTGAAGGAGTTCATCCAGTCCTTCATCCCCGAGCGCCACCGCGACGTCTACAACGAAAAACTCGGTGAGATCGACGGGGTGCTGGGCGGGTTTATCCGCGGCCAGCTCTCGGTCTGCGCCATCCTGGCGGTGCTCTACAGCATCGGCCTGTATTTCATCGGCATCGACCTGGCCATCGCCATCGGCACCCTGGCCGGCATCACCTTCATCATCCCCTATGTGGGCACCATCATCGGCATCTGCCTGTCGGTGGTCATGGCGCTGCTCAAATTCCACGACATGCTCCACCCCCTGCTCTGCCTGGGCTGGTTCTGCCTGGTCCAGGCACTGGAGGGGATGGTCATCACCCCCAAGGTGGTGGGGGATACGGTCGGCCTCCATCCGCTGGTGGCCATCATCGCGCTTTTGATCGGCGGCCAGATGTTCGGCATCATGGGGATGCTCCTGGCCGTGCCGGCCACCGCCGTGCTCCAGGTCTTCCTGCGCTCCCTGGCCGCCTGGTACCGCGAGTCCGATTTCTACCGGGGGACGTGATGAACGGGCTTGTCATCGAAGCGGTCCTGCCCGGTTCCATCAGCGGGGAGATGGGCGTGGAGCCGGGGGACCGGCTGCTGAGCGTCAACCACCAGCCCCTGCGGGACATCATCGACTACAGCTACCACACCGCTGCCGACGACGAACTGCTCCTGGAGGTCGCCAAGCCGGACGGCGAGGTATGGGAGCTTGAGATCGAGCGGGAGCCGGGGGAACCGCTGGGACTCACCTTCCCGGCCCCGGAGCCGGCCCGGTGCCGCAACAACTGCGTGTTCTGCTTCGTCCACCAACTCCCCCCGGGGCTGCGCAAGCCGCTCTACGTCAAGGACGAGGACTACCGCCTCTCCTTCCTCAACGGCAATTACGTCACCCTGGCCAACCTGAAGCGTGCCGAACTGGCCCGCATCATCGACCAGCGCCTCTCGCCGCTGTACATCTCGGTCCATGCCACCGATCCCGCGCTGCGCGAACGATTGCTGGGCCGGCAAGGCATCCCCCCCATCCTCGGTCAGCTGCGGGACCTGGCCGCCGGCCGCATCAGCATGCATACCCAGGTCGTGCTCTGCCCCGGCCTCAACGACGGCCTTGAGTTCGAGCGCACCGTGGGCGACCTGGCAGGACTCTACCCGGCGGTGCAATCCCTGGCCGTGGTGCCGCTGGGACTGACCCGCCACCGCGGCCGCCTGCCGCAGCTTGCGCCGGTGGATGCCGGCTATGCGCGGGACTTCGTCACCACGTGGGGGCCGCGGGCCAAGGCCCTGAACAAGCGCCTGGGCGAGCCGTTTCTGTTCCTGGCCGACGAGTTCTATCTCAAGGCCGGCCTCCCCTTTCCCCCCCTGCGGGAGTACGGCGACCTGCCCCAGATCGAAAACGGGGTCGGCATGGTGCCCCTTTTCCAGCGGGATGCCGCACGACTGCTGCGGACGGCCCGGCCGGTGGGCCACGTGCGGGTCACGGTCGTAACCGGCGTCTCGGCCGCGGGGTTCGTGGGTGAATTTCTGGCGCAACTGGGGGAGCGGACCGGAGCGGAGATCGTGCCGGTGGCGGTGGAAAACCGCCTGTTCGGCGACAGCGTGACGGTGAGCGGCCTGGTGGCGGGCAACGACATCCTGGCCGCGCTGGAGGGGCACGAGATCGGTGCGGGGCTCCTGGTGCCGGACGTGATGCTCAAGGAGGGGGAGGGGCTGTTCCTGGACGAACTGTCCCTGGAGGAGCTGCAAAGCCGCCTCGGCCGGCCGGTCGTGACCTTCGACTGCACGCCCCGCGGCTGCTACCGGGCGCTCCGGCAGATGGCCCGATCAGGTGGCTAGTATCTCCCTGACCTTTGCCAGGAGCGCGTCCGCACTGAAGGGTTTTTGGATGAAGTTGCGCTTTTCGTCGAAGACGTCGTTGTGAATGCCCACGGTGTCGGTATAGCCCGACATGTACAGCACCCGCAGCCCGGGCTGGATCGCTGACAGCCGGCCGTAGAGTTCGGGGCCGCTTACCTTGGGCATGACCACATCGCTCAACAGCAGATCGATCCGCTTTTCCGCAGCCAGTTTCATGGCTGCGTCGCTATTCTCGGCGGCCAGCACCTCGTAGCCGCTCTCGCTCAACAGTTCAAGGGCCATGGCGCGCACCATCTCGTTGTCTTCGGCAAGGAGTATGACGCCGCTTTCCTGCCGTACCTCCTCCATTGTATGCGGCACCTCCTCTCGGCGCTCCTGCCGCTGTTCGACACAGGGGAAATAGACCTTGAACACCGTGCCCCGGGACGGTTCGCTGTAGACCCAGATGTTCCCGTCATGCTGTTTGACGATGCCGTAGACCGTTGCCAGGCCCAGGCCGGTGCCGAGCCCGTTTTCCTTGGTGGTGAAGAACGGTTCGAATATCTGCTCCAGGGTCGCGGAGTCCATGCCGTGGCCGGTATCGCTCACGGAAAGCATGAGGTACTCTCCCGGCGCGACTTTGGCGTGCTGCCGGGAATAGGCCTCGTCAAGCGTAACCAGGGCGGTTTCGATGGTTATGACGCCGTTGGCGGCGATGGCGTCCTGGGCGTTGATGGCCAGGTTCATCAGGATCTGCTCCAGTTGGGTCTGATCGGCGCGGATGCCGGGCAACCCCCCTCCCAGGCGCATGTTGATCTCGATGCTTTCCCTGATGGTCCTGCGCAGGATATCGCAGAAACCGCTGATGACCGCGTTCAGGTCAAGGACCTTCATCGTCAGTTGCTGCTTTCGGCCGAAGCTGAGCAGTTGCTGGGTCAGATCCTTGGCCCGGGACGCCGCCAGCATGACCTGCTCCAGACGGCCACTTACCCGGGCATCGTTTGAAAAGTCCTTCATCAGGAGCTGGACATAGACGATGATCGGGGTCAGCAGGTTGTTGAAGTCGTGGGCAATCCCTCCCGCCAGCCGGCCGATGGATTCGATTTTCTGGGCCTGGGCCAACTGCTCGGACAAGATCCTGTTTTCCGCTTCGGCCTGTTTACGGTCGCTTATGTCGCGTGCCGAGACGATCAGGCGCTCGGCAGGGCCGATCGTGGCCCGGCGCATATTGACGTCCAGCCAGAACAGCTCGCCGTTTTTGCGCTTGCCCAGCCATTCGAATGCCTGCGGCTCGCCGCCTGCCGCCCGCTGCATCCAGGCCAGGGCCTCGGACTGGGAATAGGGGGGCTCGCCGGCGCTGAGCGCCTCCACATCGAGCCGGCATGCCTCTTCCCGGCTATACCCGAACAGGTCGCACATGGTCTGGTTGACATCCAGGATTGCGCCGTTGTCCAGGTCATGAATAAAGACGGCATCGCCGATCAGGTCGAAGATGGCGCGAAAACGCTCCTCGCTTTCCCGCAAGGCCTCCTCGGCCCGCTTTCTCTCGCTGATGTCCAGCATCACGCCGACCAGGCCGCGGAGTTCCCCGTTTGAACGCAGGATGACGGACTTGTGAAACATCACGTCATGCAGTGTGCCGTCGGCGTGGCGAAAGGTCGCCTCGTAGATCTGCGTGCCGCCCCGCGCCATCAGCTCCATGTCGGCACGATGGTAGATCCGGGCCAGTTCCCGGGGGGCGATGTCGTAAGCCGTGCGGCCGATGATCCTTTCCCGGGGAATCCCCATGCTGCGGGCAAAGGCCTGGTTGCAGTTGAGATAGACGCCGTCCACGTCCTTGTAAAAAACCGGGCTCGGGATGGAGTCTATGACGCAGGCCAGCAGCTCGCGGCTCTCCTCAAGCTCTTCGAGCCTGCGCTGCAACTCGGGGAAAAAGCTCTTTCGCCCCGACATGCTGCCCAGGCCGATAACGGCATCGCGTTGCTGTTGCCAATCCAAATCCATCAGAGCGCCTCTTCGTAGATGACTTCGATGTCCCGTTGCTGGTGCGGAAGGCGGGGGTTGGTTATCATGCAGGCATCCCGCAGCGCATTGGCCGCCAGGTCGCCCACGTCTCCGCTCCGCACGCCGCGATCCCCCAGGCCGCCGGAGATGCCCGCCGCCGTGCGCAGCCGGCGCACCTCGCCGAACACCGCCGCCCGGCACTCCGCCCGGTCCATCTTTCCCGTGTCGAGCCCGAGCGCGCCCCCCACATCGCGGTAACGATCCCCTGCCTCGGCAAAGTTGTAGGAGATGACATGTTCGAGCAGCATGGCATTGCATTCCCCGTGGGGCAGGTCAAGGCGCCCCCCAAGGCTGTGCGCCATGGCATGCGTGGCCCCCAGGCTCGCGTTGGAGAATGCCAGCCCGGCCTCAAGGCTTCCCAGCATCATCTGGCTGCGGTGGTCCAGATCGTGGGGGGCGGCGATGGAGGGAAGCAGGTGGCTGCTGATCAGGCGGATCGCCTGCAGGGCATGGTTGTCGGTAAGCGGGGAATGGGCGTTGGACACGTAGGCCTCGATGGCGTGCACCAGGGCATCCATGCCGGTGCAGGCGGAGAGGTAGGTATCCATGGTGGTGAGGGTCCGGGGGTCGATGATGGCCACGTCCGGGACCACCGCTTTGCTGATGATCGCGATCTTGGTGCGCCGCGCCCGGTTGGAGATGATGGCGAACTGGGAGACGTCGGCCGAGGTCCCGGCGGTGGTGGGGATGCAGATCAGCGGCGGCATGGGGACCGGAATCCGGTCGATGCCCTCGTACTCCAGGATGTTCCCCTGGTTGGATACCACGATGCCGATGCCCTTGGCACAATCCAGGGGGCTGCCGCCCCCCACGGCGACAATCAGGTCGCAGGCCTCGCTCCGGTGCACCTCGGCCCCGGACATCACCTCCTCGGTTCGCGGGTTCGGCGAAACGCCCGAGAACAGCACGTGATCGATGCCGGCATCACTGAGCGCCGCAAGCACGAGTCCGGTCCAGCCGGCGGCTATGACGCCGGGGTCCGAGACGACCAGGGCCTTGCGGGCGCCGTACAGGGAGGCACACTGGCCGGCCCGCTCGATCGCGCCGAGCCCGAAGATGATCTCGGGCGCCACGAACTTTCGTAGTTCAATCGCACTCATCAGCATCCCCTTTCATTGCCCGTTTTTCGGAAGAAAGCTGGAAGATGCAGGTTGCTGCGGCAATAAGGCGAATCCGCGGTGCAGGTGCACGGGTAATAATATAGAACATTGTTACATTAAAATCTACCTATAAAGCTGCTCCCCTGTTTTTCATCGAACCGTCCGCGGAGTATGTGCCATAAAAAAGGGGCCTGCCTGCCGGCATGCCCCCTATCGGTTGAGGCTCAGATTAGTTCAGTGGGTGGTGACCTCGGCGCAATCCTTGCGCTCCCACGAATCCAACTCTCCGTTTTCCAGCCGTACCTGAACGGTTTCGCCCGCGTAGGTGCAGCCGAACGAGTAGCCTATCTGCCCGCTCTTCAGGTTGCGGAGGGGAATGTGTTCTTCGCGCCGTTCGGTCCAATTGCAGACATGATCGTATTGTTTCGCTTGCATACTCTTTCCCCCCTTTCTCTTCTTTTGCCTCTTGTATCCTTACTGTAGTATACCCCCCTTGGGCAGCGCTCCGCAAGCCTCCGTCCTCAGAGGCGGCGCTGCGGGCCGCTCCGGGCAGGTCGCGAAAATTGCACAGATTTAATGCCGTCTCCATCCGTCTGTAACAATCGTGCGGTAGTTTATGCGACAAAAGACTCATCCCGGTTTCAGATGTCTCTGCCACGTCCAAAGGAGGGCCGACATGACGATTCGCCTTGACGAAGATTATTACTACTGGTGTTGCGACTGGTGCGACACCGAAAACCTCGTGCTCTGGGCGGGGCTGCACACCGGCGCGTACTGCGGCGCCTGCCATCGTCCCCTGAACCTGCCCGATGCCACCCGCGGCGTCGCCATTGACGGCTCGATTGCCGCCGGGTTGTGCTGAAGCCGAGACGCACGGCCCGCATTTTGATGTAAAATCTGGATATAACCTGCAATTTTGATATCATGCAGAGCACCCGGGAGATGACGTCCGATCAGGATGTCACCCCGGGGGATGCTCACTCTCCCAAAGGTAAGCTGTCCGCCGCACCGGGGCGGCAGCGAAACATCCAGATCCCATGCCTTCCAGCCCATTCCTGATCATAAATCCCGATTCCGGCAGTTTCAGCCGCAGGCGCATTCGGCAGGTGGTGGACAGCCTCAGGCGCTCCGGCCTGCCTCCCGTCGTCCATCCCGTCAGGAATCCCGCCGAGGCGCTCCGCTGCTGCCAGGCCATCCGCCGGGTGCGGGAACACCCCTTCATCATCGTTGCCGCAGGGGACGGCACGTTCAACGCCGTCATCAACGGCCTCGGCCCCGGCCCGGCAACCCTGGCGGTGCTGCCGCTGGGCACCTCCAATGTCCTGGCGGCCGAGTTGGGGATTTCGTCCCTTGACGACGGCCTCGCGCGGATCTGCGCGGGCAGGACCGGGCCGCTGTCGGTCGGGCTCCTGGAGCTTGCGGCGGGCCGGCGTTATTTCGCCCTCATGGCGGGCAGCGGAGTGGACGGGGCCGTGGTGGGCGGCGTCAGGACGGGGGAGAAGCGGGTGCTGAAACAGGGCGCCTATGCCCTGTCGGCATTCAGGACGGCCATGGCGTGGGATGGGGACATGCAGGAGATCATCGCCGACGGCAGACGATGCCTCTGCCATACGGCGGTGGTATGCAACGCCTCGCGCTATGGCGGCTCGTTCCGGCTCGCGCCCGGCAGCGACCTGTTCCGGGGCGGCTTTGAGATCGCCTGCGTCACGGGCAGCACGAGGAGAGGGTACCTGGCGATTGTCCGCAACCTCTTCCTGGGGCGGCCGATGCCGGATACGGCCATTACCTGGTTCTCCGCCACGGAGCTTGAACTGCGGGGCGCAAAGCCGATCCAGATCGATGGGGATTTCGTCGGCCATGGCCCGGCGAGGATCACGGCGGTGGCCGATTTTGCCCGGCTCATCGTGTAACCCTCGTCCCGTGGGGCGCCTCCTGCTGCTGTGCAGCCTCGCCTGCCTCGCGGCCTGGCCCGGCCGCGCCCTGGCCGCCCCCGGCCGGCCGCTCGCCATCGCCATCCTTGCGCCCCCATCCCTCCTGAGCCGGCCCCCGGCGCGGCTGGCTGTCGAGGATACCGCCGCCCTGTTGCGCCGCGCCTTTCCCACCGCCCTGATCGGCGTTGGCCAAGGGCGGGCCCGGGTGGTCATCCGCCTGCCGGAGATCCCGGCTGCACCCGCTTCCGCCCATTCCGGCGCACCCCCCGACAGCTCCTATTGCTGGCGGTCAACCCGGCGCGGCGGCGTCATTACCCTGAAGCTCGCCGCCGCAACTCCGGAAGGGGTGGCGAGCGGCCTGTACGCCCTGCTCCAGGAACGGCTCGCCATACGCTTCATCCACCCCCGGGAGACGCTCTGCCCCGCCTACCGCTCCTGGCCGCTCAAGCCGGCCTTCGTCTTCACGGGGGCCCCACGGTTTCCCGCCCGGGGTTTCCATCTCCATACCCTGCATCCCATCGAGCTGACCGAACCGCTAATGGACCCGGCCCTGGCCGGCGGCCTCGATGCGGTCAAGGAGTACATCGACTGGCTGGCCCGCAACGGCCAGAACACCATGCAATTCTTCCTCCTGCGGGAAGTGGACCGGGAGGCCTGGATCGGGCACGCCGCCCGCATCGTCGAGTACGCCCACCGGCGCGGCGTCCGCTGCGGGGTGGAGATATCCCTCTCCATGCTCCAGCAGCAGGCCTTCCAGTCCCTGGCCCTGCTGCGCCCGTTCCCGTCCTACACCCGCCAGGTGGACGCCACCCTGGCCTGGCTGTTCCGGGTCCCGTGGGACTTCTTAACCCTGGAGCCGACCATGGGAGAGCACCTTCCTTTCCTGGGGCGCCTGCTTCCCGACGTGCAGCGCCACCTGGAGCGCGAAGTGGTGCGGCGCTACGGCAGCCGGCTCATGTTCGCGACCCATGTCATCCCCGCCGACCAGGGCGAGAAGGTGCGCCGTCCCCTGGAGCCGACCAGCGGCATCCTGATCCACACGGTCATGTGTTATTCCGTCTCCGAGCCCCACGCCCCGGTCTACGGCAACGTCAACCAGTGCTTCATGATGGATGCCGCCCGGGACGAGGTCCGCCGCCGGGAGACCTGGTACTGGCCCGAGTCGTCCTACTGGGTGGGGTTCGACAGCTCGGTGCCGCTGCTCCTGCTCCCCTACCTGGACAGCCGCTGGAACGACATGGACCTGATGGCCCGCCTGGGAGCGGCCGGACATCTCACCTTCACCTCCGGCTGGGAGTGGGGATACTGGCTGATGGACTGGAGCATCGCCCGCTGGTCGTGGCGCTTCAGCGACAACGGCCGCCCGCGCGGGAGCGGCCCGCTCGCCCCGCTCGACGACCTCGTGCCGGACCAGCGGCTGCACGGCCTGTGGGGCGAAGCGCTGCGCCTGCAGAACCGCTACCTGAAGGAGCGAGGCCTCATGCGCTACCTGGCGGCGCTGACCCCCTTCTCCGAACTGCCCCATCCCTTTGACCGCCCGTTCCAGCCCGACCCGGGGTTCCGCTACTCGTGGCTCCTCAAAACAGCGCCCGCCGGGGAGGTGCTGGCCATCCTCGCGGGGCCGGTGGCCGACATGGAGGCCTATGACCGTGCCATGACCTCCCTTGCAGCGCGCATCGACGCCCGGCTCGCCCAACTGGAAGCGGCACGGGGAGACCGCCTCCGCGGCCCGCTCCAGGCGGCCCGGGAGTTGAACCGCGGCTTGCGGGTAACGGCTTTGCGCGCCCGGCATCGCGCCCTGACCCTGCGGGCGCTTGCGGCCAAACGGCCCGGACAGGGGGCATCCCCGCGCCGGGCGGAGGGCTTCCTCGGCCCGGCCGCCGCGGCCCGGAGGGAGGCCCAGGCGCTGGTAGACCGGCAGGAAGCGGGCTATCGTTATCCCCTGGAGCTGATCGCCCGCCGCAACGCCAACCTGACCGCCTATCCCTTTGGCTACCTCTACCCGGCCAGCCGGCTCTTTTTCTGGGAGCGCGAGGAGGAACAGGTCCGGCAGGAACGTTTCGACGCCTTCTTCATGAACCTGTGGGATTTCCGGCGCACCCTCGGAGTGGGGAGCCTCTTCCGGTGAGGGGAACGGCCCGATTCGCAACGCCTCGCATTAACAGTAGCGGCTTTTTGTCGTTTTGAGGCTTGACAGACGGTCCCGGAGGACGTATTGTTTCTTAATCAGGAATGGTTCCTGATTGGGGGAATGCCATCAAACGGGAACAGATCAAGAAAAGCATCATCCAGGGGCTCAGGGAAAAAGGGCTGAAGCTGACTTCCCAGCGCCTGGAGGTCATCGACGTACTCACTCGCGACAAGAGCCACCCCTCCGCCCTGTCCATCTTCAAGAAGGCCCGGGAGCGGTATCCCAGCATAAGCCTGTCCACGGTATACTATACCCTGGCCCTGCTCAAGAAGCACCGGCTGATCAGGGAGCTGGAGTTCGAGGCCATGGACAACCGGTACGACATGGACACGGACAATCATCTCAACCTGATCTGCACCAACTGCGGCAGGATCGAGGACTTCACCGACAGCGTCCCCGTATCGCCCGAAGTGGTGGAGCGACTCACCGGCTTTGCGGCCCACGACATGCGCTTTGAGTACTACGGGTTGTGCAGGCAGTGCCGCGGCTAGTGTCCTGTGCGGTTGATTCGTAGTTGTAATTTCGGCTCTTAAGTCCTTTGCCGTCGTTACGGTTCCTTGATGTAGGCCCTGCTACATCTGCGTCGCCGCGCCTTGGCACCAGCCGAAACAGCTCGAAATTACTTCCGACAACTAACCGCACAGCACGCTGGCACCGTTAATTTTTTGCCGGCTTGCCAGGAATGGTTCCTGGTTAGCCGGGGGGTGTTCTGCATCCCGCAACGGGATGCCCACCAATCACAGAAAGGAGAAACACCAGAGATGTCTTTGAAAGGAACCCGCACCGAGAAGAACATCCTCACCGCATTCGCCGGCGAGAGCCAGGCCCGCAACCGCTACACCTATTTTGCCGCACAGGCGAAGAAGGACGGCTACGTGCAGATCGCCGAAATTTTCGAAGAAACGGCCAGCCAGGAGAAGGAGCATGCCAAGCGGCTGTTCAAGTTCCTGGAGGGGGGCGATGTGGAGATCACCGCCGCGTTCCCGGCCGGGAAGATCGGGACCACCGCGGAAAACCTCCTGGCCTCCGCCCAGGGGGAGCATCACGAGCAGGCCGAGATGTACCCGGAATTCGCCGTCATCGCCAGGGAGGAAGGCTTTCCGGCGCTGGCCGCCGTGTTCACCGCCATCGCCGTGGCCGAAAAGCAGCATGAAAAGCGTTTCCGGGCCCTTTTGGCCAATGTGGAAAGCGACCGGGTCTTCCGGCGGGACGAGCCGGTGGTCTGGAGGTGCCGCAACTGCGGCTACCTGCACGAGGGACCTGCCGCCCCGGAGCAGTGCGCGGCCTGCGCCCATCCCAAGGCCCATTTCGAACTTCTGGCCGAGAATTACTGACCCACGCCGTTTTTCCGGCAGCAGGGGCATGACCCCGCTGCCGGAAAAACGCTTCATCCTTCATCCTGTCTCACCGGTCCCCGCACCCGCCGCCGTCGCAGCCGGGGCAGTGCCCCTTCTTCTTCCAGAGGGAGCGGTAGAGCAGCCAGGCGGCACCGGCCAGTATGGCGGCCATCAGCACGATATCGAATGTTCCCACGTCACACCCCCCATCCCAGGAGCCGTCCCCCCTGGTAGACGATCAACGCCATGCCCCAGGCCAGGGCGCTCTGGTAGGCAAAGGCCACCCCGAACCATTTCCACGAGCCGAACTCCTGGCGCATGGCGATGGCCACCACCACGCACGGCATGTAGAGCAGGACGAACACCATGAAGGCGTAGGCGGAAAGCGGGGTGAAGGTCTGGCGGATGGTTGCCTTCAGGGAGGCCCGGTCCTCCTTCTCGTCCGCCGCCAGGCTGGAGACGCCGAAGGTGGAGACCACATTGGAGACCGATTCCCCCACCGCCTTGCCGAAGGAGACCGCGATCTCCCGCAGGTCTTCCGTGAAGCTCGCCTCCGGCTTTTTCTGCTCGTCCTTCCTGGGGGCGTAGATCTCCCCCATGGTGCCGACCACGATCTCCTTGGCGATGACGCCGGTGATCAGGGATGAGGCCGCCTGCCAGGTGCCGAACCCCAGGGGGCTCAGGACCGGGGCCATCACCTGTCCGGCCTGCCCCAGGTAGGAATCCTTCTTCTGCTCCACCCCCCAGGGGAGGTTCAGGAGGAACCAGACAAAGATGGAGACCGCCAGGATGTAGGTGCCGGCCTTGATGAGGAAGTGCTTCCCCTTCTCCCAGGTGTGCAGGCAGAGGCTGGTGAAGGAGGGCATCCGGTAGGGGGGCAGTTCCATGATGAACATGGGGGCCTCGCCCCGGAACAGGGTGCGCTTGAAGACCACGCCCATGACGATGGCCAGGGCGATGCCCAGCACGTACAGGGACCAGATCACCGTGCCCGGGTTGCGGGGGAAGAAGGCGCCCACAAAGAGAACGTAGACCGGCAGCCGGGCCCCGCAGGACATAAGCGGGATCAACAGGGCGGTCAGCACCTTGTCCCGCGGGTTCTCCAGGGTCCGGGTGGCGTAGATGCCGGGCACGTTGCAGCCGAAGCCGAGCAGAAGCGGGATGAACGACTTGCCGTGGAGCCCCATGGCGTGCATGGCCCGGTCCATGACAAAGGCGGCCCGCGCCATGTAGCCGCTCCCCTCCAGGAAGGTGATGAAGAACATCATCATGAAGATGACCGGGACGAACACCAGCACGAAGCCGACCCCGGAGATGACCCCTTCCGTGGCCAGGGAGACCGTCCAGTCCGGGGCCCCCGCCAGCCCCAGGAGGACCGTCGTCCAGTGTTTGAAGGGGCCGCCCGCCATGTCGTTGATCCAGTCCCCGAAGGGCTTGGACAGGTCGAAGGTCAGCTTGAACACCAGCCACATGGCCGCCAAAAAGATCGGGATGCCGAGGAAACGGTTGAGCACCACCCGGTCGATCCGTTCGGTCAACTCCACCCGGCGCCCCTCCTTCCTGAAGGATACCTCCCGCGCCAGCCCGGCCGCCTGGGAGTACCGGGCGTCGGCCATGACCGCCTCCAGGTCCTCGCCGTGCCCCCGGCGCAGGTGGTGGAAGATCTCTTCCGGCAGGGCGTCCTTAGCCAGGTTGATCTCCCGGCGCAACTGCTCGTCCCCCTCCATGAGCCTGAGCAGGAGCCACCGCTCCGGGTACAGGGAGAACAGGGCCGGGTGCTCCCGGCGCAGGGTGTCGGCCAGCAGCGCCACCGCGGTCTCGATGTCGTCGCCGTAGTTGAGGATGCGCGGGGCATGGTCGGCCGGCAGCGCCGCCGTTTCCAGCACCGCGTCCAGGAGTTCCTTCAGGCCGCTCCTCCGGGTGGCGGAGGTGGGGACCACGCAGACACCCAGCATCATCTCCATGTCGTGGATGTTGAAACGGTACCCCTTGGCCTCGGCCTCGTCAAAGATGTTCAGGGCCATGACCACCGGGATGCCCAGTTCCATGAGCTGCACCGTCAGGTACAGGTTGCGTTCCAGGTTGGTGGCGTCCACCACGTTGACGATCAGGTCGGGCCGCTGTTTCACCAGGTAGTCCCGGGCGATGATCTCCTCCTGGGTGTAGGGAGAGAGGGAGTAGGTGCCGGGCAGGTCCACCAGCCGGATCTTTTGGCCGCTGTGCTCGAACAGGGCCTCCTTCCTTTCCACGGTCACGCCGGGCCAGTTGCCCACCTGGAGCCGCGTGCCGGCGATGGCGTTGATCAGCGTGGACTTGCCCACGTTGGGGTTGCCCGCCACGGCCACCACCAGGGGGCGCGTCCCGGCGGGGTGCTGTGCCTGCTCCGTCATGGGGCCACCTCCACTTCGATCCCTTCCGCTTCCTTCTTGCGCAGGGAGAGGCTGTACCCCTTGATGGTCACTTCCATCGGGTCCCCCAGGGGGGCCACCTTCTCCACCCTGACCGGTTCGCCGGCCAGCACCCCCATGTCCATCAACCGCCGCTTCATGGGGCCCGCGGCCGTGCCGATCCGGACGATCCTCCCCTGTTGTCCCGGTTTCATCATTGCCAGATGCATCACCCTACCTCCGTATCTTTATTTTCATGGCCACGCCGCGATCAATGGCAATCCGCGATTCGTCCACCCGCAACAGCACCAGGCTGCCGCTGTTGTTCAGCATCTCCACCTGTTTGCCGACCCTGAGCCCCATTGCCTCCACCCGTACCTCGTCCGGGGCGCGTTCCACGTTGCAGCGGCACCCACCGCACTCCGGCGTGCACTGCCCGACCTCGGCGATCTCGCCCCGTTCCCCGGGGCTCATCAATCCCAATGACATCATCAGCGCTTCCCCCTTTTCCTGTCCGTGGTGCTAGCAGGTTGTTGAAAAGTTCAGGTTGTTCAAAAATAGTCAGATCGTCGCACCCGCAGTATAATCGCCCGGCGATTATCGGTGACGAAGCGCAGCGGAGTTCATCCCGCAGGGACAGAACCGGAACGGTTCTGCTAAAAGACCCGCGGAGGCGTAGCAGGCCTACTCCGCCGAAGCAGCTTTGGCTGCGAAGGCCGGGCGCTACGCCGCACAAGGTGGCTTTCGAGGACGGCGGTGAGATGGCTGTTTTTCAACAACCTGCTAGAACTTGAGCACCGCCCCGTAGAGCAGGGCCAGATCATCCTCCGGTTTGGTGAGCCCGATCTTCACGCCGGCATTCACATCCAGGAATTCGGAGATCTCGTACCGGGCGCCGACCAGGCCATAACTGCACAATTCGCTGGTGGACCGCTCCTGGGTCGTTGACAGGCCGAAGTCGGTCACCAGGGTCAGCCCCTTCATGACCTGGGCCTCGCCGGCCAGTGAGCCGAACCAGAGATCGGAGCGGTTCTCCTCCCTTTGAAGATCGGTGCGGAAGCTATGGTGTTCGTAGCCCACATTGGCGTGGAGCAGGTATGCCCCCTCGCCGAACTCCCTGGTGGCGATGAGTGCGCCGCCGAAGCCGAAGCGGCCGTCCGAGAGCCCGGTGCCGTACCTGCCGGTGGGCAAAAGGACGGTCGGCTTGACGGCAAGGCTCAATCCCTCGCGCTCGAAGAAGCGGTACTTCAGTTCCAGGGTCATGTCGCCGAACCCGTCGTTGGTCCTGGCCAGCTGGCCCGACTCCCGGACCCGCTCGCTGAAGAGGTAGGGGACCGCCAGGGACACGCCCAGGTCCCTGGTGATGCCGGTGTTGATCTTCATCTCGCCGTCGAATGCCTCGGTGCGGGTGGAGACGCCGTTGTCCGACTCCCGGTCGTGGGTATAGCCGGCGTTCAACTCCACCTCTGCCTTGCCCGGCTCGACGGTCCCGGTATCGTCCGTGACGAGCGGCGGCCCGGCAAAGGATTGGGCCGCTCCCAGGGTCACCATGCCGGTCAGCACCGCCGCTGCGGCCCCCCGCCGTATGATCCCCGCCATGTTGTTGTTCTTCCTGCCCGTGGTGACGGTTTCAGACATTGTTCATTCCTCCCGTGTGATTGATGATATGCATACATTTCAAACATTCGCGGAGCGTGCAGACCCCGCAGGCGTGGTGCATGAAGACCGGGATATCGTTGGCCCGGGCCGCGGCCAGGGCCTCGTGCCGGGCCCGATGGGACACCTTGTTGGTGAAGATCACCACGGCATCCGCATGTTTCAGCTTTGCCGCGATGTTGTTCCGGGCGGTGGTGAACACGCGCAGCTGCACGCCGGCCCGCTCGGCCTCCTGCAGGTACTGGGGCTCCAGGCGGTCCATCCCGCCGATCAATACAACACTCATGGTTTCCTCCCGTGGGGTGAAAGATATTGATAATCATTATCAGTAATACGGCAAAAAAAGAGGGGCGATGATCCCCTTCAGGGTTTGTCTGGTCGGCTCAGTTGTCCCGGCTCTTGCCGGCGGGATGGCTGCTGCGGCGGCTGCCGCGTGCGGCGGCGCGGTCATGGCTGCGGTCGGCGGCTGCACGCTGCGGGGACGTTGTCATGGCCGGCGCATCCGGCGGGCACCCGCCGATCGCGTGTCGCGGCATGTTCCGGCAGGCAGGTGCTTCCATGTGACGGGCCATGTAGGGCGTTTCCTTTGCGCGGGTGTGGGGTGGTCGTGAAAAATCGTTACACGATATTGAAAATTGAAATCAATATACGGATCGGCAGGGGGGCTGTCAAGGACAAATGACAGGGTGGTCGAAAAAAATCACGGCTGCCGGATCGTTGTTCACCACAGCCACATAACTATTGCACACCCTCAACACGTTTGTAATTATTGCCTGCTACCATCGCCACCATGAGAACCTGTAAAGCAGACCTGCACGTCCATTCGAGCCACTCCAACAAGCCCACCTACTGGGCGATGCGCAAGTTCAACTGCCCCGAAAGCTACACCTCCCCCGATTTTCTCTATCAGACCGCGCGCAGCCGGGGGATGGATTTCGTCACCATCAGCGACCACAACAGCATCAACGGCGCCCTGGAGATCGCCCATCTGCCGGGGGTGTTCGTAAGCTCCGAGATCACCGCATATTTTCCGGAAAACACCTGCAAGGTCCATGTGGTGGTGCTGCACATCAACGAGGCCCAGTTCCGCCAGATCATGGAACTGCGCCGGAACATCTACGAGATGGTGGCCTTTCTCCACCAGGAGGGGATCGCCCACTTCCTGGCCCACCCGCTCTATGCGCAGAACGACAAGCTGACCACCGCCATCATCGAGAAATCCCTGGTGCTCTTCACCACCTTCGAGGTCAGAAACGGCTGCCGGGCGCGGCGGTTCAACGCCTTTACCGAGCAGATCGTGGCCGGCCTCGACCGCGAGACCCTGGAGTTGCTCGCCAACCGGCACGATATCACGCCCTACGGCGACACGCCCTGGATCAAGGGGATGGTGGGGGGCTCGGACGACCACGGCGGGCTGTTCATCAGCAGGGCCCACACGGCCGTTGACGGCGTGGACAGCGTGGACGGGTTCATCGAGGCCGTAAAAGCGGGGCAGAGCCGGGCCGAAGGGGAGCACGGCGGCCCCCTGACCATGGCCCACAGCATGTACGGCATCGCCCACAGCTTCTACCGGGAGCGCTTCGGCGACCGCCGCCGCAGTTCGACCCCCTTCATCAGCGCCCTGTTGAACCGCTTCTTCAATGTCGGCTCGGCCAGGGAGTCGTTCGTGGAAAAGCTTCGGCTGTTCATCCTCAAGAACATCCCCGAGTCCCGGAGCCACCGCGAGCGGAGCTTCGAGGAGGTCCTGGACCGCGAGGCCCGGGTGCTGCTCAACGACAGCGTCTTTCTGGCCACGCTCAAGGGGGCCGACCAGAACCGCACCATCTTCGCCGTGACCAGCTACCTGGCCAACCGGATGATCTACATCTACACCAACCGCCTGATGACCTTGCCGCTCTCGGCCGGTTTCTTCGACTACGTCACCACCCTCTCCACCATCGGCCTCGTGCACCTGCTGGTTACGCCCTACTACCTGGCCTTCCACCACCAGCACAAGGGCAAGGACATCATGCGCGGCCTCAGGGAAACCTTTCCCGCTGCCGGCGATGGGGGTGGCGGCGAGAAGATCGCCCTGTTCACCGATACCCTGGACGAGATCAACGGCGTGGCGATCACCATCCGCCGCCTGATCCAGACCGCCCGCAACCGGGGGGTGGAGTTGACGGTGATCACCGCCGGGGCTGCGGATGCGCCGCTCCCGGAAGGGGTCAAGCGGTTCGAGTCGGTGGGCGATTTCGTGCTGCCGGAATACCCCGAGCTGAAGCTTTCCTTCCCGCCGATCCTGGATGTCATGGACTACATCGAGCAGGGGGGCTTTACCCGCATTCATGTGAGCACCCCCGGAACCGTCGGCCTTTTGGGGCTTTTGATCGCCCGCATGATGGACATCCCGGTGGCCGGCACCTATCACACCGACATCCCCCAGTACGTGCGCAGCCTGACCAACGACGAATTCCTGGAACAGGCCGCCTGGAGCTACATGATCTGGTTCTACAGCCAGATGGAAGAGGTCATGGTGCCGTCCAACGGCACCCGGCAGCAACTCCTCTCGCGCGGCCTGGCGGAGGAAAAGATGAAGCCGCTGCCGCGCTGGGTGGACACGGAACAGTTCACGCCGGTGAGGCGCAGACAGGATTTCTGGACCAGCCGCGGCATCCCGGAGGGTATCAGGCTCCTGTACGTGGGGCGGGTATCGCGGGAAAAAGCGCTGGAACTTTTGGCGGAAACGTTCCGCGAGCTGATCGACTCCGGTTTCGACGCCTCGCTGGTGGTCGTCGGCGACGGGCCGTACCGCCAGGAGATGGAGGGGGGCCTGAAAGGGTACCCGGCCTTCTTCACCGGCTACCTGGCGGGGGAGGAGCTGCAGGACGGCTACGCCTCGGCCGACCTGTTCGTCTTCCCCAGCGCCACCGATACCTTCGGCAATGTGGTCCTGGAAGCCCAGTCCTCGGGGTTGCCGGTGATCGTCTCCGATGCCGGCGGTCCGAAGGAGCTGATGGTGAACGGCGAGACCGGCATGGTCTTCAGCGCCGGCAGCGGAGAAGGACTGGCCGCCGCCATCAGGTATTTCCTCAACAACCGGGCGGTGCTGGCCGAGATGAGCCACAACGCCCGCAGATTCACCCTCCTCAGGGCCCCCGCCAGCGGCGACGCCTACAGCACCATCCTGCAAAGCGGCCGGGCGGCCTGACCCCGAATCGAGTTCCTCCCCATGAAATGCCGGGACAGAAGCGTTGTCCCGGCGATTTTTTCCCCTGATTGCAGCCGGCCTGCTACCGGAGCCGTTTGTTGACCACCACCGCCGATCCGGCCTGGGCCTTGGCGGCCTTTTTGACCTCGGTGGCCAAGGAGGCGAGCTGGGCATAGGATTTGACCGGCATCAGGAGGGTGTTGACGATGCCGATGGAGAGGGAGAGCAGCCCGAAGGTCTCCTGTTCCCCCTTTCTGCTGACGGCGTTGTAGCAGTTCGCCCGATAATCGGCATCGCCGTGGAAGAGCGGCAGGTGCCCCTCGAATTCCCTGATGATCTCGTTGATCAGGGGCTGGGAGCCGTGGGGAGGGGTTATCAGGATGAAATCGTCGCCGCCGATATGGCCGTAAAAACTGTTGCCGCCCGTGGCGGAACGCCCCATGACGCCCCCGATGATCTCGGCCAGGGCCTTGATGACCACGTCCCCTTTCTGGAAACCGTAACAATCGTTGAAGGGCTTGAAGTTGTCGATGTCGATATAGGCGATGTCAAAGGCCCTGCCCGACTCCAGGTGGCCGGTGATCTCCCGCTGGATGCTCGTGTTGCCCGGCAGGCCGGTCAGGGGGTTGGCCCCCTTGGCCAGGGAGATGTTGATCTCGGCCATGGCGTTCACCAGCTTTTTTACGTCGACGACGCCGGCGTATCTCCCCGACATGGTCGCACAGATGTTGTCGATGCGCGCCAGGCGCCGCTCCTGCAACTGAATGGCCCGCGCCGCCTCCTCGATGCTCGTGTGGGCATCCAGTATCAGCTCCACGGGGGACATGAGGTCCCTGATCCTCTTGGAATGATTGATGTGGAAGCCGAAGCCGTGCCGGCCGATGACGTGTTCCTCAAGGAACGTGGCCCGGTTGAGGATGCCGGCCACGCCGCCGTTTTCCACCACCGGCAGGACGAGCAGTTCCCGGTCGTTCTGGAAGCGGCTCAGCGCGGTCGGGATCGTATCCGTGGGCGCCACCGGAAGGGGATGGAGCAGGATATCGCCCAGGTGTCCCACCAGCGTGGCCGGGCCGGCGGCCTGGGAGGTCGTCATGGGCAGCAGGAGCGGGGCCGGCTCCGTCCCGACGGAACGCAGGCGCCTGATCACGTCGCTGGCGGCATCCCGCACCGGCATCGCCCTGCCGGTGCGGATAAAGTCCTCGAAGAGGTGCGGTTCCAGCGGCTTGGAATAGAAGAATCCCTGCACCTCCTGGCATTTTCTCCTCGTGAGGAATTCGAGCTGTTCCGCCGTCTCCACCCCCTCGGCCACCACCGCGAGGTGCAGGGAGTTGGCCATGGCGATGATGGCGTCCACGATGGCGGCATCGTCGTTCCGGGAAACGATCTCGCTGACGAACGACCGGTCGATCTTGATCTTGTCGATGGGCAGATGTTTGAGGTAGGAGAGGGACGAGTAGCCGGTGCCGAAATCGTCGATGGATATGGCGATCCCCTCCCCCTTGAGCTTGAGCAGTTTGGTGACCGTGTCGTCCGTATCGCCCATCAGGGCGCTCTCGGTGATCTCGAGTTCGAGATTTTGGGGGGCGAGGCCGGTTTGCGCCAGGATGGTCAGGACCTTTTCCACAAACAGATTGTCGCGCAACTGGCGCGTGGAGATGTTGACCGAAACCTGGAGCGGCTGGAAGCCCGCCTCCAGCCAGGCCTTGCATTGCATGCACGCCGACCTGAGCACCCACTCGCCGAGCTTCACGATCATCCCGTTTTCTTCGGCAATGGGGATGAACTTGGCAGGGGAGATGACGCCGGATCCGGGGCGTTTCCAGCGCAGAAGCGCCTCCATGCCCGTGACGTCGCCGCTCTCGACGGTGAATTTGGGCTGGTAGCAGAGATAGAACTCGTTGTCCTCGATGCCCCGCAGCATGCTGGCCTCGATCTGGTGCCGTTCAAAGGCCTTGCTGTTCAACTCCTCGGAAAAGAACTGGAAGCAGTTGCTGGTGTCCTGGTCGCGGGCCTGGTTCATGGCGATGTGGGCATTCTGCAGCAAAACATCCGCCGTAAAGCCGTCTGCCGGGAAGCAGGCCACCCCCATGGCGGCGGTTACCAGCATCTCCCCCTGGGGCAGGGCGACCGGCTCGCCGAACATGGCCTGCAACTTGCTCAGTATGGTTGCGATGTCCGGTTCCAGCGCCCGTCCTCCCAGCACGATGACGAACTCGTCGCGGTTGATGCGCGCCACGGTGTCGCTCTGGCGCAGCAGCGTCCGGAAACGCTCCGCAAGCGCCCGGGCGATATCCCTGCTTCCGCCGTGGCCGAAGGCGTCCACGATGCTGGTGACGCCGGATAACCCGATGTAGATGATGGCCGTGCTGCGGTGCTCACGGCTGCCGAGGGCAATCACCTGGTTGAGTCGGTCCATGAGAAGGTTCTGGTTGGGAAGGGCGGTCTCGGCGTCGTAGTAGACCAGCTGCTGGATCTCCTCCTCGGCCCTGATCCGTTCGGTAATGTCGCGGACAATGGTAATGGCGCATTTCTCGCCGTTCAACGTGATCAGGCGGGCCGACAACAGCCCGGTGACCAGCACCCCGTCCTTTTTCCTGAAGGTGGCGGTCTGGTTGTCCACCGAGCCGTGGCGTTCCAGCAGCGCCGCAAGTTCGAACTGGTCTTCGGGGTTTTTCCACAGCCGTATGTGGCGCGGCGTCGTGCCGATGACTTCGGTTTCGCTGTACCCGCTCATCAGGGAAAAGCCTTCGTTCACGTGGATGAAGACGCCGTCGCTCAGCCTGTTGATGTTGATGGAGTCGGGGGAAATCTGGAAGGCCTTGTAGAACAGGTCGCGGGACAGCTTGATCTCGCCGGTGTAATGCCTGATCAGGACATAGAGCAGGGCCGACGTCAAGAGGACAAAGAGGCTTCCTTCGAGCAGCACCAGCATGAGGGGGTGCGCGGCCTTCATCACCATCGGGTCGGAAACCATGATCAGGCCCAGCGCCATGGCGGCGTACAGTACGACGATCCTGCCGGGGGAAAGTATCAAGCTTGTGGAGCCGTTTTCATTCATGAAGGACCCGTGGTGAAGAAGATGCCGGCGAGGTCGTGCGTGCCGAACCCATAGGATACATCCTCCCGGAGGCTACCACGCGACGGTGACAAGGGGGTTACGATCCTGTTGCGTTTTTGCGTTAAATGCGCCGTGGTCCTGCCCGTTGTTTCGGGCCCCAGGCCGCCTCGGGCGGTTTGTGCCAACCATGCAACGTCGCCGCCGGCATGGCGGCACCTATCCCGGCGCTCCCC
>Ga0207857_1000025_pt1 | contig 56831 bp, 38 predicted proteins | sample LuqExpMetageno22_FD_187780 | JGI IMG/M metagenome (GOLD analysis project Ga0207857, IMG submission 187780) | Tropical forest soil microbial communities from Luquillo Experimental Forest, Puerto Rico - Sample 22 (SPAdes) | ecosystem: Environmental > Terrestrial > Soil > Tropical forest ... | reverse complement strand
CTGAAAGGGTTACTCGGTATCTTGGCGACATGGCGGCCTCCTTGAATGAGTTACGCCAGTATGCCATATACTGCTAATAAACGAAATATTAAATGTTAACTGGTACTAGTGGGAATCCTTCACCCCGAACACCGGCAGGACCCTCGTCACCAGGAAGAAGAGGACAAACGGCGTGACGATGACCGTCAACGCCCCGAACAGCCCTTCTTTGAAGGTTTCCAGGCTATCGGGCCAGACGGGCAGGCGATACTCCATGAAGCCGGCGAACGAAGCCGAAAAGGCCTGACCGCCGATGACGACGTTCCAGCGCATCATGAAAACCCCCAGGAGCACCAGCAGGGAACCGAGCGCGGCCCTGCGGACCGTCAGGCGCGGCGTGAGGAACAGGATGAAGGGGACCAGATTGCCCAGACCGTACTGGAGGATGAAGATCTTGGTGAAGTCCTTTTCGTAGATGACGCTGCGCAGGATGTCCCACGACCTGACCGCCGTGTAGCCACGGAAGATCAGGTCCAGGAGCTCCAGGGTAATGGCCAGGAACAGGAACATGACCAGGTATTTGGCCGTCATGGTGACGACCTGCACCTCGGCGCTCTTGAGGTCATCCGTGGCGGGGAGCCACGGGTTGTCCTTCCGTTTCCAGGTCAGGAGCAGCTTGCGGATCTCCATGGTCACGATGTAGGTGATCATGCAGAGGGCAATGCCCGACACAACGGCCGAGCAGATGAAGATGACCGGCATGAGCGGGGTCATCCAGAGGGCATTGGCCTTGACCGACCCGAAGATAAAGCCCGCGTATCCATGAAGAAAGCATGCCACCGGGATGCCGATGGCCGCGAGTCGCCCCACGGCCCGTTCGTCCTTGTGCAGGGCCTCGGCGCTGAGATCCATGGCCCCCATGGCGAGCACCGTGTAGATGGCCAGGCGCAGCGAATCCACGGCGCTTTTCTCCGGTTTCCCCCGTAACGCCAGGATGCTTTCGACGATGAACCTGCGGTAGACGAACCAGATCTCGGAGGCCACGATCATGCCGTAGGTGGTGAAGACGATGCCGAAGGCCGCGATTGCCGAGGTGAAGTGGGGGGTCATCAGGACGTTGATCCCCCGGAACGGTTGCTGCAAGTGGAGCAACAGGGGCATCATGGCCACGGGCAGCAGGGCCAGGGAAAACACCAGGGAAAAACGGGCGATCTCCTTCAGCTGCTTGACCCCGAACACATGGTACAGGGAGGAAAGGACGAAGGCGCCCGCCACCAGGCCGGTCATGAAGGGATACATGACGATCTGGATGGACCAGTAGATATACTCGTTGGGATAGACGAAGAACTCTTTTATCGTCCAGACTTCACCGTGTACCATGCTATTTCACCTCCTTCGAGAGTCCGAGGTAGAACACCTGCGGCTTGGTGCCGTACTCTTCCTTCAGGACGTTCACCCGTTCCGTCATGATGACCTTGGTCACCGGATCATCCGGGTTGCGCAGGTTGCCGATCCTGCGCGCGCCGAACGGGCAGGCGTCCACACAGGCCGTCTTCATCCCCTGGGAAATGCGGTGGTAGCAGAAATTGCACTTCTCCGCCACATGGTACACGGGGTGGAAGAACCGGACGCTGTACGGGCATCCCATGATGCAGTAGCCGCACCCGATGCACCAGCTGCGGTCCACCAGCACTACCCCGTCGGCGGTCTGGTAGGTGGCGCCGACCGGGCAGACCTGGACGCAGGGGGGGTTATCGCACTGGTTGCAGAGCTTGGGAACGAAAAAGGCCTTCTCGATGTCCGCCGGCGGCACCTCCAGCATACCGTCGCTGTTTTGGTCGATCTTCGCCGTGGTAAAGCCGTCCCGCGCCCCCTTGGGGGAATCAATGTGCGTCGTGCCGTCCCTGGTTACCACGTAACGCTCGACCCACGTGCGGGTCACGTTCGCATCATAGGGTATCTCGTTCTCGATCTTGCAGGCCTTGACGCAGAATCCGCACCCCACGCATTTCTGGGTGTCGACGAGGAACGCCCAACGGACCTTGCCCGTACCCTCCTTTTCGGCCTGCAACCTCGTGGGGTTGAAGACCTCCAGGGCAGTGAGCGGCAATGCGATGCCGCCAACCACGATCATCGCCTTTTTGCAGAATTCACGGCGGTTCATCATGACATTACCTCCCGCTTCTGATTCATCGGCTTCGGGTTGTGGGGAATATGGCAGAGCACGCATTCGGCCTGCGGGTGATGGGTTTCGGGGTTGATGCCGCGTATGCCTCCCCGGTCGCTTGCCTTATAGGGGAGAAAGGAGTGGCAACGGATGCACAGGGACCGGCTCCGGTCGATGGTCAGACCGAGGGGGTCCTTGGGGTGGTCATAATTGGGACCATGGCAGTTTTCACAGCTGATGGAGCTGTGGGCGGAGTTCCTGATGGCGTCGTACTTGTCCTGGTGACATTCCCGGCAGACCCCGGCTGTCTTGTATTTTACGCGGACAGCCTTCCATTCCGCCTCGTTGCCCTTGCGGTGCCAGCCATACATGTAGCCGCGTTCGTAGACACCAAAGTCACTTGGGACTAACAATGTTCTAACGAATAAAATGCACCCCACGACAGCCAGGGCAACGAACAATGGACGCCAAACATGATTTTTCAAGTTTCGCACCTCCGCTGCTTAGTTTTTTCAGATAGTTATACCATAAATCCGCCGCAGACTCACGTCATACTCTCTTTTATATAACAGTGTTTAATTTATTCGCTGATCGAAAGTTTGTCAACACAAGTTTCACGAAACGCTGCTTGACGGGCCAATCCGCCCCTTGGCGCCGGCATTTATAAAAAAGTTTTGACAAAGTATACACTATCATTGTAATATGTTGTACTTATATGCATTTTTGCCAATAAACACCAGAAACAAGGAGCACGACGTCTATGGCCATTCGCAAAACAGCCGGGTACGCCTGGAATATTATCAGCCTGATCGGGATTATCCTGGCAATGACCGCCACAGGCCTCATCGTCGCCTTCAGCGCCTTTGAGATGATCACAGGCATCGAACACCCGTATCTCGGCTTGATGACCTATTTCCTCTTCCCGGGCATGCTGATCTTCGGCCTGGTCCTCGTGCCGGTCGGGGCATGGCGCGTCAGGGAGCAACGCCGCAAAGCGGTGCTCGAAGGGATGACCTCCCTCGAAGAGGAGATCCCCAAGTTCCCCCGCATGGATCTGAACGATCCGCACAAACGCCGGCTCTTCATCTTCTTCATCGTCGCAACGGCGGTTTTCGTCGTGGTTGTGGCGCTGGCCTCCATCAAGGGCTATGAATTCACCGAATCCACCACCTTCTGCGGCGAACTCTGCCATCCGGTCATGACCCCCGAGCATACCGCCTGGAAGAACTCGCCCCATGCCAAGGTCAGATGCGTTGAATGCCACGTGGGCCCGGGGGCCGCATGGTACGTGAAAGCCAAGATATCGGGCATGAAGCAGCTCTATGCCGTACTGTTCCATACCTACCCGGAGACCATCGAGACCCCCATCGAAAACCTGCGCCCGGCCCGGGAGACCTGCGAGCATTGCCACTGGCCCGAAAAATTCTACGTCGGCCGCCAGAAGATATTCTATCACTACGCGCCCAACGAGGAGAACACCCCCCGCAAGATCGACATGCTGATCCATATCGGCGGCAACCCCAAGCAGCCCAACGCCAACGGCATCCACTGGCACATCGGCCAGGAGGTGTATTTCGTTGCCCGCGACCAGAAGCGGTTCGATATTCCCTACATAGCCGTCAAGGGCAAGGACGGCAAAATGACCGAATATATGAATGTGGAAAAACCGCTCACCAAGGATGAGCTTGCCAAAAGCAAGAGGCGCCTGATGGACTGCACCGACTGCCACAACCGTCCGACCCACATCTACCATTCGCCCAACGAGGAGATGGACCTGAACTTCGTATCCGGCCACATCGACCGCGGGCTCCCCTACATCAAAAAGGTGGCGGTGGAGATTCTGAACAGGCCGTACAAGACCAAGGAAGAGGGTTTCGCCGCCATCGCCCAGGACATCCCGGCCTACTATGCCAAGAACTACCCGGCCGTTGCCCAGCAGAAGGCGGCCGCCATCAACCAGGCGGTGGAACAGGTAAAAGACATCTATGAACGCAACTTCTTCCCGGCCATGAAGGTGAAGTGGAACACCTATCCGAACAATATCGGCCATTTCTACACAGCCGGGTGTTTCAGATGCCATGACGGCAAACACAAGACAGCCGAAGGCAAGGTCATTTCCAAGGACTGCGCCCTGTGCCACGACGTTCTGGGCCAGGTCCAGGAGAATATCCCGGCCGGCAAGCAGGTCACCCAGTTCGTCCATCCCGTGGACATCGGCGACGAGCTGTACAAGACCAACTGCAGCGAATGCCATTCCGCGGGGGGCCACGACATCCCCGGCGAGGGCCAGGGGCAACTCACCGGCCGCCGCTGACCCGGCCAGCCGCAGCCGGCACAAAAAAACATCCCCCGGAGACCGTTCTCCGGGGGATGTTTTTTTTAGCATTTCCATCGGGATAATGAGAGGCTACAACTCCTCGAAACCGTCCCCGGCGTCACCCCCGCCCCCATCGGACGGTTCCCCGGCATCGTCATCGTCCGCCTCCAGGGCATCATCCCCGAGATTCCTGAGAAACTGCTCGTTATCGCGTATGACCTTCTGCACATCCATGAGGAGTTTTTCCAAGGCGTCCAGTTCCTCCGGCATATCCCGCCTCCCGATCACGTGAGCATTTCAAGATAGCGCTCCGCATCCAGGGCGGCCATGCAGCCGCTTCCGGCCGACGTGATCGCCTGGCGGTAATAATAGTCCTGCACGTCACCGGCCGCGAAGACGCCTTCGATGTTGGTGGCCGTGAGATTCCCCTCCAGGCTGCACTTGGTCCGGATGTAGCCGTTGTCCATATCCAGCTGCCCCTCGAAGAGGGACGTGTTGGGCGTGTGGCCGATGGCGATGAACACGCCGTGGACCGGGACCTCCTTGGTCGAACCGCTCTGATGGCGGATGCGGATGCCGGTCACGCCGCTGGCGTCGCCCAGGACCTCGTCCAGGACATGGTGCCACTCGATCGTGACATTGCCGTTCTTCGTCTTTTCGATCAGCCGGTCTGCCAGTATCTTCTCGGCGCGGAACTGTTCGCGGCGATGCACCACCGTCACGTGGCGGGCGATGTTGGAGAGGTAGAGCGCCTCCTCGACCGCCGTGCTGCCGCCGCCGATAACCGCCACGTCCTGGCCGCGATAGAAAAAGCCGTCGCAGGTGGCGCAGGCGGAAACGCCTTTTCCCCGGAAAGCCCGCTCGGACGGGAGCCCCAGATACTTGGCCGAGGCGCCGGTGGCAATGATCAGGGCGTCGCAACTGTAGAGGCTGTTGTCGCCTTCGAGCACGAACGGCCTCTGGAGAAGGTCGGCACGCTTGATATGGTCCACCACGATCTGCGTGTTGAATCGTTCGGCGTGTTGCCGCATGCGCTCCATCAGGTCGGGCCCCTGGACGCCCCCGTGCTCTCCCGGCCAGTTGTCCACCTCTGTGGTCGTCGTCAACTGCCCGCCCGGCTGCATGCCGGTGATGAGAACAGGGTTCAGGTTGGCCCGCGCGGCATAAATGGCCGCGGTGTAGCCTGCAGGTCCTGCGCCGAGGATGATCAATCGGTGATGCACTGCCTCCATGGTGCCTCCTGTAACATATTATTCGTTTAATGTACCAGTAATCCGGAAACTTGCCAAGGGCTCAAAACAACGGTCGTTCACATTTACCGGTTGCCGGAATCGTCAGGGGGAAAACCGGGCGCAGGGAACAAAACAGCCAGGGCGCAGGAGATCATTATGCCTTTGTTGCGGGTCCGGCGCAACGCCGCTGACGGCTTTTTTCAACAGCCTGTTTGACCATGGTCGGCCCCTCTGGTACTATAGCCCGAAACAACCCTTGGAGTGCCGACGTTCCATGCCCCTTTACGAACTCATACAGGAAGCCTACGACCGCCTCAGGAAACGTGTCCGCCGCACGGAACTCATCTATTCCCACCACTATGCCGAGCGCTTGGGGGTGCCGCTGTTCTTCAAGTGTGAAAACCTCCAGCGCACCGGCTCCTTCAAGATCAGGGGGGCTCTCAATTTCATGACCGCCCGGACGCGGGAAGCCCTGAAAAACGGCGTCATCACCGCATCGGCGGGAAATCATGCCCAGGGCGTGGCCTTTTCGGCGGACCTCCTGGGCGTCAAGGCAACCATCTACATGCCGGAGATCACCCCGCCCCAAAAGGTTCAGGCCACCCGTGACTACGGCGCCGACATCGTCCTGGTCGGCAAAAATTTCGACGAGGCCTGCGAGGCGGCGCAGGAGGCCCAGCGTTCCACCGGCGCCCTTTTCGTGCACCCTTTTGACGATGAGCTGATCATGGCGGGCCAGGGCACCATCGCCCTGGAGATCCTGGAAGAGTTGCCGGACGTGCAGAACCTGCTCGTCCCAGTGGGGGGCGGCGGCCTGATCGCCGGTATGGCCGCGGCAGTACGGGAGCGAGCCCCCCATGTCCGCATCATAGGCGTCGAATCCATGGCCGCCCCGTCCATGTCGGCCTCGTTTGCTGCCGGCGCCCCCTGCGAAGTCCCGGTCAGGGTGACGCTCGCCGACGGCATCGCCGTAAAGCGGCCGGGGCAGTTGACCGTGCCCATCATCCGGTCCTGCGTCGATGAGATCGTCGTGGTGGAAGAGGAGGAGATCGCCCAGTCCATCGTATCACTCCTGGAACGGACGAAACTGCTGGTGGAGGGGGCCGGGGCCGTTCCCCTGGCGGCGGTGCTGCACGGCAAGGTGCGGAACCTGAAGGGCAAGACGCTCTGCCTGTTGTCGGGCGGCAATATCGACGTCAAGACGATTGCGCTGGTCGTGGAGCGGGGGCTGGTGGCCGCGGGACGTTATCTGAAACTCCGTATCGAGCTGGACGACCTGCCGGGGGCATTGGCGGCGCTGACGGCGGACATTGCCGCAACGCGGGCCAACATCTCCCTCATCAACCACGAACGGCGCTCGGAGGCGATAGCCCTGGGCAAGACATCCGTGGCGCTTGAGCTGGAAACCCGCGGCCGCGAGCACCGTGCCGAGGTGATCGCCCATCTCCGCGCGCGCGGCTACTCCCTGGTAACGGAATAACCCACTCTTTCAAACCAAGGCGCGAGGATTGCGGCCACGAAAGCGTACCGGGGTGGTACGCGAAGGAGCCGGAAACTGGCTAACGCAGCCAGCGCCCCGATCCGGCATCGGAAGCAGGTACGCTCCCCCGGACGGCGCACCATTGCGCCAACGCGTCGGACACCTTTCGGACGAGGGACTCCCACCCGTCCATTCCCTCCTGCCTGAACAACCACACGTTCGGATACCACGGCGTGGTACTGCCCTGCCGCCCCCAGCGCCAATCCGGCGCAGAGGGCAGCATGACCCAGGTTTCCCTGCCGAGCGCACCCGCAAGGTGGGCCACGGCCGTGTCGATGGTTATCACCAGGTCGAGCCGGCCGATCAGCGCCGCCGTATCGCCGAAATCCAGGAGCAGGGGGGCAAACCCGTCACAGGGAAAGGGGAGCCGGGTATGTTCCTCGTCCATCTGGAGAGACGAGAACTCCACCCCGGGGACCCGCCCCAGGGCGGCAAGGGCGTCGGTCGGACAGCTTCGGCCGGGGTCGGGGTACGGTTTTCCCTTCCAGCAGAGCCCGACCTTCAGCCCTGGGGTAACCGGGAGGATGCTGCCCCAGAACTGCCGCTTGTCGGCCGGCTCGAACAGGTAGGGCACCTGTGACGGGACGGTTGCCAGGGTAGTCCCGAAGATCCGGGGAAGGGAGAGGAGCGGGCAGTGCAGATCGAACGGCGGAAGCGGGTGGCCGAAGGGGACGACGCGAATGCCTCCGGGCAGCGACCCCACCAGGCTCACCAGCGGAGGGTGGCATTCGAAGATCACCTCCGCCCCCTGCCCAGCGATCCGGGGGAGATACCGGGCGAACTGGATGGTGTCGCCGAACCCCTGCTCGGCGTGGATCAGGATTCGCCTGCCCGATATGGCTTCCCCCTCCCACTGGGGCACGCCAAACTGCCGTCGGGGCGACGTAAAACGGCGCTTCTTCCAGCGCCATTCGTACTCTTCCCACCCTTTTTCGTAATTTCCGGTAAGGAGCAGCAGTAGACCGCGGTTCCAATGGGCCTCGGCATGCCCGGGGTGCGCGGCCAGCACGGTATCGCACTCCGAAAGCGCCTCGTCGACCCTCCCCAACCCTTGCAGGCAGGTGGCGAGAGCGACCCGCGTATCCGCCAGGGTGGGGCACAGGGCAAGGGCCGCACCATAGCTTTCGGCGGCATCCCCAAGCCGGTTGAGTTCAAGGAGCGTATTGCCCCGGTTGTTCCAAAAGGCGGGGGAGCCGGCACAGAGCGTCCGGGCCTGGTCATACAGGGAGAGGGCTTCGGGGAAGCGGCCGGCATCGTGCAGACTCATGGCGGCGGCGAGGTACTCGTCACAACTCCTCAAACTCCAGCTCCTTCGAATCCCCATTCCCCCCCTCCTGCGGCCGCCACGGAGAAGGGGGCCCGGTGCCGACGAAGAACGCAGGGGAAAGCCGTGTGGTGGTAAAGGGGGGAATTATGCCGGCTGTTCCGGTTTGGTCCGCAGACCTGCGGCAATATTGAAATTGATCTCAATGACGATGGTGAGTTTTTCCGGGTCCGGGAACGCCAGGACCTCGAAAAGACGCTTGTCGATGAAGAGGCTCAGACTGAGGATATCCTCCCGGAGTTTTTTGGGGAGGGGGTTGGAGGGGTCGGCAAGCTCCGTCTGGAAGAAGCTCCACACCTTCTGGTTGAATTTTACCGCTTCCAGGAGTTTCTCGCTTCTGTTGGGCGCGTCCCAGTTGTCCTGCACCTGCTTGAGCATCAGGCCTGCCCGGGAGATGACAGAGGCCTCCAGTTCCCTGCCGCTCAGGCCTTCCTTCTGTATTTCGGTATATGCATTGACGCTGTATTGCATAGATGGATGGCTCTCCCTTTACGGTTCTTTCCCAAAAAATTTTCTCTAGCTGCCGATGCACACCTTCACGATGGCACTATACTCCCAAACTGCACAAATGCAAGGTTTCTCCCCCATCAAAACGCTTTTCCCGCAAAGCCGTCGATTTGGTTGGCGGTGGGATCCATCTTCTTGCCGTTGATATCCTGCCCGTTGAAGGAGAAGACGATCCTGGAGGTGTCGATGGTCCCCGATGCCGAGTCGTTCTGCCGCAACGAGAAATAGATCGTCGCCTCCTGGGTCGTGGGGTCATAGACCACCCGCGAGGGCAGCGGCGGCACGACCGTATCCGACGACCGGTAGGCGCCGTTGTCGTACAGCCCGGTATTGGTGTTCATGACCGCGCCCTGGGCCTTGCGGATGCTCCAGTTGTTGATGTTGTTGACCGAAGAGGGGTCCATGCTCGAATCGAACATGAAGCTGACCGAAACCTCCCTCGCGGCGTCCGGCTGGACGAACTGGTTGTCGAGCGCAAGCAGCGGCACCGCCCCGAGGGTCGTGTTGAAGGTGCTTTTGGCCGTGTCGATCAGAACCAGCTTGGGCTGTTTGATCGTGGCCTTGAGGGTCATCACATCGGAAAGGCTTTCGCTCGTGTTGATCTTCGTAAGTGCGTCTATCTGCGCCTGGACCTTGGCGGTCTGGCCGTTTTTCGCATAGGCATTGCCAAGTTCGTAGATGGCTGCCGTAAAATCCTTTTTGAGGGAGGTCGCCTTCTGCAACGCCTGGATGGCGTCGTCGGTCTTGCCCTGCTGTTCCAGGGACAAGGCAAGGCCGTAATAGGCGTTTCCGTCCTTCGGCGCGAGCTTCACCGCCTTCCGGAAAAAAGGCTCCGCCTCCTGGGGCCTGTTCTGCTGGACGAGAAGCTGCCCAAGGGTATACGGGGCAACGACGTTTTGCGGGTTGAGCCTCGTGGCCGTGCGCAACGCCTTTTCGGCGTCGGCGGGGCGGTTATCCTGGATATAGACATTTGCCAGGTTTACGTAGACATCATCCTGGGTAGGATCGAACTGGAGGGACTGCTTATAGACGGCAATGGCATCCTTGTCCTTGCCCAGCTTCAGGTAGGACTGCGCCAGATAGCTGTAGGCCGCCTTGATATTGTCGTACGTGGACGAGCTGAGATTGCCGGAGGTGCCCGGGTTGTATGCAAGGGCCTGCCTGAAGGCGGCGGCCGCCTGCTGGTACTTCTGGTTCTGGAAAAGGGTCAGGCCGCTGTTCAGCGCATTGACGGCGGCATTGTCGCGGGCCGTCGTATCGGACATGGCCGAAAACAATGAGCTGAGACTGCTAGAATCTATCACGGACGCCATTGTAACCTCCTCCTGGGTCAGCCTACACGTCTACCCTTCTTTATATACTATCGTCAATCTTAAATTGAATTTTACCGAAAAGTGAAGTACATCTGCAAGAAGTTACGAGAACATGCCGATAATTACCCGGAATCAGAGCGCTGCAGGCCGACCATGCTACCTGTCGAACAACAACTCGATCTGCTCCGCCGGCACGAATCGCGCCAGGAGTGGGATGCGGCGGAATCCCTGTGCATGGACCTGCTCAGGCGATACCCCCGGCAGGTGAACCTGCTCGTGGAGGCGGCCGGCATGGCCCTGCGCCGCCAGGCCCCCTCCGTCGCCCAGACGCTTCTCCACCGGGCCCTGGCCATCGACCCGCTCAATGCGCCCGCGTATCTTTCCCTGGGCATGGCCCGCTATGAACAGGACGACCCCGAAGATGCGGAGCGCTGCTTCCGCAAGGCGCTTCTCGTGGCGCCCGGGGATGGCGCGGCGTGCTGGCACCTGGGAACCCTGCTCAACGAGCAGGGACGATTCCTTGAGACGGTGGCGCTGCTTGGCGAGGCGCATCGCAGAAACCCCGAATCCGCCGACATCTCCCTCCGCCTTGCCGATGCCTCGTACGGCGCAGGGCTCTTTGAAGAGGCATACCCCCTCTACCGCGACGTCCTTGGCCGGCAGGCCGACAACGTCAACGCCCTCATCAGCATCGGCGCCCTGTGCGAGCAGCTCGACCGCATGGACGAGGCCGTACGGCACCTCGTGCGCGCCCGGGAACTGGCCCCGGACAACCCCAAGGTCCACCTGAACCTCGGGGGGGTCTGCCGGCGCCTGCTCAAGCTCGACGAGGCGCTTTCCCATTACGAAAAAGCCCTTGCCCTGCGTCCTGGCTACCCGACCGCACTCTGGAACGTCTGTCAGATACACCTGCTGCTGGGGCAATACCGGGCAGGGTTCCGCGATTTCGACAGCCGCTTCGAGGCCGCGCAGCCGGTCCGGCTGCGCGCGACCGGCCTGCCGCGCTGGAACGGAGAACAGGCCGCCGGGAAGCGCCTCCTGGTCCAGGCCGAACAGGCCTACGGCGATACGATCCAGTTTGCCCGCTACGTCCCCCTCCTGGCTGCACGGGGGGTAAAGGTCGTTCTGGAGAACCACCTCGCCCCCCTCGGCACCCTGCTCCGCTCCCTGGAAGGAGCGGAACGGATCGTCAACGACGGGACGGGCGACGACGCCTGCGATGCCGTCTGCCCCCTGCTCTCCCTCCCCCGCCTGCTCTCCACCACCCTGGACACGGTCCCCGACCACGTCCCCTACCTGGCGCCGTCGGCCGAAAGGAAGGCTGTCTGGCACGCCCGGCTGGCCGGAGACGCGGGCTTCAAGGTCGGGATATGCTGGGCCGGCCGGAGATTTCCCGACCAGCGGCGCTCCATCCCGCCCCACCTGCTCGCACCGCTGGGCGGCCTGCGCCATGTCAGCTGGTATTCCCTCCAGGTGGATGAGCCGGGTGGAAGGGACGGCACGAAGAGAGCGGCAGTGCCATTTCCCGACCTGGCCGACCTGACCGGCCTTATCCGCGATTTCGAGGATACCGCGGCGCTCGTCACCTGCCTCGACCTGGTCGTCACCATCGATTCGGCCGTCGCCCACCTCGCCGGCTCCCTGGCGGTCCCCACCTGGCTCCTGCTCCCCTTTGCCCCGGACTGGCGCTGGCTGCTCGACCGCGACGACAGCCCCTGGTACCCGACGGCCCGCCTTTTCAGGCAACCGCGACCCGGCGCCTGGAGCGAGGTGATAGCCGACGTTTTCGCCCAACTCCACAAAAAACGGATGTGATCACCTAAAACATAAATTTTCGCTAAAGTTATTTGAAGGCGGCACCGATAAGTTTTCTAAACGATCATTGTGCGGCAAGAAATGCCGCCGACAACCCAGAAAGGAGCAGTAACCATGGCAATCAATGACATTTCTCTCACCAGCGGCATGCGCAACAACCTGCTGTCCCTCCAGGACACCACCAAACTCATCAGCAGGACCCAGACCCGTCTTTCCACCGGCAAACAGGTCAACACCGCCCTCGACAACCCGACCAACTTCTTTGCCGCCCAGAACGCAACATCCCGCGCTGCCGACCTGTCCAACCGTAAGGACGGCATGAGCGAGGCCGTGCAGATGGTTCAGGCTGCCAACTCGGGCATCACCGGCATCACCTCCCTGATCCAGTCCGCACAGGGTGTTGCCTCGGCCGCCCTGGCTACCACCAGCGCCACCGACCGCAACAACTACGCCAACACCTTCAACACCCTGATGACCCAGATCACCCAGCTGGCCAGCGACTCCGGCTACCGCGGCACCAACTTCCTCAACAGCCAGAACCAGACTGTCGAGTTCGCCCCCGCAACCGGCGGCGCCACCCTGCAGATCAAAGGCTTCGACGCCACGTCGACCGGCCTGGGCCTGAGCACCGCAGCCGCAGCCACCGGCGGCACCGCCGTTACCGGCGATCTCGACTGGGCCGATAAGACCTCCGTCACGCTTGCCGACGGCACTGCCACCACCCAGGGCACCATCGACATCCAGTCTTCGGCCTCCCAGCTCGAAGGCGCGCTCAACACCCTGCGCAGCCAGTCTTCTTCGCTGTCCGCCAACCTGAGCGTCGTCACCACCCGTCAGAGCTTCACCGACAACATGGTCAACACGCTCCAGACCGGTGCCGACAACCTGACCCTGGCCGACACCAACCAGGAAGGCGCCAACCTGCTGATGCTGCAGACCCGCCAGAGCCTGGGCATCACCTCCCTGAGCCTCGCTTCCCAGGCTGCTCAGGCAGTTCTGAGACTGTTCTAATTACGGCGCAGTCAGCCTGAAGGGTAACAACGGGGGGGAAAAGAGCGATCGATCTTTTCCCCCCTTTCCTTTTTTCGTAGTAAACTTACAACATCCAGCAAGGCATAACCTCAATCCGCACCACGATCAGGCAGTCACTGTCGGAAAGCCGAGTACGAGCCCATGTCGCTGAAACTCCATCTCAAGCCCCACGAAAAGATCATCATCGGCGGCGCCGTCATACAGTGCGGCAATCGTCCCATTGAATTCACGGTTGAAAACAACGTGCCCATACTCCGCCAGAAGGACATCATGACCGAGGCCGGGGCTACCTCACCGGCCCGGCGGGTCTATTTCGTGCTGCAGCTCATGTATATCGACAGTGGCGCGACCGGCTCACATTACCGTGATGTTTTCCGCGAGCTGGAGGGGGAGATGACCGCCGCCGTACCGAGCAGCAAACGGTTTTTCGACGAGATCAACGGAGAGATCGGGGCGGGAAGATTCTACCAGGCCCTCAAGGCGGCCCAGGGGCTCATGGCGTACGAGAGCCAGCTCCTGGCCCATGTGGGCGACGCGCCGCCGACTGTTCCGCCTACGGACCACTAAGAGGTTGTTGAAAAACAGCCATCTCGCCGCCGTCCTCGAAAGCCGCCTTGTGCGGCGTAGCGCTGCTACGCCTCCGCGTGGCTTTTCTGCGGGTGCGACGATCTGACTATTTTTGAACAACCTGGGTTTTTCAACAACCTGCTAACTCGTCACATTTCGTCTTCCAGGCGGCAGCCCGCCTTGCGGGCCGCTTCGACGACGGCATCGGCATCGGCCCCCCTGCCCGACTGCCGCAGGTGCCGGACCGCCGTCTCGACGAACATGCCGAACTCCACCTGCCGACTCGCCACGCTCCGGAAATATTCCTCCCCACGCTTGAACTCCTGGTTGCAACAACAAGCCACCCCCCGGATCAGGTCGAACATGACATAGTCATCGCGGTTCGCCGCCTGCTCGTCGAGCTGTTCCAGGGCAGCCAGGTGCCGCCCCCTGAAAATATCGATCAGGGCGAGGTTGGCCCGGGCCTCGCGATAATCCCCTTGCAGTTCCAGCGCGCGTTTCGTTGCGTCGTAAGCGTCCTCGTACCGCCCGGTGCAGAGATTGGCATAACCGAGGTTGAAATAGGCCAGCGCGGACTCGGGATTGTACTCGAGCGCCCGTTTCCAGAGTCCGATGGCCTCCTCATACCTTCCGATGCCGGCGGCCTGTATGGCAAGCTCCACGATCGCCTTCGGCGAGCCGCCGCTCTCGGCGAGTTTCTTGACCCCTATTTCGTAGTACAGCGTCTTTTTGTTTTCCTGACGCTCGTCGTCCAGGTAGCCGTAGTGGTGGACAACCACTCCCGGCGCGGGGGGATAGGGAACCTTCAGGCGGTCCAGGGCAGGTTCCACCATCTCGTGGATCGCATTTTCAAACCGGATCTCCGGGCGATTCGGGAACAGACGCACCTTGTCGCTCGGCATCCATCCCCGGCCCGCCTCTTCCAGCGGATAACGGCCATCGTGCTCCTGCCATTTTTCCACCAGTTTGTTGGTGTAATTCCTGGTGGTCAGGGTATAGGCCGTCGCGGCGCCCCGTGACCCGCCCACCAATTCCCTCAGGGCCTCATAATCGAAGGGGGAGATCACCTCGTCGGCATCCATGACCAGGACCCAGGCGCCTGTTGCGGCGGCTAGGGAACAATTGCGGGCCGCGCTGAAATCCCCTGTCCAGGCATGGGTAACGACACGGGCACCGAACGCCTCGGCAATCTCCCGGGTCCCGTCGCTCGACCCGGTGTCGCAGACCACGATCTCGTCCACTACCGGTTTCAGGCTGGCCAGGCACCGGGGCAGATCCTTGGCCTCATTCTTGGCGATCATGCAGAGGGAGATCGATGTTCCCCTGGCGCGGGCCTCCGGGGGGATCACCAGGGGACCGACCGAGCGCCGCAGGGCAAGGGCGGCATTCACCAGACCCGTGTCGGCGCCGAACAGCACCATGGCGCGCTCGGCATGGGCGAGCGCCGCCGGTTGTTCCCCGGCCCGGATAAGGAGGTCGATCAGCAGGTAACGGAGGTCGCGGTCATCGTCCCTGAAGGGCAGCGCCTCCTCGAACAGCTTGCGGGCAAGGGCCTGCTCCCCGGGGCCGGCGGCGAGCCGGTGGAGTCCGCGGGCCGCATCCAGGCACGCCGGGGCGACGACAAAGGCGCGCCGGTACCATTCGAAGGCGGCCGCGGGGTCGTTGCCCGCCTCCGCCGCCTGGGCAAGGCCGCACCAGGCGTCAGGGTCGGAGGGGTCCATGGCGGCCGCGATGCGGAACGCCTCGGTCGCGCCGGCAAGCTCTCCATGGCACAGGGAAACCACCCCCCGCACGAGGTGGGTGGTGGGGTAGGCGGGGTGGCACCGCTCGACCTGTCTGGCCGTCTCGCGTCCCACCCCCCCCTGGGCGAGGAGGCTGGCCGCCTGGGCGAACAGATAAAGTGCCCGGGGTGTCCCGGAGAGCCGGGGGGCCGGTTTGAGCGTCTGGAGGGCCTCGGCGGCCATGCCCCCCTCAAGGAAAATCTCTGCTATCATGCAGTAAAAGCGCATCTCGCCGGGGATCTGCGCTATGCCTTCCTTCAGCAGCACCTCCACCGCCGTGTTCGACTTGCCCTGGCGTCTGAGCCGGTCCGCTTCCTCCATGGTCTTGAGGGTGACCACCTTGCGCGCCAGGAGCGGCTCGGTGATGGTCCGGCTCCATTTGCGGTTGAAGACGCCCCGGTTGCCCGTCATGGCCTGGGCGTAATCCATGTTGTTGCCGCGAAAGCTGATGCTGCCGTAGTGGTGGATGAACACGTCTCCGGCGATGAGGTTGCGAAACCCTTCCAGTTCGGCCCTGAGGCAGTAGTCGTCATCCTCGAAATTACCGTTGCCGAAGGATTCGTCCAGATAGCCGACGCGGTTGAGCAGGTCCCTGCTGAACAGCATGCAAAAGCCGACGATTCTGCGGTGGTAGATACGCCTGCCGCCAAACCTGGTGCGGATCCCGGCGGCGAACTCATCGAGGCCTGCCCGGGGCGACGAAGGGGCGGCGGGGAGCCGCTGTATGCCGCTGATATTGTTGGTAAGCGGCCCGACGATGCCGGTTTCGGGGTGGTAACGGAAACAGGCCAAAAGCCCGGAAAGCCATCCCTCGGTCACCACCACGTCGTTGTTGAGCAGGAGCAGGTAATCCCCGTGGGCGGCCTCAAGCCCCTGGTTGCACCCCTTGGCAAACCCCAGGTTTGTGCCGTTTTCGATCAGCCGGCACAAGGAGGGTTCCCGGCCGGCCAGCGCCCTGAGCCAGGGGACCGTGCCGTCCGTGGAGCCGTTGTCGATGAAAAGCAATTCGTAGGGCTCCGGGGTATGGCGCCGGATGCTTTCAACGCATTCGATGGTATAGGGAAGCTGGTTGAAGGTGAGGATGATGATCGAGACCAGCGGCTGGGGGCGCTGCGCCGTGCCGAAGAACCTCTCCTCCAGTCCGTCGGCCTGGATGTAGTGATAGTCGTCCCGGAATATGCGCCGGCCCCACTTGCCGAAAAAGCGGGAGCGGTTGCGGTCGAAACGCGCCCTGATCCCCAGGAGCCGCTGCTCGACCTTCTGGTAGAGCCCGGGCAGCCGCGGATCGGCCGGAGCCCCGGCCGTGACCTGGCCGGAGAGTTCCTTCAGCAGGCGTTCATCCTGGGAAAGCCCGTCGTTCAGGGATACGCTCTGAAAATGGACCACGGTAGAGGCGGCACAATACTGGATGCGCATTCCCTGTTCGCGGTAGGCGTAGCAGAGATCGTCGTCCTCCCAGCCGTTTTCGTACCGTTCGTCGAAGGGGCCGTAACGGAAGAACTCCGCCCTGCGGAGCAGCATGCAGGCGCCGGTGATGACCTGGTAATCCCTGCTGCGGTTGACATGGGGCGCGTCGCCCGGCTCCCGGTAGTAGAGGTGATTCGGGTGCGAGCGGGGCGTCTGATGCTCTCCCCACACCTTGCCGCAGTGCTGGACGGCGCCGTCCGGAAAGACCAGTTTGGGGCCCACTATGCCGATGTCGGGTTGGGATGCCAGCGCCTCCACCAGGGGGGGGAGCCAGCCGGGCGCGACCAGGGTGTCGTTGTTGAGGAAGAGCAGGTAGCCGCCCCGGGCAAGGACGGCCCCCTGGTTGCACGATGCGGCAAAACCGCGATTGGCGGGGTTGCGGAAATAGCGCAGCCACGGCTTGGCCCCGGCAAGCGTGCGCAGGGCCTCTTCCGTCCCGTCATGGGAGGCGTCGTCGATGACGATGACCTCGAACTGTCCGGGGTCTGTGCCGTTTTCGAGGGATGTCAGGCACTGCCGGGTAAAATGCAGTTGATTATAGACCGGTATGACAATACTGACGGCAGGTGCCGCATCATGGGGGAGCGATGCATTCATGTCTGGATATGGGGGGCGCGTCGCGCGGCCGGTCAGGTTATGAGCTCGAGAAACTCGCGTGCATCCTTGTTCCACGGTTCCAGTTCAAGGGCTTTGCTCACGAAGATCCTGGCCTGTTCGCCCAGGTTGTTGACGGCACTGATCTGGCCCAATGCCAGAAGGACTTCCACATCCTGGGGATAGTCGCGGAGGACTTCGGTGAAATACCGGATGGCATCATCGGTCCTGCCTAGGGCCGAGTAGTAGAGATTGGCCAGGTTCTTCCGGAACGTCGGGTTACGCGGTTCGAGGCGCACCGCCTGCTCATGGGCGGACAGGGAGCGGCCGGGATCACCCAGGCGGTAGTACAGGACCCCCAGGTCGTTGTACGCAACGGCATGATCCGGCGCCACCTTCACAAGCTCTTCCAACTCCTTCACCGCCTCCGCAACCATGCCTTGCCCGGCGTGGAGGACCGCCACGCGATACCGCTCATCCGGCGATTGGGGCGGCGCCGCCAGGCGGGAAATCGACTGGCGGAGACCTTGGAGCACGGCGTCGAGTTGCGGCGCCGCTGCTGGTTGCGCCTCCTGCATGAATACGCCTGAAGGCGCGCTTGCGGCCTCCTCCCGGCGGATATCATCGAGAAGCCTTCTCGCGTCCTGATTCCAGGGCTCAAGTGTCAGTATCCTGTCGAGGAACACCCCGGCCTCGCGGCTCCTGCCGCTCTTCAGGGCAATAGCGGCCAGGGAGCCGAGAATCTCCGTGTCCTCGGGCCGGTCCCTGAGCATACCGGTCAGCATGGCGATGGCGTCGTCGAACCAGCCGAGCTCGACGGTATAGAATTCGGCCAGGTTTTTGACAAAGGTGGGGTTGCGGGGATCCAGGCGGTTTGCCTTTTCGTAATGCGCCAGGCTGCGGAGCAGGTCGCCGGCGCGGTAATAGAGCACACCCAGGTCATTATGGGCCTGGGCGAAGTCGGGATGGCTCTTGAGAAAAAACTCGACCCGTTCAACGGCAAGAGGTACGTCACCCGCCAGGTACGACTGCAACTGGTCGTAAGCCGCCTGGGCAACCTGGTCGTTCATCGATAATCCGTTCATATCCTTGTGCTCTCTTCCCCCACGCGGCGGGTTCGCCCGTGGAGTCATTCTCATATCACTTCACAGGGACCTTTGCAACGACAAAACATCGGCATCTCCCGGATATCGTTGCAGATACACGGCGCACACATCCCTTCCGTCCCCCCCCAGCCCGGCGTCTCCCAGGCGCTGCGCAAGCGCGAGTACCGTCGGCCGATGGAAGGGGTTGGCCTGGAATGCGGCAACAAGGGGAGCCAGCGCGTCGGGCTCGGCCTGGGCGGCAGCCGGTGCCGGATCAAGCCTGTTCAGGTGATCGCGCACATCAGTGGCATCGGGATGGCGCGCCAGGTAGTTCCGGCAGTGGTCCAGGGCAACCGGACGATAGGGCTCCCCACCGGGGCCGGAGGCCAAACGGACCAGTTCGTCCAGCGCCGCCAGGTTGTCCGGAGCCTCGTGGAGAGACTGCTGCAACAGGTCGGCCCCCTCTTCGTGCCGGCCGAGCTGAAGCTGTGCCATCCCCAGGCCGCACAAGGCCTTGGGGTCGCGGGGATCGACGTGCAGCACGTTGCCAAAGGCGAGCGCCGCTGCTTCGGGCGCCCCGGCCAGGAGGGAAACGATTCCCAACCCGGCGTTGGCCTGCGTATTGCGGATGTCCGCCTCCAGGATCTCTTCGAACAGGACCTGAGCTTCTTCCAGCTTGCCGAGCCGGGTGAAACATTCCCCCATGTCGGCCAGGAGCGCCAGGCGAGCCTGGACAAAGGCCTCGATGGCCTTTGCGAAGCTGCCTTTCCCCCGGTAGTACTCCGCGGCCTTGATCCAATCGTTCAAAGAGTGGGTTCTCATGGTCATCCTTTCTCTATCAGGCACTCAAAACTCAAAGGGTCGGCACATCCCTGGCGCCGGAATATGCCTGCAGTACCGCTTTCATGCGCGGGGAGGCGGAAAGCCGGGCCAGCGGGGTCTCCGCGTATGAGCCCACCAGGGGGACGAGGGGATATCTGCCGGCGGCACGCGCCGCTTCGCCGGGCTTTTGTCGTATGGTGCAGGAGCCGTCGGCGTGCCACTGGACGCTGAAGCCCTCGGCGCTGTAAAGCTTTTCGTCGTCGCAGCGCACCTTCCCCTCCCAGCGCGCCAGGTAACGCCGCATGTTCTGGGCGTCGAACTGCTTGCGCCCTTCGCTCTGCTCCTCGTGATGCGTGACGACCGCGTGGGGGGTATAGAGGATCTTCCTGCCCGCCTGCCCCGCCCGCAGGCAGAAATCCACATCCTCGAAACCATTGCGGAAATGCTCGTCGAATCCGCCAAGCTCGATGAAAAGCCGCCTCGAAACCAGCAGGCAGGCGGCGGTGACGCACTGCATGGGGCGTTTTTTGTTGACGGCCGGGGCATCGGCGGGGAAGTTCCTGAAAATATGGTAGCCGATGCTGTTTTTGTTGAACGCCACGCCGGCATGCTGGACCCTACCGTTGGGATAGAGCAGTTTCGCCCCCACGATGTCCGCGCCGTCCTCTTCCGCCCCGGCCAGCAGGGCATCCAGCCAGCCGGCGCGGGGCACGGTATCGTTGTTGAGGAACAGCAGATACGTGCCGCTGGCGGCCTGGGCGCCCTGGTTGCACGCCCGGGCAAAGCCCAGGTTGTCGCTGTTCGTGATCGCGGTGACCGAATCGCCGAGGCTTTTCACGTATTCCCTCGTCCAATCCCAGGAGCCGTTATCCACCAGGATCAGTTCATACCGTTCCGGATCGCCCGCGGTTGCGCGCACCGCATCCACGCAGGACTTGGTCAGCTGCGCCTGGTTGTACAGGGGGATGATGATGGAGACCTTGGGCGCCGGCCGCGCCCCGTCCGTCCCATAGGGCCCGATGGCCGAGCCGGCGCGCTCAACCCTGCCGTCGGGCTGGATCACCATATCCGGCGTTACCCTCCCCAGCCACGTGCGATGCAGGCGTTCGATATTCCCGGCGACCCGGGAGAAACGCTCCGAACCGCTCTTGGACTCGTGGTGGATCACCACGCTGGCCGGCTGGTAGACGAGCTGCCACCCCTGCCGGCCCAGTTTGAAGCAGAGGTCCACATCCTCGTAACCGTTCCAGTATCCCTCGTCGAACCCCTGCACCGCCTCGAAGGCTGCCCGTCTCACCAGCAGGCAGGCGGCCGTCAGGGCCTGATAGCGGTACGGCTGGTTTGCCTCGGCGAGGTCGGCCGGCTTGCCGTGCCACACATGCTTTCCGACCAAAGGGTCCTGGCTCGCGCGGTCGTCGGCGATAATCACGCCCGCATGCTGGATGGTGCCGTCGGGAAACAGCAGTTTGCTCCCGACGGCGGCCACCGCCTCATCGTTTTCCAGAACCTTGACCAGGGGCTCAAGCCAGCCGGCCCCGGGAACCGTGTCGTTATTGAGGAAGAGCAGGTACGTGCCTCTCGCGGCCCGTGCCCCCTGGTTGCACGCCTTGGCAAACCCCTTGTTCTCGCCGTTGGCCAGCAACCGGACCTTACCGCCCAGGGAGCGCAGATAGTCGCCGGTCCCATCGGTGGAGGCGTTGTCCACGACGATGACCTCGAACGGGACAGCGGCCGGCAGCGTCAAAAACAGGGCGTCCAGGCACTGTTGCGTAAAATGAAGCTGGTTGAACACCGGGATGATGATCGAAACGACGGGCAGTTCCTGCGCGATTGCCCGGTCCCGCTCTTTGACCCTGCCGTATGCCGCAACCATCTCGGGCAGACCGTTGACCCGGTACTTTTCCATATCCCGGTCGAGGCAGCCGAACTGGCGGGAATAGTGGGGACCGCTGGCGTGCAGGCAGCGCAGGTCCCTGATGATCCCGGCGCGCATGCCGGCCGATGTGGCCTTCCGGTAGAGGACGGCATCGTCGCCAGCCTCGCGGAACGACAGCACGACATCATCGAAGCCGCCAAGCCTTTGGAACGTATCGCTCCTGATGCACATGCAGCATCCGATGACATAGCCCTCCTCCACGGTATGATTGCCGCGGCGGTCCTCCCGGTAATGGTGCGCCTCGGGCTTGGCGCCGTTTGTCAGTTCATTCTGGACGACGTTCAGACCGAGCAGGCCATACTCGGGAAATTCTCTGAAATAGCTCTCAAATCCCCGCTCAAAGGCGTGCGGGAGCTCGATGACGTCATCGTCCAGACAGATCAGGTAGTCGCCGCGGGCGCGGCTGAACAATTCACGGTAACGCTCGATGCCGGCATTCCTGTCGAACCGGAGAAATACATCCACGGGATAGCGCCCGACCACTGCCGCCGTGTCGTCGTTCGAGCCGTTGTCGCCGACGATGATCTCGCAATCCTCTCTGGCGGCAAGGCTCGCAAAAAGGGCGCTCAGGCAGCGGTCGAGCATGCGCGCGCGATTCCAGGTCAGGATGATGATGGAGAATATTGGGCGGGGAGCCGCTGCCGGTGATCCGCTCTTGCCCAAAGCCTCCCGGTAAACCTCCAGCCAGCGGCGCGCCCCGGTTTCCAGGGCATATTCCGCCACAACCTTTTGCCGGGCATGTGCGGCAATGGAACGCCTCAGCTCGGGGTTCCCGACCAGGAGGTCAATGGCGTCAATCCACTGTTGCGGGTCACTGCCGACCAGAAGCCCGGTGACGCCGTGCTCCACGGTGGTGTTGTAGGGGGGAAGGTCCGCATAGATGCCCACAATGCCGCACGCGGAGTACTCCAGCCATTTTATGTTGCTCTTGCAGCGATTGAACGGGTTGTCGGCCAAGGGGATCAGCACGATGTCCAGGGGGAGTTCCTGCAACCGCTGCACATAGGCATGGTACGTGGTCTCAAACGGCACGAAGCGGAAACCGGGCAGGTGCGCCAGGGTCTCGTTGGCACATCCCATGAAGGTAAAGGAAACAGCATCCCCGTATTCACGCGCAATACGATGGAGCGCCGGCTCGATCATGGCCAGGTCGGCGGTGTGGGTCGGGGTGCCGCAATACCCTATCCTGATACGCCCGCCCTCGCCGACGGACGAATGTTCCGGCCATGCTGCCGCATTGAGGCGGTTCGGCAGGACGTAGATCTTCCGAGCGTAGCATTCCAGCCGCAGCCTGAGCTGCTCCGTCGATACGGTAACGGCGTGGAAACGGGGAAGGAGTTCCGGGAGCAGTTCCGATGTCTCGACTATCCAGGGTTTGAGATAGTTGGAGTCGGGGACATCGGTCAGCAGGTCGTCGATTTCGTAGAGAACCGGCTTGCCCGAGGCAAACATCTGCTCAAGATACGGCAGGTTCCCCTTCCGCAGGTAAAACCGTTGCACCACGATCACGTCGGCGGCGCGGATCATGTCCAGGTTGGTGGTGCACCGTTGCCCGTCAAAGGTGGCGCCCCACAGAATCTCGACGCTGCCGCGCAAGGCCGACAGCGGCTCGATCAACCGCAGTTGGGGACAGGCCTGGTCGGGCGCATCGAGGGAAAAGACCGCCACCTTGAGCGGCGACGCCGATGGGGAACCTCCGCCTTTCCGGGCTTCAGGCGCCCCGGCGGGTGCACTAATCAGCTCCGTGAGCCGCGCCGCCGCCTGCTCGAAATCAGGCTCTTCGGGGTTGAACTCCAGGAGCCTGCGGACGTGCGCCAGGGCCTCGGGCAACCTGTTCTGGCCAAGACAGAGGCCGTAGAGATCTATCCGGGCGAGGTGGTTGTCCGGCGCGCAGGCGACCGCCTGTTCGAGCAGCGGGATCGAAGGGGGCTGTTCGGCTATCCCTTTCTGCCACGCCAGAACCGACCTGATCTGCGGCTCCGTGGCGCCGGTCGGGGCGAGGTGCCCGACGATCCCGTCGTCCGGGTCATGATTGTCACGGCAGGCCAGTATCCGGTCCTTGAGAAAATTATAGACGCGGATGGTGGCCATGAAGAGATTTTTCCTCTGGCGGACCCGCAGGTCGGGCCGGTCGCGCAGCAGGTATTCATACTTTGCGTAGACCGTGCGATAGGTTTCCAGGAACCGGGGCATGGTGCCGCTCGTCATCCCCGAACCGTCGGCCCGGAAGGTGAACTCGCAGGTCACCGCACGGACATGGGCGAACCGGTGAATCCGGGACATGCGTATCCACAGGTCCCAGTCCTCGTGCCGCGGCAGGGTCTCGTCGAACATGCCGCACTCGTCCAGGCACGACTTTTCATGGACGACGCAGAGGACCGGAATGAAGTTGTCCACGAGAATGGCGTCGTCATCGAAATCCTGCGCCGGGAACCCCTCCCGCTTCACCGTGACGAAGTCGCTCCCGCGCTGCTCCTGGATGCCCTTGCAGGCATCGGAATAGGCCACCTTCTCTCCCGAATCCTTCAGGAATCCGACCAGGGTTTCCAGATGATGGGGGTAGTAGACGTCATCGTCGTCCAGATAGGCGATGTACGTGCCGTTTGCCGCCCGGATGCCGGTGTTGCGCGCCGCCGCAAGCCCTTTGTTGACGTCGTGGGCGATGCACCTGATCTTGGCGGAATGGAATGCCGCAACAACGTGCTCCACATCCTCCCCGGCGTCGTTGACGACGATGATTTCAAAGTCCTGAAAGGTCTGGGCGAGAATGCTTTTGACGGCATTGGCGAGCATCGACGGCCGGTTGTAGGTCGGCACGATGACCGAGACAACGGGACGATTTGTGGCCGCTGTATGGCCCAAGAGTCCGGAACGCAACTCCTCCATCCGGCGGGCAACGGCCCCGGGCATGTGGAACGGGGAAGAGACGGTGCCGCTGCGGATAAGCCGGTCCCATTGCGGCGCCACGGAATCCCAGCGATAGCATTCGCGCCAGTGCTCATACCCCATGGCTCCCAGTTCGCGGCGCAGCTCCCCGTGGGACCGGAGAGCGTCGAGGAGAGCGGGGAACGCGGCCAGCGGCGCTACAATACCTCCTGCCAGGTCATGCACGGACCCGCACTCCGGGGTTGCGAGCCAGGGCGTCCGGTGGCTCATGGCCTCCAGAATGGTGACCGGCGCGACCTCGCCGTGGGAGGCAAGGACCACCACATCGGCGGCCGACATTGCGGCGGCCACCTTTTCGGACGGAAGCCCCGGGATGAGGGTTGCCCGCGGCTCCGCGGCAATCGCATCCCCCACGCTCGCCACGTAGGCGGCATCCGGCGAGGGATGGCCGATCACGACGAGCCGCCAGGCGCCGGAAAGCGTCGAGACGGTCCGTATGAGCGCCGGCTGGTTCTTGACCGGCCAGAGGTTGGCCACGTGCAGGATCAGCAACTCGTGGCCGGCAATCCCGTATTCCCGGCGGAAGTCGGAAACCGTGGCAACCTCGGCGACCGCGTTGGGCACGTACACCGGGCTGACCCCTTCCTCCCGCATGAACAGGCTCTCCGGACCGTTGCGCGTCAGGCTGATCGCGGCATCCGCCTGTTTGAGGATACCTGCCAGACGGCGGCGGAATTCGCGGTTCTCGCGCCATTCGCCGTATCCTTCCTCGTTTATGATCGGCTGGATGATCAGGCGGGTCCCCGGAGGGACGGCGGCCCCTTCGACGGACCAGATCACCTGGTTCCGGGGGTCAGCCAGGAGGATGCACGCGCTGTAATCGCCGGACACGACCATCTGCCGCAGCTGCAGCACCCACAGCGGGACGCCGTTTTCGACCTGCCGGGTATCCAACGAGATGATCCGCATGCCGTCGTGGTGGTCCGAACTCCGGCCCGGGTACGCCCACGTTGCAACGTCCACCCGGTATCCAATCTGCACAAGCCTGCTGCCCAGGTTCCCGGCAATGGTCTCCACGCCGCCGATGGAGGGCCAGAAATGGGTGCAGGCGATGAGTACCGATGGCGCCGGCTCCCCTCTTCCGGCCGCCGTCTTTCCGAGGGCCTCCCTGAAGAATGCGCGGAACTCTTCCGCCCGGATCCGCCAATCCCAGCGGGCGACCACGGTCTCGCGGGCCTTTTGGCCGAACCGCGCCCGCATATCCGGGTCGTCCCGGAGCGCGGCCACGGCAGCGGCGAACGCCTCGAACCTCCGCTCGACGATCAGGGCATTGGCGCCATTGACCAGGTATTCGGGGACGGTTCCGTTGTCGGTGGTGACGATTGCCCGCGCCATGGACGCCGCTTCCAGCAGGGAGTTGTTGCTCCCTTCCAGGTCCGAGGCGCAGACGTAGATGTCGATGGCATCGTAGAAGGTCCGCATCTCCTCCATCGTCAGCAGGCGGTCGCTGTACCCGCAAAATACCAACTCAACGCCCGGAAGGGTGCCCAGCGGTTCGATGATCTCGGCAAAGCCCTTCTTGCCGACCGACTTCCTGTTGCCGGCCCAGCCGACCCGAACGGTGCGGGAGCCGGGATTCGACAGGGGCTGCGGGGTGAAAAAGGCGGTATCGACGCCATGGGTCACATACCGCAGGTTGCCGACCGACGGCGCAAAGATGTCGTAGAGCCGTGACGAGACCACATGGACGAGGTTGAAGGCCGAGGAGAGATAGGCACAAAGCCGGGAAAAGTCGTACTGGGGCCAGACCAGGTGGGAGCGGATGCCGGTGACGTACTTGTCGGGATTGCGGATCTGATCCGGCTTGACCTTGTACCATTCCAGGGGATAGATGAGGTCGTAATCGTTTTCTTCGAAGTGGTCGTTGTCGTACTTGATCGTGAAGTCGAATTCGTCTGAAAGCAGCCGCCGCAGGGTGAGGCAGTGACGTTCGAAGATCCAGTTCGGCACGTCGGCCAGGAGGAGAATGTGGGGCCGCACATGCGTGCCGGCTGGACGATCTTGGGGGGCTGGATTTATTGGCTCTTGATCACCGGAACTATCTTCGCCGGGAGAGGAAAAGGACAAGTGCGATACTGTCTCCTCCCGCTGAAACGCCTTTTTTTGTTCAAAGCTCCAATCCTGGTGCTGCCTCAGCCACTCTTCACAGTACAAAAGGAGCCATAATGGGCCAGAAGCGACCGTATTTATGAGGGAACGCATCGTCAAAGGCTCAAAGAATTGGCTCAATTTCGATGAGCTTCCCAGCAAACGCTCCTCAAGGACCGGGCGGAGGAGCCCTCCCGGTGCAAACCACTTCGCGAGCGGCACCGCAAAGCCCATCTTTGGCCGCGAGACAAATTCTTCTGAAAAATAACGGGCGGCAACTCTTTTGAGCAGGAGTTTCCTGTCCCATTCTCCCTTCCCGTTCTTGGCAACGGAAAGATATTCCGGTATGCGCGCTGCACGTTCCACAACGCGTATATCGACAAATGGCGTTCGCACTTCCAGGCTGTTCATCATACTGGCCACATCGACCTTGGTCAGGATGTCGTATGGCAGGTATGTCTTAAGGTCCATATACTGGACCTTGTGACAGGGCGAGTAGGCAGAAGTCCTGGCAAATTCGCGCTCGAAAGCCTCCAGAGGCGCGGGGCACAGGTGCCGGTATTCCGGCCGCCACAACTGCATTCGCGTTGGGCTGTTGATATAGGTTATAAAGCTGAGCCAGTGGGGCAAAGTGGCAGCATGTTCACCATGCTCTTCCAACGAACGAAGCCAATTGCCATAGGACCAGTAGCCTGCGAACGCTTCATCCGCACCATCGCCTGACAAGACCATCGGCACATGTGCTCTCGCCAACCGGCTGACGTAGTACGTCGGAATTGCCGAGCTGTCTCCGAACAGGTCGCCATAGTGAGCCACCAATTGTGGGAGCATGTCCAGTGCATCAGCCTTGACGATCTCGATGTTATGGTCCGCCCCGACCCGGTCGGCAACATGCCGCGCATAGGGGAGCTCGTCGAATTCCGACTCTGTAAAACCGATACTGAATGTCTTCACCGGACGGTCCAATAATTTGGCCATATTGGCAACGACAAGGCTTGAATCAACTCCGCCGGAAAGGAACGCCCCGAACGGGACGTCAGCAACCAAGTGGGCTTGCACCGATCCCCTGATCAAGGAATCAATATCCTCTTCCCAATCGGGTGCGGTCATGGAGGTATCCGGGGAGAAATCGAGGGTCCAATATTCTTGTGGCCCCTGGCTGCTGCCATCGAGGCGCACACTCATTCTATGGGCTGGCGGAAGTTTCCTGATGCCGGATATGGCAGTCCGGGGAGCTGGGACATATTGCAACCACAGATATTGGTCGATTGCGGTATAGTCAAGGTCGAGGCATACTTCCGGGACAAGGCAGAGCGGCCTGAGTTCCGAAGCAAAGGCAAAACCATTTTTCGTCTGTGCATAGTACAGGGGCTTGATGCCCAGCTGATCACGGGCCAGAAACAACCGCCCTTCACGTAAATCCATGATACCGAAGGCAAACATGCCGCGGAATCGTTCAACACAACGGTCGCCCCACTCTTCATAGGCGTGAACGATCGTTTCCGTATCGGAATTTGACATGAAACGGTGGCCATAGCCGATCAACTCTGCACGCAACTCACGGTAATTATAGAGTTCGCCATTATAGGTGATCCAAATCCGACCGTCCTCGTTTGACATGGGCTGCGCCCCGCCAGCCGGATCAATGATCGACAGGCGTCGATGTCCCAATCCCATTGCCCCATGGATTTTTGTACCTGAACCATCTGGCCCGCGGTGGGCAAGGCGTGAGGTCATTCCTTCCAACAGTTGAGGGGCGACGGGAGTTCCGTCATGATAAAGGATACCGGCTATACCACACATTGCTTGTTCACCACTTTGCCTCTGTAATTTACTCGTAGGCCTGCCGCCAAGGCAGCAGGCGCTTTGCTACATGCCGATCAAGCTGCCTGTTTCAGATCGCGGCAGTTCCTCTCAAACCCCACCGGTGGCACATTACGCTTCTCTGCCTCGTTGCAGGGATCTGCGCGGCAATCTGCCTTCATTTTGTGAAGACGCAAACCAAATGAGGCATAATGGCTGAATTTGCGCTGCCAAGATGGCATTTGACCAACTCGTCGGAAAAATTGTACGTGCTGAAATTGGTGGAAAATATATCAACAACACGAAAACCGTTATTTATCAAAAAATGCGCCAATTCAGGATCAGACCATTTCCTGACATGTTGCCATCTATGAAACACATGATCACATTTTGGACAAAAAACATATTGCTTGCTTAAATCCTCATTATTTGGCGTTGTAATAATCGCGATGCCGTTTTTATTTAATAACATATGAATGTCATCAATCAGGCATTTTAAATGATCATCATTTAAATGTTCAACAACTTCAACAATCGTAATTAAATCAAATTTTTTATTCAAAGAAATTAAGGCATTTCTGGTAAATGCTCCTCTGAAATTCATATCGCTGCCATATGATAAATTTGTATCGCGAACCGATTTATCTGAAAAATCAAGACCTGTAACTATCAGTTGCCTCTCTAATAGGTGCTTGATCAAAAATCCTTTTCCGCAACCATAATCAAGCACAGTTTGGGGATCTTGAAAATAACTGGACAAGCTATGCACCAATTCTTTTCCAACCTGGTATGAGAAGTAATTTTCAGGAAAATTAGATTCATAGTTCCAGAATTTATTTACAAAGTCGTCCGTCCACTGCAATTGGTTATAAATAGGCTGCATGTAATGTCTCCTTTTGACGAGCTATGTTAATTTGATCGACGCCCTGATGCAACACGATCAACAATAGATGCCGCGGTGAATTGACTGGTATGGCTAAAAACCGCTATTTTGGACGCCTCTCCGGCCGCGCAATCCCGAACTTGTCCAGACGGTACTGCAGGGTCTTGTAGCTCATCCCCAACAGCGGAGCCGCCTTGCCGATCACCCAATCGGCCCGCTCCATGGCCTTGATGATGATCCCTTTCTCCAACTCCTCGAAGGCGATCCCCTCCGGCGGCAGATCGAAGGGGATGCCGCCGGCCAGGGCCGAAGTCACGGTAACCTCGGCCGGCAGGTCTTCCGGTTCGATATAATTGCTCTCCGCCATCAGCACGGAACGTTCGATGACCGACTCCAACTGGCGCACGTTACCGGGCCAGGTGTAACTCATAAGCAATTTTAATGCCGGCCTTGAGATCCCTTCCACCGGTATGCCGGAGGCCTGGCTGTATTTTCTGACGAAGAATTCTGCCAGATTTTTGACATCGCTCCCCCGCTCACGCAGCGGGGGGAGGTTGATACGGATCACGTTGAGGCGGTAGAAGAGGTCCTCGCGGAAGTTTCCCCGCCTGATCTCCTGTTCCAACTCCTTGTTGGTGGCGGAGAGGATGCGCACATCCAGCGGGATATTGACCTTGCCCCCCACCCGGCGAATCTCCTTTTCCTGGATGGCCCGCAGCAATTTGGCCTGCATGGCGACATTCATCTCGCCGATCTCGTCCAGGAACACGGTGCCGCCGTTGGCAGCCTCGAAGATGCCGATCTCACGGGCGTTGGCGCCGGTAAAACTCCCCTTCTCATGGCCGAACAGCTCGCTTTCCATCAGGGAGTCGGGGATGGCCGCACAGTTGATGGCCATAAACGGTTTGTCCCGCCGCTGGCTGCCGTCGTGGATGGCCCGGGCCACCAACTCCTTGCCGGTGCCCGATTCACCCACGATCAGCACCGTGGAGTTGGTTGCGGCGATCTTGTTCACGATGCGGAATACCTCGCGCATCTTGGGGTGTTCGCCCAGGATGTTTGGGATGGTCTGGATCTGTTCGACCCGCTTCAACAGGACCCGGTTCTCCCGGACCAGCCCGATGCGCTCGAAGGCCCGGCGCAGGGTGAGGATCAGGTTGTCCCGTTCCAGTGGCTTTTCCAGGTAATCGAAGGCACCCTTCTTCATGGCTTCCACCGCCGAGTCAATTGTTCCGTGTGCTGTCATGATAATGACACACTGCTGCGGGTCGGCGGCCTGGACCGCCTCCAGAAGGTCAAGGCCGCTCTGCCCCTGCATCTTCAGGTCGGTCATGATCAGGTCGAATTCCCGGCTCCCCAGCTGTTCCAGGGCCTCGCGCACGCCGGGGACATCGGCGACGTCATACCCTTCCTTCTTCAGGATCACGGTGAGAATCTCCCGCTGCCCCTTTTCGTCATCGACAATCAGTATGCTTCCCTGTGTGGCAGCCACTACACGGCCCCCTGTTCTCTGGAATGATCCGGCTCCTCCGGTTGCAGCGGCAAGAGCACGGTAAACGTCGTGCCTTCGCCAAACCGGCTTTCCACCAGAATTTCGCCCCCATGCTCCTTGATGATCCGCTCGGTTATCGCCAGGCCCAGCCCGATGCCCACCTCTTTGGTGGTAAAATAGGGCTGGAATATCTTGGCAAGATCTTCCTCGCTGATGCCCTTACCCTGGTCGCTAAAGGTCAGCCTGACCCGGCCGTGCTCCTCGTCCCCGACCGCCCCCAGCGCGATGACGCCGCCGTCGTCCATGGCCTGGGCGGCATTGGTGACAAAGTTGATGATGCAGTTGCGCAACAGGTCCTGATCGACCCACAAAAGCGGCAGGTCGGGATCGAGGTGCCGCTCCAGGACGATGTGACGCTCCGACAGCCGCTCGTTCAGGAGCGGCAGGGCCTTTGCCAGGATTTCCCCGTAGGAGACCACCGCCCGCCGCAGCTTGAGGGGCCGGCCGTAATTCATGAAGTTGAGCACCATGTAGTTGGCCCGGCGCACCTCTTCCTTGATCTTGTCGGCCAGATCCTCCAGCTCGTCGTGCCGCTCGCCGCACAGGGGGAGCATGTCGGCCCTCAGGTGGTCGATGGCAAGGCTTATGTAGTTCAGCGGGTTGCGAATCTCATGGGCGATGCCCGATGCCAGTTGGCCGACCCGGGAGAGGTGCTCGGCCTCGTAGAGCCTTTTTTCCAGGGCTTCGCGTTCGCGCAGTTTCTCCACCATGTTGTTGAAGCCGGTGGCAAGGTCGCCGATCTCGTCCTTGCTGTCGGCGGGAATGGTCACCGACAGGTCGCCCGACGAAACCCGCTTGAAGACATCGACCAGCCGATGGATCGGGTCCGTGTAGCGACGCGCCAGGAAGATCGTCAGGGCGATGCCGACGACAAACACCATGCAGGTGGCAAACAGGCGGCGGATGAAATTGGCATGCTGGATGTCGCGGATCTTGTCCAGCAGCATGTTGATCTGCACATAGCCGAGCTGTTCGTCGCCGACGATGACCGGCACGACCACCTCGTAGGGCTTCTGGGAGAGCAGGGACCCGCCAATGGGGCGCTGGACCGCCCGGATCCCTTTCTCCAGCTTCTTCACCTCACGCTTCTTGCCGATCTTTTCCGGATCGGAGGAGTCGATGATCTCCCCTTCGTTGCTGATGATGTTGATCTCGTTGATACCCTTGTCGCGGGCGTTGTGAAGATAATCGGTCAGGCGGGAGGTCTCCGTTTCCGAGGTAAGATCCGCGATGCTCATCTGGACCGCTTTGGAGATCTCCTGGGAACTCTCCTGAATCTCGCGCACCAGATTGTCCTGGGCGTACTGATTGAGGATGAAGAGGGTCAGCATGGCGAGCACCAGCAACGTGAGCATGATGATGACGAGTTTGGCGTTGAGCTTCATGGAGACCCTTGCCTCGCGTCCCGTGCGGCTAGTCGTGACTCACCGCACGGGACACGAGCCGAAAATGAAAAAAATTATAGCCCAGGGGGGCGCCGGAAACAAGCGCTATGACACCGTTGCCCAACTGTGACGTTGACACCCGGCGCAGCAGGATGATACATAACGTTTCTTATGTCAAAAACACGTCACATAGCGGGCTGCAGCCTGATTCCGTTTACGTTTTCCCTGCTCTTCGCCGTGCTGCTCGGCGGCTGTACCAGCTACGTCCCGCGGGAAAAAATCCCCGGCGTCTTTGCGCCCTATACCAGCGCCACCCCGGTCAAGGTGGTCTCCATACCGCTGCCGGTCATCGCCTCCAGCCCCAACGAGGGGATAACCGCCGGTGCGTTGACGGCCTTTCTGTTCCACAACAAAAATGACGAGATCAATGCCCTGCTGGCGCCGCAGGTGAACCACAATACAAATTTCGGCGTCACCACGACCCTGTACGGCGCGTTTTACCCCACACCCGACCGGAATGTGGAGATCAACCTGTCCCAGTCCACCAAAATCAACGACGATTACGAGATCAAGCTGCGGGACAAGACCTTCTTCGACAAGAAGCTGGAAGTGAACCTTTCCACCTTTGTGTTCAGCGACGGTTCGGCCCGTTTTTTCGGCTTTGAGGCCAAAAGCCCCCAGCGCCAGGAGACCAACTACACCGATACGGAGGTCGGCTTCAACCTGTCCGCAGGCTACGACATCGGCCGCCATTTCCAGGTGGTCCTGGGCGAACGCTACCGTGACGTCGCCATCGAACCGGGCGCCGTCAAAGGCATCCCCTATATCAAGGACCAGTTCAGCAGGTCGTCGGTCCCGGGGATCAACGGCTTTGCCACCCACGCCCAGCGGATCTCCCTGGTCTACAGCACGCTGGACTCCGCCATCGCCCCCACCTTCGGCGGCTTTGCCAAACTGACCTTCGAACCCACGTTCAAGGCGCTCGGCGGGGCGGCCGATTTCCGCCATTACGAGGCCGAGGCCAAGGGGTTCATCCCCCTGGACAACGCCCGCTATATCAGCGTCTTCCGCCTCATGTACAACCAGACCCTGGGAAAACGCGTCCCGTTCCTGGAACAGAGCATCCTGGGAGGGGAAACCACCCTGCGGGGGTACGGCCGAAACCGCTTCATCGACAACAGCTTCCTCCTCTGCAACCTGGAGGAGCGGGTCCGGCTCTTCCGCTGGGAGGTTTTCAACGTGACCGCGGACTGGGAGATCGCCCCGTTTGTCGATCTGGGAGCGGTGATGGAAGCCCTGGACAAGGCCCGCACCAGCAACTTCGAATTCAACCCCGGTATCGGTTTCCGGGCCATTGTCCGCCCCAACATCATCGGCCGGGTCGATCTGGGGGTCGGCCGCGACGGACCGGCCATATTCGTAGGCCTGGGATACCCGTTTTAGCAGGTTATTGAAAAACCAGGTTGTTCAAAAATAGTCAGATCGTCGCACCCGCAGAAATCCCCGAGGAGGCGTAGCAGCGCTACGCCGCACGAAGGGGTTTTCGAGGACGAAGGCCTGATGGCTGTTTTTCAACAACCTCCTACAGCAGCTCTTCCTGCAGGCGCTGCATGCGGTACATCTGCGCATACAGGCCTTCCTGTTCCAACAAATCGGCAGGCTGTCCCTGTTCGGCGATCCCGCCGTTTTTCAGCACAATGACCCGGTCGCAGTCGCGAAAGGCCGACAGGCGGTGGGAGACGATCAGTACGGTCCTGTCGCGGTAGAACGAACCCAGTTCGGTAAGGATGCCTTCTTCGCGGCCGGCATCCACCGCCGAAAGAGGATCATCCAGCAGCAGGATGCGGGGATCGGTCGCCAGCGCCCGGGCAATGGCCAGCCGTTGTTTCTGGCCCCCTGACAGCATCACCCCCTTTTCCCCCACCAGGGTTTCCAGCCCTTCGTGAAAAAGTGCCACGTCCTCGAGGAACCCGGCCTGTCGCGCCGCCTCCTCCACAAGGGTTTCCCCGGCGCCCGCCGCCAGGCCGTAGGCGATGTTGTCCCGGATGTTGCGGGAGAAGAGAAAAGCCTCCTGGGGCACGTACCCGATCAGCCGGCGCAGGCTGCTCAGGGCAATACGGTTGATATCCCGGCCGTCGATGAACAGCATCCCGTCACCTACCGGTAAAAGCCGCAACAGCAGTTTGAGCAAGGTGGACTTGCCGCTGCCCACCTCACCGGTGATCCCCACCTTTTCACCCGACGCAATGAAGAGCGAAACCCCCTCCAGCACGGCCTCATTCCCGTACCTGAAGCTGAGCCCGCGGAACTCGATCCCCTGCCGCACCTCCTCAAGGGGTTCCGCGCCGGGGGCATCCGCCACCGATGGCTCAGCCGTCAGGATGACGGCCAGCCGCGCCATCGAAGCCGCGCCGCGCTGGGCCAGGGTCAGTATCCACCCCAGCATCACCGTCGGCCAGACCAGCATGGCCAGGTAACCGCTGAAGGCCACGAAGTCTCCCAAGGTCATGGCCCCGGCGATAATCAGGCGCCCGCCCAGGAAGAGCACCACCAGCGTGCCGGCACCGGTGGCGATCGCCATCACCGGCAGCACGAGGCCGCGCAGCCGGGCCAGGCGCAGGTTGTGGTGCAGGTAGGCGCCGGATATCATTCCGAAAAGGTCCTGGAAATGATCTTCGCGGCAGTAGGACTTGATCAGACGCACCGCCGAAACCGACTCCTCCGCCATGCTCGACAGGCGGGCCAACTCCTCCTGGGCCTGGAGGGAGCGCAGGAACATGCGCTGGGTGATCCGCTTGACCACCAGCACCATCAGGGGGAAGGGAAGCACGGCCCACAACGTGAGCCAGGGATGGATGCGCACCATCAGCGTCACCGCCGCCAGGTACAGGATTAGGGTGTTGGCGCCGCTCATGGCCCCGAATCCGGCCAGCATGCGCACATTGGTCAGGTCGTTGGCGAAGCGGGAAAGAATGTCGCCGGTCCGGCTGCGGGAAAAATACTGCACATCGAGGAGCAGCAGACGGTGGAAGAGATCGTCACGGATACGGGCTTCGATGAGGCGGGCCGCGTTGAGGATCAGGGTACGGGAAAAGATGCGGGTGATGCAGTGCACCGAGGCCAGGGCGGCAATTATCAAGGCGCAAGCGGGGGGGGAGAGGCGTGAAGCGGCCGGATGCTGCAATCCCTCCACTGCCAGCTTCATGAACCAGGGTATGAGCAGGGCAAAGCCGTTGGTCAATAGGAGAAAGAGCACTCCCCCGGCATAACGGCGGCGGAGCGCTCCAAGATACGGGACTAAAAGGGCAAGATCTCTAATGCGCAGACCTCGTTGGATCGAGCGCAGGACAGCCGCCCTGCAGCCCCTCCGTGTGTTTGGTTCGAGCTTGCCCGACTATACTCCATTTCACGCCGTTTGGGGACCGTGAAAGTTCATGCGTCTCCCCGCGCACCGTTCTGCCGCTCCAACGGCCATGCACAAGACTGCTGCCCGGCGCCGTGCCCTACCTGTCCGGCGGCGGCGAAGGGACGACCTTCATCCAGCCGCCCGGGCAGCGTCTGACGTAGGGATAGTATCCCTGGGACTCCTGGCAGTAATACCAGTACCCCGGGTCCGCCGACCGCTGCGGGGCCGGCTGCACATACACCTCTGTCGCCGGCTGCTGGATGACGACCGGTCCCGGATAGGCAGGGGGATAATAGGGATAGACATAATGGGGGGAGGACGCCTCCCACAACCCCAGCCCCAGCAACCCGAGACCCACGGCAGGGCCCCATCCCCAATCACCATGGGCATGTCCGGGCGTGGCACACGCCATGAGCACCGCCACAACGGCCATTGAAACCTGCATGAACCTTTTCATGTGCGCCTCCCTTGTTTGCATCCCTTTCCGTTCCATCGCCACTCCCGACCCTGCCTCATGGCCGGGCGCCCCCCTCTTCGGCCTCTCCAAACGGGGTACGTCCGGAACGCCATCCCATACTACTTAGACAGATACAGGAACCAAAAGATTACACATCAGGCGAACAATGCCGGGACACCACGTACATCGCAAACAAAAATACTGCAAGTACGATATGTTGCCGTTCATTTCACCGTGACGGGCTTTCGACATTCTCGAGGTCCAGCAGGGCCGCCTTACGGTCCAGGCCGCCCGCATAGCCGGTCAGGGAACCATCCGCCCCCACGACGCGGTGGCAGGGAATGACGATACCAATCGGATTGCGCCCAACGGCGCTGCCAACGGCACGGGGAGAGGTGATGCGCCCTTCGCGCTCCGCGTTCAACTGCCGGGCCAGGGCACTGTACGTCGTGACCGACCCTGGAGGAATGGTACGCAACAGCGCCCACACGGCCATTTGGAACGCGGTCCCCTGCGGGGCAATCGGCAGATCGAACCGGCAAATCCGACCGGCAAAATAGGCGTCGAGCTGCCCCCGCAACGCCGCAAAAACCGGATGCTCCGGGTCGAACAACCATTCACGGGAAGGTTCCGGAGCATGTTTCTGGCCGACAAACCAGAGCCCGCAGAGCTTCTCCTGCTCAACCACCGCAATCATTTCTCCCAGAGGTGTCTGGATGCTGCAATACCGTTTCATGGTTTTTTCTCCTTCAAAACCGTTTTCTCGTTTCATGCCGGATGGTTCCACAAGCTCAGGGTAGCATAGGAACGCCAGGGGGACCACCCCTGGGCCAATGACACAATATCCTTGGGGGACAGGCCCGCGAGGGCCTTTTTTACGCCGCAATCCCCAAGAGGGAAGGCGTCCGGCCAGCCCAGGGCGCGCATGGACACGTACTGCACGGTCCAGGGGCCGAATCCGGGCAGGGCGGCCATAAGGGCCATTTCGCGCTCCGGGTCCGCACCCGGTTCCAACCGGATTGCCCCCTGCTCCATGGCCTCGGCCAAGGCCAGGATGGAACGGGCACGCGCACCCACAACCCCCATCGGCCCCAGGACATCCCCGATCGGACGCGCCAAGGAGCATATCCGCTCGATGATCGGGAATGTTACGGTCAACTCCGGGAAAGGAGTTTCGACCGGTTCGCCCAATTGCGCCGCAATGCGCATGGCAAGGGTCCGGGCGGCCCGCACCGTGATCTGCTGGCCCAGGATGGCCCGCACCGCCATTTCGAACGGATCGAAACAGCCGGGCAACCGGAGGCCCGGTTCGAACACCGCCCTGCCCTTGATCCGCATTGTTCCCAACCTTTCCGCGATGTCTTCCGGCGTGCAGTTCAGGTCGAAGAGAAAACGTACCCGCGCCACTACCTGGTTGACGACCGGGAAAAGTGATGGGGAGAGGGTTACCGCCACCGTGTTCCGGTCCGGGCAATGGGAAGCCGCTATCCACCCGCGGCGGGTCGTGCCGTTGTGGACAATCGCGACGGTACGCCGGTACCGGGAGGCATCCACGTGCTCCACGCCCGGTATCGCCCGCTCCGCCAAAAATCTCAGAAGGGTTTCCCAGGCAAAGGGTGGACGATACCCAAGCGACAGGGTAATGGGCTCCGCCGGATCATGGCAGACCCCGCGACCTTTCCGCAAATCGGTCGGGGTGGTGCCGTAACGTGTGCGGAAGAGGGCATTCAGACGCCTGACGCTGCCAAAGCCGGTATTCATGGCCACCTCCATGACGGGCAACGAGGTTTCGGCCAGCAGTTGCCTGGCGGCCAGGAGACGCTGGGTCTGCAGCCAGGCGACAGGCGGCACCCCGTACTCTCCGGCAAAGACACGGCGTAAATGGCGGTCGGTTATCCCCAGTGAACCCGCCATCTCCGTGATGGTCTTGTCGCACAATCCGTCCGACTCCATTCGTTGTGCGGCCAGCCGCGCCAGCCGCACCTCGGCATCCACCCGGGCCAGTCCGGGGGCAAGTTCGGGCCGGCACCGCAGACAAGGGCGAAAGCCGGCCGCCTCCGCCGCCGCGGCGCTCCGGTAAAAGGAACAGTTTTCCGCTTTCGGTGTCCTGGCCCGGCAAACCGGGCGGCAATAGATGCCCGTGGAGGCAACCCCCACGAAAAAGCATCCGTCAAAACGGGAATCCCGCGCCCGTAAGGCCATATAACAAGCGGTTGCATCCAGCAGCATGGCGCACCCCTTTCATCGGGTTCCTCATCCCGATGAGAACAAGATACCATGATGTGGGCCGCCTGTGCTCGCCATTTTCGGACATGGTCCCGCCATGTGCGGGTGGGCCGCCCCATCGGGCCGTTCACGGCGCCACACCGACAAAAAAAGCCTGCCGGGCTGAATCCGGCAGGCTTCTCTCTGCAAAGATTATAGGGGGTACGTCTCAGAACGGGATATCGTCGTCCTGAAAGGGGGGTTCCTCGAAGCCCCCGCCGTTCACCGGCTCCGAGGTCACGTCGCCTCCCCGGCGCCCTTCGCCCTTGGGGGAGAGCATCTGCATCTTTTCGCCGACGATCTCGGTTGTGTAGCGCTCGTTGCCGCTGTTGTCCTGCCACTTGCGGGTCTGCAGGCGCCCTTCGATATAGACGGTCTTGCCCTTGGTGAGGTATTCGCCGGCGATCTCGGCCAGCTTCGACCAGAGGGTGACCCGGTGCCACTCGGTGCGCTCCTCCCACTCGCCGCTCTTGTTCTTGAAGCGCTCGCTGGTCGCCAGGTTGAAGCTGGCAACGGCGACCCCGGCCGGGGTATACCGCACCTCCGGGTCCTTGCCCAGATTCCCTATCAGCATGACCTTGTTCAGGCTTGCCATGTTCGTGCTCCTTTTGGTGAAATGTGGCCATCCCAGGGTAACGGCCTTGAAGACCCGGCGCATTCCTGTCAAGCGGGTGAAGGATACATCATCTCGGGCGCCAGGGCAAGAATTCCTGTCCACCGTTTATGGCGCCTCTCTCCAGGCTGAAGAATTTTATTCTTGACTTTAACGGTATCTTTTTATATGCTGTAAACACTTTAATTCAAATTGCAGCAATCAAGATAGACGACAATACTAAACCATCCGCGAGGGTGGGGCGGAAAGCCTACAGGGTCTCACCGAGACAGCCGGGTCGCCGAAATATCAGACACGATATTCGGCCCCCGGCTTTTTTTGTAGCTAAAACCTGACACGGAGGTAACGGAACCACCAGCGTTGCACCCCTTGGAAAGCGAAGATTTGCACCGGAGACCGCCGCTTGGTCAGGCGGTGCAAAACACCCGTGGTACACGATAATACTAAACCATCCGCGAGGATGGGACGGAAAGCCTACAGGGTCTCACCGAGACAGCCGGGTCGCCGAAATGTCACTCCCGATATTCAGCGACCCGTTTTTTTGTGCCCGGAATCAGCGGCAGAGGCCGGGCACGGCAAGAAAAATCGGGCGCGGATGGAGACAAACTGGCAGCTCACCACACGGCTCAAAGAAAGGAGCACACATGACGAATTTGATGAAAAAAACTTTTGCAGCAATCACGGCACTCTCCCTGATGGCGATCGGTCTCACGCTTTCCGGCTGCGGCAGCAGCGGCGGGGGGCTGTCCTCCCAGGTGGTGAACGGGACGGCCGCCGTCGGCGCACCTCTGTCCGGCCAGGTGAGCCTCAAGGACTCCTCGGCCACGCCGCAGACAAGAACGACCGTCATCGCCAGCGACGGCTCATTTGCCATCGACGTCACCGGCCTGCAGGCGCCATTCATCCTGCAGGCGTCAGGAAGTGCCGCCGGAATCAGCTATAAACTGCACTCCTTTGCCGAAGGCACCGGCATCGCCAATATCAACCCGCTTTCCGATGCCATTGTCGCCAGCGCCGCGGGAGATGACGACGCGTCAAGATCCTACGACAACGCCGATCACGACAAACTCAACAAGATCAAGGGAAACCTCACGGCGACCGTCAATGTCCTGCTGAAGAAACTGCAACCTCTTCTCCAACACTACAACGCCCAAAACACCAACCCGATCACATCGCGCTACATCGCCAACCACCTCGACCTTGACGGCATGTTCGACAACGTGAAGATCACGGTCTCGGGCGGGGTGCTGTCGATCATCAACGCCAAGACCGGCGCCGTTATCTACAGCGGCAACGTGACCGACATCGCCAACGGGAACTTCTACCCCGGCAACGTGCCCGGCGGCCCCGCGGCCCCCGCAGCCCCCACCGGCGTGACCGCCGCCGGCGGCAACGGTCAGGTGACCGTCTCCTGGACCGCCGTCAGCAATGCAACCTCCTACAACGTCTATTATTCCACCACCTCCGGCGTCACCACCGCCAACGGCACCAAGATTGCCAATGCCACCAGCCCCTACGTCCAGTCCGGGCTTTCCGCCAGCACCACCTACTACTATGTCGTGACCGCCGTGAACAGCACCGGCGAAAGCGTTGCCTCGGCACAGGCATCGGCCACCACCAACGCCGCCGTACCGCCCCCGGCCGTACCGGCCGCCCCGACCGGCGTGACCGCCACCGGCGGGACCAAGCAGGTGACCATCTCCTGGCCGGCGGTTTCCGGCGCCACCTCTTATAACATCTACTGGTCCACCACCTCCGGCGTCACGACCGCCAACGGCACCAAGATCACCGGCGCCACCAGCCCCGCCGTGCAGACCGGGCTTTCCGACGGCACCACCTACTACTACGTGGTCACCGCAGTGAACAATGTCGGCGAAAGCGCCGCCTCCGTGCAGGTTGCAGCCACGACCCTGGCGGCCGTCCCGCCCCCTACCGCCCCGGCCGCACCCACCGGCGTGACCGCAGCGGGCGGAGCCAAGCAGGCGACCATTTCCTGGACCGCGGTTTCCGGCGCCACCTCCTATAACATCTACTACGCCACCACCTCCGGCGTCACGGTCGGAAACGGCATCAAGATCGCCGGCGCCACCAGCCCCTATGTCCAGACAGGGCTCTCGGCCGGCACCACCTATTACTACATCGTCACCGCCGTCAACAACGTCGGCGAGAGCACTGCCTCGGCCCAGGCATCGGCCACCACCAGCCCTGCCCCCCCGGCCGTGCCCGCAGCGCCCACCGGCGTGACCGCCACCGGCGGCACCAACCAGGTGACCGTTTCCTGGCCGGCGGTTTCCGGCGCCACCTCCTATAACATCTACTGGTCTACCGCGTCGGGCGTCACCATCACCTCCGGCACCAAGATCGCCGGGGCCACCAGCCCCTACGTCCAGACCGGCCTCGCCGCCGGCACCGCCTACTACTACATCGTCACCGCGGTGAACAGCTCCGGTGAAAGCCCCGCCTCGGCCCAAGCCTCGACGAGCACCAGCGCACCGGTTCCGGTCGTCCCGGCCGCACCGACAGGCGTTGGCGCCACCGGCGGCGCCAATCAGGTAACCGTCTCCTGGGCAGCGGTCAGCGGAGCGACCTCGTACAATATCTACTATTCCACCACCACCGGGGTCACGACCGCCAACGGCACCAAGATCACCGGCGCCACCAGCCCCTATGTCCAGACCGGGCTGGCAGCCAGCACGACCTACTACTACATCGTCACCGCAGTGAACAGCGCCGGCGAGAGCGCCGCTTCGGCCCAGGCCTCGGCAGCCACCTCGGCCCCCGCTTTCGACGCCCTGGCGTACTACAACTCCGTCTGCCTCGGGTGCCACGGCTCACTCGGCGTAAGGACCGCCGCCCAGATCCAGGCCGCGATCAACGCAAACTTCGGCGGGATGGGCTCCCTCAACCTGACGGCAGCCCAGGTTGCCGCCATAGCAGCAGTATCCTATTAATTCCAGCAGGTTATAACAACAAAAAGGGCCCCGGTTTCGGGGCCCTTTTTGCATGTGCGCGGGGCATCTTCGACATAGCGCTTGAAGCCCCGGCTGTTTTGACTTACAGTTGTGCCACGTGTTTACAGTATCCACCATTCCATGACAACGGGGCATGTCCATGCAAAAACCGCTTCTCCTGATGATCCTCGACGGCTGGGGGATCAATCCCAACCCCGAGAATAACGCCGTAGCCCTGGCCCATCCCCCCAACCTGACCAGGCTTTTGGCGGACTACCCCCATGTGCGGATCCACACTTCCGGCATGGCCGTGGGACTGCCCGACGGTCAGATGGGCAATTCGGAGGTCGGCCACCTCAATATCGGCGCCGGGCGGGTCGTGTATCAGGACCTGACCCGCATCACCAAATCGATCCGGGACAACGACTTTTTCGCCAACCCGGTCCTGCTGGAATGTATCGCAAAGACCAGGGCCGGCGGCGGCAGGCTTCACCTGGCGGGTCTCCTCTCCGACGGCGGGGTGCACTCCCACAACAGTCACCTCTACGCCCTGCTGGAGTTGGCCAAGCGGGAAGGGATGAAGGAGGTGTTCGTCCATTGCCTGCTGGACGGCCGCGACACCCCACCCCAGAGCGGCATCGACTACCTGGCCCACCTGGAGGCGGAGATCGGGCGGATCGGCGTCGGCCGGATCGCCACGGTCATGGGGCGCTACTACGCCATGGACCGGGACAATCGCTGGGAACGGGTCGAAAGGGCCTACAACGCCATGGTCTGCGGCGAGGGCGACCAGCGCGCCTCAGCCCGGGCGGCCATCGAGGCCAGCTATGGCGCCGGGGTGTACGATGAATTCGTCGTCCCGGCCGTGATTGCCGACAATGGCGCGCCGGTCGGCACGATCAGGGACAACGACGGCTTCATCTTCTTCAACTTCCGCTCCGACCGGGCCCGGGAGATCACCCGCGCCCTGGCCCTTGACGGCTTTGACGGCTTCCAGCGCCGCAGCCGCCCGAAATTGGCCGATTATGTCTGCATGACCGAGTACGACGCCACCTTCGGCCTGCCCATCGCCTACGGGCCCGAGCAGTTGACCAATATCCTGGGGGACGTGCTGGCCCGGGCAGGGCTGAAGCAACTGCGCATCGCGGAGACCGAAAAATACGCCCATGTGACCTTTTTCTTCAACGGCGGCGTGGAGACCCCGTTCCCCGGCGAGGAGCGCTGCCTGATCCCGTCCCCCAAGGATGTGGCCACCTACGACCTAAAGCCGGAGATGAGCGCTTACCCGGTGACGGACGAGTTGCTGAAACGCATCGACCAGGATTGCTATGACGTGATCATCCTCAACTTCGCCAACTGCGACATGGTCGGACACACCGGCATCCTGGAGGCGGCCGCCCGTGCGGTCGCGGTGGTGGACGACTGCGTGGGGAGAATCGTGGGCAAGGTGCAGGAAAAGGGCGGGGCGGCGCTGATCACGGCCGACCACGGCAACGCCGAACAGATGGCGGACGACAACGGCGAGCCCTTCACGGCCCACACCACCAACCCGGTCTGGTTGCTTCTGGTGGACGACAGCCGCAGGGAAGCCGTATTGCGCGAGGGGGGCCGGCTGGCCGACATCGCGCCCACCATGCTGAAACTGCTGGGCCTGGCCCAGCCCACGGAAATGACAGGAGAGAGCCTGGTATGAAAACCGCAAAGATACCCGCCACGGACAACGAATACCTGATCGGCAAGATCCTCTGCATCGGCCGCAACTATGTGGACCACATCAAGGAACTGGGCAACGAGACCCCGGCTGCGCCGGTGGTCTTCATGAAGCCGGCCACCGCCGTCGTTGCTGACGGCGGTGCCGTGGTCATTCCACCCTACAGCACGCAATGCCATTACGAGGCGGAACTGGCGGTACTGATCGGCACGGACGGCAGGGATATCCCCGAGGCCGAGGCGCTCTCCCATGTGGCCGGGTATGGCGTTGCCATCGACATGACCCTGCGGGACGTGCAGGACAACCTGAAAAAGAAGGGGCTGCCCTGGGAAATCGCCAAGGGGTTCGACACTTCCTGCCCCCTGTCGGACTTTGTCCCTGCCGCACAGGTTCCCGACCCCCAGAGCCTGACCATCAGGCTGCTGCTCAACGGCGAGGAACGCCAGAACGGTTCCACCGGCCTGATGATCAACCCGGTGGCTAAAATCATCAGCTATCTCTCCACGGTCTTCACCCTCGAAGAGGGAGACGTGATCCTGACCGGCACCCCGGCCGGCGTGGGCCAGGTCCGGCCCGGGGACGGCATGGTCGCCGAAATCGCGGGGGTGGGGCGGATTACCGTTACCGTCGAATGATCCCATCCTGCGGGCATGCGGGGCATCATGGCAAAGATCCGGCATAACAAGCGCTTGGTGCGGATGCTGCGCCTGTTCAGGCACATCCGCTTCGTCGGCCAGCCGGCCACCTACCGGCGCAACCGGGTGGTGCTCCACCCGGACGGCCCCCATTTCTTCCAGGCCCTTTTCACCGCCATCCGTTCGGCAGAGCGCTACATCCTCCTGGAATACTACCTGATCCGCAGCGACGCCACCGGCTCCGCCTTTGCCGCCGAACTTGCCGACGCCCACCGGCGCGGCGTGCAGGTATTTCTGATCTACGATTACCTCGGCTGCGTCGAAACCCCCTCGGCCTATTTCAAAAACCTGGCCCGCCAGGGCGTCAGGCTCGTACCCTTCAACGTCCCCTCATTCAAACGGGGCCTCCACTGGTTCGACAAGCGCGACCACCGCAAAATGGCCATCATCGACGGCCGCGAGGCCTTCCTGGGTGGGTTCAACATCGGCGACGAATACGCCGGTCTGGTTTCGAGCTCTTTCACGTTCCGCGACGTGGGGTTCAGTATCACCGGCAACGCCGTGCGCGAGCTGGAACGCATCTTTGCCGAAACCTGGCAGATGGAACGGGACGAACCGCCCCGGGTTCCCACCGACGGCGACGGACCCGGCGCGCCCCACCCCGGGCGGGCCAACGTCATCATCGTCAGCGGCGGGCCGCACCACCGCAGCTCCTACATACGCAGCGCCTTCCTTGCCGCCATCACCTCCGCCTCGGAGAGCGTCCTCATCGTCACCCCCTACTTCGTCCCCGGCCCGCGCATCATCCGCTCCCTGCTGCGGGCGGTCCGGCGCGGCGTACGGGTGCGGATTCTGCTCTCGGCCAAAAGCGACGTGCCCCTGATGCGGCTGGTGGGGCGCAGCTACTATACGGCCCTGCTCAAGGAGGGTATCGAGATTTGCGAACTGGAGCGGGAGGTGCTGCACGCCAAGGTCATGCTGATCGACGGCGAGCGGACGGTGATCGGCTCGGCGAATCTTGACCAGCGCAGCTTTCACCGCAATTTCGAGATCAACGCCATCATCGACAACAGCTCCTTCGGCAACCAGATCGACCGGATGCTGGAGCAGGACTTCCGGGACTCGCGGGCCGTCACCCTGGCGGATCACGAGCGCCGGGGCAAGCTGTCGCAACTCTTGGAGAAGGTGGTCAACCTGTTCGCCTGGTTCCTGTAGGGCGCCCCAGGAGCATGAAGCGGAACCAGATCCGGACCAGCCATGCCGCCGCCAGCGCCGCGGGGAGGGTGCAGAAGAACCGGTTCAGGCGCCGTTCGCACCGGCGCAGCCAACGGGTCTCGACCTCTCCCGGCCCCTTTCCCGCCGCAAAGGCGCGGCGGGCATCCAGCCAGAAGAACAGCTGCCAGGCGTTGGCGGCCACGTGGCGGCCGGTAACGCGCCAGAAGGCGCGGCGCCACCCGTTCGGTTGCCGGGCCAGCAGGGCGCGGATGCCGTCGAGGACCGGGTAGAGCGAGAGCCGGCCGGTAGCGGCGTCAAGACGGTACAGCCCGGAAAGGGTGGCGAAGAACTCCGACCACTCCGCCACACGGCAGTTGACGATGATGGCGTTCAGCACCTGGCGCTCCCGAAGCCCTTCCGCCTCAAAACGGCGGGCGGAGGTGCCGATCTCGGCGGGGAACAGCAGCCAGCCGCCTTGTGCCGCCACGGCGTCCACGAAGCAGAGGTCCTCCAGAAAGGGCATCCGTTCGTCGAAACCGCCCATGGAGCGGAAGAACGTGCGGGACAGCATGAAGCCCTGATCGCCGCGGATGCACTCCGTGCGGGCGAGCCGCGCCTTGGCCTCGTAGAAGAAATAGGCCAGGGATGGCTCGTCGCTCCTCCGGCGGAAGCGCAGGCCGAACCGTCCGGCCACCCGGCCGCCGCCGGTCTCCGCCTGCCGGGCCCGTAACGCCGAGAGCCCGCGGGCCAGGGCATCGCCCGCAGCAAACGTGGAATCGGCGTGCAGGAACAACAGGGCATCGGCGCGGGCGACGGCGCTCCCGGCATTCATCTGGCGGCCGCGGCCGCGGGGCGCCTGGACGACCTCCGTGGCGAACGGCGCCTGTGGGGCCAGCTGGGCGGCCCGTTGCGGGGTACTATCGTCCGAGCCGCCATCGCAGAGGATCAGTTCGAAGCGGATGCCCTCCTGGGCGGCCAGGGTTGCGAACAGCGACGGCAGCAGGGCGGCCTCGTTGAGGACCGGCACAATGATGGAGAGTTCGGGCGTGTGGTCATGCGTCATGGGCTGCTCCGGGAGAATGGAGACCAGTGTATCCGAATCCGCCACATTTGCAATGCGAAGCTGACCCGGGGTTGATCGACACCCACTGCCACCTGGACCTGGAACCCCTTGTCACGCACCTGCCCCGGGTGCTTGCAACGGCGCGCCGGGCCGGTGTGCAACGGTTCGTGGTGCCGGGGGTGCACCCCGGCGGCTGGGAGCGGATCGTGGCGCTGGCAACGGAGCACCGCGAGATCGTGCCCGCCGTCGGCATCCATCCCATGCATGCCGCCCTGGCCGACGACGGCACCCTTTCCGCCCTGGCCGGCATGACCGCCGGCAGCTCCGCCATCGGCGAGATCGGCCTGGACCCGGCGTATCCCGTCCCCCTCGCGACCCAGGAGGCGGCATTCCGCCAACAACTCAGGTTGGCTGTTTCGCGGGGCCTTCCGGTGCTGGTGCACTGCCGCCGGGCCTTCCAGCGGACGCTGCAGATCCTGCGGGAGGAACATGCCTCCCACGTGGGAGGCATCATGCACGCCTTTTCCGGGTCCCCGGAGATGGCGCGGGAGTTCATCCGCCTCGGATTCGCCATCTCCCTGTCCGGCACCCTGACCTGGCTGGGCGCGGTGCGCCCCGGGCGCCTCGCCCGGGAACTGCCGCTGGAACATCTCGTCCTGGAAACCGACGCCCCCGACATGCCCCCCCAGGGCCACCGGGGGGAGGCCAACCAGCCGGCCTGGCTGGTAGAGACGCTGCTCGCCTTGGCTGCGGCAAAAAACGTCGCACCGGAGGCTGTTGCAGCCGCCACCCGGGAAAACAGCGTCAGGGTGCTTGGCCTCCCTCAAGGGCGCAACGTTTATTGACCCGCCTTATCCCGTAGCAATCCTGCCCCAGCTGTCTTCGTCTTTGCATCCTATCCAGCCGGTTGCGCCATGTTTTTGTGGTCATGCATCACGCTCGCCTACGCGATTTGGCCGAACAGCAGCAATCATCCATCCATATTTGTTGCATAATCCACAAATGTTGACAGCCGCCCTTTGCACTATCTCCCGCAGGCCAAGTTCACACCACACGCTCCACGGGACTGCAATATTTGTTGCAGCACCGTTGGTGCCCATCGCACCAAGACTCCAGCAACGTTTCAATATTATTGATTAAAATTTTTAGGCCCGATAGCTGCAATCTCGTCGCGCATCATCCATCAATCAGTGAGCTGGGGTATCGTGCGAGCAATCGACCTTCAGTCTGCCTCTACGATCCAACAAAAACAGTGGGAGGTACAACATGACAATGAAAAAATGGACACACCGGGTGTATCGGTACTATCGTTCCCTGCTGCTTGCCGGGTGCGCCCTGGCAATGTGGGGATGCAACGGCGACACCACGAACGTTTCGGCGCTTTCCGCTTCCGCCGGCTCGAAGACCCCGCTCAACCCCTTGATGCTCCAGCAGTTCGCCACGCCCCTGCCGATCATTCCGGCGGCCACCGCCGACACGGCAACCGTCGCCGGGTCTGACTATTACGTGGCCAAGGCCCAGCAAACCACCGGCTACGATTTCGGGCTGCGGAACGTGGACGGCAGCGAAATCAAGAGCCCTTACACCGGCAAGCCTATCCGCAGCACGGTATGGGGCTACTCCGTGAACGGGCTCAGCGCGGGATACCTGGGACCGACCATCGAGGCGCGCTCCACCCTCGATGCATCGGGCAGAAAGGTCGTGGTCAAATACATCAACGATCTTCGGGATGCCGCCGGCAACCTCCTGACGAAGCACCTCCTCTACGTCGATCCGACCCTGGACGGGACCAACAGCGGTGAGCCGGAAATCCGCATCGTTCCTCACCTCCACGGCGGCCACACCCAGTCGGGCTTCGACGGGAACCCGCTGTACTGGTTCACCAACGACCCGAACGCTCCTGCCAACGGCATGGGAGGACCGGCCGGGAACACCGTTACCTATACCTACGACAACGATCAACTGGGCACGACGCTGTGGTACCACGACCACGCCATGGGGATCACCCGGCTCAACGTCTACGCCGGGCTTGCCGCCTTCTATCTCCTGCGGGACAATTACGAGGACAGCCTCAACCTGCCCAAAGGGCAATACGAGATTCCCATGGTCATCCAGGACAAGTCCTTCTACGATGACGGCTCGATCGCCTATCCCACGACCCCCCTGCTCGACCCCTACACCCACCTGCCGATCATCGACGCGAACGGCAAGCCTGTCCTGTCGTCCCTTCCCGAGTTCTTTGGCAACACCATCACGGTCAACGGGAAGGTCTGGCCAAAGCTCGAGGTTGAGCCGCGACGGTACCGTTTCAGGCTGCTCAACGGTTCTGATTCGCGCTTCTACAACCTGTGGATCGAACTTCCCAACGGCAGCCCGCTTCCGGCCGGGATGATCACCCAGATCGGCAATGAAGGCGGCCTGCTCCCGGCACCGACCGTTATGGGCAACTCGGAAGACAATGGTATCCTGCTTGCGTTGGCCGAACGGGCCGATCTCATCATCGATTTTTCAAAGGTGCCGGTCGGGACCAAGATCACCATGCGCAATAATGCCAACGGCCCCTACCCCGACGGTAACGCGCCCGATCCGAAGACCACCGGCAAGATCATGCAGTTTACCGTAACAAAGCCGCTTTCGGGCACCGACACCAGCGCCGCCACCGCCTCCCGGCCGCACGCGCCCCTGGCGGCTGCGGACAACGTCCGTGTCGTCGATCTCCAGGAATTGCGCGATATCTTCGGCATCAACTATGACCCGGCCGGCGAGGGGACCCTCTTCTACCGTCACCTCCTGCTCCTGAACGGAAGCCTCTTTACGGACCCCATCACGGAAAAACCGGTCCTGAATACCGTGGAGGACTGGATCATCGTCAACGGCACCGTCGATATGCACCCGATGCATCTCCACCTGGTCGGCTTCGAGGTCGTGGAGAAGGGGACCCTGTCCGGCTACATCCCGGCCGCTCTCGGATTACCCCCCCGCTATGGTGCGCTCAACAAGGATACCGACCCGGCGGGGCTTACGCCAGCCAGTCCGGAATTCGACAGGAACTATACCGTCACCAGCAACGAGATCGGCCTCAAGGATACGGTGAAGGTCCCGCCCGGCGGCCTGGACGCCAATGGCAATCCCGACCCCAACAACCGGGGGTATGTGCGCATCCGCGCCAAATTCGACCGTCTCGGCATCTATATGTGGCATTGCCACATCCTCTCCCATGAGGATAACGATATGATGCGGCCATTCGAGGTTGTCGCGCCGTAATACGTCGGGAACACCGGCGCACGAACAGAAACGGGCCGCAATGACGCGGCCCGTTTCTGTTTGTACCTGGGCCCGCGGCATCCGATATCGCACACTATCGAGGAGAGCGCCAATCCAGCAGGCGTTTCAGACGGGCGATTCCCGCTATTTTTGCCAACTCTTCCTAAAATGACTTGCACAGGCATCGATCAGGGGGTAAGCTTTAACGTCAATCCCTGTGAGGAGCTTCATCATGAAATTGCCCGTTGCCTTTGCCGCGTCGGCACTGGCCTTGGCCCTCGGCGGTTGCGCCATGTTCAGCGCATGGAAGAGCATTCCGCCACCCGGCGGCTGCGACCAATGCCATACCGTAGCGATTTCCGCCAACTGGCAGGTCACCTACCAGCCGGCCATGGTTGCTGACGAACGCGGACGGCAATACTTCCAGACGCCGGAATACAACCTCGCCCTGAAGGGCAAGCAGGAATCGCCGCTCGACGCCAAAAAGGTCGAGGAACTGGCCTGTTTCGATTGTCACAAGACGCCCACGCCGGCGCACCAGGGGCGCAAGGGACGTTTTCACCATTGATGTCGGAGGAGTGTGCGCCAAGGCGCCCAAAGACCGTTTAGTTTGTGCTCTAATTATTTTTTCTAAAAAATAGCCCTATTTGCATCAAAAAAAATATTGACATAATTTTTTTAGCGAGTATATTTCGTGTTTGATTTTCGAAACCATGCGCATTGCGTTCAAATGGTGAATTCTAACAGAAAGAGGTGACACAAATGAAAAAACTGATCTCCCTGACGCTGGTACTGGCCCTTGCTACCGTTTTTGCTGCCGGCTGCAAGAAAAAAGAAGAAGCTCCGGCTCCCGCTCCTGCCGCTGCTCCGGCTCCCGAGCAGAAGCCGATGTCTTCCGCTAAAGTTCCTGCTGCTGAAGCCCCCAAGGCTCCGGAAGCTCCTGCTGCCGAGAAGAAGTAATTCCGCTTTCCCTGTGTGGATCGCAAAAAGCCTGCGGGGTTTTCCCCGCAGGCTTTTTTTATGGCCATAGCCTGAAACCCCACGCCCCCCGGCAGGTGAACCCGGGCTACCCGAAGGAGAAAATCCCCATGCACGAGATGTCCATAACCCAGGGAATCATCGAGATCTGCGAACAGCACGCCGGCGGCAGGCGGGTGCTCTCACTGGACGTGGAGATCGGGGAACTGAGCAGCGTTGTCCCCGATGCGGTGGAGTTCTGTTTCGAAGCATGCAGCCGCGGCACCCTCCTGGAGGGTGCGCGCCTGAACATCATCCGTGTTCCGGGCCGGGGGCATTGCCTGGACTGCGGGAGGGACACGCCCCTCACCGCGGCCTTTGGATCGTGCGCCCGCTGCGGCAGCTACCGGGTGACCATCGAGGCGGGCGAGGAGATGCGGGTCAAAGAGATCGAAGTCGATGAATGAAAACGGGCGCTGCCAAAGGTAGCGCCCGTTTTCGTTCCGGTTTCCCGTGCGGGCTACATGACCTCGGCGACCTCCCGCGGAACAGAGGCCCGGTATTTCCCGAAATTTTCCCTGAACAACCCGACGAGCCTTCCGGCGGTTTCATCGTAGCCGGCCTTGTCGGCCCACGTGTTGCGCGGGTTCAGCACCTCGGCCGGCACCCCGGAGCAGGCGGCGGGGATCTCAAGGCCGAAGAAACCGTCCTTCTCGAAGCTCCCCGCGGCAAGGGTGCCATCGAGGGCCGCGTTGACCAGGGCTCGCGAATAGGCGATCTTCATGCGGGAGCCGACGCCGTAGGGGCCGCCGCTCCACCCGGTATTGACCAGCCAGCACGAAACGTGGTGCCGTGCGATCTTTTCCCGGAGCAGTTCACCGTACACCGCCGGGTCAAGGGGCATGAACGGGCCGCCGAAGCAGGTGGAAAACGTGGCCGAAGGCTCCTTGACCCCCGCCTCGGTGCCGGCGACCTTGGCGGTGTAACCGGAGAGGAAGTGGTACATGGCCTGTTCCGCGGAGAGCCGGGCAATGGGCGGCAGCACGCCGTAGGCGTCGCAGGTCAGCATGATGATGTTGCTCGGGTGGCCGGCCGTTCCCGAGGGCACGATATTGGGGATGTGGGTCAGGGGATAGGACGCCCGGGTGTTTTCGGTGAACGAGTCGTCGTCCAGGTCCACCCTGCGGCTATGGGTGTCGATGGCCACGTTCTCCAGGATGGTGCCGAACCTCCGGGTGGTCTCGTAGATCTCCGGTTCTGCTTCCTTCGAGAGCCGGATGATCTTTGCGTAACACCCCCCCTCGAAGTTGAAGATTCCCTTGTCGTCCCAGCCATGCTCGTCGTCGCCGATCAGCGAACGGTTGGGATCGGCCGACAGCGTGGTCTTGCCGGTGCCGGAGAGGCCGAAGAAGATGGCCGTATCTCCCCGAGAGCCTACATTGGCCGAACAATGCATGGGGAGGATCTTTTTCTCGATGGGGAGGAGGTAGTTGAGGATGGTGAAGATCGACTTCTTGTTTTCGCCGGCGTAGCTGGTGCCGCCGATGATGATCACCTTCCTGGCGAAGTTGACGATGATGAAGGTCTCGGAGTTCGTGCCGTCCACCGTCGGGATGGCGTGGAAGTTCGGCATGTTGATGACGGTGAACCGGGGCCGCATGGTCTCCAGCTCCTGCGGGGTGGCGCGCACGAACATGTTGCGGGCGAACAGGGAGTGCCAGGCCTTCTCGGTGATGACCCGGATCGGCAGGCGGTGTTCCCTGTCGGCGCCGGCAAAACAGTCCTGCACGAACAGGTCCTTGCCGTGCATGTAGGCCAGCATGCGGCTGTAGAGGGCGTCGAACCTGGCCGGGTCAAACGGCTTGTTGACCTTGCCCCAGGCGATATTATCGTGGGATGCGGGCTCATCGACGATGAATTTTTCATTGGCGGCCCGGCCGGTGTAATGGCCGGTTTTGACGGCAATGGCCCCCAGATGGGAGACAAGCCCTTCACCCCGTTTGATGATTTGCTCGTAGAGCACCGCCGTCGGCGGGGTCCAGAAGATCAGGTTTGCATTGGTGATGCCATGCTCCTCCAGCCCGCTGCCGCGGGTGACGTCGTTGAACTTCATCGTCCCACCTCCCTTGTGGTATGTGGTGAGCTTTCCCGAGGGGCCGGATCAACGCCTGCCAATGCAGAAAAGCCGGGCAGGAGACCACACTCCTGCGGTCCCGTGCCCGGCTTTTTCGCTAGATCCGTCCCCGCTCCCTCATTGGCCGCGGGTCCGGGGCAAGGCCGCAGAGCCCCTTATTCATTCCAACCTTCGGGATTGACCTCCCCGATCTGCTCCCAGTGCTCGGGTGAACGCCACAGGCTGGAGAGGATCAGCTCACGGATATGGAGGAACTCCTTGGGCAACCGGTCGTACATCTTGACGAACAGTTCCTCGTGGGAGATGACCTCGTTCTGCCACACGCTCCGGTCAACCGACATCAGCTCGTTGAACTTCTCCCGGGACATGTCCAGCCCTTCCCAATCCATGTCCTCGTAGCGGGGCATCCACCCCAGGGGGGATTCGACGGCGCCGCCCTGGCCCTGAACCCGCTCGACGATCCACTTCAGGACCCGCATGTTGTCGCCGTAGCCGGGCCAGATGAACTTGCCGTTGGCATCCTTGCGGAACCAGTTGACGCTGAAGATGCGCGGCGGACGGGGGACGGTGCGGCCGAACTGCAGCCAGTGGGCAAAGTAATCGGCCATGTGGTAGCCGCAGAAGGGGAGCATGGCGAAGGGGTCGCGGCGCACATTACCGGTGGCGCCGACCGCTGCCGCTGTGGTCTCGGAGCCCAGGGTGGCAGCGAGGTACACGCCGTAGTTCCAGTTGAAGGCCTGGTAGACCAGCGGCACCGTATCCTTGCGGCGGCCGCCGAAGATAAAGGCGCTCATGGGCACCCCTTTGGGGTTTTCCCAATCCGGGTCGATACAGGGGCACTGGGAGGCCGGCGAGGTGAAGCGGGCATTGGGGTGGGCAGCCGGGCGTCCGCAGCCGGGCGTCCACTCGTTCCCCTGCCAGTCGGTGAGCTTTGCGGGAGCCTCGTCGCTCATTCCCTCCCACCACACATCCCCGTCCTCGGTCAGGGCCACGTTGGTGAAGATGGTGTTTTTCTCGCAGGAGATCATGGCATTGGGGTTGGTCTTGTAGTTGGTGCCGGGGGCTACGCCGAAATAACCGTATTCCGGGTTGATGGCATACACCTGGCCGTCGGCGGCCGGCTTGATCCAGGCGATATCGTCGCCGATGGTGGTGATCTTCCATCCCTTTTCCTGGAACGGCTTGGGCGGGATGAGCATGGCAAAGTTGGTCTTGCCGCAGGCGCTGGGGAAGGCGGCGCCGACGTAGGTCTTGTCGCCTTTCGGCGATTCCACGCCGAGGATCAGCATATGTTCGGCCAGCCACCCTTCATCCTTGCCCTGTTTGGAAGCGATGCGCAGGGCGAGGCACTTCTTGCCCAGAAGGGCGTTGCCGCCGTAACCGCTGCCGAACGACCAGATCGACCGCTCTTCCGGGAAGTGAACGATGTACTTCTCCTTGTTGCAGGGCCAGACCACATCCTTCTGGCCCGGCTGGAGCGGGGCGCCCACCGAATGGAGGCAGGGCACGAACTCACCGTCGCCGAGCACGTCCAGGACGGCCTTGCCCATACGGGTCATGATCCGCATGTTGACGGCAACATAGGGGGAGTCGGATATTTCAATCCCGATCTTGGCGATATTGGAACCGAGCGGACCCATGCTGAACGGGATGATGTACATGGTGCGCCCCTTCATGCACCCCTTGAAGAGCTTGTTCAGGGTCTCCTTCATCTCCTTGGGGGGCATCCAGTTGTTGGTGGGGCCGGCATCTTGTTTGGAAAGGCTGCAGATAAAGGTGCGGTCCTCCACCCGGGCCACGTCGATCGGGTCCGACCAGGCGAGGTAGCTGTTGGGGCGCTTCTGCTCGTTCAGCTTCCGGAAAGTGCCGGATTTGACCAAAAGGCTGCAGAGTTCGTCGTACTCCTCCTGGGAACCGTCGCACCAGTGAATCCGCTCCGGTTCGCACAGGGCGGCGACCTCCTCAACCCATTTCAGCAACTTCTCGTTTTTCGGGACTTCGTAACTCATACCACTTCCTCCTCATGTCGTTAAGTTTCATACCTAAAACCGAAAAGATCTTGGTCATGATAGGCAGTATGAACTGATCATGCTGACGCTGGCAGTGCTGAGCGGCGGGAACGGCACCTGGAAGAAGGGCGGACAAAAACAGCCATGATCAGGCTTGTCAGGGCAATTGACCGGGTTCTGGATGAAAACCTTGCGAGGCCTGCGCAACCGTGTGGCCACAGGTAAACACCGTTGAATTTTGCTGTCCTGCTTCCCATGAAAACAGCATCAAAAATTTATCGGTAATAAATACCACAGGGATTTCGAAAATGCAAAAGCGTTTTACCGGATAAATGCCATGGAGGACATCTCCATTCCCGACGGATCTGCGCAGTGCGGGTGACCGGACGGCCGCCGGCATGGTCGCCGGCCGGTTTTAGGCAAAATAAAGGGAGGGGCCTGCTACGACAATCCCTCCCATTCCCCGTACAACTCCTCCAGCCGGCCATTCAGGGCGGCGTGACGTTCGCCGGCCTCGGTGCCCCGCTGCGGGTCGTCGAAGAATCCGGGCGCGTTCATCTCCACCTCCAGACGTGCCAACTCCGCCTCGGTACGGGCGATTTCGGCCTCCACGGCGGCCAGCTGCTTCTGGCGACCCTGTTCCTCCCGCTTGCGCTGTTTTTCCTCCTCGCGCCCTTTTTTTCGTTCTTCCCTGGTCGGTTCGGGGAGCGGCAGCGGTGCGGCCTCGGCAACGGCGGACTGCCGCGGGGCAGCGCCGCCGCGGGGGACGGCCGGGGTTCCGGACTGCGCCCCCTTCTCCTTTTTCTCCAGATAATACTCGTAATCGCCGTAGTAGCTGGTCAGGGCGCCTCCCTCGACCTCCACGATGCGGGTTGCCAGGCCGTTGACGAAATAACGGTCATGGGAGACGAACACCACGGTGCCGTCGAAGGAGCGCAGGGCGTCCAGCAGCACCTCCTTGCTGAACAGGTCCAGGTGGTTGGTCGGTTCGTCCATCAGCAGCAGGTTGGAGGGGCGCAGCAGCATCTTGGCCAGGGCCAAGCGGTTGCGCTCCCCGCCGGAGAGGACGCCGACCCTCTTGTGGATATCGTCCCCCGAGAAGAGAAAGGCGCCCAGGATATCCCGCAGCCGGGGAACCATGTCGTAGGGCGCATCGGCATAGAGCTCATCGTAGGCCGTGCGCGTGGCGTCCAGCACGCTGGCTTGGTCCTGGGCAAAGTAGTCCATGACCACGTTGTGTCCGGGGGTCCGCTCGCCCCCCTGGAATTCGGCGCCGGCCAGGACCGACATGAGGGTGGACTTGCCGGCCCCGTTATGGCCCACCAGGGCGACCCGCTCACCCTTCTCGACCACGAGGTCCACCCGGTCCAGGACCGCCAGGTCCCCGTAGGCCTTGGTCAGCCCCCGCAACTCCATGATGATCTTGCCGCTTTTGGGGGCAGGGGGAAAGTGGAAACGGATCTTTTTCCGCTCCGGGGGGAGCACGATCCGCTCGACCTTTTCCAACTGCTTGATGCGCGACTGCACCAGCGAGGCCTTGTTGGCCTGGTAGCGGAAGCGGCGGATAAAATCCTCGGACTTCTCGATCTCCTCGTCCTGGCGGTGCTTGGCCTCCCGCAGGGCCGTGACCCGCTCCTCCCGCTGGACGAGATAGCTGGAGTAACTGCAATGGTAGTCGGTGATGGCGTGGTTCCAGACCTCGCTGATCCGGCTGCAGACCCGATCCATGAAGAACCGGTCGTGGGAGACCAGGATCACCGAGCCGGGGTAGGAGCAGAGGTACTCCTCCAGCCAGTTGCGGGCCTCGATATCCAGGTGGTTGGTCGGCTCGTCCAGAAGCAGCACGTCCGGCTTCTGCAGGAGCAGGCGGGCCAGGGCGATGCGCATCTGCCAGCCGCCGGAAAACTCGCCGCAGTCGCGCTGCCAGTCCGCCTGGGCAAACCCCAGCCCCTTCAGCACCGTCCCGATCTCGGCCTCCATGGTGTAGCCGCCCCGGTGGCGGCACTGTTCCTGGAG
>Ga0207857_1000018_pt1 | contig 64912 bp, 48 predicted proteins | sample LuqExpMetageno22_FD_187780 | JGI IMG/M metagenome (GOLD analysis project Ga0207857, IMG submission 187780) | Tropical forest soil microbial communities from Luquillo Experimental Forest, Puerto Rico - Sample 22 (SPAdes) | ecosystem: Environmental > Terrestrial > Soil > Tropical forest ... | reverse complement strand
GCGTCTTTATCAGGATGCCTTGCCGCGCACCCGTTTCATGTCGAAACCATTATTGACGGCTTCGGTTCGGCTCTTGCGAACCATGCGCTTGCAGAAAACCATACCAGAACAGGAAAAAGAGGCGCTTGCGGGGTTGTTTACGCGGTATTCCACCCTTTTGGATGGCTTGCAACACAAGCAAACGGCAATTGAAAAGGACGACACGCCGGCATCGCAGCAGGGAACCTCTGTTGCTGCGCCCCGTCCTGCGAGAATATGATGGCCTTGATGAATGTCCGGAGCACGGCCCTGAACGATTTCTAAGTGGTCAGCATCGATCCAGAAGTGGGGAACCTTGGAATATTCGGATACTAATGACCAAATGGTCGAGCAGGAATTTACAGAGATCAACCGGCTTGCCGACCGGGGGATGCTGAAGAATGCCCTAAAATTGTGCGAGACGCTCTTTGAGAAATACCCCGAGCATCCACGTGTTTTGCACGGCCTCGGCATGCTTCGGTACCGGACGGGCGGGGGACGTGAGGAAGCGGAGCAACTGTTGCGCAGGGCAATCCGGCTAAAACCTGACTTTGCCGATGCCTACAACAGCCTTGGCATCGTGCTGCATAATGCCGTCCTGTTGGATAGTGCGGAGGAACAGTTCCGTAAGGCATTGGAATACGAGCCCGATCATTTCAAGGCCATGACATCCCTGGCAACGGTGTTGATAACGAAAGAGCAGACGCTGGAGGCTCGGGGCTTGTGCGAGAAGGCCTTGACGCTCAACCCCCTTTATGCGCCGATTTACCATAACCTGGGGTCCGTCATGCAGGCGTACGGCAGGACCGGCGAAGCCATCACGTTGTTGCGAAAGAGCTTGAAGATCCAGAAATCGGATTCTGCTGATTCGTGCCTCTTGTTTGCCATGAACCTAGTGCCCGAGTTCAGTCAAAAGGATATTTTCAAGGAATCGGCCCAGTGGGGACGCACGTTTTCCCGTCATCATATCCGAAGTGTTCACGGGCACCTGAATAGCCCGCTGCCGGAGCGCAGGATGCGTATCGGCTATGTTTCGGGCGACTTCAAGCTGCATCCGGTGGCCTTTCACCTGAAGCCGGTGCTGGCGGCACATGACAAGCGCAACGTGGAGATATTCCTGTACAACTCCTTTCCCCATGCCGATCAATTGACAAAAGAACTTGCCTGCCATGCCGACATCTACCGCGATATATCCTCGTTGTCGGATGAGAAGGTGGAGGCGGTGATCAGGAAGGACGGCATCGACATCCTGGTGGACCTTGCCGGCCACACCGGTTTTCACAGGCTTGGGCTCTTTGTCCGTAGGATAGCTCCCGTCCAGGCCACCTGGCTTGGCTATTTCAATACGACCGGCTTGACCTCCATAGATTACCTGATCAGCGACCCGATTACGATCCCCCCTGGCGAAGACGATTGTTTTACAGAGCAGGTAATTCGTCTGCCCGACTGTCGGTTCTGTTATCAACCCATGCCGGATGCACCGGATGTCGCTGCTTTGCCGGCATTACGTAATGGTTATCCGACTTTTGGCTCGTTTAACGCCATACAGAAGATCACCCCCGATGTGGTTGCCGTGTGGTCACGCCTTCTTCAGGCAATACCGGATGCCAGAATCGTGCTGAAATCCAAATCGTTTAAGGAAGAGGATGTCAAGGCTGAATTCTACAGCAGGTTTGCAGCGCATGGCGTTGCAAAAGAGCGGATCGAATTGCGTTCCAAGTCTTCCTATGTCGATATGTTGGCAGAGTATGGCGATATCGATATAGCCCTGGACACCTTTCCGTACAATGGTGGCGCCACAACCTGTGAAGCCCTCTGGATGGGGGTACCGGTAGTGACCCTGGAGGGTGGGACTCCCATCAGCCGGCAGAGCAAGGCATTTCTCCATACCATCGGGTATCCGGAATGGGTAGCGTCCACAACCGATGAATATGTGGAAATCATTCAAAGTTTGTCATCTGACAGGGGGAAACTCCAACTGATTCGTGGCGGTTTGCGTCAAAGAATGGCAGACTCGCCTCTCTGTGATGGCAAGACCTTTACCCGCCACCTTGAAGCGGCGTATCGCAAGATGTGGCAGCAATGGTGCGCCGGAACAACTCCGGTTGAATCGTTCAGGTCGTTTAGCGCTGACGAGTTGTGTGCGGCAGGATACAGTCACCTGGAAGATGGCTGCCTCAATAAGGCGGCCGATTTATTCAACCGGACCCTTCGCCGGAATCGTGGACATGTTCCTGCACTCAATGGCCTGGGAAGAATTTATGCAAAGATTGGCGAGCTCCCGTCTGCGGTAAAGACCTTCCGGAAGGCTCAACGGCGTGACCCATCGAACCTTGATTCCTTCTTCAGCCTTGGCTTTTCGCTGCTTGGATCGGCCAGATTCAAGGATGCTCGCAAGGAGTTTCTTCGGGCATTGGCAGTCAATCCGCATCACATTGAGACATTGGTCAACCTGGGGGTTGCCAACAGAATGCTTGTTCGACTACGGGAGGCCCAGGAATGCTGCGAAAAGGCCCTTGCAGTCTCTCCAGACCATGTGGGAGCACTGGGACATCTTGCCTTTGTGCTGGGAGATCAAGGGGATGTGCTGAATGCGATACAGAGTCTCAAGAGGGCGGCGAAACTGGAACCGGGCAACCTGGAGATTCTGTCGGGGCTGATATCGTACCTGTTGTATGATGGTGAAACAGAGCAGGAGGAGATTGTTGAACTGAGCAAACGAATTGGATGCGCTTTTGACGACGTTGATCATTTTACGCATGCCGTGCCATTATCATCCGAGACGCGCAATCATCTCCGGATTGGGTTTGTCTCCCCTGATTTTTGTCGTCACCCGGTGGGGCAGCTACTCATGGCGTTTTTCAAGGAATACGATCCGGAGCGGCTTTCTCTGTACTGCTACAGCAACGGGCTCAGGCCGGATGCCTTGACGGGCTGGTATCGGAATACCGCCACGGCTTGGCGTGATATTTCAAGAATTTCTGATGAGGAGGCGGCAGCTCTCATACGAGATGACAAAATTGATATTCTGGTAGACCTTTCCGGCCACACGAGTAGGCATCGCCTTCAGATCTTCAGCCGATGCCCGGCCCCAGTTCAGGTGAGCTGGATGGGGTTTGGGCATACGACCGGCCTGGGTTCGATTGATTATGTCATTGCAGACGACGACTTTATCCGACCTCAGGATGAACAGTGGTTTTCTGAACAGGTTGTGCGTCTGCCATTCAATCGTTTTTGTTTTGTCCCGCCTACGCCATGTCCCGAGGTTGTCGATCCGCCTTTGTACGACAACGGGTATATTACCTTCGGGAGTTTCAACAATACGATGAAGATCTCGGAACAGGTAATTGCCGTGTGGGCCCGGATTCTGTGGAGCGTGCCCCGCTCACGGTTGATTCTCAAATACAGGGTTTTTGGAGACTCGGCGGTACGTAGAAGGTATTTGGACCTATTTGCGAAACATGGCGTTTCCCGAGGCAGGATCGAATTCAGGCGGTCTTCAATCCCGTTTTTGATGATGGCGGAGTATGGAGATATTGATATTGCCCTTGATCCGTTTCCCTTTACCGGCGGAATGACCAGTTTGTTTTCGCTCTGGATGGGGGTACCCATAGTGACCTTGTCCGGTAAATTGCCGATCAGCAGGCAGACGGCGTCTTTTCTCAAGTTGGTGGGCTTGAACGATCTTGTGTCATTCAACGAAGAAGAGTACATTGCCCATGCGGTGGATTTGTCCCAAAACCGCGACAGGTTGTGCGACATCAGGAGCACTTTGCGAGGCCGGATGGCTGCGTCCCCGTTGTGCGATGCGAAAGGGCATGCGGCCTCCCTGGAACATCTCTTCTTTGAAATGTGGCGACAGAAGAGTGAAAAGCCGACCAAATAAATCGAAGGATACCTGACCGATGGCCAACATCAGAAAAAAAATCAAGCTCGATATCGCCTGCGGCAAGAACACAAGACAAGGATTCACCGGTGTTGATATTTGGGATGGCGCCGAAATAGTCGCTGATCTGGAGAAATTTCCCTGGCCTTTTGAAGACAATAGCGTTGATGAGATCTTTTGCTCCCACTATATAGAGCATACCCCCGACCTCATCTCGTTTGCCAATGAGCTGTATCGCATCATGAAAGTAGGGGCCACAGCGGAAATTATTGCACCCTATTATTCCAGCATACGAGCCTGGCAGGACCCGACGCACCTGAGAGCGATTTCGGAAAACACCTTTCTTTACTTCAACAAAGGATGGCGATTAGCGAATAAGCTCGATCATTATCCCATTACCGCTGATTTCGATTTTGAGTACCACTATTTCCTTGATCCGGCATGGCAGGGGAAAAAGGATGATGACGAACTGCGATTCGCCATCAAGCATTACATCAACGTCGTCATGGATATTCGTGCCGTGCTCACCAAGAGGGCGCCCGGTAGTGATGAGACGGAAGTAATATCATTACGAGCCTCGGAGTGTTGGGAGGAAGGGCGGTTCGAGGAGGCTGTCGGGTTCTGTAATCAGCTTGTGGAACAAGGGAAGGCGGGTTCGGACGAGTATCTCATACTTGCTGATTATGCCTTCAAACATAATGAATTCAAAACAGCGGTGGATACGTATCGAAAGGCGCTGGAAGACGATGATGAATCATTCCAGGCTCATGTTGGGCTTGTCAGGTCTTTGAACATGATAGGACAGGCGGCCAAGGCGCGAACACATTTGAAGAACATCAGAAAGTCTAATCCAGATCTTGCTGGTCTGATCCAAAATGTCCTCGGCACGATCGGCAATTGATTCCGTTCATAACCTGAATTTGGAAGAATGATGGGCAGCCGATGGGAAACACATGGTGTGCCCAAGTAGATATAAAAATTTGTTGTAATTTTAATCGAACCTTCAATTGATCGGAATAGGGGAGAATCAATCTATGTTGAATATTGCCGCGATAACCCTGAAAGGCATCTTCCGGGACCGTGTTTTGCAGGGTATCATAGTGCTTGGCGCCATGATCTTTTTTATCCCTACGGTCGCATCGCTTTCCATGCGCCAGGTCACGGAACTTTCCATAACCCTTTCGCTTTCGCTCATCTCTTTTGTCATGTTGCTTCTGTCCGTTTTTCTCGGAGCCACCTCGATCTGGAAAGACCTAGAACGACGCTATACCTTCAGCGCGTTGAGCCTTCCCGTCAGTCGATCTGCCTATATTGCGGGAAAATTCTGCGGCATCTCCCTGTTCCTGCTGCTGAGTTCACTCATTCTGGGCATAATCACACTCATGGCGGTCAAGTTCGCCATCACCATCTATCCGCCTGCCCGTCCGGTTGCATGGGGGATACTCATGACGGCTATCCTCTTTGACGCCCTGAAGTATATCCTGCTCGTCGCCGTGTCCATGCTTCTGTCTACTGTCAGCACCTCCTTCTTCCTTCCTGTATTTGGAACTATCAGTATCTTCCTGGTCGGTACCATTACTCAGCAGGTTAATGACTATCTGCATACCCCGGTAGCCCAGAAAACGGTATCCGTGGTCGTTATGAAGGCAGCGACGGCGTTGTATTACCTGCTGCCAAACCTGGATTCATTCGACCTTAAACTCAATGCCATTTATGCCTTGCAGCTGAATTATGGAGGGCTTGCGATAACTGCAATTTATTTTGTCGTCTATACGGGAGCGCTGTTGGCGTGTGCTGCACTCATATTCGGGCGGAGAGAGATGAAATGAGCACAGCCCGCCGTCCACTGGTAATGCTGTTGATAGCCCTGATTGCCTACGCCTTTGTGCTTGGGCCTTTTACCGATTACATGAGGCGCAAGCCGACTGAAGAAAAACTGGGGTATGTCCCTAATGCCACCATGCTCGGTTTTGTGTGTGCGGACCAAAAGGCATTTGTGGGAGCAGCGCTCATCATGAAGGTTATCATGTATTTCGGGGGGCTTTCCGACCGTCCCCCTGAAAAGGCCTTGGCCTTGCCCCCTGATTTCCGCGGCATGTCCAACATAATCCACACGGCACTCAAGCTTGACCCCTATAACATGGACGGCTATTACTTCGCACAATCATTCCTGACCTGGGAAGTCAAGCAGTTTGCCTTGGCAAACAGACTTCTGGACTATGGTATGAAGTATCGTACCTGGGACTGGTATTTACCGTTCTTTGCCGGCTTCAACCACGCCTATTTTTTGAAGGATTATAAAAAAGCGGCTGAATATTTTCGACGGGCTGGCGACTTGAGCGGCAATGAGTTGCAAATCAATCTGGCCGGCAGGTACATGCAGGAATCGGGTCAGACCGAGCTTGCCATTGCGTATCTCAAGGCCATGATTGTGACATCACGCAACGAGACGGCAAAGAAGTCGTTTGGTGTCAGACTCAAGGCCTTTGAAGGCGCGCGAACCATCGAGATAGCTCGCGACCGTTTTCAGGTAAAAGAAGGACGTAATCCATCATCTGTGGCGGAATTGCTCAAATCGGGCTTTCTGCAAGAGCTGCCCAGCGATCCTTATGGAGGGCAGTTCTATCTTGAACCCGACGGCAAGGTTGCGACTACGAGTAAGTTTATGTTTCAGCAGGCAATACAGGGAGATAAGTAATGAATATGCTAGATATCCAAGGGTTGTCTAAAACATTTCTCGGCAAGCGCCGGCAACGTGTCGAAGCACTCAAAGGGCTCGAATTATCCATCGCCCAGGGCGAAATCTTCGGCTTCCTCGGTCCCAATGGGGCGGGGAAGAGTACGACCATCAAGTGCCTGATGGGGCTGATCCGGCCGACGAGCGGCACGGCAACCATCATGGGCGAGTCGATCGGAAGTGTTGCAGCGCGGGCCAAGATCGGTTTCCTGCCGGAGAATCCCGCCTTTTACGATTACCTGTCAGCCGAGGAGTATCTTCGTTTTGTGGGCAAGACCTTCAGGATGCCGGAAGCCCTCCTGGCCCGCAGGACCGACGAAACGTTGAAACAGCTTGAACTGTGGGATGCCCGCAAGCGGCCCATGCGCGGCTACAGCAAGGGGATGGTGCAGCGGGTCGGACTGGCACAAACCCTGATCCACGATCCTGACCTGTATATCCTGGATGAGCCCATGAGCGGACTTGACCCTATTGGCAGGGCGCTGGTGAAGGAGATCATCATCGACCTGAAGAAGCGGGGCAAGAGTGTCTTTTTCAGCACCCATATTACCGACGATGTGGAGAAGGTCTGCGACAGGGTAGGGGTGATCGTCAAAGGACGGCTGGAGGCCCTGGACAGCGTCGAGAATATTGTCCGGAAAGGGATCGAAGGCTACATCGTGCAGACCCGGCTGAACCAGGGGAGCCATGACGCCCTGGGAGGTTTCGACATCATGCGCAGGAATGAAACCTTTGTGGAGTACTTTGTTCCGGTCACGGGCTTCAACGAATTCATGTCCCTGGCCGGTCATAATTCGGTCGAGGTCACACTGGTTGAAACAAAGCGGAAAGATCTGGAGAGTTTCTTCCTGGAGATCGTGGAGAAGGGAAATCCATAAGCACGTCGGCCTATCGTGCGGCCCCCCTCAGCACCTCGGTCAGTTCCTTGATCCGGTACGGTTTGACCACCGCGCCGCAGAATCCGTAATCTTGGTAGTGGGCCATGATCGGGTCGTTGGAATATCCGCTGGAAACAATCAGGCGCGCCTGGGGGGCGAATTCGAGGATCCGCTGGGCCGCCTCCTTTCCTCCCATGCCGCCCGGCACGGTCAGGTCCATGATGACGATATCGAATGGGCTGGCCGCTTTGCTGGCGGCTCGATAGTATGAAACAGCCTCTTCTCCATCGGCGCAGGTCGTTACCCGGTATCCCAGGAGATGGAGCATTTTCGCGGCAAGGTCGAGAATCATCGTGTCATCGTCCATGACGAGCGCGGAGCCGCCGGTTGGATTGCCGGGTGCCACGGTGTTGCGTCCCGTGCCGGCGCCTGCCGTTGCCGAACCCATTGAGGGGAGGTGGATGGTGAAAGTGGCCCCTTTGCCGACGCCGGAACTGACGGAAATGTGGCCGCCGTGCCTGGTGATGATCGAATAGACCGAGGAAAGTCCTAATCCCGTCCCGCCCGATTTTGTGGTGAAATACGGATCGAATATCTGCTTCTGCTCTTCATCCGAGATGCCGCAACCTTCATCCGAAAAAGCCAGTTTGACATATTCGCCCGGCGCCAGGCCCCGACGGTTCATGCCGTTTAGAACAGTATTCTCGGCCTTGACGGTCAACTTCCCGCCCCCCGGCATGGCCTGTACCGCGTTGATGACGATGTTGTTGAAGGCCTGATTGATCTGGCCCGCATCCGCTTCAATGGCGTGCAGGTCATCGGGTATATCGATAGCGGCTATGACCTTTGTTCCCCGTAACACGAGTGAGACCGATTCATCCACAAGCTGCCGTACTGCAACCGGTCTTTTGACCGGATCCCCCCCTTTGGCGAAGGTCAACAGTTGACCGGCAAGTTCAGCGGCGCGTTGCGACGCCTTTTCCGCCTGTTCCAAAGGTTTTCGGGCTTTGTGTGAGGCATCGAGAAACATCTGGGCAAAGGAGATGTTTCCCAGGATGCTTGTGAGGATATTGTTGAAATCATGGGCGATTCCTCCGGCCAGAAGTCCCAGGGATTCGAGTTTTTGCACCTTCAAAAGTTCATTCTGGGTGAACTCGCGTTCGGTGATGTCGGTGAAGATGGCAAGGGCGTGGTTTCGAATGAGCTGGGTGTTGATGATGACATGGCGCACCGTGCCGTTTTTGCAGGTGATCTTCGCCTCCCGGGGCGAGACCTGGGTGCCGTCCGCCATGGCCGCCAAACCGTTCGTCCACGCTGACGAGACCTGCTCACGGTAGGTCGGGTCGGGATAGGCTTTCAGGAACCATTCGTCGGTGGTGGGAATGTCGTCAATGGTGTAGCCGAAACGATTCACGAAGCTGCTGTTCACGTATTCAATCACCCCACGATCGTTCGTCACACCGACCCCCACCGGCATCGCCTCCAGAAGGAGTTTCAGGGTCTTTTCGCTCTCACGCAGCAGTTCTTCCGCACGTTTTTGCTCCGTAATATCCCGGGAGATGTTAAGGATGCAGGTCATCCCCTCAATATCGATTCGGCGCGCCGACATCTGCCCGATAATAATCGTTCCATCCTTTTTCCTGAATTCGGCTTCGTGATTCAATGCGATCCCGTGGGCATGGATTTCACGCACCAGGCGTGACCTGTCCTCGGGATTGACCCAGATGTCCAGTTCGAGGGATGACTTGCCAACGACCTCTTCCGGCTTATAGCCGGTAATGGCGCTGAAGCCTTCGTTTACCTCCAGGTAAACGCCGTCTTCCAGGCGATTGATACTGATCGAGTCCGGCGAGATACGAAATGCAGTGGAAAACTTTTCTTCGGAGAGACGAAGCCTTTCTTCGGCCTGCTTGCGTTCGGATATGTCCCGGACCATGGCAAGGACGGTGCCTTTATCGGCAAGGGTCGTCTTGCACAGGGTAACCTCTGATGGGAAACAGCTCCCATCCTTCCTTTTGCTGGTCCATTCGAAGACTTGGGGATGGCCGCTCAGGGCACGCTGGAGCCATTCCAGCGCCTCATTCGACGAAAAGGGCGGAATGCCGAGACTTATGTCGCTTACGGTCATGGAAAGGATTTCTTCATGGGTGTAGCCGAACATGCTGCAGGCGGTCTGGTTGGCATCGATGAACCTCCCGGTCCCGGCTTCATTGATGAATACCGCGTCGTACATGTTGTCAAAGATGGTGCGGAAACGTTCTTCGCTCGCCTGGCCCAGATGTTTTGCCTCGAGCGTACTGGTGACGTATCTGGCAATGAGATGAAACAGGAGCGCTGCCGTGACGAGAACAAACAAAAAACCCTTGAAGATGGAGATGCGGGCAATGATGTCGGGATCCCTGACAAACAGCTCAAGGGCCGAATCGGACACGAATATCCAGAGCAGGCTGAAGACCGCATAGATACCCACTACCTTGAAGACTTGCCAACGTTCCTTTGTGCCGAAAAAGGTGTGCACGTGGATGGCCCCCATGAAAAACGGCTGAGTAAGGTCGCTGCCCTGCCTGCCGACATCACATTAACTCATGATAATATAACTCAAAAAATGCCGATAACAACCTGGTAAGATAGGCATCCCTCAAAAACCGGATGGTTGGTCACGATGTTCCCTGCTCTCCCTTGACTTGTGGAGCGGGAATGGGTATAAATAAAAATAATTTTCATTTGATTGCGGGTCATTCTGTATGGACAAAGAGCAAGGGCGGGCAATACTCAAGCAGTTGAAGCTGAAGGTTACCCCCAGGCGGCTGGAGGTGATGAGTTGCCTGGGGAGTGAGCCGCTCTATCTCTCCGCCGAGGAGGTCTGGCAACGTATCAGGGGCGGGGTCGCCAGCGTCGGCCTGCCGACGGTATACCGGATTCTCGATGAACTGGCCGTGGCCGGCGTCATTACCCGCATCTTCCTGGCAGACCGGAAGCAGTATTATTTTCTCTGCACCAATCAGGAGCATCACCACCATTTTGTCTGTGAGTCCTGCCGGCGGGTCGAGGATCTGGGGCAGTGCGTGCTTGGCGAGGGTGCGCTTGAGCCGGTCCAGCGGTCGGGAGGGCGTGTGACGTCACACATTCTTCAGATCAACGGGGTATGCGGTGCATGCAGCCAGCCGCCCCAGGAGGCCTCATGCCGGGCGAAATAGTCAGAACCGAGCGGCTCTGCTGCAGTTACCGGACGGGCAGGGTGCTGGAGGATATCACCATCTCGGTCGAGGCCGGCGACTACGTCGGGATCGTCGGCCCCAACGGCTCGGGCAAGAGCACGCTGGTGCGCGTCCTGATGGGGCTCTGCAACATCAGCGACGGCACGGCCTCACTGTTCGGAGTGCCGTGCAGCCGCTTCAATGCCTGGGCCAGGATCGGATATCTTCCCCAGAGCCTGCATCTGCTCAATCCCATATTCCCGGCCACGGTAGCGGAGACGGTCGGTCTGGGCCTTTTGTCGCTGAAGCGCTTTCCCCGCCGGTTGACACGTTCCGACCGGGAAAAGGTGGACCGCGTTCTTGAACAGCTGGATATTTACGCCATACGGTCCAAGCTGATCGGTGAACTTTCCGGCGGTCAGCAACAGCGCGCTCTGCTGGCTCGCGCTCTGGTCAACGATCCTGACCTCCTGATCCTGGATGAACCGACCGCAGCCCTTGACCCTGAGATGCGCGAACGTTTCTACGCCCTGATCGGAGAGATAAACCGTTCCCGGGGGGTTACCGTGCTGCTGGTGACCCATGATACCGGCGCCATAGGGAAGTTCGCCTCCAAGATGCTGTATCTGGACAAGCGCATGCTGTTCTACGGCAACTTCGAGGAATTCTGCCGTTCCTCGGACATGTCTGCCCTGTTCGGGGAGCATTCGCAACACTTGATGTGCCACCGGCATTGACAGCAACCTGAATCCGTGACGCTGGAATGCCGCAGCGGCCGGAAGAGCCGGGGCCCGCACGTCGCCCGTGTCGTAGCAGGTCACTCACCCTGTCGGTACTCCGCAGGGTTGCCGTTATCTTATGAAAGGCAAAGGCTTAGGCCTTCCGGACTAACGGAGGCATGGAGGCGTCACGAATCAGGTTTATGAACGTAATGGAAATCCTCTCATACGGCTTTATCCAGCGGGCGCTTCTGGCGGGGACGCTGATCGCCGTGCTCTGCTCGGTGCTGGGCGTGTTCCTCGTGTTGCGGCGACTTTCCCTGATCGGGGACGGCCTGGCCCACGTCACCTTCGGCGGCACGGCCATAGCACTGTCGCTCAAGCTCTATTCGGCCTCATCTCTGCTGGTATCCCTGCCGGTCGTAATGCTTTCGTCGCTGGGTATCCCCAAGCTGACGGAAAAAGCGCGCCTGAGTGGCGATACCGCCATCGGCATCGTGTCGGCGCTGGGGATCTCGGCGGGCATCATCCTGGCAAGCGTGGGGGGAGGATACAACGTTGATCTGCTGAGCTACCTGTTCGGCAATATCCTGTCCATAACCACCCAGGAGGTCGGCATTGCCGCGGCGCTCTTCTGTGTGGTGCTGCTCCTTTTGTCCCTGTTTTTCAACGACCTGCTCGCCATTGCCTTTGACGAGGAGTTGGCCCGCGTCTCGGGCATCCGGACCGCAACCATCAACGCGGTCCTGGTGCTGTTGACGGCCCTGTCGGTCGTCCTGGCCATGAAGCTGGTGGGGATCATGCTGATCTCGTCATTGCTGATCCTGCCGGCGGTGTCGGCCCTTCAACTGGCCCGCAGCTTCAAGGCGTGTGTTGCCCTGGCAGCCTTTCAGGGGGGCTGTTCGGTGGTGGCGGGCATCTTCCTGTCGTTTGCCACCAACCTGCCAACCAGCGCGATGATCGTATTGCTTAATCTGCTCTTTTTCGGTCTTGCTTTCCTGGTCCGGCGCTATCTCAACCATCGCTCTAGAAATAATAGCTGAAATCCTTGATTTCAAAGGGCGATTCATTGAGACATTCGATGAAGACGTCAACCAGGAAGGGATCGAATTGCGTCCCTTTTTTGTTTTGCAACTCACGGATGGCTGCTTCCTTCTCCTGGGCCGGCCGGTAGGAACGAACGGAGAGCATGGCGTCGAAGGCGTCGGCAATACTGACGATGCGGGCATGGAGCGGTATCTGTTCGCCCTTGAGGCGGGCGGGATAGCCGCTTCCATCCCACCGTTCGTGGTGATGCAGGATGGTGGGGACGATGTGGCTCAGGCTTTCGATCCCCACGATAAAAAGCGTCCCTTTGAGGGGGTGTTCCCGGATGAGGGTTTCCTCGCGCAGGTTGAGGCGTTCCGGCTTGTTGAGCACATCGTCCTCGGTGCCGATCTTGCCGATATCGTGGAGGATGGCCCCAAGGTAGAGGTCGCGCAGCTTGGCCTCGGAGAGATTCAGCTTGGAGCCGATGCTGAGAGAGTATTCGGTAACGCGCTTTGCATGCCCCTGGGTATAGGTGTCCTTCAGCTCCAGGGCCCCCACCAGCGCCTGGATGGTGTTGTTGAACAGGCGTTGATCCCATATCTCGTCATCCTGGACATTCGTGACCAGCATGGCCTTGGCGATATCTTCCGCCGTGCGGCTGCCGGCCAACCGGGAAACGATGGCCAGCGCAAAGGGGATTGCCGTACCCGGCCCCTGGCTCGTAATGGTTTTCCCGTCCTCCACCACCATTTTGTCGAGGTAGTACGCCCCGCCCAGCTTTTCCTGATAGCCGGGGTAGGAGGTCGCTTGCCTGCCGCTAAGCAGGCCGGCTTTTGCGAGTACCGTGGGCGCAGCGCAGATGGCGCCAATAAGTTTGTCGGCCGTGTGAAAGTCCTTGAGAAGTTTGTCTATCCGGATGTCGGCGCTTAGGTTGTCGCTGCCCGGTTGCCCGCCGGGAAGGATTATCATGTCAAAATCCTCGGCCCTGGCGGTGTCGATGGTCGTGTCGGGGATGACGGCCACCTTGCGGGCACTTGCTACCGGCCCCGGTTGCAGGCCGGCCGTGATGACCTCAATCCCGGCCCTCCGGAGTACGTCGATAACCGCAACCGCTTCCAGTTCTTCAAAACCTTCGGCTAACGGAATCAAGACCTTTGCCATGTTCTGCCTCCCTGGCTGAATACTGATTAACGCCCAATAGTAACGAAGATGTATCAAAACTCAAACATATTTTCATTAAGCGCACTGGTTGTATACGGTTGCAGCCGTCTGGCCATATTGCTCCAGAGAGGATAGTATAGAGAAACAAGGGGGTGATTTTGCAGCCCGGCTCAGGCGTTGAACAGCGGCAATTTCCCAATTTAATTGATTTTCAGACGCTAATTGCGTATAAACAATCACTTTGCCATGAACGAAAAATATCTTTTTATCGAAACCTTCGGCTGCCAGATGAATGTGAACGATTCCGAACGGATCGTCACCATGCTGGCCGATTTGGGCTATAGGCCGACCGCTGCGCCGGCGGATGCGGACATGATCCTGCTCAATACCTGTAGCGTCAGGGGCGGGGCTGAAGAAAAGGTGTATAAACGCCTCAGCCATTTTCGCAGCCTGAAAAAGGCGAAGAGCGGCCTTATCCTGGGCGTTGGTGGCTGTGTGGCCCAGCAGGAAGGGGATCATCTGCTGCAAAAGTTTCCCTTTCTGGATCTGGTGCTCGGCACCCATAATCTGCACCTGCTCCCCGACATGGTGCGCGGTGCGGAAAACGGCGAGCGACGCTGCGAGACCGCTTTCATCGACAACGACCAGCGCCTCGACCTGTTCCCGCCGGTCAAGGGCGCCAGTCGTCTGAGCCGTTTCGTGACCGTCATGCAGGGATGCGACAATTTTTGTTCCTACTGCATCGTGCCGTATGTGCGGGGCCGCGAGATCAGCCGGCGCTCGGCTGATATCCTCGAAGAAGTCAGGCAACTCGCCGCCGAGGGCGTTCAGGAGGTCGTGCTGCTGGGGCAGAATGTTAATTCCTACGGCCTTAAGACCGCCGATGAGCCGAGCTTTGCCAGCTTGATCAGACAGGTTGCCGGGGTGGAGGGGATTCGCCGTATCCGTTTTACCACCTCCCATCCCAAGGATATGTCCGATGAGTTGATTGCCTGTTTCGCGGACGTGCCCAAGCTTTGCGGACAGATCCACCTGCCGGCCCAGACGGGTAGCGACGCGGTGCTGTCCCGCATGAACCGCGGCTATACCCGTGCGGCGTACCTGGACAGGGTTCAAGTTCTCAAGGCGGCCCGGCCCGGCATCGCCATCACCGGCGACATGATCGTCGGCTTCCCCGGCGAGAGCGAGGATGATTTCGAGCAGACCCTAAGCCTGATGGAAGAGGTTCGCTACGCCGACCTTTTTTTGTTCGCGTATTCGCCGCGCCCCGGCACCAAGGCCGCCGAGTTGCCGGAAGAACTTTCCCGCGAGCAAAAGGTGGAACGCCTGGAACGCCTGCTGGGCCTGCAAAGGCGCATCACCCTCGAGATCAACAGGACGTATCTCGGCACCGTCCAGGATGTGTTGGTGGAGGGGGAGGGGAAGCGTCCCGGCCAGGTGTCCGGCAAGGCCGAGAGCGGCAGGATCGTGAATTTCCCCGGTGATCCCGCCCTTATCGGGAGCTTTGTCCCGGTACGCATTACGGCGGCCTACCAGAACTCGCTTCTAGGGGAATTGCAGCAAAGGACACAACCGTAAAGCAGTCGCAGAGGCCCGGAGAAGAATTGAAGGTTCCCTCCCCCGCAGGGGAGAGGAGCGAGGTTCGGCTCCGCCCTTGATTTGTTCCGTTTCTCCGTGGCGGAAGTTATTTTGAATCAGAGAGGCAAGCATGTCCACCGAGACGACACCACCACCCGTATCCAACAATTTTCTACGCACCATTATCGACGACGACCTGAAAAACGGCAAGCATACGGCCATTGTCACCCGGTTTCCGCCGGAGCCGAACGGCTATCTGCATATCGGCCATGCCAAGTCCATCTGTCTCAACTTCGGGCTGGCACGGGATTTCGGCGGCCGTTGCCATCTGCGCTTCGACGACACCAACCCTGCCAAGGAGGAGATGGAGTACATCGAGTCCATCAAGGAGAGCGTCCACTGGCTCGGCTTTGACTGGGGTGCGCACCTCTATTACGCCTCGGAATATTTCGAGCAGCTCTATCAGTGGGCGGAGTACCTGATCAAGCAGGGCAAAGCCTATGTGGAGGACCTCTCTGCCGACGAGATCCGCGCCTATCGCGGCACCCTGACCGAACCGGGCAAGGAAAGCCCCTGGCGCAACCGCTCCGTGGACGAGAACCTGGATCTGTTCCGCCGCATGCGGTCCGGCGAGTTCCCCGACGGGGCCAAGGTGCTCCGGGCGAAGATCGACATGGCTTCGCCCAACATCAACCTGCGCGACCCGGTGCTGTACCGCATCATTCACGCCATCCATCCCCACGTGGGTGACGCCTGGTGTGTCTACCCCATGTACGATTTTGCCCATGGCCAGTCGGATGCCATTGAGGGCATCACCCATTCCATCTGCACCCTGGAGTTCGAGGATCACAAGCCGCTGTACGAATGGTTTCTGGACAACCTGCCGGTGCCGAACCGGCCGCGGCAGTACGAGTTCGCCCGGCTCAACCTGACCTACGCGGTCATGAGCAAGCGCAAGCTCCACGAGTTGGTCAACCTGGGGATCGTCAGCGGCTGGGACGATCCGCGCATGCCGACTCTGATGGGCATCAGGCGGCGCGGCTACACACCCGAGGCGGTCCGGGCCTTCTGCGAGATGATCGGGGTAGGGCGCAGCGATTCGTGGATCGACATGTCGATTCTGGAGGAGTGCGTCCGCGCCGATCTGAATGAGCGCGCCCCCCGCGCCATGGCGGTGCTGAAGCCGCTCAAGGTCGTGATCGATAATTACCCTGAAGGGCAGACCGAGGAGTTCGAAGCCGCCAACCATCCCCAGAAACCGGAGATGGGGAGTCATCAGGTGGTCTTTTCCCGCGAGCTGTATATCGAACAGGACGACTTCATGGAGGTCCCCCCTAAAGGGTTCTTCCGCATGACCCCCGGTTCCGAGGTTCGTCTGCGTTATGCCTATATAGTGCGCTGCACCGGCGTGGTCAAGGATGAGGCCGGTGCCGTAATCGAGGTGCATTGCGAATACGATCCCGCTTCAAAAGGTGGTTCGGCTGCCGACGGCAGAAAGATCAAAGGCACCATCCACTGGGTTTCCAAGGCCCATGCCATGGATGCCGAGGTGCGACTCTTCGACCGTCTTTTCAGCGATCCCAATCCCGACCGGGGCGGAGCCGACTACAAGCAGTTCCTTAACCCCCTCTCGGTTGAGACCATTGGGGCGGCCAAGCTTGAGGCGAGCCTGACCGCGGCTGACCCGGAAACCCGTTTCCAGTTCGAGCGCCAGGGGTATTTTCGCCCGGACCCGGTGGATTCCCAACCCGGAAAGCCGGTGTTCAACCGGATCGTCACCCTCAAGGATACGTGGACAAAAAAGTAATACATGAAAGAATGTGATATAACTCTATGAAAAAAAAGATATTTAAATCGGGATTCGTCTCCATTGTCGGCCGCCCGAACGTAGGCAAGTCCACCCTGCTGAACCGGGTCCTCGGCGAGAAGATCGTGGCGGTCTCGGACAAGCCGCAAACCACGCGCACTGTTATTCGCGGCATCCTCTCCGACGAGGCGAGCCAGATCGTGTTCGTGGACACCCCCGGTATCCATGCCGCCAGGAGCCGCATGAACCGCGCCATGGTGGATGCCGCTTACGGGGCCATTTCCGGCATTGACTTGCTCCTTTTGGTAGTGGACGCCACAGCGCCGCGGGATGACGCCTTTGTGCGGGAGGTGGTCGCCAAGGCCGGGGCCCCGGTGTTTCTGGTGCTGAACAAGGTTGACCTGGTGGAGCCCAAGGAACGGCTCCTGGAATTGATCGCCGCCATCTCGCGCCTGCATCCCTTTGCCGAGGTGGTGCCGATCTCGGCCCAGGCCGGCAGCAACGTGGAGCGCCTGGTGGAGCTGATCCGCGAGCGCCTCCCCGAGGGGGTGGCCTACTTCCCCGACGACATCCTTACCGATCAGCCGGAAAAGGTCATCTGCGCCGAACTGGTGCGAGAGAAGGTGTTCCGCCTGACTGGCGAAGAAGTGCCCTATGCTACGGCAGTTATGATCGATTCCTTCAAGGAGAGGGAGAATGGCGTGATCGCCATCAGCGCCACCATCCTGGTGGAGCGGGAAGGGCAGAAGGGGATCGTGATCGGCAAGAAAGGGGCCATGCTCAAGAAGATAGGCCAGGCGGCCCGGGGCGATATCGAGCGCCTGCTGGGGACCAGGGTCTATCTGGAACTGTTCGTCAAGGTGCAGGAACGTTGGACCGAGCGAACGGCCGTCCTGAGAGAGCTGGGGTACGAATGAAGCCTATTGTCGCCATAGTCGGCCGCCCCAACGTGGGCAAATCAACCCTGTTCAATCGCCTGCTGGGGCACCGTCGCGCCATTGTGGACGACATGCCCGGCGTGACCCGCGACCGCAACTACGCCGCCATCAACCGCTTCGAAAAGCCGTTCATCCTGATCGACACCGGCGGTTTCGAACCGGTGACCGAGGACCGCTTGCTGCAACAGATGCGGGAACAGTCCCGCCTGGCAATGGAGGAGGCCGACGTCATCATCTTCCTGATGGATGCCCGAAGCGGCCTGACTCCGGCCGATAACGAAGTGGCTGAGATGCTGCGCCGCGTAAAGAAACCGGTCTTCTACGTGGTCAATAAGGTGGACGGCGAAAAGCTCGAGAACGAGTCGGCCGAGTTCTATTCCCTGGGGGTGGAGCGCCTTTATACCATATCGGCCGAACATAACCGCGGCGTCATCGACCTGATGGAGGATCTGCTGGAGGTGTTTCCCGCCGCGGACACCAGCGCAGCCGATGACGAGATCACCCGGATTGCCGTGGTGGGACGCCCCAACGTGGGCAAATCCTCCCTGGTCAACCGCCTGCTCGGCTTCGAACGGGTCGTGGCCAATCCAACTGCCGGGACGACCCGGGATTCGGTGGACACGCTCTTTGCCTGCAACAAGAAATCCTACCTGCTGATCGACACCGCCGGTATCCGGCGCAAGGGCAAAACCACCGAAAAGCTGGAAAAATACAGCGTGGTGGACTCCTTGCGCAGCATCGAGCGGGCCGACGTGGTCCTGGTCGTCCTCGACGCCGAGGAGGGGGTGACGGAGCAGGACGAGCGCATCGCCGGCTATGTGCACGAGGCCGGCAAGGGGTGCGTCTTTGTGGTCAACAAGTGGGATACCCTGGAGAAGGACAACAGCACCCTCGGTATCTACGTGGACAAGGTCAGGACCGGCTTCAAGTACCTGGCTTACGCGCCGATCGTCTTCGTGTCCGCCAAGACCGGCCAGCGTATCGGCAAGATCATGACCACCGTGGACGATGTCATGGGGCAGTACATACACCGGGTGACGACCTCGGACTTGAACAGGGTCTTTTCCGAAGCCACGGACGCCCACCACGCGCCCTTGGCCCACGGCCGCCGCGTAAAGTTCTACTTTGCCACCCAGGTCGGCACCCGTCCCCCTTCCTTTGTCATCTTCACCAACCAACCGGACAGCATTCATTTTTCCTATGAGCGCTATCTGGTCAACCGATTCAGGGAGGCATTCGGTTTCGATGGCGTACCGATCCGGATCATCTTCAGGGGGCGCGAGAAGAGCGGCGCTTCCCGCCGTCCCTTTGCCAACCGCGAACGGCGGTGATAAAGGCTTTACTTTGCCGAGGGTGATAGTTTACTATTTAGCCGGTTTTTTCCCATTTTTCACACTGGTGGGGGCATTTCCGTATGAGCCTTGTCGGAAACCTTGAAGAGCTTGGGCTGGGCGAGATCCTTCAGTTGATCAGCCTCAGTCGGAAGACAGGGGTGCTTTCCCTCCACAGCAGGGGGCGCGAGGGGTCGATCGTCTTCAAGCAGGGGCTGGTGGTGAAGGCGCTTTCCTCGACCTTTCGGATGAGCCTGGGGGAAGTGCTCATCCAGAAAAGCGTCATTGATCAGGATATTCTCCGCAAGGCCCTTGCTCTCCAGCAGGAAAGGGGATTTAGCGAATACCTGGGAGTCATTCTGTCCAAGCGGTTCGGCGTTGCCCACGAAACCATCGAAGTGGTGGTCCGCGAGCAGATCGAGCAGGTTGTGCTGTCGTTGTTTGCCTGGGTTGAAGGCACGTTCGATTTTGAGGCCCAGGATGATATCGAGACTATCGACGGCGGCATCGTCGATCCGCTGCAGTTCATGCTTTCCAAAGGGCTTAATCCGCAGTTCCTGGCCATGGAGGGAACCCGGGTCGCCACGGAAAGCCGCGCCGCCGCAGAGGCGAGCAGCGACAGTGCCGGCAGCAGCGAAACCGATGAGGTGGAAATCGCCTTCGACCTTGCCGATGTGGTGAACAGCCTGGGCAGCGCACCTGAACAGGCGGCCGTCCGTCAGTTGGTGATCGTTGATGACGACGGTACGACCTTGAAGACCCTGTCGGAGATGCTGCGGGAGAACGGTTACGAGGTCCATGCCATGACCAGCAGTGAAGACACGCTGATCAGGGTTGACAACCTCTACCGTGGCGGACAGCATCCCACGGTCCTTGTGGATCTGATCATGCCCAGAATGGATGGTTCGGGTGTTCTCGGCGGGATCGAATTACTGGAACTCCTTCACAACAACTTCAAGGATATCTCCATTCTGGTCATGACGGACTACCACCACGCGGACGCAGAGAAGAAGGTCGGCGACATGGGCTATCGCTGCGTCATGAAGCCTCACCGTGCCGAATGTTCTTCACCCGAGACGCTTCGGGCATTCTTGCCATTACTCCTGGATGAACTCCGGCGTTCGGAAGCGGATGGAGCGGCCCGAGGCTGACAGGAATCTGCAGGGAACCAACGGTGGTCGGCACCGAAGGTTTGCAGTCATATTGGAAAAGGTGTATCGGTGAACAGAAAAACAATACTTATAACGGACGATTCAATGGCCTTGCGGGCCATGCTGGTGTCTATCATCGAATCCCTGGGCGATTTCCGTATCGTCGAGGCAGCCAATGGTTTCGAGGCCCTGCGCCTTCTGCCGCGCGAGCATGTGGACCTGATTTTCACGGACATCAACATGCCCGACATCAACGGCCTTGAGTTGATCAGTTATCTGCGCAACAATCCCAATTATCAGCACATTCCGGTCGTTATCATCTCCACCGAAGGAAGCCAGAGCGACATCGAAAAAGGCAGAATGCTCGGCGCCAATGAATATATCGTCAAGCCGTTCGAGTGTGCCGACCTGAAGAGTATCATCGTGAAGTATCTTGACGATCGCCAAGGATGACGGACCGCCCGCATGACTGACAACAATCCGCTTACGAACAAGGCTGTACGGGATTTTCTGGCCGAAGCCGAGGAGATTGTCGAACATCTCGGTTCCGAGCTGGCCGATCTTGCCGATTCGGCCGACGGTGGGGATATCGATCCCGACCTGTTGAATTCCATCTTCCGCGGCGCCCACTCCCTGAAGGGGCTGGCAGGCATGTTCGGATTCGCGGGAATCTCCGAATTGGCCCATAACATGGAGAATCTCCTGGATTGGCTCCGGCTCGGCAAACTCAAGCTCGACGCCGGGGTGGTTGCAGTACTGCTCGAATCCCACGAAGTTTTGCTTTCCCTGGTTCGGAGCCTGTCCGAGGGGGAACATAACGAGCACGACGAGAAAATCTCGGCATGCGCGGCACGGATAAACGCCTGCCTGGAAGAGCCTTCCCGCGATGCGGCCCAGGCCTCGCCCCTGGAGGCGTTGGGGCTTTCCGAGCAGGTACTGAAATCCCTCACGGAGTACGAGGAACACCGCCTGCTGGAAAATCTTTCCAAAGGCAAGAATATCTTCAGTGTCCATGCAACGCTTGATCTGGCGACCTTTGACCAGGAACTGGCGCGGATCTCGGATGCGATCAAGACCTGCGGCGAAATCATCAGCACCCTGCCCAGCATGAGCAGCAACCTGGAAACAAACATTGATTTCGACATTCTGGCAGGCTCCGCCCTTGCATTTGACGAGTTTTTGCTGGCCACCCTGCACGACAATGTAACCCTGACGCTCTTGAGCGGAGGAAGGCAATCCTCTGCCCCCCCTGCGACGGCAGCGAAGGGTAGTGCCGGCTCCCGGCCCGAAAGCCCGAAGCCGGCAGAGCCTCCCGCAACTCCCGCCGTACCGGCCTCTGCCCCGGACACTCCTGCCGCCGCGGCACCGTCCCTGTCCGCCAAGAGCATCAGCCGCACGGTGCGCGTCGATATCGGAAAGCTCGACGAATTGATGAACATCGTCGGAGAACTCGTTCTGGCCCATTCCTCCATAGCCACCCTGGCAGAACGGCTGCGGAGCGAGCGCTTCTCCCAGATGGCCGTGGAGTTGGGCAAGTCGGCCAAGATGCTGGAGCGCAAGCTGACCGACCTGCAGAAGGGGGTCATGGATATCCGCATGATCCCGGTGGGGCAGCTCTATGAGAAGATGTCCCGCATTGTCCGCACCATCTCCCGCGAACAGGGCAAAAAGGTGGAACTGCTCTTTTACGGAGCTGACACGGAATTGGACAAGCTGATCGTGGAAGATATCTCCGACCCGATGATGCATATCATCAGAAATGCCATCGATCACGGGATCGAGAACCCGGAAAAGCGGCTGGCAGCGGGCAAGGACGAAAAAGGCGTCATCAAGATCTCGTCCTTTCAGAAAGGGAACCATGTCGTCATCGAGGTCGAGGATGATGGCGGCGGCATAGATATTGACAAGGTAAAAGCCCGTGCGCTTCAGAGAGGCTTCGTGCAGGATCCGAGCGCTGTTTCCGACAAGGAAGCCCTTGAATTCATCTTCCTCCCCGGCTTCTCCACGACCGACCAGGTAAGCGAGGTTTCGGGGCGCGGCGTCGGCATGGACGTGGTCAGGAACAATATCGCCGCCATTTCGGGCATGGTCGATATTGAGACCACGCAGGGCTTGGGCACCCGTTTCATCATCACCCTGCCGATTACCCTGGCCATCATCAAGTCCCTGATCATATCCTGCGCCGGCAGAACCTATGCCCTGCCGGTGACGTCGGTGCTGGAATCGCTGATCCTGACCGGCCGTGATATCAATACCGTGGAGCGGCGCGAGGTCACCCAACTGCGGGATACTACCCTGCCGCTCCTCAGGCTGGAGGAGTTCCTCTGCCTCAGCCGCCGGTCGGCTCGCCCCGACGAGTTCTATGTGGTGGTGGTCGGCGTTGCCGAAAAGCGGCTGGGCATCGTGGTCGACGAGTTGCTTGGCCAGCAGGACATCGTCATCAAGCCCCTGGGTGAAGGCTTCAGACGTTTCCCCGGCATCGCCGGAGCAGCGGATCTCGGAGACCAGCGCACGATCCTGGTGCTGGATGTGGGCGGCATGATCAACGACACCATGAGATCCGGGAGTTAAGATTCATGTACAAAGCCTTTTTCGGGTTACGGGAAAAACCGTTCAGCAAGACACCCGATCCCCGTTTTTTGTTTCTCAGCTCGGGGCATGAAGAGGCTCTGGCCCGCCTGGAGTTTGTGCTGGAGGAACGGGAAATGGCCGTCCTCACCGGCGAGATCGGCTGTGGCAAGACGACGCTCTCGCGAGCGCTGATGGACCGTTTGGGGAACGGCTATCGATTCTGCTTCATCGTCAACCCCCGCCTCACCGGGTTGGAATTTCTGCGGACCACGGCGCGCCTGCTCGATGTCGAATCCCCGGCAACCGGGAAGGACGAACTGCTGGAGCAGATCAATACGGTTGTCTACGAGAGCTACCAGAAGGGCGTCTGCCCGGTTATCGTGGTCGATGAAGCCCAGATGATCTCCGATGCGGAGGTGTTTGACGAGATCAGGCTGTTGACCAATTTTCAGTTGGACGATCGAAACCTTTTGGCTGTCATTGTCATGGGCCAGCCGGAATTGCGTCCCATGCTGGCGTCGTCCCGTTTCGAGCCTCTGCGGCAGCGGATCGCCCTCCATTATCACCTTGAACCGCTTACGCTGGAAGAGACCATGGAATATCTCGATTTCAGGCTTGAGAGGGCCGGCGGCATGCCCGGGTTGTTTACCCCTGATGCTGTCCAGAAGATCTTTGAATTGACCGGGGGCGTACCGCGCAAGATCAACTCCATTGCCACCAACGCCCTGCTGGTTGCCTACGGTAATGACGCCGCGCTGATCGACTCGGCGGTTATCGACGAGATTAAAGACGAACTGATGATGTAGAAGGATTCCGACGCGAATGAACCTGGCAAAGATACGGCAGAAAGTCCAGAACAGACAGGCACCCCAACAGGCTGACGAGGCGGAACGCCCCGCACAGGCCGCGCCGGTGGCGGAAGCCCCGGGGCCGCAGGCCGGCCCCGCGACTTCTCCTGTTGTTGCCGCCGACGAGCGTCCGCCGCTTGCCGGCGTAGCGGCAACCCCGGTTCCCGAAATCCGGCAGGAGCCTGTGCCGCGCCGTGCCAGGGATATCGACCCGCTCGATATCATCCTGGCGGGACGGGCGGCGGCCGGATGCGACGATGACCTGCCGCTGGCGTCCGAAGGCCAGGCGGCCGAAGAGGTTGAGGAGTACGAGGAAATACTCTGTTTCCGGATATCCGACGAGATATACGGCATTAACATCATGGAGTTGAAAGAGATCATCAAACCCCGGGAAGCCACCGAGGTTCCCCGCACCCCGCCGTTCATCATGGGGGTGATCTCGCTGCGGGGTGTCATCATTCCGATTCTTAACATGCGTGAGCGCCTCGGCCTCCGCCAGGGCGAACAGAGTGGCCGTGAACGCATCGTGATCGTGAAGCGCAGCGAAGGGTTCACCGGTCTGTTGGTGGATGAGGTTATCCAGGTCGTGCGTATCGGAAAAGAGGGGCGCGAACCGGCGCCGACGGTTCTGGAAGGGGTTGACCGCGATTTTGTCAGCGGAATCGGCCGTACCGGCGCCATGATGATCATTTTGCTCAACGTGGCGAGCATCACCGATATCAACCTCTACTGATCGCGTCCGATCCGCTGGGCACTATGTATCCTCATGGCTGTTGTAACGGGGTAACCTGACAGATTATGAAAAAAGACCTGCAGCATATCCAACTGGCGTGTTTCAGCCTGGGAGACAAACTTTTTGCGGTGGATATCATGCGCATCAAGGAGATTATCCTGCCGCAGAAGCTTGCCGGCTTGCCCAAGGAATCGGAGCTCCTGGAAGGGGTCATCAACCTGCGGGGCGAAGTGATCCCGGTCATGGACATGCGCAATCGGTTCGGCATGCCCAAGGCAAGCGAGCGTATTCCGGGCAGGCTCCTCATTGTCTCGCTTCAACGGCAGATGCTGGCGCTGGCCGTGGATGACGTTCTGGAAGTCATCACCGTGCCGGCCGGCGAGATAAAACCCGCTCCCGATGTCATCGAAGGGATCGGCATGGAATACGTACTGGGGATCTGTTTCTCCAGCGAGCGGATGTTCATGATCCTTGACATCGATTCCCTGTTTTGTCCCTCTGATGTTCGACAGGAGCCACTACGTGGATAACCGGGAAGAGATACGCAACGCCCTCAAATCTTCTGATGAAGAGCTGCGCCGCGCCGTTGTCGATTCCCTCCGCGGCAAAGATCTTGATGACGTCTGCGAATTCATCTTCACCGCCATGGGTGATGACAGTTGGCGGGTACGCAAGGAAGCGGTCAATGTCTTCGTTGCTGCGGGGCCTTCCGGACAGCGTATCGCAGCGCTCCTGGAGCTGTTGCGTGATGAAGGCAATGCAGGGCTGAGAAATTCCGCCGCCGAGGCGATCATCATGCTTGGCGCGCAGGCCGCCGGGCAGTTGGAAGCGCTCGCCGGCGACGCCGACCCCGGCGTGCGAAAGTTCGTCATCGACATGATGGGGGGCATCGGGCGCGCGGAGTTCACGCCGGTATTGCTGGCCGCCCTCCATGACCCGGATGTGAACGTTTCAGCCGCGGCGGCCGAACACCTGGGCACCATCGGCGGCACAGGGGCCGTGCCGGAACTGCTTGCGGCAATCGCGGCGAACGACAACGTCTTTTTTCGCTTCAGCGCCCTGTCTGCCCTGGGGAAATTGGGAATTCCCGCGCCGGTGCCGGAGGAGATCAAAAAGCTCGTCGGGCAGGAGATCTTCAGCAAGGTCGTCTACGACTGCCTCGGGAGCATCGGCGACCACACGGCGGCGCCCATCCTGCTGGAGGGATTTCTCTCCAGCCAGAAGAGCACCCGTTGCGCTGCCGTCAAGGCCTTCAACCGTATTTTGCAGCGTTCCGGCACACCGGCGCGTCAGGAGCTTGCCGGTTCATTGCGGCACTTGTCGGGCAGCGAGGTTGTGCCCGCCTTCATCGAGCTGTTGGATGTGGAGGGGCCGGATGCCGTGCTGGCGGAAGCGGTGACGAACCTGCTCGGGATTGTGGGCGACGCGCGCGCCGCTGTGCCCCTTCTGGCGTCATACCTCACGGAGCGGCTTTCGAGCCTGGCGCTCGGCGCCCTTGCCGCCCTCGGCCCTGCCGGCATGGATGCTTTGCGGGGATTCTATCCCCATGCCGATGAAAAGTTGTGTGGGGCTATTTGCACGTTATTCGGGGAGTTGGGGTATGAGGCGGGAGACGGCCTGATTCGCGAGGCGCTCCACGATCCTTCGCCTCCGGTGCGCAAGGCTGCGGTGCAAGCGGCCGGCCAGCGGGGGTTGTCGGATTGTCTCCCGGCGATCATCGGACTGCTCGATGAGGCGGACGACGAATTCAGGGGGGCGATCATCTCCTGCCTCCAGATTCTGGTCAAAAAGGACAGCAATCCCGTCAGGGAGGTTGCCCGTCAACTGGCTGATTCCGAACAGCCGCAGCGCCGCCGTGATTCAGCGCTGCTTTTTGCCGCCCTCGGGGATGGGGATTTTCTGTCGAGGCTCGTCAAGGACGAGGATCCTTCCGTTCGGCAGGCTTCGCTGGGAGCGATCGGCAAACTGCAAATCCCCTCCTTGCAGGGGTTCTTGCAGATTGCCCTGGTGGATGAGACCCCGGAAGTACGCATGGTGGCCGCCGAGGCCCTGGGAGAGTCGGGGGACACGTATGCCGTCGGTCCCTTGATACTGGCATTGCGCGATGACGATTCCCGGGTGCAGTGTGCCGCTCTGAAAAGCATTACCCGCCTGGCCCCGGAGGATGTTCTCGACGTGATCCGTTCCCTACTTCCCACGGCCAGGGGACTGCTCATGATCACGTGCCTCGAGGTGCTCGAATCGCTGGGAGATGATGCTGCCCTGGACCTGGTGGAAACGGTCCTGGACAACGGGGATGAAGAATTGGTCAAGTTGGCGCTCAATATCCTCTCCCGTCACGACGGCACGCGCATCATGCGGAATGCCGAGCGGCTTTTCGCCCACCCCTACGCAGGCATCAGATATGACACGGCGGTGGCCCTGGCGGCCCTTCCCGGTCTACAGTCCCGAGCCACTCTGAAGGCTGCCCTTGAACGGGAAGAAAACAATCTTGTCCGGGATTTGATGAAACGTCTGGTGAAGGGGATCGCATGACCTTGTCCCTGGACATTGGACAACCTATGTCCGATGATGAGTTCCGGATCATACGGGACAGCATCTACAGTCATTGCGGCATTTTTTTCGATGACGATTCCAAATACCTTCTTGAGAAGCGTCTTGCCCGCCGCCTGTCCGCCCTGAACCTGAACAACTATCGCGAATATTATCACTTCCTGAAATACGATCGGAACAAGGACCAGGAGATGATGGACATCATGGATGTCCTCACGACCAACGAAACCTATTTCTTCCGGGAATCGTTCCAGCTTGCCGCCTTCACGGACGAGGTCATCCCGGAACTCATCAACGTCAAATCCGCTCGGGGGGACCGCACGCTGCGCATCTGGAGCGCCGGTTGTTCCACGGGCGAAGAACCGTACACCATCGCCATGCTGCTGCGGGACATGCCCGGCCTGCGGGGCTGGAAGGTCGAGATCATCGGCACCGACATCAGCCAGCGGGTCCTCCAGCACGCGCGCCGGGGCGTCTATACCAAGTCGTCGTTCCGGGCGACCGATGAAGGCTATATCAAGCGTTTTTTCCACGAATATGACGGTGGGCTCAAGGTAACGAACGATATCCGGGAAATGGTCACCATCAGCCATCTCAACCTCTTCGACAAGATCCGGATGATGATGCTCGGCAAGATGGACCTCATCTTTTGTCGCAATGTGATCATTTATTTCGACCTGGCCGCCAAGAAGAGGGTTGTCGAAGAGTTTCACCGTTCGCTCAATGACGGGGGGTTTCTACTTCTGGGACATTCCGAGTCGCTCATGAACGTCACCACGCTTTTCACCTTGCGCCACTTCAAAAATGATATGATCTATCAGAAGCCGGAGCGTTCTGCGCTGGGAGGCGTTTCATGAGAAAGCTCAAGGTGCTTGTCGTTGACGACTCGGCCTTCAGCAGGCGCACCATAACCAAGATGCTCGAAGGGCTCGAGGGCGTGGAGGTGGTGGGCTATGCCACCAACGGCGAGGAGGGGATACGCAAGGTGACGACCCTTAAGCCGGACCTCGTCACCCTTGACCTCGAAATGCCGAAGATGGACGGTTTTACGCTTCTGCGCATCCTGACGGTGCGTTATTCGACTCCGGTGATTGTCGTCAGCGCCTTGAACAGTGCCGACAAGGTATTCAAGGCGCTGGAGTTGGGCGCTCTGGATTTCGTGGCAAAGCCGTCCAGCGGGGCCTCGAACGATCTGTTGCTCATCAGGGAAGACCTGCAGCAGAAGGTGCTCCAGCTTGTCAACCTGGAGCCCCAGAGGCTGAAACAGCCACAATTGCAACTGCCTGAAAGAGGGCGTGGCGATGCCGGGAGAGGTGTCGCCGTCCCGGTGGGCCAATCGCCTTTTGATCTTGTCGCCATTGGCGCCTCGACCGGGGGACCGCCGGCACTGCAATTCTTCTTCTCGGCATTCGAGAGGTCATATCCCTTTGCCGTTGTGGTTGCGCAGCACATGCCGTCCGGTTTTACCCATGCCTTTGCCGAGCGTCTGAACCGGGCCTCCAAGTTTGAGATCAAAGAGGCCGAGGACGGCGATCTGGTACTGCCGGGAAGGGTGCTGATAGCACCCGGAGGCATGAACCTCGTGCTGGAGTTGTACGACGGCCGGGTGACCGCCCGGGTTGTTCCCCCCACGAGCGCCGACCGTTACGTGCCCTCGGTGGACGTGATGCTGGAATCCTGTGCCGAGATCTACAAGAAGCGCATGATTGCCGTGATCCTGACCGGTATGGGAAACGACGGTACCAAGGGGGTCCGGAAGGTAAAAGACAGGGGCGGTTTTGTGGTGGCCGAATCCGACGAAACGGCAGTCGTTTACGGGATGCCCCGCGAAGCGGTTGCCACCGGCCTTGTCGACAGGATTGTGCCCATGCAGCTCGTGCACCGGGAAATCCTGACGAAAGGCGCGTTTTCATGACCCTTTGTGACCTATTTAGGAATAGAACGCAATCCAAACTTATTGTCCAGAAAGGAACACGATTGTGGAACTGAAGTACATCCCCAAGGATATCGAGCAGAAATGGCAGCATTGCTGGGAGGAATCGGCATCCTTTGCCGTCACGGAAGATCACAACAAGAAAAAGTATTATCTGCTGGAGATGTTTCCCTATCCCTCCGGCAGGATCCATATGGGCCATGTGCGTAACTACTCCATCGGCGACGTGGTTGGCCGGTTCAAGAAGATGCGCGGTTTCAACGTGTTGCACCCCATGGGATGGGATGCCTTCGGGATGCCGGCCGAGAACGCCGCAATCCAGAACAAGAGCCATCCGGCCAAGTGGACCTACGAAAACATCGACTACATGCGCGGCCAACTCAAGAAGATGGGGCTTTCCTACGACTGGGGCCGTGAGCTTGCCACCTGCGACGTGGAATATTACCGGTGGGAACAGAAGATCTTCCTGGAGATGCTCGCAAAAGGGCTGGCCTACAAGAAGACCTCCTTTGTCAACTGGTGCCCGAAATGCGAGACCGTGCTGGCCAACGAGCAGGTCGAGGACGGTGCCTGCTGGCGCTGCGACAGCGAGGTGCAGCAGAAGGAACTGGACCAATGGTTCTTCCGCATCACCGATTATGCCGAGGAGTTGCTGAACTGGACCTTCAAGCTTCCCGGCTGGCCGGAACGGGTGCTGGTCATGCAGCGCAACTGGATCGGCAAGAGCATCGGCTGTGAGATCGATTTCCCTCTGGAGGACGGCAGCGGCGCCATCCGGGTCTTCACGACCCGCCAGGATACCGTCTTCGGCGCCACCTTCATGTCCCTGGCCCCCGAACACCCTCTGGCACAGCAGTTGACCACCCCCGACCGGCAGGCAGAGGTGGAGGCCTTCATCGAAAAGGTCAAGAAGACCGACCGCATCAAGCGGACCGCCGAAGATTTTGAAAAGGAAGGGGTCTTCACCGGCTCCTACTGCACCAATCCCCTCACCAAGGCTCGCATGCCGGTGTATCTGGCCAACTTCGTCCTGACGGACTATGGCACCGGTGCGGTCATGGCGGTGCCGACCCATGACCAGCGCGACTTCGAGTTTGCCCGGAAATATTCGTTGCCGCTCCAGGTCGTGATCCAGCCGGAAGGGGAGACTCTCGACGCCGCCACGATGCAGGCCGCCTTTACCGAGGTCGGAACCCTGGTCAACTCGGGCCGGTTCGACGGCCTCAAAAGCGATGCCGCCAAAGAGGCCATCGCCGATTATCTGGAGCAGGAGGGAATCGGCAAGAAGACGGTCAATTTCCGCTTGCGCGACTGGGGGATCTCCCGCCAGCGCTACTGGGGCAATCCCATCCCGGTCATCTACTGCGACGCCTGCGGCGTGGTGCCGGTGCCGGAAAAGGATCTGCCGGTACGGCTTCCCATGGACGTGGAGTTCAGCGGGGAGGGGGGCAGCCCCCTGGCCAAGCTGGACTCCTTTGTCACCTGCACCTGTCCCGTGTGCGGCAAACCGGCGCGGCGCGAAACCGACACCATGGACACCTTTGTCGAGTCGTCCTGGTATTTCCTGCGCTACTGCTGCCCCGACTTCCAGGATGGTCCCCTGGACCGCAAGCGGGTGGATTACTGGATGTCCGTCGACCAGTATATCGGCGGCATCGAGCATGCGGTCCTGCATCTGCTGTATGCCCGCTTCTTCACCAAGGTATTGCGCGACCTTGGGTATATCTCCTGCGACGAGCCCTTCTCCAACCTGTTGACCCAGGGCATGGTCATCAAGGACGGCGCCAAGATGAGCAAGTCCAAGGGCAACGTGGTGGACCCCAATGCCCTCATCGAAAAATATGGCGCCGACACGGCCCGTCTCTTTTCCCTGTTCGCGGCGCCGCCGGAGAAGGATCTGGACTGGAGCGACCAGGGGGTGGACGGTTCGTACCGTTTTATCAACCGCGTGTGGAAGCTGGTCCATGACCGGCTCGACCTGCTGAAGAACGCCCCAAAGCCCGACCCGGCAACGCTGACGGCAGAGGAGCGTACCCTGCGCCGCGCCGTGCACAAGACCATCAAGAAGGTGACCGAGGATATCGAGGAACGTTTTCATTTCAACACCGCCATCGCCTCGGTCATGGAACTGCTCAACACGCTTCAGTCCTCTGATCTCAAAACGCCGCAGTTCGGCGCTGTCATGAGAGAGGCGCTGGAAACCACGGTACTGCTCTTGGCCCCGTTTGTCCCGCATGTCACCGAGGAATTGTGGGAGCGTCTCGGGAATACCACCCCCCTTTCCCGGACCGCTTGGCCGGAATATGCCCGCGATGCCGTTGTTGACGAAGAGGTGTTGGTGGTCGTCCAGGTCAACGGCAAGCTCCGCTCCCGGGTCACTGTGCCTGCGGGGACCGGCGAGGAGGAACTCAAGGCCCGTGCCCTGGCGGATGAGAAGGTGGCGCCCTTCCTCGAAGGGAAACAGGTGCGCAAGGTTGTCTGCGTGCCGGGCAAGCTGGTCAATATCGTGGTGGGGTAGGGGAGGAGGATATGTTTTTCCGGAGATTCCGCCGCTGTCTGCTCCTGCTGCTCTGTTGCCCGCTGCTTGTCGCGGGATGCGGCTACCATTTTGCCGGAACGGCGGAAAACAGGATAGCGGCGGACCAATCACTCTGGGTGGCGTTCATCGTCAACGAGACGGCCAGCCCGACGGCGCAGACCGTGATTCGGCGGGCACTGCTCGAGGAAAGCCATGCCATGCGGGGGCTGTACCCGGCGGACAAGGAGGCGGAGGCCGACCTCAGGGTGCACGGCAAGCTGACCTCTTATGCCCTCAAGGCTATCTCGTATTCCGCCATCGACCAGGCAAAGGAATACCGCCTGTTGATCTCCGTTGATCTTGAATTGCAACGAAAGGGAGGGACCGCGCCGCTCTGGAAGGGAACTATCCAGGCGTCGCAGGATTTTCCCGCATCCACCGACCTGGCGCTCCAGCACAATGCCGAGGAAAGCGCCCTGAGGGCTGCGTCCCGGACCCTGGCCCGCAAGTTTCTCGTGTCAGTGGAACAGGCATACTGATCATGACTGCACAAGAGTTCGAAACCGCCCTTGGCAAGGGAACCATACCGGCACTCAGCTATCTGTACGGCGAGGAGACCTTCCTGGTCGAACGCGGCGTCCGTCAATTGCTGGAACGGGCCCTCGATCCCTCGCTCAAGGATTTCAACTTCAACGTCTTTTACGGCAACGAGACCAAGGGGGTCGAGATCCTCGATGCCGCCCAGACCCTGCCGATGTTTGCCGAGCGGCGGGTCGTCCTGGTAAAACGTGCCGATGCGCTGAAGGCGGATACCCTGGACAGCCTGCTGCCCTATGTCCGCAATCCGGCCGCAACCACCTGCCTCGTGTTCACCGGCGCCAAGATCGACCAGCGCAAGAAGTTTTTCCAGGAACTCAAGAAGCAGGGGTGCCTGGTGGAATTCAAGCGGCTCTACGACAACAAGTTGAGCGGCTTCATCCAGAGCGAAGCGGTCAGCCAGGGAAAGACGATCGACCCTGCCGGTGCCGGGCTCTTGTCTCTCCTGATCGGCAATAACCTCCAGGAGCTGTCGTCCCAGCTTGAAAAACTGGCCGTCTACTGCGGCCCGCGGCCGCGGATAACCGTGGAGGATGTGCGCACCATCGCCAGCAGCAGCAAGGCCTTTACCGCCTTCGAGCTTGCCCGCTTCCTGGGCATGCGCGATCTCCAGAATGCCCTGAAGAGTCTGGGAGCCCTCTTCCGCAACGGCGAGGATGCGCCGCTCATGATCGGCGCCCTGACCCGGCATTTCCGGCAGCTGTGGCGGATCAGGGAACTTTTGGATCGCAGAGTGCCCCAGGCCGACATCGGCCGCGAATTGAACATCCACACGTTTTTTCTGGGGGAGTTGGTCCAGCAGGCGAAAAACTTCACGCGGGGGGAGTTGGGAAGGCTGTTCGAAGAGCTTTATCGCTGCGACGTGGCGTCCAAGACCGGCGGCGGGCAGCCCGCAACCCTGATGCAGGGCCTTGTGGTCGGCATCTGCACGTCGTCGGCAGGGCGGTAATACCGCCAAAACGATACACCAACTAACGATCAGACAGCGCCGAACGCAGCATCTCCGCCAGTTCATTGATTTTGTACGGTTTTGCGATAGCTCCGGTAAAACCATAGGTACGATAGTCGGACATTATCGGATCGTTTGAATAACCACTCGAAACGATCAGGCACGCAGCCGGGTCAACGACAAGGATTTCCTCAACGGCTTCCCTGCCGCCCATGCCTCCCGGAATGGTCAGATCCATGATCACCGCTGAGAATGGCGTTCCTGATTCCTTCGCAGCTTTATAGCGCCGTATGGTCTCCAATCCATCGTCACAGGTCGTAACCTGATAGCCGATTTCTTCAAGCATGCCGGCAGCGAGTTCCCTGATCATCTCCTCGTCGTCCATGACGAGGATTGAGCCGCCGCTATGCTCCCCCGAGGTTTGCGCGACAGATTCGGTGTGATGTTTTGCAATAATCTCCCCGATCGACGGCAGATAGATTATGAAGATGGTTCCCCTGTCTACCTGGGAACTGGCGCTGATATGTCCGCCATGCTTGATAATTATTGAATGGGTCGAAGCAAGTCCCAACCCGTTCCCGTTCACTTTGGTGGTGAAGTAGGGGTCAAAGATCTTTTTCAGGTCGGCGTCCGGTATCCCGCAGCCTTCATCGGTGAATGTCAGACGAACATATGTGCCGGGAGGAAGCGCCATGCTATTCTTCCCGACGAACGTCTCGTTTCGCGCGGAGATGGTTAACACCCCTCCGCCTGGCATGGCTTGCGTGGCGTTGATGATAATGTTGTGGAATGCCTGGCTGATCTGCCCTTCGTCCGCTTCTATGGCGTGGATTGAGTCGGGCAGGTTGATGGCGCACTTGACATTGGAACCGTGAAGAACCAGCGACACTGATTCATTTACCAGATGCTGGAGTGAAACGACCCTCTTGACGGGTTCGCCGCCCCGGGCAAAGGTCAGGAGCTGACGGGCCAGTTCGGTGGCCCGCATCGATGCCTTCTCAGCTCCGACCAGGGCTTTGTGTGACTTGTGGGTGTCATCGATGAACATCATCGCAAGGGATATATTCCCCATGATTCCCGTAAGAATATTATTGAAATCATGGGCAATGCCGCCGGCGAGCACACCCAGCGATTCCAGTTTCTGGACTTTCAGCTCTTCTTTTTCATGCTCCTTGAGATCGGAGATGTCCAGGGCAATTCCCGTTGTGCCGGCGACCCTGCCCAGTTCGTCAAAGAGCGGCGTCTTATACGCAAGGTGCCACTTTATCCCGTCCGGTGTTGCTATTTCCTCTTCCGACTGTTTTTTCTGGCCGGTGATGCACACCTCGCGGTCGTCGGCGATATACCTTTCGGCCATTTCAGGGGGGAACAAGTCGCGGTCCGTCTTGCCGATGCAATCGTCTACCGTATGGCCACAGGTTCTGGCATACGGCTCGTTTACCATTTCGAGATGACTTTCCGAGTCCTTGAGCCATGCCATCATGGGCAGGTTGTCCAATATGGCGCGCTGTTGCAACAATAATCTTGCATTGGCCAATTCCGTCTGTTTGTGACCCTCGATCTCTTGCGCCAGCTTTTCATTTGTCTGCCGAAGTTTATCGTTTGCTTCGGAAAGCTGTGTGGTCCGCTCAGCAATCTGCTCCTCCAAAAGTTGGTTGCGTTCCACCAACTCTTTCAGAGGATAGACTTCACCCTCGCGAACCAGATAGTAAGGAATTGAAATACTGCTATGTGAGATTTTCCAGCCCATGGATTCCTTGCGGAATATCAGCACAAGCCGGGCGGTTTCTCGTGACAGGATGTGGTCTTCGATCGGCAGATGAATGACGAAAAAACCGGTGGTTACGGCGATCGTCTCAGACAGACTCTGGATTGCCAGATCCTTGAGTTCGATACGGATGGGATCTTTGACCTGGGCGAAGTCCTGGCGGGTAATCGCGACCCATTCTTCCCTGTCTTTGACGAGAAAATCCCCCCCTCCGGTAAAGCCGGAGAAATTGTCGCTGAAACAGGTGGTGAGGCGGTCATCGCGGGATGCGTACATCCGAAGGTAGTCGTCAAACAGTTGCCGGATTTCCTGGTAGTCGCTTGCATCCATTGACTGGGCTCCTCTGTATCAGGCTGACAGGCTGTTTGTTTGATCTTCAGAAATCTATGTTCGGCCATGTTACGCTGACCCCATAGGAACCTTCAGCCCGGCGGTTTTCCTGCCGTCAGTGCATTTAATACCATACCATGGGTGCCGGCAAAAAAAACAGAGTGTTGCAAGGAGTTGTCGCTCCACATAAAAATAAAGGGGACCCCATTGCATGGAAGTCCCCTTCGCGATCATATGTACGAATGCTGTGCTAGCCCAGGGTATTGACGAGCCTGGTCAGGCGCGATACGTTCCTGGATGCGTTGGAGCTGTGGATAACGCCCTTGGAGGCGGAGGCGTCGATAACCGGAATGGCGGCCTTGAGGGCTGCGGCGGCGGCCTCCTTGTCGTTGGCCTCAACAGCCTCGCGCACCCGTTTGATATATGTCTTCAGCGTTGAGGTAACATGCCGGTTGCGGGCATTCCTCTTGGCGTTCTGTTTGATCCTTTTGATTGCCGACTTGTGATGTGCCAAGCTGCACCTCCGTATGATTCTTTCTGCGGTGTAATAATCTGAATTGAAGCTAGTTTACTAACATCAGTCAGGTTGTGTTGTCAAGAAAAATTATGACAACACCCGCACCCGCCTGCCGTCCACGCGAATCTTGCCCGCGCAGAAGAGGCGTACGGCTTCGGGATAGATGCGATGTTCCTCGCGCTGGATGCGCGCCGCAAGAGTTTCTTCGGTGTCGTCCTCAAGGACGGGCACCACCGCCTGCTGGATGATGGGGCCGGTGTCGGTCCCGCAGTCGACGAAATGAACCGTGCAGCCGGTGAAGCGGACACCGTAGTCAAGGGCCTGCTGCTGGGCGTGAAGTCCCGGAAAAGCCGGCAAAAGGGCGGGGTGGATGTTCATGATGGCATGGGGAAACGCATCGATCATCACATCGGTGAGAATCCGCATGAAGCCGGCCAGAATGACCAGTCCAACGCCGTGGTTCCGCAATATTTCCACCAGGGCGGCATCATACTCCCGGCGGTTGGTGTAAGCGCCGATCTCGTGGATAACCGTCGGAATGCCGTGCCGTTCCGCGCGTTTCAAGGCAAAGGCGTCTCGCCTGTTGCTGACGACACAGGCGATGCGGCCGTTGATCTCGTGCGTCTCGATATGGTCGATGACAGCCTGCAGGTTGGTGCCGTTGCCCGAAACCAGCACCGCCAGCCTGACAGGAGCCGTGTCGGCCATTACCCCTCCACCAGTTCGACGCACTCGCTGCCGTCCGCGCAGGTGGTGATGTCGCCGATGATCCAGGCCTGTTCGCCAAGACCCTTCAGGCGGTAGACGATATCTTCGGATTCCTGCTCGGAAGCGGCCACGACCATGCCGATCCCCATGTTGAAGGTGCGGTACATCTCGTCGCGTTCGACATTGCCGGCTGTGCGCAGGATATCGAAAAGGGGCAGCCGTTCCCAGCGATCCAGATGAATGGAGGCCTTGCACCCCTTGGGCAGGATACGGGGAATATTTTCCAGCAGCCCGCCTCCCGTAATGTGGGCAATGCCGTTGATGCTGAAATCCTTGAGCAGGTTCATGATGGAGCGGGTATAGATGCGTGTCGGCGTCAGCAACTCCTCGCAGACGGTCCGGTCGGTGCCGGGCAGCTGGGAGTCGAGGGAAAGTCCCATGCGTTCGAAGATGAGTTTGCGGGCCAATGAGTAACCGTTGCTGTGAAGCCCGCTGGATGCGATGCCGATCAGGTGGTTGCCCACCGCAATGCCCGAGCCGTCGATGATGTTGTCTCGTTCCACCACCCCTACGGCAAAACCGGCGACATCGTACTCGCCGTCAGCATAGAAGCCGGGCATTTCGGCTGTTTCGCCACCGATCAGGGCGCAACCTGCCTGTTTGCATCCTTCAGCAATCCCCTTGACGATGTTCGCCGCTTTCTCGGGAAGGAGTCTGCCGGTTGCCAGGTAATCGAGAAAAAAGAGCGGCTCGGCCCCCTGCACGACGATGTCGTTCACGCACATGGCGACCAAGTCGATGCCGACGGTGTCGTGGCGATCAGCCATGAAGGCTATTTTGAGCTTGGTGCCGACGCCGTCGGTCCCGGACACCAACACCGGATTCTTGTATTTGGCCGTATTCAACGAGAACAGGCCGCCGAAACCGCCGATATCCGCCATGACCTCCGGCCGTGACGTGGCTTTGACCAGCGGCTTGATCATGCTGACAAAGCTGTTGCCGGCTGCTATGTCAACCCCGGCATCCTTATAGGTTATCCTTTGTTCGCTCAAACGCTCCACCTCCTTAGATGAGAAACTTTTGTAAAACACGGGCCATGAAATGTCAATTTCAAACTGCCGGAAGCCGTCCGGTTCCGTCTTTAAGCGGCATCAGACCGTCAACAACAGCTTGACAATGCCGGGTACTCCGCATAATATCTGACCACGCTAACGTTGGCGGGGGGGATATGCAGTCGAGCCGGCTGGGAGAAATCCTGGTAAAAAACAATCTGATCACCAAGGAACAGCTTGCCAAGGCGCTTGAGGAGCAGAAGCTTTCCGGCGGTCAGATGCGTCTCGGAACGGTCCTGATCAAGCAGAATGCCATCAGTGATCAAAACCTCACCTCGTTTCTCTCCAAGCAGTACGGTGTTCCCGCAGTCAACCTGTCCGATTATGACATAGATCCGGCCGTCATCAAGGTCATCCCCCAGGAAGTTGTCCAGAAATATCAGCTTATACCGGTCAACCGTGCCGGCGCGACGCTGATCGTCGCGGTCAGCGACCCCTCCAACCTGTTCGCCATCGAAGACATCAAGTTCATGACTGGCTACAACGTGGAGATGGTGGTCGCGTCCGAAGTTGACATCAAGAGCGCCATCGACAAGCATTACGACCAGTCTGCGTCGCTGGCCGATGTCATGGGCGACATGGATTTCGAGGATGTGGAGGTGGTCGGCGACACCGACGAGGTGGATGTCGGCTCCCTGGAAAAGGCCACGGAGGACGCCCCGGTCGTCAAGATGGTCAATGCCATCCTGCAGGACGCCATCAGGAAAAAGGCCAGCGATATTCACATCGAGCCCTACGAAAAGGTGTTCCGCGTCCGCTACCGCATCGACGGCGTGCTCTACGAGGTGATGAAACCGCCCCTCAAGCTGAAGAACGCCATTACCTCCCGTATCAAGATCATGTCGGAACTGGATATCGCCGAACGTCGCCTGCCCCAGGACGGCCGTATCAAGATCAAACTGGGCGGCGGAAAGGATATGGATTTCCGCGTTTCGGTACTGCCGACGCTGTTTGGCGAGAAGATCTGCCTGCGGCTCCTGGACAAGAGCAATCTGCAGACAGACTTGACCAAGCTCGGGTACGAGGCGGATGCCCTGGCGCACTTTCTGCGCGAGATCCACAAGCCGTTCGGCATGGTGCTGGTCACCGGCCCCACCGGGAGCGGCAAGACGGTTTCGCTCTATTCGGCCCTCGCCGAGCTCAACAAGGTGTCCGAGAATATCTCGACCGCCGAAGACCCGGTGGAATTCAACTTCGCCGGGATCAACCAGGTGCAGATGCACGAGGATATCGGTCTCAACTTTGCCGCTGCGCTGCGCTCGTTTCTGCGTCAGGACCCTGACATCATCATGATCGGTGAGATCCGCGATTTCGAGACCGCCGAGATCGCCACCAAAGCGGCCCTGACCGGCCACCTGGTGCTTTCCACCCTGCATACCAACGACGCCCCGGCCACGATCAACCGTCTGCTCAATATGGGCATCGAACCGTTCCTGGTAGCGTCGGCCGTCAACCTGATCACGGCCCAGCGTCTTGCTCGCCGGGTCTGCAGCGAATGCAAGGAGCCGGAGGACATCCCGGTCCAGGCGCTGATCGATGCCGGCGTCCCCCCCGACGAAGCGCCTTCATTTGTCTGCATGCGCGGCAGAGGGTGCACCGTCTGTAACAATACCGGCTACAAGGGGCGTGTCGGTTTTTACCAGGTGATGCCGATGCTGGACGAGATTCGCGAATTGATCCTGAACGGCGCCAATACGGCGGAGATCAAGCGAGAATCAATGCGTTTGGGCATCAAGACCATGCGTCAGTCAGGGCTTACCAAACTCAAGGAAGGGGTCACTTCCTTTGAAGAGGTTCTGCGGGTGACCGTTGCCGATGATTAGTCTTCCGTGCGGTTAGCTCGCACTCGTCATTCCGGCTCTTAAGACCTTTGCCGTTGTTGCGGCTCCTTGATGCAGGCCCTGCTACACCTGCGTCGCCGCGCCTTGGCACCGGACAAAATAGCAAAGGAATTACTTCCCACGACTAACCGCCGCACGGGACACTGGAAAGGACGGACTCGATGGTTAATCTGCACCAACTGCTGAAGGTTCTTGTGGAGAGCAATGGTTCCGACCTGCACATCACCACCAACACCGCACCCCAGATCCGGGTCGATGGCAAGCTGACGCCCCTCGATTTTCCGCCGCTGAATCAGATCGAAACCAAACAACTCTGCTATAGTGTCCTGACCGATGCCCAGAAACACAAATTCGAAGAGGAAAACGAACTGGACCTCTCGTTCGGGGTCAAGGGGCTTTCCCGTTTCAGGGGCAATATATTCGTACAGCGCGGGGCCGTGGCGGGAGTATTCAGGGTCATTCCCTATCGGGTCCTGACGTTCGAGGAACTTGGGCTGCCCCCCATCGTTTCCGAATTGGCGGCCAAGTCCCGCGGGCTGATCCTGGTGACCGGCCCGACCGGCAGCGGCAAATCCACGACCCTGGCATCCATAATCGACTACATTAATATCAACCGCCGTGAGCACATCGTTACCATCGAGGACCCGATCGAGTACCTGCACCCCCATAAAGGGTGCCTCGTCAACCAGCGGGAGGTGGGAGCCGACACCAAGGGGTTCAAGAATGCCCTCAAATACGTCCTGCGCCAGGACCCGGACGTGGTCCTGGTCGGAGAGCTGCGCGACCTTGAAACCATCGAGGCGGCCCTGACCCTCTCGGAAACCGGTCACCTCTGCCTGGCCACCCTGCATACCAACTCCTGTGTCCAGACTATCAACCGTATTGTGGATGTGTTCCCCCCCTATCAACAGACCCAAATCCGGGCGCAGCTTTCCTTTGTGCTGGAAGGGGTTATGTCACAATCGTTGATCCCGAGGATGAACTCCAAGGGACGGGCGTTGTCCCTTGAGATCATGGTTCCCAATGCCGCCATTCGCAACCTGATCCGTGAAGACAAGGTTCACCAGATCTATTCCCAGATGCAGGTCGGACAGGAAAAATTCGGTATGCAGACCATGAACCAGTCGCTCCTGTCCCTGTACCAGAAACGGATGATATCGCTGGAGGAGGCCCTTGGGCGCTCCCAGGACCCCGAAGAGCTCAAACAGATGATCAGCAACCCCTCTGCCGGTCTGAACATGCAGAGACGGCCGCCTGCGCACTAAAAGCGAGGAGTATCGGACAATGCCAAAATTTTCATGGGAAGCACGTACCAGAACCGGTGGAGTGCAGAAGGGCGTCATCGAGGCCGCAAGTGCCAACGTCGTTGAAGCCCAGCTGAAAAAGTACGGTTTTACCAATATCAGCATCAATGAACAGGCCAAGGCTGTTTCCATCAAGCTGCCCAAGTTCGGCGGCGGGGGCAAGATAGAAACCAAAGACCTGGTCGTTTTCACCCGCCAGTTCGCCACCATGATCGATTCGGGCCTGCCGCTGGTCCAATGCCTTGAGATCCTCGCCAGCCAGCAGGAAAACAAGACCTTCAAGGACATCCTCTACAAGGTCAAGGAGAGCGTGGAAAGCGGTTCCACCTTTGCCGACGCCCTCGGCAAGCACCCCAAGGCCTTTGACCAGCTCTATGTCAACCTGGTGGCTGCCGGTGAGGTTGGCGGTATTCTCGACACCATCCTGAACCGCCTTGCCGTTTACATCGAAAAGGCCATGAAGCTGAAAAAACAGATCAAGGGCGCCATGGTCTACCCCATCACCATTATGTCCATCGCGGTCATTGTCGTCGGGGTCATCCTCATCTTCGTCATCCCGACCTTTGCCAAGATGTTTGCCGATTTCGGCGGCGATTTGCCGGCTCCGACCAAGTTCGTCATCGCCCTGAGCAATTTCCTGCTGAAGTACATCATCGTCATCATCGCCGCCATCTTCGGGATCATTACCGCCATCAAGAAATACTACGCCACACCCGGCGGCCGGAAAAAGATCGACCGCATGGCGCTCAAGGCCCCGATTGCCGGTCCGCTGATCAGGAAGGTCGCCGTTGCGAAATTTACCCGGACCCTGGGGACGATGGTCAGTTCCGGCGTGCCGATCATGGACGGACTCGACATCGTAGCCAGGACCGCCGGCAACAAGATCGTCGAAGAGGCGATCTACGGCGTTCGCCAGGCCATCTCCGAGGGAAAGACCATGGCCGAACCGCTCGCCTCCTGCGGCGTCTTCCCCCCCATGGTGGTCCAGATGATCGCCGTTGGCGAAGCGACCGGCGCCATGGATGCCATGTTGACCAAAATCGCCGATTTTTATGATGACGAGGTGGACGATGCCGTGTCGGCCATGACCGCCATGATGGAGCCGCTGCTGATGGTGTTCCTGGGTACGACCGTCGGCGGGCTGGTCGTTGCCATGTACCTGCCGATCTTCAAGCTGGCGGGAGCTGTCGGCGGATAAAGGGACAGGGGCTGCACAACGAAATTTCTTACCCTTTAAGGCAAAAATAGCTATGAAAAATTAGGACGACGAAAGGCCCCAGGCAACCAAACGCTACGGGAGGTCAAGGTCGTTTCGTCCCATTGGAAAGATGTTATTGATGGGCAGTGGACGAGAAAGAAATGTCCGAAAGCTGCCGGTAGTCCCAAAGTCGTAAATTTTACGTCCTCTCGTTGCCCCCACGTAACTGCATTCTGTCACCAGCGGCAATACGCTGATGAAACACCCCACCGTCCGCGTGCATCATGCCGGACTCTATTCTTTCACCCGTTCCCGGGTTCTCTTTTGCACCAGGGCATCGTCAAGTTTTTTACGCGCCTCGACAAACCCCGGGGCTATCCGTAGGGCCTCCTGAAATTCGCGTATTGCCGAATCCAGGTTTCCCTTCTTGATGAGTGCGTTTCCAATATTGTAATGAGCATCGGCGAATCGGGGATTTAGACGCAGGGCTGCGCGGAACTCCATTATGGCCGCATCCAACTCTCCTCTATTGATGAGCAAATATCCGATGTTGTAATGCGCATCAGCGAATCGGGGGTTTAGCCGCAGGGCTTCACGGAGTTCCATTATCGCCGCATCCAGCTCTCCTTTACTGATGAGTAGATAGCCAATATTGTAATGCGCGTCGGCGTGATTGGGCTTTATTTTTATGGCTTCCCTATATTCCTGTATCGCCGCATCCAGGTTCCCCTTTTTAGCAAGCGCATTTCCAAAGTTGTAATGTGCGTCGGCGTAATTGGGGTTTAGCCGAAGGGCCTGCCTGTATTCCTGTATCGCTGAATTCAAATCTCCCTTGTCGGCAAGGATGTTTCCCAGATTGTTGTATGGATATGCATACCGGGGCCTTATCTGAATTGCCGTACGGTACTCTTGAATTGCGGCATCAATATCACCTTTGCCGGCAAGTTCGAGCCCCAGGCTATTATGGATGGCATAGTTGCCATTCGTGACCTTAAGGGTGTGTTGATAGAGAGAAATGCTATCCTGCCAATAGGCAAGTTGCTGCCACGTTAGTATGGCCGATGCGATTACCACCGCACCTGCCAGCGGGACAAGGATATTCATCCTGTGTCTCAAACCATTCGTCAGATCCGTAACTCCCCAGGCTGCCATGATAAAAAGCCCTATTGTGGGGATGTAGGAGTAGCGGTCAGCCATGGACTGGGAGCCTACCTGAATCAGGCCGATAACCGGTAAGAGCGTAATCAGGAACCAGAGCCACCCTACCGTCAGGTAAGGATAACGCCGGCCTGCCCACAAGGCTGCTGCAGAAATAAACAGTATGACGAAAAGCGAGCCAATAACCTGCCAGAGGGGAATAAAAAGGGGGAATGGATAAAGCACTGCGAGATCGGTTGGCCAGAATGTCTTGCCGATATAGCTTACATATGCCGTTAAAGCGTTTTCAATCCGGAGCGCAATGGGAATCGTATCAAGGCTGTTTATCGCCCCTGCCTTATGTTGGGAGTAGATGGTGATGGCGCACGAAAAAAAGGAACATACAAAAAAGGGTATTTTTTCCTTTGCCAGGGCTACTACACCGTCGAAACGATGTCCGGCCTCCTTGTGCAGATTACGTCTGAGAGGCCAGTAATCTACCAGGATCATGACAAGGGGGAGGGTTACGAGCATCGGCTTTGCCATGAGGCCAAGTATGAATGAGAATAAACAGAGGATGTACAACAAAGGTTTCGACGTCGTCACATATTCGGAATAAAGGAGGAGGGTCAGGAACCAGAATAGCCCGCTGAGCAGGTCTTTTCGCTCTGCAACCCATGCAACGGACTCAACATGCAAGGGATGAAGGGCAAACATAAAGGCAACAAAGGCGCTCTGCCAGAGCGAGGAAGTGATGCGAAACAAGAGGAGCAAAAGGGTTAAAGAGGATAATGTATGAATGACGATGTTGGTCAGATGGTGGCCGAAGGGGTTCAAGCCGTAAAATTGGGCGTCAGCCATGTGTGACAGCCAGGTGAGGGGGTGCCAATTACCTGATGCATCCCCAACAGATGTGAACGCCCAGATAATGTTGTCGACGCTTATTCCGCTTGCTACATGCTGGTTGGCGGTAACGTAGATATTGTCATCGTAGGATATGAAGTGGTGATGTGCCGCCTGCATATAGATGGACACGACCGCGATGACAAGCGCAATGGAAACCGGCACTATCAAACATAAGTTTCTACGATCTCCACATGCGGTAAAAGAAAACACTCTTTTTTTCTCCTTCATCACATAGCCCCTGTCCGAAAACTGACCTTTCCAAAGCATAGGAAAGTTGATGGTATGAACAACGCCCGAGTTTATGTCGGCAGAGGTGGAAATGCAAGTACCACATGGTATGGAATGCCTTAATCCTGTCGCAAGGTGTGCCCGGGAGATAATTGGGGATATCTTCCTGATGAGTTGTGTGGATGCTCCTTGCGCTTACTGTTGAGTTCAGATATAAACTAGCAAGTATGGACAATATTAGAACGGTCCCAAGAACGCTCAGGCTTTTCATCTATGCCAGGATCGTGGTTTCCTTCCTGTTCCTGGCTTCGACCATACTGCTGAACTATCGGGACCTTACCTCCACAGAAGACCATCTTCAAAGCGGCTTGGTCCGCCTGATGGCGTTTTCCTTTCTGTTCTCACTCGGTTGCCTGCTTTTTCTCAGGTCCCGGAGATTTCATTCCTTTATCGCGTACCTCCAGACGATCTGGGACCTGCTCTTTGTAACGGTTCTCCTGCTGTTCACCAACGGCATACTCAGTCCCTATTCATTCCTCTATCTGCTCTCCATCATGAGCGCCGGCCTGTTGTTGGGAGGCCGTGAAGCGCTCTACACCGCGTCCCTCTGCACCATACTTTACGGTTCCATCGTTGATTTCCAGTACTTCGGCCTGCTGACCGCGATCGGCCTCAGCCAGTCAGACGCCCAGCAACTCGGCGCATCGCACATATTTTATACGATCTTTTTCAACCTGATGGGGTTTTACCTGACAGCACTCATCACCGGCTTCCTTTCGGCGCGAGCCAGGGAAAGTGAGGAGGCCCTCCGCGAAAAAACCGTTAATTATGATGAACTGGAACGTTTAAGTACGGGTATCGTGTCGAACCTGGAGAGCGGGCTGCTCACCATTACCCTTGACGGCAGGATCAGGGTTTTCAACCATTACGCCGAAATGATTACCGGCATGACGCAGGCCGACGCCTATAATGCCCAGCTTGTGGATATCTTCCCGGGGCTTGCGGGTATCGCGGGAAACATGGATGCCAGGATGGACGGAGAGTTTGACTATGAGTTGCGGAATGGCGAGCAGATGACCCTTGGCTATAATGCCGTACCGTTCGCCGATAGCCAGGGGGGGCAGGCGGGAGCCATCGTCAACTTCAAGGATCTCACATCGATGAAAAGGATGGAGGCGGCCCTCAAGAGGGCGGATCGGTTGGCGGCCCTGGGCGAAATATCCGCCCGCATGGCCCACGAGATCCGGAACCCTCTGGCGGCCATGAGCGGGTCGGTCCAACTGCTGGCCGAGCATGGCTCCACATCGGAAAACGATCAACGGCTGTTGAGGATCGTCCTGCGCGAAGCAGGCAGGCTCAACGGCCTGATCACCGATTTTCTGGCCTACGCCCGCCCTTCCTCGCCCTGCAAGGAGAGGTTCGAATTGCGCCCGCTGGTGGACGATATGATCGTGTTTCTGACGTCGGACAGTCATTTCGGCAAGGTTTCCTTCCGTAATCTCGTTGCCGCACATATATTGATCCAGGCCGACGTCAATCAACTGCGCCAGGTTTTACTGAACCTGTTCCGCAATGCTGCCGATGCCATGCCGGAAGGAGGGGTGGTGGAGGTCGAATCGCGTTTTCAACTCAGCGGTGCCGATGGCTTCCATAAAACCCCGGCAGCGGTTATTACGGTGACCGACACCGGTTGCGGCATCGACAGCGCCACGGCGGCCCACCTGTTCGAGCCATTCTGGACCACCAAGACGGACGGCTCCGGCCTCGGGCTGGCCGTTACCTATCGCATCATCGAAGCCCATGGCGGCACCATCGCCGTCGAATCGCCTCCCGGAGGGGGGTGTCGTTTCACCATCATGCTCCCTGTGGCGGATTGAGATGCCCATACCGATCTCCTACAGTTTCCGCAATCTTCTTACCCGTCGTCTGACAACCTTCCTGACGGCAACGGGAATGGCGCTCGTGGTGTTTGTCTTTGCCTCGATCCTCATGCTGTCGGCCGGGTTGGAAAAAACGCTGATCGAGACCGGTTCCGACGATAACGTCATTGTTACCCGCAAGGCCGCAAACTCCGAGGTGCAAAGCGGTGTGGAGCGTTCCCAAGCCGCCATCGTGGAGAGCCTGCCCGATATCGCCACCGGCAGCGACGGCACCCTCCTGGCGGCAAAAGAACTGGTTGTGCTGATCAGCCTTCCCAAACGGGGGAGCGATAAGCCGGCCAATGTGGTCATCAGGGGGGTGGATCAGGCCTCGCTCAAGCTGCGGCCCCAGGTGCGTCTGGTAGCGGGACGCATGCCTCGTCCCGGTTCAGCGGAGATCATGGCGGGCAGCAGTATCGCACAGCGTTTCAAAGGCGGCGGGATCGGCGAATCGCTCCGTTTCGGCATGCGCGAGTGGACGGTGGTCGGTATCTTTGATGCCGGTGCTACCGGTTTCAACTCCGAGATATGGGGCGATGCCGTACAGCTGATGCAGGCATTCCGTCGGCCGGTGTACTCTTCGGTTACCTTCAGGTTGCGCGACAGTGGCGATTTCCCGGCGGTCAAGGCCAAGCTGGATGCCGACCCGCGCCTGACGTTGGACGTACGCCGCGAAACCCGCTACTACCGCGACCAATCCGAAGCCATGGCCAAGTTCCTGCGCATACTCGGCATGTCGTTAACGGTGATCTTTTCCCTGGGAGCCATCATCGGCGCCATGATCACCATGTATGCCGCCGTCGCCAACCGGGTCGGCGAGATCGGGACCCTGCGGGCCATCGGCTTTCAGCGGAGCAGCATCCTGGTGGCCTTTCTGATGGAATCGCTGCTGCTCGGGCTGGTGGGGGGCGTCACGGGCCTTTTCATGGCGTCCTTCATGCAACTCATAACCATCTCTACCATGAATTGGCAAACCTTTTCCGAGCTTGCTTTTTCATTTACCCTCACCTTCGAGATCATCTACAAATCGTTGCTGTTCTCTCTGCTGATGGGGTTTGTGGGTGGCGCAATTCCCGCCCTGCGGGCCAGCCGTCTGAATATCGTCGATGCCCTGCGGGAAAGCTGAACTGGAGAAAAGGGATGAACGGATTGTTCCTCAGAAAACGCATTATTGTAGCGGTCCTTGCCGGTTCTTCACTGGCCCTGTACCTGGTTGATTACTTCGTCCTCGGCAGCAGTCGTGATATTGCCTCGAGTTTTATTGGAAACCTTGCTTTTTTACCTGTTTATGTATTGTTTGTTACGCTTGTTATTGAGCAAATAATCCGGGAGCGGGAGCGGCAGGCGGTCATGCGCAAGCTGAATATGGTGATCGGCGTCTTTTTCAGCGAAGTCGGCAACCGCCTGCTCAAGGAGTTGTCCTGCTCTGTGGCTGCCTGCGCGGAACTGAAACATCACCTTCTGATCAGTGGCGCCTGGAAAGAAGCCGAATTTACGAAAGCACTGGATTACCTGCGCCGGACCGACATTACGGTCAGGTGCGCCGATGGCGACAAGGAACGGTTAAAGGAGTTTCTGATCGAAAAACGTTCGTTCCTGGTCGGGCTCCTGGAAAATCAGAGCCTGCTGGAGCATGACCAGTTTACCGACCTGCTGTGGGCCGTCTTTCATCTGGTAGAAGAACTGGAGGCCCGACCCTCCTTCAACGATATGCCCCAGAGCGACATCGAGCATATCAACGGTGACATAATGCGCGTCTTTGGCCACCTGTCCCGCGAATGGGTCCTCTACATGCAACACCTCAAGGTTGATTACCCCTACCTGTTTTCCCTGGCTGTCCGTCTCAACCCCATGATCGACCGCCCTGATCCCCTGGTCTACTGATGGATTGGCATCTGCGGGACATAGCAAACGTCCTCGCAGAGCAGGGGGTTGATGCCGCCTGCGGCCTCTCGTCCGACCTGGCCGCCCGCCGCCTGGCCCGTTCCGGCGGCAACGAACTGCTCGAACGGGGCGGCGCGTCACCCTGGCAGATCCTGTGGCAACAGTTTACCTCAACGATGGCGCTCATCCTGACCGGAGCCGCGCTCCTCTCCGTTTTTGTCGGTTCCTTCAGGGACAGTGTGACCATTCTGGCCATTGTCTGCCTCTTTGCCATCCTGGGCTTTGTGCAGGAATACCGCGCCGAGCGAGCCCTGAGAGCGCTCAAGCGGCTGGCCGTGCCGGTGGTACGGGTGCGCCGTGATGGTCGAACCGTTGAAATACCGGCGGTCAACCTGGTTGCGGGCGATATCGTCCTCCTGGAGGCAGGCAACCTGGTGCCGGCCGATTGCCGGGTGGTGGAGGCCCGCAATCTGCGAGTGCAGGAGGCGGTTCTCACCGGCGAGGCCGAAGAGGTTGAGAAATGCGCCGACGCCCTGGATGCCGTGGATGAAACCATGGCGCTCGGCGACCGGCGGAATATGGTCTTCATGGGTGCCACGGTCAGCTATGGCCGGGGGATTGCTGTTGTGGTCGCCACCGGGATGGCCACCGAACTGGGGCGGATCGCCGGCATGCTGCAAGATGTGGCTCCGGCGTGGACCCCTTTGCAGAGGCGTCTCGATCGCTTGGGCAAGATTCTGGCCCTCGCAGCTGCTGCGATTTCGCTCTTGTTTTTTGCCATCGGGCTCTTGCGCGGCGAGGAACTGCGCCTGATGCTGATGACCGCCGTCAGCCTGGCGGTGGCAGCCATCCCCGAGGGGCTGCCTGCGGTGGTCACCATCACCCTGGCCATCGGCTCGCAGCGCATGCTCAGACGCCAGGCCTTGATCCGCAGGCTGCCGGCCGTTGAAACCCTCGGCTCGGTGACCGTGATCTGCTCCGACAAGACCGGCACCCTGACCCAGAACCGCATGACGGTCATGGAAGTTGTGACCTTTGCCGAGATTTTTCAGCAGGGAGCCGTGCCCCTCGCGGAGAAGAGGGAGACCGGAGCGAGCGAGACCCGCCGCGGCATCCTGGCCTGCGCCGCGCTCTGTAACGAGGCCGTACTGACGGAAACAGGGGGGCAAGGGGTAGGAGACCCGACCGAGACAGCGCTTCTGGCTGCCGCGGCGCATGAGGGGGTGTTGCGCCGGGAACTGGAAGCGCACCTTCCGCGCGTGGGGGAAATCCCCTTTGATTCAACGGTAAAACGCATGGTTACCTTCCACACGGTGGCGGATGCCGCTGTGGCCGCATCGTTTGGCCTGCCCTCCCACCTGAAGGCCGGAGAATATCTCGTCATAGCCAAGGGGGCGCTGGATGCGGTGCTGGAACAATGCGACCGGGTTGGCAACCGTCCGCTCCACGCGCCAGAACGTCAGGCCGCCGTTCTGGCCGCCGACAGCCTGGCAAGCCGGGGAAGACGCGTACTGGCCGTTGCCTGTGGCACCGGCGGCCAGGACGCGTCCGCGGTTCGCGGCCTGGTTTTGCTTGGCCTGATCGCCATGATGGACCCGTTGCGCCCCGAGGCTCGGGAGGCGGTTGAACTCTGCCGCCAGGCCGGCATCCGGCCGGTTATGATCACCGGCGACCATCCCTTGACCGCCCGCTCCATCGCCGGGTCGCTGGGCATGGGAGACCAGGTGCGGGTAATGACCGGCGCCGAACTGGAGCGCACCGGTGCAGAAGGTCTTGCCGCAACGTGTGGGGAGGTGGAGGTCTATGCGCGGGTCTCTCCGGAGCACAAGTTGATGATCGTTGATGCGTTGCAGCGCCAAGGAGAGGTGGTGGCCATGACCGGCGACGGGGTGAACGATGCCCCGGCCCTCAAAAAGGCAGATATCGGTATATCCATGGGAATATCCGGTACCGACGTAGCCCGCGAGGCGGCCGATATGGTGCTTTTGGACGACGACTTTGCCACCATCGTCTCGGCGGTACGCGAAGGTCGTACCATCTACGACAACATCCGCAAGTTCATCGAATTCTCCGTGGCCGGCAACCTGGGCAAGATCCTGGCCGTGTTGGTCCTGCCGCTCCTGGGACTGCCCAGCCCGCTCACCCCCTTGCAACTGCTCTGGCTCAACCTGCTCACCGACGGCCTGCTCGGCCTGGGTATGGGGGTGGAACGCTCAGAACCGGATGTCATGGCCCGTCCACCCGTTTCGCCCATCTCCCAGATCTTCGATCACCGCATGATGCGTCACACCCTGCTGACCGGCGGTAGTATCGGCGTCTTGACCTGTCTGCTGACCTATCACCACTGGCGGTTTCACCCCGAAAGCTGGCAGACCGTGCTGTTTACCTCCCTGGCCTTTGCCCAGATTGGCCAGGCCATGGCCCTGCGCTCATTCAGGCACTCGTTTTTTCGCATGGGGCTCCTGGGCAATCCGTTGCTCCTTGCCATGGTCGGCATGGTGGTCCTGCTGCAAGGGGTGGTGGTCTACCTGCCGTTCATGCAGGCCTTCTTTAAAACCACCCCCCTGACGGCCGGGGCGCTGGCCTGGGTGTTTGTTCCGGGCGCGGTGCTGTTCGTCATCCTGGAGATCGAAAAGATCATCCGGCGAAACAACCGTACCCACACGGCATGACCTTGCCACCATGACGTTGTGCGTAGCCTGCGGCCCCTGTTGTGGTACTATGTCCCTAGAGACACAGAACGGATGGGATGGCTTCTCACGTCACACAACGGGAGGTTGCTATGAGAGGGTTTATTCGAGCGGCATTCATGGCGTTCATGATTTTGGTCGCGGCAGGGTGCGGCAATGACAACAACGGCAGGCAGTCTGTTGTTACCCAGATCCTGAGCGATTCTACCTTTGACGGCGATATTGCGCAGGATTCCGTCACCGGCGCATTCACGGTGACCCAGGGCATGTCGTCGAGTGTCCAGAGTGTGTTTGCCGGCATAGATCCGGCAAGTGGCGCGGAATTTCGCGCGTTCCTCGACTTCCCCCTGACGGGCGCGGGCGGCGTACCGGGTAATGCCATCATTGTGTCGGCGTTCCTCGATATCGTGGTCAGCAGCATCCTCCCCCAGCCGTTGAGCGGCACGATCCCGATCCGTATCGACCTGGTCGATTTCCAGCCGCCAACCCTGACAGGTACGGATTTCGACCGGACGCTCCTGCCGGCGCTGGCAACCACCACGATCTCGCCTCCCATCTCCCAGTCCGACTTCGGTGGGCACATAACAGTTGACGTGACGGCGTTGATGGTAGAAGCGCAAAACCTGGGGCTGCCTGATTTCCAGGTCCGCATAATGCGGGATTTGGGGATAGCCGCGCCGGGGCTTGTGGAAATCAACGACACCACGGGGACGAGCCGCACCACCCTCGCGCCGCTGCTGCAGGTCACCTATTTCTGACCCCGGCCGGATTTCGGGAACAGCTGTTCGTTCGCCGTTGCCGACCTGGGTGGAAGACATAATGAATGCCTTGGCAAACAGCCTGCGGGAAGGGGCAAACAGTGATTGCAGGGAAGGGGTGAATTGTTGATTGTTTTGCTTTTAAAAAAGTGTTGACAAGCTGTTTACGAAAATGTAATTCTATCAAAAATTGTTGGGAAGATAGACGATAATACTTAACCACCTGCGAGGGTGGGGCGGAAAGCCTATAGGGTCTCATCGAGACAGCCGGGATGCCGAAATATCATCAAGATATTCAGCCCCGGCTGTTCTGTTTTCTTATCTTGTATTCCCGTCGTTTCCCAACAAGGTCGATAGACGATAATACTTAACCATCCGCGAGGGTGGGGCGGAAAGCCTACAGGGTCTCACTGAGACAGCCGGGTTGCCGAAATGTCACCTACACTTCGGTCCCCGGCTGTTTTTGTGTCCGGACACGAAAACAGCCGGGAACAGCCACAAGGAGGGATGCAACCGTCGTAGATTGCATGGGTGAACGTTTTTTCAACAGTATCGCAGTGACCACCACCACCGTGTACAACATGTACAAAACAACAAAAAATGATGGAGGAAAGACCTATGTATTGTAAGTCCAGGAAGTTCATTGCAGTGTGCAGCATCAGCAGCCTTCTCATGGCAGGACTCGCTTCTGCCGGTTTCGCCGACTATTATTATGGTGGAAGGGACGACTCGCGCGGCGACAGGGGCGAGCGTGAACACAGGACGTATCCGACCCCCACGCCGGCTCCCACACCCAAGCCGACCCCGACTCCGACTCCGAAGCCGACTCCTACACCTACGCCGAAGCCTACTCCTACACCTGCACCGACTCCGACTCCTACTCCGACTCCGACTCCGAAGCCGACTCCGACCCCTACTCCTGCTCCTACTCCCACACCGACTCCGAAGCCTACTCCTACTCCGACCCCTACTCCGACTCCGAAGCCGACTCCGACCCCCACTCCGGCTCCGACCCCTACTCCTACTCCTGCTCCGACCCCCACTCCGGCTCCGGTCCTTACCTGGTCCCAGTATAATGCCACCTGTGCAGGGTGCCACGGTTCGTCGAAGCAGGGCGTGACGCTTGCTCAAGTTCAGGCAGCAATAGCCGCCAATACCGGTGGCATGGGCTTCCTCTCCACCCTGAGTGTTGCCCAGCTTACCGCGATCGTCAGCGGGCAGTAACCATCCTCGCAGCCTGGTTACCCAGGGTTTCCTGACCATGGCCCGACTGCAGGAGAACCCGGCCTCTCAGGCCTGCTGACGCCGGGATCGACCAGACCGGGAGAGTTGCAAGGCTCTCCCGGTCTTTTATCATGAATTGCCTGCATCGGGACAGGCCAGCGATGCGGCGGCAAGCAGAAACGGAATTGTTTTATTGTGCCGCTTATGGGACAATAAAACATAAAATATTGTTGGCAAGATACACGATACTACTCAACCATCCGCGAGGATGGGGCGGAAAGCCTAGAGGGTCTCACCGAGACAGCCGGGATGCCGAAATATCTTTACCGATAGAGGGCCCCGGTTTTTTTTATGGGTCTGCGGGTGTCCACGAGGGTTTGAAACGATGAACGGAGTTTTACGAGCGCTTTTTGCTGCGTTGGTGCTGGCGGTGACGCCGCCGCTGTTGCTTGCCGGGGAAATACAGTCCCCCGGGGGTGCGTTGAGCGCAGAGCAGTGGACGAAATACGACTGGAATGCCACTTCCGGAAAGAATGGTCCTGCCCGTTTCGAGATCGAGAAAGGGAAGGATGGGCTCCTGCTCCGGATCTCGGCGGCAACCCCCAATGATGCGCGCTTTGCACACGAAGTGGCGGTGGAGCCCCAGACGCTTTATCGCTTTGCGTGCCGGGCTCGTGCCGAACATGTCGGATCAGGAGCTCGGGGGGCCGGAATCTCTGTTTCGGGTATTTTGGAGGGCTCCCCCGACATCAAGGGGAGCAGCAGCGAATGGCAGACGCTGGAGTTTTACGGAAGGACCGGGGCGGATCAGCATACGCTTTCCGTGACGGTCGGCATCGGTGGGTATGGCAGTCTGAACAGCGGCGCGGCCTTGTTCAGGGATGTGACAGTGGAAAAGGTTGGCAGCCCGCCGGCCGGGATCTCAATAGCCTTGTTGCAGCCGCCGGCCGCCCCTGTTTCTACCGGCGGGGGCGGCAAAGGGGGAGTTGTCATCGCCGCAGTAGCCTGTTTCGGGGTATTGCTCGTGGCGGTGGGTGTCATCCTCAGACGTCGCAGTGAGGATGCGGGCGAACGGCCGCCGTATGTTCCCGCCCCGGCCGCTGCCCCCCTGCTGGAGAAAGTCGGGCGGCGCGACGTAATCGTGATGGCAGTGTTGACGGCCGTCTGCCTGGTGGTTTCCGTCAGCAATCTTGGCGGCCACGTTGCCCCCGAAACAGGCTGGCAAGCCGCGAAAGCCGGTGAAAGCGTAACCATTGCACTCGGCAGGGAGGTGGACCTTTCCCGTATCTATTATTACTGCGGCATTAATGACCGGAGCGGCGATGGCAGCCGGTTCACCTTTGCCATGCGCAACCCGGCCGGGGCCTTTGTCGACGTGGCCTCCTTTGTCAAGGATAACTCGGAGGTCTGGAAGTTCAGCGAAGTTGCCGCACGGACCGACGCCGTCCGCCTCACCGCAAACGCCCCCGGCGGACGGCTGAATGAAATAGCCTTCCTCGAAAAGGGAAGCCGGACCCCGCTCACGGGCATCAAGATCGCCGGGAAAAATGTCTCCGCCGCTGACCAGGGCAAACCGGAGAACCTCATCGACGAACAATCGGCGTTCGAGTACGCGCCATCCTTCAAGACCGGCTTCTACTTCGACGAGATCTATCACGCCCGGAGTGCCTGGGAAATGCTGAACCGGATCGAGCCCTACGAGACAACGCACCCACCGCTCGGGAAACTCCTGATCGCCTCTGGCATCGCCATCTTCGGGATGAACCCCTTTGGCTGGCGCATCGTGGGAGCGCTTTTCGGGGTCGCCCTGGTGCCGCTGATGTATCTCTTTGGCCTCAAGCTCTTCCGCAGCCGTTTTTATGCCTTTTGCGGCGCGTTTTTGATGGTGGTCGAATTTATGCGCTTCGCCCAGAGCCGCATAGCGGTGATCGATGTCTACGGCGTCTTCTTCATCATGATAATGTACTACCTCATCCTCGACCTGTTCCCGGAAGAGGGTGAGCGCCCCCGCCGCAGCACGAACCTGACGCTGCTCTTGGCAGGGGTTGCCTTCGGCATCGGGGCGGCATGCAAGTGGATTGCACTCTACGCCGGCTGCGGCATGGCCCTGCTGGTGGTCCTGCAAACGGTCATGGAGCTGCGGCAACGGGATTTCCCCACCTGGCGGGGAGCGGCGGGATTTTTCCTGCGGCGGTTCGCCGTCTGTCTGGTCGCGTTCGGCGCGGTACCGGCCCTGATCTATCTGCTGGCCTATCTGCCGTACCTCGCTCTGCCCGGTCCGGGGCACAATCTGGTGGATGTGTTCCGCCTCCAGGCCCACATGCTGAACTACCATCGGACGCTTCAGGCCACCCATCCCTTTGCCTCGCCCTGGTGGTCGTGGCCGCTGGACCTGCGGCCGATGTGGATGTACACCGGGGAAGGGCTACCCCCCGGAACTGCCTCCACCATCTCTTCCTTCGGCAACCCCGCCATCTTCTGGCCGGGCATACCAGCCGTAGCTGCGGTTGCCTTCCTTGTCGTGAAGAAACGCGATGCGAGGATGGGGGTCGTGCTAACGGCCCTGCTTTTCCAGTACCTGCCATGGGTCGGCATCAACCGGCTGGCTTTTATCTACCATTTTTTCTCGTCAATACCGTTTATGATCCTCTGCATCGTGGCTGCCGTGAGGGGGCTGGAACTCCGCTACCCACGCTTTCGTGCGGTAACCTGGGGATATCTGGGTATCGCAGCCGGACTCTTCATCATCTTTTATCCGGTGCTGTCGGGGGTGCAGGTCCCGCAGGCGTATGTGGCCTCGCTCAAATGGCTTCCGACCTGGCTCTTTTAAATTCAGACGCCGCGTGTGTGGCACGCGGCGTCTGACCAACAGACATTGCTGCGGGACAAGCCCGCATGAGGAAAGGCCCTATCATGAAAAAGAACGTAATTTCCGTCGTGGTACCGGTATACAACGAAGAAGAGGTCATCTACGAATCCTATACGCGGCTCAAGGGGGTCATGGAAAGACTGGACGAACCCTATGAGGTGATCTTTGTCAATGACGGCAGCCGTGACGCCACCCCGGCTATTATCCGCGGCATCTGCGAGAACGACCCCACGATCCGCCTGATCGATTTCGCCCGCAACTTCGGCCACCAGACCGCCATCACGGCCGGCATGGATTACGCCTCCGGCGACGCGGTGGTCGTCATTGATGCCGACCTCCAGGACCCTCCCGAGGTGATCCCGGAGATGATCGCCAAATGGCGCGAGGGCTTCGATGTCGTCTACGGCCAACGCGCCCAGCGCAAGGGTGAGACCCTCTTCAAGCGCTTCACCTCTGCCGCCTTCTACCGTCTCCTTCAGAAATTGACCGATGTGGACATCCCGGTGGATACGGGAGATTTCCGCCTGATCGACCGCAAGGTGTGCGATGCTCTGAAGCGCGTCAAGGAGCGCAACCGCTATGTGCGTGGGATCATCAGCTGGCTGGGATTCAGGCAGACCGGCGTGGAGTTTGTCCGGGAAAAACGCTTTGCGGGCGAGACCAAGTATCCGCTCAAGAAGATGCTCCGCTTTGCCTTTGACGCCATTACCTCGTTCTCCTACAAACCGCTGAAACTGGCGACGTATATCGGAAGCACCGTCTCTCTTGGCGGTTTCGCCTATCTCCTGGTCGTAATCTATCTGAAGCTCTTCACCGCAACAACCATTACCGGCTGGGCGTCCATGATGGCGGTGACCCTCTTCTTCAACGGCGTGGTACTGATGATGCTGGGGATCATCGGCGAGTATATCGGCAGAATTTATGACGAGGCAAAGGGCCGGCCGCTCTACGTGGTGCGTGAGGAACTGAATTTTGCCCGGGCCGAGACGTCGGCAAAGCCGGTGGTTGTCCCGGAGAAGGGTGAGGAACACTACCCCATGGCCGCCTGATCCGGCTCATGGTGATGTGCTGCCAGGTAGTGCCGGTATCCGGTCAGGAGGAGCAGCAGCCAGAGGACCAGATTGGCAAGGGATACCGCCAGCAGGAGCGGGTCGAGGCGCGGGACAGCGTAGATGTTGGTGTGGCTGAGAGCCAGAACCTGGGCGGCGTTGAGAAATTGGGTCGTGCTGAACCCGGCGAAGAGGAGAAGCGCCAGCCGGTCGCGGCTTATGATATGGAACCCCAGGGCCAGGGCCAGGGCCGGAAAAAGGTAGCGTTCATGCATCTTCGCAGTCATGACGAAGACCGATGCCGAGAGGAAGAGGGGTGCATACCAGAGGCGGGATGAATCCTGGCCGCGCAGTATGACCACGGCGGTGAGGAGTACGGTCATGGCGATGAAGATGTTGCCCCAGACACCGTAGGGGAGGAAGAGGAACCGTTGGTCCACGGGTGCGATATTCCCGCCGGTCAGGGCAAACAGGTTGAAGGCGTTGAGGGTGGCGTAGGGGTAGGAGGCCAGGGTGCTGCCGTATTTGGAGATGATCCAGCCAGGGCTTTCATGCAGGGCAAAGGGAAGGATGGCCAGGCAGAAGATTGCGATCGCCGTGCCGCTGAACAGGAACAGGTCCGCCGCGGCATGACGCTCCCGGCGCAGGAGCCGATTGGCGAACCAGAGGATGGGGAGCGGGGCGAAGATAAGCGCCTGCGGTTTGATCAAGAGCGCTGCGGCAAAAGAGGCGCCTGCGCCGGCTGGGCTGGTTTCCAGCAGCACCACCCCCAGGAGGATCGGGAGCGTCAGGACGCTGTCCACCTGTCCCCACACCGCCGAGTCGAGGATAACGGCCGGGTTGAACGCATAGAGGGCTGTCAGCGCCAGTGAGGTCCTGGCTCCCCAGGAGTGGCAAGCGAGGCGGAAAAGCAGTCCTGCGGTGGCGATGTCCGCCAGGATCGCGGGAAGTTTGAGCAGCGCCAGGAAAGCGGGGGTGTCGAAATTGACCCCCAGCATGAGCCGCAGTTTGCCGACCAGCCAGAGCAGATAGATATAGCCGGGAGGGTAGTCGGCGAAGTAGCCGGGCGAGTAGAAGGAGGTCAGGCCGTCGGCTGCGTGCGCCGCCCAGGCGCCGAAGGTTCCGATGTCGGCGGCGTAGCCCCTGGTCGTTGCCGCCAATACTATCCGCAAGAGTGCGGCGCCGGCCAGGAGCAGGGCCAAGGTGCCGCCGTGGGGCGTTTCCGTTTCTTCCCTGGTTGTCCGCGTGTGCGCCAGCCAGGTCCCCAGGAGAAAGAGTCCGCAGCAGAGCGTTGTTATAAACCACCATTCACCCGTCATTTTGTCTCCCCCTATCTGAAGACCCAGAGCTTGTTACCTAGAAAGTTCGCCGCCAGGGCCGTGACGGTTGCCCCAATCTTGGCCGGCGCCAGTGTCAGTCCGGCCATATCATGGAGCAGGCTGAGTACGACGACCGAAATTCCCAGCGAGATCAGGTTTACGGTTATGAAGCGTATGATCTCTGCATAGGACAGCCCACAGGAGCGAAACGTCCAGACCTTGTTGAGCAGGTAGCTGTTGGCGGCCCCGCAGGAGTACGAAACCACTTGTGCCAGCACATAGGGAGTTCCGGCCCGCGTCAGCAGGAAAAAGATCACGACATCGACCCCCGTATTCAGCAGGCCCACCAGAGCAAATTTTATGAATTCACCGATCGGGTGACGATGTCGTGCTATAAGTTGTCTCATGGATGCTCGCAGTCGGGAAACACCCGGGACCCTGGACTTAAATCCGCCATGTTATTCCCTTGTCACCCCGCCAGGTCGTTATTCGACACTCTCCGTCACAGTGGCTTTCAGGCCTTGCTTTTCCAGTTTCGTTGCAGACTCCGCCGCGGCCTCCTCCGGTGATGCAAAGCTGCCGGCCGTAATCTGGAACGTCGGGAGCGAAACGTGATCACCCTTGAGATAGGTTTCGACGCCGCGGGTCGCAAGCCGTTCCTGCTCTATGGCGGCCTGTTTCGGGTCCCGGTATGAACCGGCATATACGGCAAACTCCCCCTCTTTGTTTTTTATGATAAACCCGTCCGCTTTGACCTTGCGAAGCCTGTCGATCTCCTGCCGGGCCGTTTTCTGGTTCCCATAGTCGGCAACAAAGAGGCGGATGACCGCCACTGTTTTCGCAGGCCCTTGTTTCACGAGCGGTGTAAACCCAGCACGCTGTATTCTTGTTACGGCATCGGCTACGGCGGGCTTTGTGTCGTATTCTCCGATGCTGAGCGTATATCTGTGGGGGCTGCCCCCGGGGGGGACATACGCTGTGGAGACCGCCTTTTCCTTGGTGTCCGGCGTCGGTTTCTGCGCTGAAGGATTTAAGGCCGGCGCAACGGGAGGTACCGGGGCTGCCCCCTGGTTTTGCTGCGTTACGGGGGGCGCGGCTGGGGGAGGAGGCGCGGGAGGGTCTACCAGGAGGGTGGGGTTCAACGGCTTGTCTCCAGTCAACTCCTCCGGGTGGGAGGTGTCGATGTGGATGCCGTGGCGATTGAGGAGCAGGCCCGTGTCCTTCCAGAGCTTTGTTACGGCATTTGAAAAGGTCTCAACCGCTTCAAGTTGCGCATTGCGGGCAGAATTCCAGTCGTTTTCGGCATTCAGGACATCCTGGAGTGTTGCGCTGCCGGCCTGGTTGTTCTTGCGGTATTCCGCGAGGCGCTGCTCGGCAAGCTGGTTCGATCTGTCGGACAATTGCATCTGCAGGCGTGCCGATATGAGCGCCCGCATGTCGGATCCGATATCATTGCGGATCTTCCACGACAGTGCCCTGATCTGGTCCTGGACCTGTTCTGTCCTGATCCTGCTCCTGCGGTAGTCGTTCGTTGCGGCCGTATTGCCCAGCGGTACGCTGAATTGCATGCCGACATTCCAGTAGTTGCCTGGGTGTCCGCCGATCTGTTGATAACTTTCGCCAAAGTGGAATCCCGACCCGGTGAGCCCGCCGCCGGCGGTGAGTGAGAGGTCCGGCCACGATTGACGACGGTTAACCCGCTCCTGCAGTTGAGCTGTTTTCAGGCTCAGTTGCATCTGTTTCAGGTCGCTGCGATACTCAAGCGCCGACTTGACCGCCTGTTCATCCGTTTCCTGAGGTTCGTCCCGTGAGGGTGGATCGCTGGGAATGATCTGGGTCGATGAGTCCAGACCGAGGAGGTAGCGGAGATTTACCTCCTGATCCTTGACACTGCGGGAGGCCTCGACCAGATCTTTCCGGCGTTGGGCAACGGCAAATTCCGTGTTGGCAAGTTCCATGCCCTGGACAGGTTCCGGCGTCGTTTTTTTTCTGACATCTTCCAGGAGCTTCTGGGCCGACGTGAGGGCGGCGACCCGCGTTTCCATGGCCTGCCGCAGGACATAGAGGTGATTGTAGGCGGCGATGACATTGGAAACCGTTTCCATGGTGGTGGCGCGAAACCGTTCCAAGGAATCCTTCTGGGTGCTGGCCGCCAGGGTGATGTTCAACTCCACCACCTCCCGGCCGGCATTTTTCAACAGCGGCAGGGTAAGGGTGAGGCCGGCTGTGGATTGCCAGTTCTTCGAGGCCGGCTCGGATGTGTCAACACTGAAGTAACCCGTCTGGGTAGTGGCGCCGATGGTTCCTCCGATGGGGAGGTTCTGGGTAACGCCGACCGAGGCATTCAAGGTTCTGGCCGAGAAGAAGGGATCGCCCGGAATGGCCGTAACCCCTCCGGTGCCAGTGGCGTTTAAGACCGGGTTGTAGATGCTCCAACTCCTGGCGGCATCGGTCTCGGCCATTTTGAAGTTGAGGGCCTCGATCCGCAGGTCGATATTCCTGGAGACTGCCATGGCCACGGCGTAACCCCGGGAAAGAAAAAGTTGCGGGGGCTGGTGGACTGTTACCCCTGCATCTTGCTGCGAACTGACGCCCGTGGAAGTGGGAGCCGCTTTACCCGCCGCTTCGGGTGGGGATGGGGCCCCGCCAGCCTGGGCGCGGGACGGCAGCGGGCAGAAGAGCAGCACCAGCAGGAACAGCAGCACTTGTTTGTAGGAAGTAATCATGGGCGAGTCCTTGAGGGTAATTATTAATGATTGACGGAAACGGGGTTTCTGCGACGCCTGTCGCCGGCCGCATGTGGATTCACCCCTGGTTTCGGTACCATGTTCATTTGGTGCAACGACCGGGGATCTGTATGGTCCGCTTTCGTAAAAGTAAGTATAGCTCAAAATATGCTTATTGGAATATTGGCCGGGGGTGTCAAATTTTGTTCTGCTGCAAAGGGACTCCGGGGATATGCTCTTGATATTCAGATTAAAAAACAGCTACTATTCATGCCTGTTTGCAAATTTACCGAGTCGCCTGAAGTGAGCCAATCTTTGGAGGTCACCTTTCGTATGGGAGTCATTTCGAGCCTCGGCAGCGAGCCGGGCAATCCGGCCATCGATCAAATGATCTGCACCCTGTGCGGCGCCTGCGCCAAGGTCTGCCCGGTGGGGGTGCTAACGCAGGGAGTGAGGGGTATAACCATCGACAGAAATGTGGCCTTCGGCTGCATCGCCTGCGGGCAATGCATGATGGCCTGCCCGGAGGGGTGCATTACGGTGACCGGCCGTGGAGTCAATCCCGCCGATCGGGTTGACGTGCCGGCGGGGGAGGAGCGCGCCACTGCCGGGCAGTTGGAGGCGTTGATGCTTGCGCGCCGCAGTGTGCGCCATTTCAGCGGTGAAGAGGTACCACTGGAAATGGTCGAGCGGGTGGTGGCCGCAGCCGCGACCGCACCCATGGGGATTCCGCCCTGGGAGGTGGGGGTGACCGTATTCCTCGGCCGCGACAAGGTGCGCGAATTGTCCTGGGACACGGTGGACGCCTACGAAGGCTTTCTCAAATATGTAGATAACCAATTCGCTGCCGGGCTGTTGGGACTGCTCATGAAAAAGAGCGCCAGTCAGTGGTTCAAGAGCTTCATCATTCCCTTGGGCAAGGAATTGGTGGCCGGGCGCCGGGCAGGCAAAGATTTGGTCCTCTATGATGCTCCGGCCGCGCTGATGTTCCACGTTTCCCCCCATGCTGCCGACGGCGCGGATGCCTTTATCGCTTGTACTTATGCCATGTTGGCGGCCGAGTCGCTGGGGCTGGGCACGACCATGATCGGCTGTGTGGCGCCTATGGTCAGCCGCAGCAAGCCGCTGCTGAAGAAATACGGCCTGCCCGCAGGGCATCAACCCAAGCTGGTGCTGATCATGGGCCGTTCTGCCGTCGGCTATCACAAGGCGATCCTGCGCTCGTTCCGGTCGGTGAACTACTACTGAAGCAGCCTTTGATCTGCCGAGACGCTCAAGCATCCGCATGGCTGCAGGCATGAATTCTGCTCTATTATTCCTTTATTCATACTGTGCTGTCTGACAGGGGGCAGGCAGCGTACTTCTTTAGAGCGTTACCCGGACGGGAGACAGACATGACACCACAGATCGACGAACTGATCCAGAAGATCAGGGAGCTTGAAGAAGAACTGGAGGTCGAGTTCCGCACCAAACGGGAACAGTTCCAGTTCATCATCGAGGAAAAGCGCGTCCATTTTGCCGAGGAGGTGGCCCGCCAGCAGCGCCGCCTCAAGACTGGACTCCTGCGTTACCTGATTGAGGCCCGGCCGCTGAATGTGCTGACCGCGCCGATCATCTACTCAGGTTTTGTGCCTTTTTTCCTGCTGGATATGTTCCTGCTGATCTACCAGGCGGTCTGCTTCCCTATCTACGGCATCCCAAAGGTCAAACGTTCCGACTACCTGCTTTTTGACCGCGAAGACCTGCCTTATCTCAATATCATCGAGAAGTTCAACTGTTTCTACTGCTCATACGGCAATGGTCTGGCAGCATATTTTCGGGAGATTGCCGCACGTACCGAGCAGTACTGGTGCCCGATCAAGCATGCCCGCCGCATCCGGGCCGCCCATGGCCGCTATCCCCGCTTTTTCGAGTACGGTGATGCGGAGAGTTATCGTAAAGGCTTGGAACGACTGAGGAAGGAGTTCGAGAAGGGTAACGGGTAGCCCGGGGGAAATGGGGCGACACCTGAACGTAACATAGCGGGTGGACTTTTGGCGGTCTCGTCGGTAGTATAGAGACGCTTTGTCTGCGGTCGGCCCGGTCCGCAATGAGCAATGACTCTGAAAGGACAACAGCTTCATGAAATCCACCCCCATTCCCCGCACCGAATCCGCTCACGATTACCAACTGTTGATCAAACGGCTGTTCCTGCACCCTGTGGTGGACGCTCCCGACCAGGAGATCGTTTATCGACGCCAGGTACGCCATAACTACCGTCAGTTCCGGGAGCGGGTTCACCGCCTTGCGGCAGCTCTGACGCGTATTGGTGTGAAACCGGGGGATACCGTGGCAGTCATGGATTGGGACAGCCACCGCTATCTTGAGTGCTTTTTTGCCGTGCCGATGATTGGCGCAGTGCTGCACACCATCAACGTGCGTTTTTCCGCGGAACAGATTCTCTTCACCATCGACCATGCCGAGGATGATGTACTCCTGGTCAATTCCGAGTTTCTGCCGATTCTGGAACAGATACGCGGCCGCATCGACACGGTACGCGCTTTCATCCTCCTCAAGGGCGATGATCCCCATCCCCACGAGACAACCCTCTCATTCACCGCCGAGTACGAGGCGCTCCTGGCCTCGACCCCGCCGGAATTCGAATTTCCCGACTTTGACGAAAACACCCGCGCCACCACCTTTTATACCACCGGCACCACCGGCATGCCCAAAGGAGTCTACTTCAGCCATCGCCAACTGGTGCTACATACTCTGGGGGTCCAGGCGGCGCTCTGCTCTGCGGTTGCCCAAGGAGGGCTGCACCGTGACGACGTCTACATGCCCATCACCCCCATGTTCCACGTCCACGCCTGGGGACTGCCCTATGTCGCCACTTCCCTAGGACTCAAGCAGGTCTACCCGGGCCGTTACGCTCCAGACATGCTGCTGGAACTGGTCGAACATGAAGGGGTCACCTTTTCTCACTGCGTGCCGACCATCCTGCACATGCTGCTCAAACATCCCCATGCAGCCAGAATTGACCTGAGCGGCTGGAAGCTGATCATCGGTGGCGCAGCCATGTCCCGGGCGTTGTGCTTGGAGGCCTTGCGACATGGCATCGACATCTTCACCGGTTATGGCATGTCCGAGACGTGCCCGATCCTGACCCTTGCCCAACTGACCCCCGAGATGCAGGAGCTAAACCCTGAAGAACAGGCCGATATCCGCTGCAAGACCGGTCTGGCGCTTCCTCTGGTGGATCTGAAAGTGGTGGGGGAGGGGAGGGGCGAGATGCCCCGCGATGGTCGCAGTACAGGAGAAATCGTTGTCCGCGCCCCCTGGCTGACCCAAGGGTATCTCAAAGACCGCAAAACTTCGGAAAAACTCTGGGAAGGAGGGTATCTGCACACCGGCGACGTGGCGGTGCGCGATGAACAGGGATACGTAAAGATCACCGACCGGAGCAAGGATGTCATCAAGGTCGGCGGCGAATGGATATCATCCCTTGAACTGGAGGATATCATCGCCCATCATCCCGCTGTGGCTGAGGTCGCGGTGATAGGCCAACCCGATGAAAAGTGGGGCGAGCGGCCGCTGGCCCTGGTGGTGCCGAAACCTGGCGCAGTGGTCACGGAAAAACAGATTCAGCACCACGTGCGGGAATATGCCGACAAGGGGATGATTTCCAAACAGGTCGTTCTCCTTAAGGCGCGGTTTGTTGAGGCCATCGATAAGACAAGCGTAGGGAAGATTAACAAGGTAGCGTTGCGGGAGAGGTATGTGGTTTAAAGTGTGTCATAATGCGTTTTTGTGACCATATTTGTATGCAGATCTTTCAATGATATTTTCTTGATCGGTGTGTCGGAATATTTTACACGCAATACTGCATTCAGAAATATCGTTTATAATCAATTAAAATACAGATACTTTTGTATTGGTACGAAATTTGCTTAAAAATATTTATTTCAATTGGGGTGACTATAAAAAACGAAAAACACATGATTAAAGAAGGGGAGAAATGAAAATGAAGGAACAGTTTAGTTTTAGAGTATTTCTTTCAATATTGTTTTTTTCAGCATTAGCTGCTCAATCAAATGCAACTTCAATATATTACAATGATTTTCAGAGTGGATCAGTCGGCAATGAATGGTCAAGCTCTATTATTGGCACAATTCCGGTTGACATCGTACCAAAGCCGAACTCCGTTTATTCGGGAGGGTTTCTTGGTCAATTTGGGGGGAATAACTCTGCAACTCTCTCGCTAACAGGACTTCCTGAAGGCTTGGTTACTTTGTCTTTTGTGACCTTCCCCCC